>Ga0209643_1000164_pt1 | contig 159871 bp, 145 predicted proteins | sample AutmiccBRH37_all_FD_187383 | JGI IMG/M metagenome (GOLD analysis project Ga0209643, IMG submission 187383) | Deep subsurface microbial communities from Mt. Terri, Switzerland - Autotrophic microbial communities BRH/37_all (SPAdes) (version 2) | ecosystem: Environmental > Aquatic > Deep...
GTCCATGCAGGCGCCGTCGTCGGCAGCCGCCATATCGACGAGAACCTGGAAGTGCTGACGGCTGTCATCCGGCCTTCGGGCAGGAAGGGTACCTGGCGGGTGAGGCTCGTGCCGCGCTGCGACCGCGCGGTGCGCTTCGATGCCTGGATCGACCGGGACGATCCGGGACAGTCGCGCTTCGCCGCGGAGGACGCGGACCCCGCCTGCACGCTGGCGTCGCTGGCCTGCGGAATCGGGACGGTGGTGGTCGGTGCGCACTATGCGCTGGCGGTCAACCGCGACCTCGCGATGTTCAGCGCCCAGGGCCGGACCCGCGACAGCCGCGAGAATCCCCATGTCACGGCCCCCGGCTACAGCGTCTGGGCGGCGGTCTCGAAGGGCGACCCGCCGCCGAAGCGCGGGCGGCCGGCGGCAAGGGCGCCGCGGGCGGCGATGTCCGGCACCAGCATGGCGGCACCGCACGTGACCGGCGCGATCGCGCTGCTGCTCCAGGCGAACCCGACGGCCGACGCGGCCGCCATCCGCGAAGCCCTGATCGCATCGGCGGACCGGCCGCCCGCGCGCGACGGCTGGCATGCGTGCCACGGATTCGGCTGGCTCAATCTCGCCGGCGCCCTCGAACGACTTGGAGGGCGACGTGAGCCCAGTGCCCCCAGTGCCTAGGAAGAACCCCTACCATCTCGAGCGGCCGCTGAAGGTCACCCTCTCCTGCACCCAGACCTGCAATCTGGACTGCAAGCACTGCTACGCCGACTGCGATCCCGCCCGCGCAGGCGACGAAATGCGGGCCGACGAGTGGCGGGCGCTGGTGGATGGCCTGATCGACGACGGCGTGGTCTCGCTCTTCATCGAGGGCGGCGAGCCCTTCCGCCGCACAGACGACCTGCTCGCCCTGCTGCGCCACTGCGCGCGCCGCATGATGACGCGGATCCGTACCAACGGCACGCTCGTCACCCCCGCACTCGCGCAGCAGCTGAAGGCGGTCGGGCTCGGCGGCTGCCTGGTCGACGTGATGGGCGCCCGTGCCGCGACCCACGACGCCATGACCGGCACGCCGGGCAGCTTCGACCGCGCCTGCGCCGGGATCGCCGCCCTGCTGGACGCCGGCATCCCGACGGAAATGCTGCTGATCCTCAACCGGACGAACGTGGCCGAACTCGACGACTACATGGCCCTGGCGCAGTCGCTCGGCGTGCGCAAGGTCGGCATCCTGCGCCTCTATCCGATCGGCCGCGCCAAGCGGCACTGGGCCGAGCTTGCCCTGTCGATGGACGAGATGGCGGCGGCGATCGACGGGCTGCGGCCGCCGCCGGGCATCAAGCTGATGCAGTCCTGGCACCCCAACGACGGCAACTGCTGCTGGCAGATGGCGGCGATCACGCCGTTCGGCCGATCGATCGGCTGCTCCTATCTCCGCGAGTTCGTCGACTATGGCGACGTCCGCGAACAGGGCATCCTGCCGACCTGGGACGATCCGCTCTACCGCGAACTGCGGGCCGGCGCGGTCGAGAAGTCGTGCGGCACCTGCTCCACCACCCAGGGGTCGCACGGCGGCTGCCGGTCGACGGCCTACGCGTTCCATCGCCGGTGGAGCGCGCCCGATCCCTTCGACGTCACCCTCAACGACGGAGTCGACCTGCGTGTCCTCCCAGAATGGCTGCTACAGGCTGGTCCCCGGCGTGCGGGTTAGGCCCGTGCCGGAACTGGAGACATGCGTCGTCTTCACGCCGGCCGACCCGCGGCTCTATCGGCTGAACCTGAACGCATGGCTCATTCTCGAGCTCTGCCAGGGACTGTCGCCGGAAGCGCTGGCCCAGGCCTATCTCGAGGCCGTGCCGCCGACGCCGGATGCCGAAGCCCAGCTCGATCAGGGGCTCGCCACGCTCCTGGAGTCGGGCATCGTCGAACAGTGCCAACCATAACGAAGAGGAGTCGGACGTGAGCAGCAGCGATCTCGAACGCCTGAAGGGCATGATCAAGTCCCGGGACAGCCTCGATGCCCCGACCGCCGTCGCGCTGGATCCGGAAGTGCGGACCGGCGAAACCTTCATCCTCACCGATCCCGGCGGAACCCGCGCCGGGGAGCCGGGCGCCAACATCAAGGCGCTGGTCAAGAACAAGACGCTGGTCGGCGCGGTGACGATGGTCTGGGGTTACGACGTCGCGCTGGAGCACGGCGACCGCTTCGGCGCGTGGCTGCGCGACAACGAGGCGGCGCTGGCGGCGGCCGCACCGAAGGGCGTCAACTATCGCGGCACCTATGCCGTCTTCTCGACGACGGAGAAGCACACCGGCAACTACCGCACGATCTGGGCCTACGACTCGCTGAACGCGCTCCAGGCGATGTATGCGGCGGCGGGCGGCACCGACGAGTTCGCGACGCTGTTCAAGCAGCTGAACGACTTCCGCGACCGCAGCCGCGACGCCAACCGTGCGCAGGAGATCCTGGTGCCGGCCGCCGCCGCGGGCCGGATCTGACGCCGTAGCCAGCTGCCGGGGGCGTCAGGCTTCGGCGCCCACCAGCATCTGCAGCGCGGCGCTGTCGAGGATCGTGATGGCGCCCCGATCCCTGCTGATCAGCCCCTCCTCTTCCCAGAGGCTGAGCTGGCGGTTCACGCTTTCGCGCGATGCGCCGATCATGTTGGCAAGGTCGCGCTGGGACAGTTTCGCACCCAGCGCGACTCCGTTCGACACGGGCCGGCCGTGCGCGTCGACCAGATGCAGCAGCGTCTTCGCGAGCCGCGCCTGCAGGTCGAGGAACAGCACGTCCTCGACCTGTTCGGTCGTCCGGCGCAGCCGTTCGCACAGGACCGCGATCAGCCGCAGGCAGATGTCCGGGTGCTTCTCCAGGAACGGCACGAAGTCGCGCCGCTCCAGGATCAGCAGCTCGCAGGCCTCCATGGCGGTCGCGTCGGCGGTCCGCTCCTTGCCGTCCAGGAGGGCGATCTCGCCGAAGATCTGGCCCGGATGGATGATGTTGAGGACGATCTCGCGGCCTTCGGGCGACGGCGAACTGATCCGCACGCGCCCCGACAGGACCGCCATCAGCCCCTGGCCGGGCGACCCCTTCTCGAAGATCACTTCGCCGGCGCCGTAGGCGCGGGCGTGCGAAAAGCTCACCAACCGCTCGATCTCGGCCGGGCTGAACCGGCTGAAGAGCTCGTGCGAGGCGAATACCTTTCGCTTGTCCATCTTCGCGGTGGCCGCCACGCTCGTCTCCGGACGAAGCTGAATACAGCGGTATGATAGCGCCTTCAGTTGCCTTGCGATACCAGCCGGGTGACGCTGGCGCAGCGCCAGAAACTGTCGCAGGCGCGCTGCCGTGCCGACAGCTGGCCGACACCCTGCCGAGCCTCGGCCTGCCCCGTTGCGCCCTGTTGCGAAATCGCCCCGCCCGACAGCATGTTCGCCGTGGCGATGCGCTGTCCGGCCGCCGCCGCCCGCGCCCGTGCGACGGACTCTGCCGCCGGCCGGCCGAGCGCCGGCATTTCCGTGAACCGATTGACCATCTCGACCACTCCCGATCCGCACGGCGGCCGCGGCCGTCGCGCGCCGGGAACGTATGCGCACCCGCGGCGCGAACCAGTGAGGCGGCGCACACCTCGCGTTTCGCCACAGCGAAACGCCGTCAGTTTCGTACGGTGGCGTGACGGCCGCCGGGTGCGAACTGCGACAGCGTCTCCGGCCGTATCGGCGCGGCGGGCGGCGTCGCCGGCGGCGTGAAGGCCCGAAGCAGCCGCTCGCGGAAGGCGTCCATCCGCCGCGGCCGCACATCGCCCGGCCGCGCCGCCGGCACCCAGTCCCACGGGCCGGCCGCGGCTTCCGCGACGGACGCGGCCGCCACGATGTGGACCGGCACGTCGCGCGACGCGCCGGCGCCGGTGATCAGCGGCGCCGGCTGATGGTCGCCCAGCAGGATCAGCACCATGTCGTCGCGGCCGTAGGCCTCGACATAGGCCGCCAGCGTCCGCAGCGAATAGGCCACGGCCAGCGCATACTGGTGGCGCACCCGCTCCGGGTCGCGCCATACGACTTCGGGCGGATCGCCGACCGCGGCATGCGGCGCGAAGACCGTCCCGTCGCCGACCGACGCCCAGTCGAGCAGCGGCGCCACCGGCGTCCACGGCGCGTGGCTGGAGATCAGCGCCATGGTCGCCATCACCGGCGGCCGGTCGGCGGCCGCCAGCTCCAGCCGGTCGAAGGCGGCCAGCGTGAACTGGTCGGGCATGGTGACCCAGTTGAAGGGCGCGCCGCGATAGCCGAAGTCGTCCGCCACGTAGATGCGGTCGAAGCCGAAGCGGCTGCCCTCCGGCCACGGCGCGGTGATCGCCGGCATCGCCGCCACGGTCCGCCAGCCGGCGCGGCCGAAATCGCGCACCAGGGACCGCGGCTCGCCGGCCACGAGGCTGTCGTAGCGCTGCTGGCTGTCGATCCACAGGCCGGACAGCACCGAGCCGTGCGCCAGCCAGCTCTGCCCGCCGACCATCGGCGCGGTCAGCCAGCCCGAGCGGATCGCCAGACCGCGCGCCGCCACCGCCGTTTCGAGCGCGTCCAGCGCGGGGCCGACGGTCGCCGCATAGCGCGGATCCTCGATCGCCGAGCGGCCGTAGGATTCGACGAACACCAGCAGCACGTCCCGGCCGGCGAGCCCCGACAGCAGCCGCCCGTCCGCGACGTCGGCGAAGGCGTCGGACACCGCCTCCTCCCGGAGCGACCGCAGGTCGGCCAGTCCGGCGATCGCCCCGCCCGTCCTGTCGTAGACCAGACCGCCGGCGCTGGCCCCATCCACCGGCGGGCGCAGTGCGGCGCCGGCAAGCAGGAGCGCTGCCGCACCGGCCCACGCGACGCGATGGCTGCCACCGGCCGACGGTGCCGGCAGGGCACGGGCGAGCACGCCGAGCGCGCGATGTGTCGCGGCGACCGCTCCGGCCAGGACGGCGGCCACCGCGGCGGCGGCGAGCAGCGCCCGTCCCATCCCGATCGCCCCGACCAGCAGGTCCCAGCCGGCCGCCGCGAGATGCAGGTCCAGCACCGGGTCGAACGGCCGGCCGAGCGCCGCATGCGCCGCCATGTCGGCCAGCTTCAGCGCGACCGCGGCACCCGTCGCCGCCGCGAGCAGTCGACAGGTGAGCGGACGCCACCGTGGCGGCGAGACGAGCAGGATCAGCAGGATCGCAGGCAGTTCGTACGGCACCCGCAGGAACGCATCCGGCGTCAGCGCGTCGACCCTGTTCGGCAGCGCCGAGAGGAGCTGCAGAACGCCTAGCGAGACGAGGATGGCCGTACCGGGCACACGCTGTTTCCAACCGGCGGGACGCCCGCGACGCGCGGGCTGCAATCTCGGTCTACGGGACCCGCGCGCCGACGGATCACACCGCGGCCCCGCTCAGCGGTTGTCCGAGAAGCGCGAGTCGCGCCAGGCCAGGGCCGCCTTCAGGCCCTGTTCGCGGCGCAGGCGGCCGAACTCGGCCTTCTCCTCGCTCGGCGTGGCGTTGAGGATGACGTCGATGTCGAGCGACGCCTTCAGCGCGTCCCAGAGCCCCATGATCTCATAGGTGCGGTTGATCGCCCGCTTGGTGAAGAAGACCGACGGGCCGGCCGCCGCGGCGATGTCCGTCGCCAACTGCAGCCCGCGCGCCAGTACCTCGTCCGGACCGCCCGGCACGACCTCGTTGACGATGCCGATCTCGGCGGCGCGCCTGGCGTCCATCTTGTCGTTGCCGGTCAGCAGCATCTCCTTGGCATGCTTCGGACCGACCATCCAGGGCAGCAGCATCGCGACGATGCCGGTGCCGAAGCGCACCTCGGGCTCGCCGAAGCGCGTGCCTTCGGCGGCGACCGTCAGGTCGCAGGCCAGCGCCACCTCGAAGGCGCCCGCCATGCAGAAGCCGTGCACCGCGGCCACCGTCGGCTTCTCGCAGCGCCAGAACGACATGATGAAGTCGAACTGCCGCTCCATCTGCGCCTGGACCTTGTCGACCGTCGACATGTCGCGCGTCGCCGAGGCCTTCATGTCGAAGCCGGCGGAGAAGGCGCGGCCGGCGCCGTGGACGACGATCGCCCGCACCGCCGGGTCGGCCTCGAAGGCGGCGAGGGCCGCGACATTCTCGGCCATCGCCTCGTTGTGGAAGGCGTTGAGCACCTCCGGCCGGTCGAAGGTGAGAATGCCGACCGGCCCCTCCCGGCGCGTCTTGACGAACTCCTGGCTCACGCTGCGCTCCCCGTCATCATGGTTCGCGCCAGCATGCCGCAAGACCGGACCGTTGCCCATCGCCCGGCCGCGGGGCCCGGCCCTGCGGACGCCGCTCAGCGTCCCTTGAACACCGGCGCACGCTTGTCGACGAACGCCTGGGCGGCCTCCATGTGGTCCTCGGTGCGGCCGCAGCTGGTGTGGCGCAGAGCCTCGGCGTCGAACACGGTGGCCAGGTCGGCATAGGCCGCCAGGTTCATGTTCTCCTTGATGTAGCCGAGCGCCACGGTCGGGCCACTGGCCAGGCTCTGCGCCATCGCGGCGACCTCGGCGTCGAAGCGGTCGTCCGGCACGACGCGGTTGACGAGGCCGATCGCCGCCGCCTCCTCGCCGGTCAGCACCGGGCTCAGCATGTAGAGTTCGCGCGCCTTGGCCGGGCCGACGACCCGCGGCAGGAAGTAGCTGCCGCCGAAATCGCCCGACAGGCCGACCTTGCCGAACGCCGTGGTGAACTTCGATCCCGGCGTGGCGATGCGCAGGTCGCAGGCGAGCGCCAGCGACAGGCCGGCGCCGGCCGCCGCACCGCGGATCGCCGCGATCGTCGGCTTCGGGATGTGGTGCAGCAGGCGCGCAACCTCCATGCGGGCACGCAGGTTGCGCACGCGCCGGTCGAAGCTGGCGTCGCGCTCGCTGCCGGTCGCCATCGCCTTGACGTCGCCGCCCGAGCAGAAGGCCTGCCCGGCGCCGGTCAGCACGATGGCGCGCACGTTCGGGTCGCGCTCCGCCGCCTGCACGGCCTCGAGCATCTGCTCGAGCATGACGAGGGTCAGTGCGTTCCGCCGGTCCGGCCGGTTCATCGTCAAGGTCAGCAGGCCGTCTTCCAGCGACTGCAGCAGCACCGCGTCTTCCATGTCTCGCTCTTCCCTCTTCGTCGTTTCGGCGCCGGCCGCGGCGCCCCCGGGCAAGGTGGCACGGACCGGCTTTCGACGGAACGGGGTCGGCGCGGGGACGGGACGACAGGCACGGAGTGGCGGTCTATGGTCGCTGCCGAACCGTGGATCCGCGCCGGGAGGCGAGACACTGCCGTGACCCGCCTGCCCGCCCTGCTGAACGCGCGCCTGCCCTTCTATTACGGCTGGGTCGTGCTCGGCTGCGTCTGCTGCGCCGGCTTCGCGCGCCAGGGCCCGGCGGTCGCGACCCTCTCGATCTTCGTCGAGCCGATGACCGCCGACTTCGGCTGGTCGCGCACCGCAATCTCCGGCGCCGTGTCGCTCGGCGGCCTGCTCGCCGCAGTGACCTCGCCCTATCTCGGCGTCCTTCTCGACCGGCACGGCGCGCGCACGATGCTCTGCCTGGCGATCGTCGCCACGGGCTTCGCCACCATGGGCCTGTCGCTGATCGGCTCGCTGCTCTTCTTCTACCTGCTCTACTGCATCGGGCGGATGAACTTCGCCGGCCCGTTCGACCTCGGCATCTACGGCGCGATCAACAGCTGGTTCGTCGAGCGGCGTCCGCTCGCCACGTCGATCGCGACGCTGGCGCAGATGTTCGGCCTGATGTCGATGCCGCTGATCGCGCATTTCGCCATCCAGGCGGGCGACTGGCGCAGCGGCTGGGTGGCCGTCGGCATCACCGTGCTCACCATCGGCCTGCTGCCGACCTGGCTGCTGATGGCGCGCCGGCCGGAGGATCTCGGCCTCCTGCCCGACCGCAGCCGCGCCGCCACCGCCGCGGCGCACGCCAGGGCCGGCGCCGGGGCCAGCAGCGACCCGATCGCCGAGCCGGTCTTCACCCGCGCCCAGGCCATGCGTACCCCGGCCTTCTGGATGCTGGCGCTCTACACCCTGCTGATCTACCCGGTGCAGGCGGGCATCAGCCTGCATCAGGCGCCGCACCTGATCGAGAGCGGTCTGGCACCCACCGTCGCCGCGACGGTGATCAGCACCTTCTCCTTCGCCTCGGCGATCGCCGGTTTCGGCCTCGGCATCGTGACGCGGCGGATCGGCGTCAGCGCCGCGCTGATGGTCGTCGGCGTCTGCCTCTCGGCCAGCGCCGTCGCCCTCGCCGCCGTCACCGGCGCGCTGCACGCCTATCTGGCCGCCATGGTGTTCGGCATCGGCATCGGCGGCCTGACCACCGTCCTGCCGATCGCCTGGGCCGACTATTTCGGCCGGCGCAGCTTCGGCGCGATCCGCGGCGTCGCCCTCACCATCCAGGTCACCGCCCAGGCGTCCGGTCCGCTTCTCTCCGGCGCCCTGCGCGACTGGACCGGCGACTACACGCTGTCGCTGGAGGTCTTCGCCGCCCTCTCGCTCGCCGGCACGCTCGCCATCCTGTTCGCCCGACCGCCCCGCGCGCCGAGGTAACCGGCGGGATCGGCGGTGGACTTCGGGGCGGGCCTTGCACACCTCGGAAAAGGGGAGCGAGACCAATCGGCCGGAGCGCGCATGGACCGCCTCACAGACTATCTGTCGTCGCTGCAGGCGAGCCTTCCCTGGGTTCCCGACCGCGCGATCAGCCTCGCCGTCATCGCAGTCGCGGTCGTTCTGGCCTGGTGGCTGCACCGGATCCTGTTCGCGGCCGTGCTGCGTCTCGTCAGCACGGACAACCTGTTCCGCCGGTCGCTCGTCACGCGCACCCGACGACCGTCTCGCCTGGCCTTCCTGATGGTCGCCACGATGCTCGCCGCCTCCGTCGCACCGCTGTCCCCGGAAGGGGCGGGCATCGTTCGGCACCTCATGCTGCTCGGCCTGATCCTGCTGATCGGCTGGATGGCGAGGACGGCGCTGCACATCTGGCTGGTCGTCCACCTGCGGCGCTTCAAGCTGGATTCGGCCGACAATCTCCTGGCCCGCAAGCACGTTACCCAGACCCGTATCCTGCAGCGCATCGCCGAGATCCTGATCATCATCGTCACCATCGCGGCGGCGCTGATGACGTTCGACGGCATCCGCCAGTACGGCATCAGCCTGCTCGCCTCCGCCGGCGCCGCCAGTCTGGTGGTCGGGCTCGCGCTCCAGCCCGTCCTGAAGAACCTGTTCGCCGGCATCCAGCTGGCGATCACCCAGCCGATCCGCATCGACGACGCGCTCCTCGTCGAGAACGAGTGGGGCAATGTCGAGGAGATCACCGCGACCTACGTCGTGGTGCGGATCTGGGACTGGCGCCGGCTGATCGTGCCGCTCAGCTACTTCATCGAGAAGCCGTTCCAGAACTGGACGCGCGAGGGCTCGGCGCTCATCGGCAGCGTCTTCCTCTACGTCGACTTCACCGTGCCGGTAGCGGAGCTGCGCGCCGAACTGGAGAGGGTCGTGCAGTCATCCGACCTCTGGGACGGCCGGGTCGTCGCCCTGCAGGTGACGGACTTCAGGGAGAACACGATGGAGATCCGGATGCTGGCCAGCGCCAGCAACGCAGGCCGGACTTTCGATCTGCGCTGCGAGGTGCGCGAGCGGATGATCGCCTTCGTCCAGCAACGCTATCCGCACGCCCTGCCGCGGCTGCGCGCCGATGTCATACCGGGCGGCGCAACCGCGCACGTGGACGGTCCCGCGCCGGGACCCTCCACGCAAGCCGGCTGACGGACCCCCGGCTGACGGATTCCGGTACCGGCTACTCCGCGGCGGTCGCGGCGCGGCGCGGCGGCGCGTCCAGGGTGAAGCCCTCGTACCCGTTGGCCGCCACCGCGTCGCATTTCTCGCGATAGACGCCGACCCCGCCGACATAGGGCATGAAGACCCGCGGCTTGCCGGGCACGTTGGCGCCCATGTACCAGGAGTTGGCTTCGGGATAGAGGGTGCGGTGGGCGACCTCGTTGCCGTGCTCGACCCAGGCGTCCTCGGCCGCCAGGGTCGGCTCGATACGCGTGGCGCCGCTGGCGCGCATGTCGTCCAGGCAGCGGGTGATCCAGTCCACGTGCTGCTCGATCGACACGATCATGTTGCTCAGCACGGACGGGCTGCCGGGGCCGGTGATCATGAACATGTTGGGGAACCCGGCGCTCATCAGCCCCAGATAGGTGCGCGGCCCCGCCGCCCACTTGTCCGCCAGGCTCTGATTGCCGGTGCCGCGGATGTCGATCTTCTGCAGCGTGCCGGTCATCGCGTCGAAGCCGGTGGCGAACACGATGTCGTCGACGGCGTAATCGCGGCCGCCGACGCGCACCCCCGTCGGCGTGATCGCCTCGATCGGGTCGCCGGTCAGATCGACCAGTTCGACGTTGTCGCGGTTGAACGTATCGAAATAGTGGCTGTCGACGCAGATACGCTTCGTGCCGATCGGGTGGTTGCGCGGCTGCAGGATGGCGGCCTTCTTCGGGTCCTTCACCATCTCGGCGATCTTGCCCCGGACGAATTCCGCTGCCGTGTCGTTCGACGCCTTCTTCGTCAGCAGGTCGTGGAACGCGCCCATGAAGGCGGTGCCGCCGACTTCCCAGCGCGCCTCGTAGTGGCGGCGCCGCTCCTCCTCGGGCACGTCGGCCGCCGAGCGCGGATCGATGTCGTAGAGGATGCCGGTGCGCATCGCCCGCGCCTTGCGGCGGCGCTCGGCATATTCCGCCTTCCACTCGGCCTCGTATTCCGGCTCCATCGGCCGGTTGCGGGTCGGGATGCTGAAGTTCGGGGTACGCTGGAAGACCGTGAGGTGCTTCGCCTGCTCGGCGATGACGGGGATCGCCTGGATCGCCGACGAGCCGGTGCCGATCACCGCGACCCGGCGTCCGGCGAAGTCGACAGGCTCGTGCGGCCAGGCGCCGGTATGGAAGGTGCGGCCCTGGAAGCTGTCGATGCCGGGGATCTCCGGCAGCTTCGCCGCCGACAGACAGCCGGTCGCCATGACGCAGTGCTGCGCGCTGACCCGGTGGCCACGATCGGTTTCGACCGTCCACCGGCCGCTCGTCTCGTCGAAGGCGGCGCGCGTCACGCGCGTCTCGAAGGTGATGTCGCGGCGCAGGTCGAACCGGTCCGCGACATGGCCGGCATAGCGCAGGATCTCCGGCTGGCCGGCGAAGCGCTCGGACCAGCGCCACTCCTGCTGCAGATCCTCGGAGAAGGAGTAGGAATACTGCATGCTCTCGACGTCGCAGCGCGCGCCGGGATAGCGGTTCCAGTACCAGGTGCCGCCGACGTCGCTCGCCACGTCGAAGATGTGCGCCGACATGCCCAGCCCGCGCAGCCGGTGCAGCATGTAGAGGCCGCCGAAGCCGGCGCCGACGATGACGACGTCGACACTGTCGGGGACCGTGGCCTGCGTCTGCGCCTGATCGACGGGCATGCGTTTCCTCTCCGGACTCTTGCGGCTGGATGATCACCCCAGGTTGTCCGGACAGCATGTCGGAGTCAAGCGTGGCGGCCCCCGCACGCCCGAAATCCGGGGATGCGCGCCGCCGCGGATGGGCTATCGTCCGCGTTTTCGAGACGCGTCAGGGAACGAGAGATGATCAAGCGCAGCGCAGAATATGCCGGCATCATGCACGAGGTGGTCGAGCACAACGGCGTCCTCCACTTCGCCGGCGTCGTCGCCGAAGACGCGAGCCTGGACATGGAAGGCCAGGCCCGGCAGGTCTTCGCCCAGCTCGACGACCTGCTGAAGACGCATGGCTCCAGCCGTGACCACATCCTGTCGGCGCTCGTCTTCGTCACCGACATGAAGGCGAAGCCCGCGATGAACGTCGCGTGGAAGGAATGGCTGGCGCCGGCGAACCTGCCGACCCGCGCCACCATCGGCGTCGCCGACCTGGACGGCTACCTGATCGAGGTGGTCATCACCGCGGCCGTCGCGAAGTAGGTTGGCAGAGACGGCGCCGCGACCGACGCGCAGGCCTTGGTCGCGGCGCCCGCGCCAGACATACTCGACGCATCGGAACAGGGAGGGAGCAATCGGTTAGTCGGTACGCAGCAACGGTAGGACGTCCACCCCCAAAAAAGAAAACAGGAGGAGACGATGGGACGCAGTCACCGTATCAGGGCCCGTGTGGTGCCATCCTTGCTCGCGGCATGTCTGCTGGCGGCGGTGCCGCTCGGCGGCGCGGCGGCGCAGAAGGCCGGCGGCATCCTGAAGGCGCAGCAGTTCAACAATCCACCCAGTCCGTCGATCCACGAGGAAGCCACCGTCGCCGTCGTGGTGCCGTTCATGGCCGTATTCAACAACCTGGTCATCTACGACCAGAAGGTGCCGCAGAACTCGACCGAGAGCATCCGTCCGGAGCTCGCCACCGAGTGGAAATGGAACGACGACGGCACGAAGCTGACCTTCAAGCTGCACGAGGGCGTCAAGTGGCATGACGGCAAGCCGTTCACCGCGGCAGACGTCAAATGCACCTTCGACATGCTGACCGAGAAGTCGACGACGCAGAAGCTGCGCCGCAACCCGCGCGGCGCCTGGTACGGCAATGTCGAGCAAGTCTCGACCAACGGCGATCACGAGGTCACGTTCGAGCTGAAGCGCCGCCAGCCGTCGCTGCTCAATCTCCTCGCGTCGGGCTACACGCCGATCTATCCCTGCCATGTCTCGACCGACGACATGCGCAAGAAGCCGATCGGCACGGGGCCGTTCAAGTTCGTCTCCTTCAACCAGAACGAGAGCATCAAGCTCGAGAAGAACAAGGAGTACTGGCGCAAGGGGCTGCCGTACCTCGACGGCATCGAGTATGCGATCATCGCCAGCCAGTCGACGCGCATGCTCTCCTTCATCGCCGGCAACCAGGACATCACCTTCCCCAGCGACGTGTCGCCGCCGCTGCTGAAGGACATCAACTCCCAGGCGCCGCACGCCCAGTGCACGATGCGGCCGAGCAACGTCAGCACCAACCTGATCATCAACGAGTCCGCACCGCCCTTCGACGATCCGAAGATGCGCCGGGCGCTGGCGCTGGCGCTCGACCGGGACGCCTTCAACGAGATCCTGAACGAGGGCAAGGCATCGATCGGCGGCACCATGCTGCCGCCGCCCGCAGGCGTCTGGGGCCTGCCGACCGAGAAGGTGAAGACCCTCGTCGGCTACGGCGACGTCGAGAAGAACCGCGAGGAGGCGCGCGCGATCATGCGGGAGAAGGGCTACGGACCCGACAAGCGCATGAAGCTGAAGGTGATCACCCGCAACATCCCGACCTTCCGCAACCCGGCTGTCATCTTCCTCGACCAGCTGAGCGAGATCTACGTCGACGCGGAGCTCGAGATCATCGAGAGCGCCGTCTACTACAACACGGTGTTCCAGAAGAAGTATTCCGTGGGCATCAACCAGACGGGCAGCGCCGTCGACGACCCCGACCAGCATTTCTACGAGAACTACGCCTGCGGCTCGCTGCGCAACTATACGGGCTATTGCAACAAGGATCTGGAGAAGAAGTTCGACGCGCAGTCGGCCGAGACGGATCTGGAGAAGCGCAAGCAGCTGGTCTGGGAGATCGACGAATTCCTGACCAACGAGGTCGTGCGGCCGATCATCTTCCACGGCGTCGCCGCCGGCTGCTGGCAGCCCTACGTCAAGAACTACGTGCTGATGGTCAACAGCATCTACAACGGCTGGCGCTACGACGAGGTCTGGCTCGACAAGTAGGGCGTCGAGCCGGCGGCGCGGCCGCGGAACCGTTTCTGCGGAAGGGTGTTGATCGGCGGTCTTTCCCGAGAACCGATTTGACCGATGCGAAACATCGCCGCGGCCGTCGCCGTAACGGCGGCTCTGCCCGCCGTCGCCTGGGCCGACCAGACCGCGAGGGCCGTGGGCTTCCGCGAGGCCGAGGACGACCGCGCGATCGTTCAGCCGTTCAACCGCACCGTCGACGACATCGAGGACATGAACGTCTACGGCACCGGCGGCGAGAAGATCGGTGAGATCGAGGAGGTCCTGATCGACACCTCCGGCAATATCGCCGCCGTGGCGGTGGAGAGCGGCGGCTTCCTCGGCATCGGCGACGAGGAAGTCGTCGTGATGCTCGACCAGCTCACCCTGGAGGGCGACCGGTTCAGCACCAGCCTGACCAAGGACCAGCTCCTGGCCCTGCCGCGCTGGAAGGACTGAACCTTTCCACTGTTCCCGGGCAGCCCTTGTTCGCCGGGTATCGCCGTGTAGTCTGACGGTCGTCGGTGCCGCGCGCGAGCGGTGTCGGCGGCCGTTGGCATCTGGGGGCAGGGTTGATCCGTCTGGTACCGGTCGTTCTGGCCGTCATCTGGGGCCTGAACTGGCCGGCGGTGCGGATCGGGCTGACCGCCATGCCGCCCTTCATGCTGCGTGCGTTCGGCATGGCCTGCGGCGCGGTGATCCTGTTCGCGCTGGCCACCGCCCTCGGCCGCAGCCTGCGCGTGCCGCGCGCCATGTGGGTCCGCACGGCCGTTGCCGGCGTCCTCAACATCGGCCTGTTCAACATCGCCGTCGCCTTCGCCCAGCTGGCGACCTCGACCTCGCGCGCGGCGATCCTGACCTTCACCATGCCGCTCTGGTCGGCCCTGTTCGCCCGGCTGCTGCTCGGCGAGCGGCTCGACCCGGCCCGCGCCTGGGCCCTCGCGGCCGGCGCCCTCGGGCTCGCCCTCCTCGCCGTGCCGGTCTTCGCTGGCGAGGGCAACCTGCTCGGCCTCTTCTTCCCGCTGCTCGCCGCGGTCAGCTGGGCTTCCGGCACGGTCTTCCAGAAATGGAAGCCGATCGACGCCGACCGCATGGCGGCGACCGCATGGCAGCTCGCGGCCGCGGCGACGCTGGCCGCGACGGGCATGCTCGTCACCGGCACCACCGCGCTCGTCGGGCCGATCGACATCGAGGTGACCTGGGCGCTGCTCTATCACGTCGTCCTGGCGAACGCGCTCGCCTACTTCCTCTGGTTCGGCATGCTCGACCGGATCAGCGCCACCACCACGGCGATGACGACGCTGATGATCCCGGTCGTCGGCGTGCTCGGCGCCATGGCGCTGATCGGGGACCGACCCAGCCTGCTCGACATGCTGGGATTCGCCGCGATCCTGCTCGCCGCCGCCATCGTCCTGCTGGGTTTCGGGTCGGCCTCGCGGCGCTGACGTATCCCACCGCGATTGTCAGCCTGCCGGCTTTATCATACCGTTCGCGCGTTCTCAGGGCGGGGCGGAAATCCCCACCGGCGGTATGCGGCGTCAGCCGCGAGCCCGCGAGCGCCTTCCGCGTGCGGAAGGGTCGAGCAGATCAGGTGCGATGCCTGGGCCGACGGTCACAGTCCGGATGGAAGAGAACGTGCGTTCCTGCTGCCCGCGCCGGGCATCGGGTCCGCTCGTGATCGCCTTGGGTGACGTGTCCGTTAGCCAGAGGAGATCGCGATGACACCCACCCGCTACGCCTTCGTCAAAGCCTAGTGGCACGCCGACATCGTCGACCGTGCGCTCGACGGTTTCCACGAGCTCGTCCCGGCCGAGGCCGTCGACGTGTTCGACGTGCCCGGCGCCTTCGAACTGCCGCTGCTCGCCCGCGACCTGGCGGCGAGCGGCCGCTACGCCGCGGTCGTCGCCGCCGCCTTCGTCGTCGACGGCGGGATCTACCGCCACGACTTCGTCGCCCAGGCGGTCGTCGACGGGCTGATGCGCGCCGGCATGGATTCCGGCGTGCCCGTGCTCTCGGTCTCCCTCACGCCGCACCAGTTCCAGGAGACCGAGCATCACCGGCGCATCTTCCGCGCGCATTTCGTCGAGAAGGGCCGCGAGGCCGCATGGGCGGCGCTGATGATCGGCAAGGTCCGCGCGTCCCTTGCCGCATGAGGTCCGCGGGGTGAGGCGGTGACATTTCAGCCGCCTTGCCCCTGCCCGCGATCGTGCTAGCCTGCGGCCCCAGATCTGCGCGCCGCGGGCCCCGTGCCTCCGTCAGCCGCGCTTTCGGAAAAGGGATCTCCCGATGTCCTCCTCGACGCTTGCCCATATGGAAACGAACGACCTCGACGCCTTCTTCATGCCGTTCACCGCGAACCGGCAGTTCAAGAAGGACCCGCGGCTCGTCGTCGGCGCCGAGGGCATGTATTTCCGCACGCCCGACGGCCGCCAGGTGATCGACGCCTCGGCCGGCCTGTGGTGCGTCAACGCCGGCCACTGCCACCCGAAGATCGTCGAGGCGGTGCAGAAGCAGGTCGCCGAACTCGACTTCGGCCCGACCTTCCAGATGGGCCACCCGAAGGCGTTCGAGCTGGCTTCGCGCATCGGCGTGCTCGCGCCGGGCGACCTCGACACGGTCTTCTTCGCCAACTCCGGCTCCGAGGCGGTCGACACCGCGCTCAAAATCGCCATCGCCTATCACCGCGCCCGCGGCGACGGCCAGCGCTACCGCCTGATCGGGCGCGAGCGCGGCTATCACGGTGTGGGATTCGGCGGCACCGCGGTCGGCGGCATCAAGAACAACCGCAAGGCGTGGGGCCACATGCTGGTCGGCGTCGACCACATCCGCCACACCCACGACCTGTCGCAGATGGCGTTCAGCCGCGGCCTGCCGGAGTGGGGCGCGCACCTCGCCGACGACCTGGAGCGGCTGTGCGAGTTGCACGATCCCTCCACCATCGCCGCCTGCATCGTCGAGCCGGTCGCCGGCTCCACCGGCGTGCTGCCGCCGCCGAAGGGCTATCTGAAGCGCCTGCGCGAGATCTGCGACAAGCACGGCATCCTGCTGATCTTCGACGAGGTCATCACCGGCTTCGGCCGCACCGGCACCGCCTTCGCGTCGGAGACGTTCGGCGTCGTCCCGGACATGATGACGCTGGCCAAGGGCATGACCAATGCCACCGTGCCGTCCTCGGCGGTCGTCATGCGGCGCGGCATCTACGACGCCTTCATGTCGGGGCCGGAGTGGATGATCGACCTGACGCACGGCTACACCTATTCCGCGCATCCGCTGGCGGTCGCCGCCGGCCTCGCCACCATGGACGTCTACCAGGAGGAGGGCCTGTTCCAGCGCGCCGCCGACCTCGCCCCCTATTTCGAGGACGCGATCCATTCCCTGAAGGGCCTGCCGAACGTCATCGACATCCGCAACTTCGGCATGATGGCCGCCATCGAGGTCAGCCCGCGCGAGGGCGCGCATCCCACGGCGCGCAGCTACGACCTGTTCCTCGACTGCTGGCAGAACGGCGTCTACACCCGCTTCGCCGGCGAGACGCTGGCCTTCTCGCCGCCACTGATCGCCGACCGCGGCCATGTCGACCGCATCTTCGAGACGGTGGCGGCGGCGCTGAAGCGCGTCGGCTGAGGTCGCGGTGCCACATCGCGGGCATTTTCGCCGTATGCGGGGTAAGTCTTTCTTAAGCGGGCTGGCCTAGGGTCGGATCGGGCGGAACACAACCGTCGAGAGCGCAGGACGCGCGGTCCACCGCAGGTAGCCCATGCCCGTTGACGGCGAAAAGACGAACCGTTTGCATGCGGCGCTCCAGGCGTCGGGCGACGTCGCGTACGACTGGGACCTCCGGGCCGACACGATCGGCTGGTTCGGGCCGGTCGCCGACGCGTTCGGGTTGGAGGAGGGCGCCGTCCTCGCCACCGGCGACGCCTTCGCCGGTGCGATCCACGGCGACGACCTGCCGCTGCGGCTGAAGTGCCTCGCCCGGCATTTCGTCACCCGCGAGCGCTTCGAGTGCGAATACCGCATCCGCTCCGGCACCGGCTTCCGCTGGGTGCACGAGCGCGGTGCGGCCGAGTTCGGCGCGTCGGGCCGGCCGGTCCGTCTCGCCGGCACGCTGCGCGCCATGACCTCGCGCCGCCTCGCCGAGGAGCGGCTCGAATATCTCGCCAGCTACGACGAGCTGACCGGCCATTTCAACCGCAGCCGCCTGCGCCAGGCGATCGAGCAGGCGCTGGCCCAGGCCGGCCGGCGCCGCCGGCGCGGCGGCTTCCTGCTGGTCGACATCGACCATCATGCGCGCATCAACGACGCCTTCGGCTTCGAGAACGGCGATGCCGCCATCGTCAGCCTCGGCGAGCGGCTCGACCGGCTGGTCGGGCCGGGCGACGTCATCGGCCGCATCGAGGGCGACGCCTTCGGCGTCCTGCTCGACAAGGGCGGCGAGACGCGCGTCCAGCATCTGGCCGAGCGCATCATCCGCAGCCTCGGCGAGCAGCCGCTCGCCACCGCCGGCGGTCCCGTCTCCGCCACCGTCTCGATCGGCGGCATCGTCTTCCCCGAGGCGGCGCAGAGCGCCCAGGACGTCGTCGCCCGCGCCGAGACGGCGCTCGCCCAGGCCAAGCGCGACGGCCGCAACCATTTCGTGCTGTACCGGCTGAGCGACGAACAGCGCCGCGACCTGCGCCAGGACATGATCGTCGCGCGCCTGGTCCAGCGGGCGCTCGCCGAGGAGCGGTTGGTCCTCGCCTACCAGCCGGTGATCGAGGCGAAGGGCGGCCGCATCGCCTTCTACGAATGCCTGCTGCGCCTGCGCAAGCAGACCGGCGAGATCGTCGGCGCCGCCGAGTTCGTGCCCGTCGTCGAGCAGCTCGGCCTGATCCGCCAGATCGACCGCAAGGTGCTGAGCCTCGCCGTCGCCGAGCTCGTCGCCGACCCGGAGGTCGTGCTCGCCATCAACATCTCCGGCCTCACCGCCAACGACCCGGCCTGGCTGCGCGCCCTGGTCGCCCTGCTCAAGGGCAAGCCCCACCTCGCGCGCCGCCTGATCGTCGAGATCACCGAGACCGCGGCGATCCGCGAGATCGGCGAGACGGCCCGCTTCGTCGCCTCGGTGCGCGAGCTCGGCGCGCGCGTCGCCCTCGACGATTTCGGCGCCGGCTACAGCTCCTTCCGCCACCTGAAGGCGCTGCCCGTCGACATGGTCAAGATCGACGGCTCCTTCGTCGACGAGGTCGCCGCCGACGAGCGCAGCCGCCTGTTCGTCCGCACCCTGGTCGGCCTCGCCGCCGGCTTCGGCCTGACCACCGTCGCCGAAGGCATCGACAGCGCCGAGACCGCCGCCGCCCTGGCGGCCGAGGGCGTCACCTACCTCCAGGGCTTCCACCTCGCCGAACCCCGCCTGTTCCGCGCCCCCGTCCGGAGCGAGGGGGCGAGTCCGATGCCCATCCCGAAGCCTCTCCCGGCGCAGCGCACTGCGCGACGGAAGGGTCGGGGCGCGGACGGCGTCCGGCCCGCGGACTGACCTGCCTCTCCATTTCGGCTGTCCCTGTCGCTTCCGGCATTTGTCCGTATAAACTCCGGCCGACCCAGACGGGAGGCCGACCCATGTTACAGACGCGCACCGAACAGCTCATCCCCGGTTCCGACAGCCTGACGCTCGCCGTGGAGGGCGGCGTCGGGCTGCTTACGCTGAACCGGCCGAACGCCAAGAACGCCCTCGACGGCGACATGATGCGCATCGGCATGCCCGCCTTCGTCCACCGCGCGCGCGAGGACGACGCCATCGCCGCCGTGGTGATCACCGGCGCCGGCGGCGATTTCTGTTCCGGTGCCGACGTGAAGCGCATGGGCGGCGCCTCCGCCATGAGCCACGCCGAGCGCAACGAGAACCTGCGCGCCATCCTCGGCTGGATCTACGGCCTGATCCACCTGCCGAAGCCGGTGATCGCGGCGGTCGACGGCATCGCCTTCGGCGGCGGGCTCAGTCTGGCGCTGACCGCCGACATGCTGCTGATGAGCGACCGGGCGCGCTGCAGCCTGTCCTTCGGCCGCATCGGCCTGACCCCGGACATGGGTGTGGGCTACACCCTGCCGCGCCGCGTCGGTGCGGCGCGCGCCAAGCAGCTCGCCTTCACCGCGCGCTCCGTCTTCCCGGACGAGGCGCTGGCGCTGGGCATCGCCGACGCGGTCCATCCGGCGGCCGATCTGCTGCCCGAGGCGATCCGCATCGCCCGCCGCTTCGCCGAGGCCTCGCCCGAATCCCTCGCCCAGGCGAAGCGCCTGTTCAACATGTCGCTGGACAGTACGCCGGAGCAGATGATCGAGGCCGAACTCGCCGGCCAGCTCGCCTGCCGCCAGACCGCCTACCACGAGGACGCGGTCGCCCGCTTCGCCCGCAAGGAGCCCTACCGCTTCAACTGGGACGCCATGGACAAGGCTGAGGGACGATAGGCCGCCCCCTCCCTGAGGAGCGCCCACCGGGCGCGTCTCGAAGGGCGGGGACGGCCGGTCCGCGAACCAGCCTCGGCCCGCCCGCGCGCTTCGAGACGCCGCCTCCGGCGGCTCCTCAGCACGAAGGCTACGCGCGCCTCAGCTGAAGATGCCGGCGTCGGTCACACCCCCAGGCCCGGCCTCCGCATCGTCCGCCGCGCTGACGGTCAGCTGCGGCGTCGACCAGGCCTTCCGAGTCCGCATGTCGGTCTCGTCCGCGCTGGTCTTCGGGCTCTCGAAATCGTCGGTCATGCGGTCTCTCCATCGACACGCGTTTTGCGGCACCACTGTACCGCGACCCGCGGATACGAGATAGTGCGATTGCCGATAGCGGCGCGGCGGCTATTCCGCCGCCTCGTCCTCCCCGGGCACTGGCGCGGCAGCCTCCGCGGGCGCTTCCCCCGGCAGCCGCTGCACCGCCTCCAGCCGCCGCCCGATCGCCCGTTCGCGCACCCGCACCGCGTCGATGTCGCGCTCCGCCTGGCGCAGGCGCTGCTGCACCTTGTCGAGCACGTCGCCATATTTCCCGAACTCGCTCTTCACCGCCGCCAGCAGCCGCCACACCTCGGACGAGCGCTGCTGGATGGCCAGCGTGCGGAAGCCCATCTGCAGGCTGTTCAGGATGGCGTTCAGCGTCGTCGGCCCCGCCGGCACCACCCTGTACTGGCGCTGCAGCGCGTCGGCGAGGCCCGGCCGGCGCAGCACCTCGGCGTACAGGCCCTCGGTCGGCAGGAACATCACGGCGAAGTCGGTGCTGTGCGGCGGGTGGACGTATTTGGCGCCGATCTCCTGGGCCGAGCGCCGCACCCGCGTCTCCAGCGCGCGCAGCGCCGCCTCCTCGGCCGCCCGGTCGCCGGCGTCGGTCGCCAGCACCAGCCGCTCGTAATCCTCCACCGGAAACTTCGAATCGAGCGGCAGCCAGACACACCCGGCCGTTCCCGCGCCGGCGGCGCCGGACGCCCCGGACGCGCCGTCCCCGGGCAGCCTGATGGCGAACTCCACCCGCTCGCCGCTGCCCGGCCGGATCTCGACGTTGCGGCCCACCTGGTCCGCCGTCATCGCCTGGTCCAGCAGCGCGCCCAGCGCCACCTCGCCCCAGGTGCCGCGCGTCTTCACGTTGGCCAGCACGCGCTTCAGGTCGCCGACCCCGGCGGCCAGCGCCTGCATCTCGCCCACACTCTTGTGCACCCGCTCCAGCTGCTGCCCGACCAGCCCGAATTTTTCGCCCAGGCGCTGCTCCAGCGTGGCGTGCAGCTTCTCGTCGACGGTGGCGCGCATCGCCTCCAACTTGGCCGCGTTGTCGGCGCGCAGCGCGTCCAGGCGCGTCTCGACCGCCGCCTTCACCGCCTCCAGACGCTCGGTCTGCATGGTGGTCAGTTCGACCACCCCGCCGCGCAGGTCGCCGCCCAGCCGGTGCAGCGTCGCCGCCACCTCCTCGCGCAGATCCCGCGCGGCCCGTGCCGCCTCCGCGCGCGCCGCCGCCGTCTCGTCGCGCAGCGCCCGCTCCAGATCCACCTCGGCCCGGCGGCCGCGCCGCACGCCGAGACCCAGCCACACCACGGCCACCAGCAGCAGGACCACCAGCCCGACCAGCAGCTGCGTAGCCGCCGTCTCCGCCGCCAGCGACCCCGCCACCTCCTCGAACCAGCGCCCGACCCCCTCCGCCAACGCAACCCCGTCTCAACGCTCTGTCCCGGCCGCGCGCGCCGACGCGCCGCTCCGATATCCACCGCGCCGCCCATAGCCCGGCGCATGACGAGCACATACCGTGAACACGCCCGGCGCCGCAACCCCGACACCCGCGCCCATCCCTCTCCGTGTCATGCCCGGGCTCGACCCGGCACCCAGGGCCGACGCTTCAACGCCCCGTGCAGCGCCGGCCATGACGGACTATGGTGAACCCGATGCGATCACGGAACGCGACGCGATAAGCTCAGCTGATACGTATTCGCAAGGGCACTGAGCAGATGATTATCGCGACAGACCTGGATTAAGTTGACTATGTTCACTCCGTCGAGCCGTGTGCTTGTGTTTGCCGCACTCCTTGTTTCTACAGGGCTGTGGCTGGCCATCTCTTCGATTGCCGCGAATGCAGTCCATGTATTTGCAAAGGGCAATTACGCGTGGAACGGGTTTGGGTCGATCTCCGCATGGTCCCTCGCTGCCTGCTCGCTGTGGACCCTCACAGTCGGCTATGTGCTGACGAAGAGTGATATTGTCAGCGGCAAGACGTTCTGGCTCGGTATCTGCGCCGTGCTTGGGTGGGTGCTGTTGCTCTCGGTATTGGCCGTGCTCGGTGACGAATGGCTCGCTGGGCTGAAGGCTGTCTCGTCGTTGGTGTGGGCCGCCGAGGTTGCGGGAGCTGCGCTCCTGGTCAGGTATCTGCATCGACACGGGTCAGAGTTGCCAGCCCTTCAGGGACTATGGCTCGGCGTTGTGTCTCTGACGCTTCTGGTCGGTGCAAAGGCGCTTTTTCTCGGTTTGGTACCTGGCGTGACCGTGAGGATATAGGACGAAACGGGCAAGCGGCGGCGCCCAGCGGCACCACAGTCACCAGCAGCCGCACCGCGCCAGCGGCGCCGGAGGGACCAGCACAGGCCGTGAACACGCGCGGCATCGCAACTTCGCCCCCTTCGCAGATCAGCGCGTGCGGATCGTCGGGTCAGTCTGCGATGCCATCCTTCGGCATCGGCGGCGCATCCCAGAAGCCTCGTCAGATCGTCGCGCTTCGCCGTTACACCCGCGCGCGAGCAGCACCTGTCATCTGCATGGGAAGCGGGATCCGCTGGGCGGACGATAGAGCGGGCACGGGCAAACTAAGCCACGAAGGGAGCGAGGGGCCGGAGCCCTCCGCCCTGCCTCACGCGGCGTTGCTGCCCCGCAACTTGGCGGCGCCATCCCCGCATCCCGGATCAGCTGAAGGTGTCGGACCCATCGCCGCCAGCCTAGTCTCCCACCGTTTGTACTATCATCCGACCCGACTGTTCCGGTCGCGTGCTTGTACTCAGCCCAGGTGGGCACCTAGTCTTGGCAACCTGCCGAAGGAATAGTGCCATGGCCGACGACATCGAAGCCCTGCGCAGCGAGATCCCCGCCTTGCGGCGCGCGCAGGCGAACGACACCGCTATTCTGAAGACGCGCCGCGCCGAGTTGGTCGAGCTGCGAGCCATTCTGCCGAACCTCACGGGCACAACGGGTCCGCTGCAGGAACGGGAGATCTACCTGGTCGCCAGCATCAAGCGCCTCGAGGCCCAGATCGTCGACATCGGCCGGGCGATTGAGCTGATCGGGGAACAGGCGTCGTAGGCGAACGTCGTTCGCCGGCATGGCCTCGGCCCTCGCTCCCCCTAGAACTTCCCCGTCTTCCTGTACCCGTCGAACACGTCCAGGAACTGCGACCAGCCCTTGTAGACGTTCTCCAGGTATTTCTCCGTCACGCCGCCGTCGACGCTCACGTCCATGCGGATGCCCAGGCCGCCGTCGGTGCGGCGGAAGGCGGTGGTGTAGCGGCGCTTGGTGTTCCATTCGTTGAGGTCGCGCAGGTCGAGCCGGTCGCCGGGCTTCCACCAAGTCTGGAAGGTCATCGAGCGGCAGCGCTGGCCCTCCTGGCAGTTCGGGAAGGCGATGCTGAAGTCGAGGCCGTTCGCGGCGCTGGAGATGAAGGGGGCGCCGCTCTTGGATTCCTTGATCTGGGCGGGATGGCCCATGCCGGCGACGATGCGCTGCATGTCCTCCGCCCGGACGCCGTCATACACCGACTGCGCCGATGCGCCGGTCGTAACCAGCGTGCCGAACCCCGCCAGCAGGGTGCACGCGAACAGGAACCGACGCATTCGTGTCTCCGGGTGATGTGAGGCGCGCACCCTAGACGAACCCCGGCCCGCGTCCATCGCCGCGGCGGGCTGAGCCGCGCGGGGGTCGCGGTTTTCGACATGGCGGAATCATCGCCACAGGTCGCAGGGGCGGGCCGTGCGGGCCTTGGCCGGGCGTTCGCCGTCAGCTATATGAATAATGTCCTGGATGGCACGGCGCGGCGCGCGGCGGTCCGGGCCCTGCTGTCGGACACCGTGAAGATGGCATCGCCCGATACCGGACGCCGGACGGGAACCCGCTGCCGCGACCCACGAAAACCCATGAAAGGGAATGTTCGCCCACCCGCACACGCCGGGGACCGCCAGGGAGACCGCGAGAGGGACCGCGAGGCGGACCCCCATGAAACACCATGAAAACCTATCCGCCGCAGCGGAGCGTCGCAGGGGCACCCCCATAAAACACCATGAAAACCTATTCGCCGCTCCCACCCCTCATCCCGCTTCCCCGGCCGGAGGGCGCAGCCCGGAGAGCCGGGGTCCACCACCGTATCGGTTGATCTGGACGCGCGGACGGCTGGACCCCGGATCGCTTCGCGTCCGGGGAAGCGGCGCAGAGGATCGGGGATGGCTGGGGCCGGCCGCCTTGTGGGGGGTGCGTCGGGGACCTATCGTCGGCGCCACACCGACGCCCCGACCGCGAGGATCCCCGCCATGACCGCATCCGCCCCCGACCGCCTGCGCGCCCTGCTGGCCGAGCCCGACTTCGTCGTGATGCCGGCGGTGTGGGACGGGCTCAGCGCCAAGCTGGCGGCCGCGGCCGGGTTCAAGACGGCGTTCCTCTCGGGCTCCTGCGTCGCGGCGAGCCGGCTCGGCGGGCCGGACCTCGACCTCGTCTCGTTCGGCGAGATGTTCGACAGCTTCCAGATGGTGCACGGCGCGGCGCCGCAGACGCTGGTCCTGGCCGACGGCGACCACGGCTACGGCAACGCGATGAACGTGCAGCGCACCGTGCGCGCCTATGGCCGGGCCGGCGCCGCCGCCGTGCTGATCGAGGACAAGATCACGCCGCGCGCCCTGACCGCCGCCGGCAAGCCCTGCCTGCCGCGCGAGGACGCCCGCATGAAGATCCGCGCCGCGGTCGAGGCGGCGAAGGAGAGCGGCATCCTGGTCCTCGCCCGCACCGACTGCCGCCCGACCCAGGGCATCGAGGAGGCGGTGGCGCGCATCGAGATGTATGTGGAGGAGGGGGCCGACATCCTCTTCCTCGACTCGCCGGCCGACGACGACGAGGTGCGCCGCGCGGTCGCCGCCGCCGCGGGCCGGCCGTCCTTCGCGGTGCTGTCGCCCGGCGCGCCGCGCGCCACGCCGTCGCAGAAGCAGGCCGCCGAACTGGGCTTCAAGATCGGCACCTACCCGACCGGCATGCTGTCGCCCGCCGCCGCCGGGATGAAGGCCGGCCTCGCCGCCCTCGCCGCCGGCGAAGCCGAGGCCGCCTCGGCCATGGCCCCGGCCGAACTGCGCGACACTCTGGGCTACGGCGACTACGACCGCATGGCCAAGCCGTTCATCGTGCAGGGATAAGGTCGGAGGGGGCAGGGCGCGGCGCCCTTTCCATCGCCTGCCGCGGCGGCTAGCATCGCCGCCTGCCAAGAGGAGGAGCTGCGGTGACGGCACTGGAACTCGACCATGTCGGATTCATGGTCCACGGGCTCGATGCCGGCGAGGCGTTGTGGCGCCGGCTGGGCTTCACCCTGTCGCGCCGCAGCCGCCAGATGGGCTTCGACAAGGCGACCGGGACGACGCAGAACTGGGCCTCGGCCAACCACATCGTGCCGCTGCGGCGGGGCTATCTGGAGCTGATCGGCATCGTCGACCCGGCGGCGCCGAACCCGTGGGCCGGCCATCTGGCGAAGGGCGAAGGGGCGCACATCCTGGCCATCCGCTGCGGCCGCGCGGATCCGACCTACGAGCGGCTGGGTGCCGTGCAGGAGGCCTTCGACCCGCCGGTCGACCGGCGGCGGCAAGCGCCCTACGGCGACGGCGAGCGCGAGATGCGCTTCCGCAACATCTTCAGCCGCGACGCGGCGACGCCCGAGGCGCGCTGGATCCTGATCGAGCACCAGACGCCCGAGGTCATCTGGCAGGACGCGCTGATGACCCACGCCAACGGCGCCGTCTCGCTGGAGGAGGTGGTGCTCTGCGGCCGTGACACGCGGGCGCTCACCGACCGCGTCGGCGGCATCCTGAGCGACGCCACCCAGCAGTTCGAGGCGGGCGTCACGCACTTCGCGGCCCGCGGCGGCGGCAGCATCGCGGTGGCCGACCCGGTGGCCTTCGCGGCACTCTACGAGGACGAGCGGCCGCCGGAGCGGCCCTGCATCGCCGCCGTGCGGATCGGCGTCGCCAACGTCGCGCGCTCCTTCGATTATCTGACGGCGGCCGGCTTCGTCGCGCACCGCGGCGAGCGGCCCGACAGCTTCTGGATCAGCGCCGCCGAGGCCGGCGGCTGCGTCCTGGAGTTCGTGCAGGCGGACCGCAGCCTCGTCGCCGACACCCCGTCCATCACCGCCGTGTCCGCCGGGTCGGCCACGACGCCGACCTGGACCGTCACCGCCGACCCGGCACCCGTGGCCGCACCGACCGCCGCACCGGAGGCCTCACCGCCGGCAGCACCGATCCGCCTCGACCTCGCCGACCTGCAGCTCGACCATATCGGCGTGGCGGTCGGCGACCTGAACATGGGCGAGGCGACCTACGAGCGGCTCGGCTTCCGCCTGACGCCGCGCAGCCTGCACTCCGGCGCCATCACGCCCGGCGGGCCGGTCGAGCCGTGGGGCTCGGGCAACCACTGCGCGATGTTCGTGCGCGGCTATCTCGAGATCCTCGGCATCACCGACCCGAACCTGCACAGCTCGGCCAAGGCGATGCTGGCGAAGTACGAGGGGGCGCACATCGTCGCCTTCGGCGTGAAGGACGCGGCCGGCGCCTACGAGACGCTCCGCCGGCGCACGCCGGGCATCAACCCGATGCGCGCCCTGGAGCGCGACGCCGCCTACGGCTCCGGCACCCGGCGGGCGAAGTTCCGCAACGTCTACACGACGGCCGAGGCCTTCCCCGAGGCGCGCTTCATCTTCATCGAGCATGTGACGCCGGAGGTCATCTGGCAGCCGACGCTCCTCGACCACCCCAACGGCACGCTGGGCATCCTGGAGGTCGCGATCTGCACCGCCAACTTGGCGGAGAGCCGAATGCGCCTCGCCGGCCTGCTCGGCGCCGAACCGGACGAGGACACGCATGGCGGCCTGGTCTGGCGGCTCGGCCGCGGCGCGCTGCGGCTGCTGTCGGAATCCGCGCTGGAACGCTGGGCGCCGGGCACCCGGCCGCCGCACGTCCCCTGCGTCTGCGGCCTCGTACTGGAGGTCGGGCACCTGCACAAGACGCGCGACATCCTGGAGGCACAGGGCGTCGAGACGCACGACTATGTGCACGATCATGCGGACGAGCGCCCGGCGCTGCGTATCGACGCCGCCGAGACGCACGGCATCGTCCTCGCCTTCGTCGAGGCGGAAGACCGCACCCACCCGCAGGAACCGCTCGTCGGACCGCAATAGGACCAGCCGCATGCCGATCATCAACCGCATCGCCGAGTTCCAGTCCGAGCTGACCGCCTGGCGGCGCGAGCTGCACCGCCATCCGGAGACGGCGTTCGAGGAGGAGTGGACCTCGGCCTTCGTCGCGGAGAAGCTGGAGTCCTTCGGCCTGGAGGTGCACCGCAACATCGCGAAGACCGGGCTGGTCGCCGTCCTGCGCGGCCAGACGGACAACGGCCGGGCGATCGGCCTGCGCGCCGACATGGACGCCCTCGACATCACCGAGGCGACGGGTGTGCCCTACGCCTCCGAGCGGCCCGGCAAGATGCACGCCTGCGGCCATGACGGGCACACGGTGATGCTGCTGGGTGCGGCACGCTACATGGCGGAGACGCGCAACTTCGACGGCACCGTCTACTTCGTCTTCCAGCCCGCCGAGGAGAACGAGGGCGGTGCGCGCGTGATGATCGAGGAGGGCCTGTTCGACCGCTTCCCGATGGACGCGGTCTACGGCATGCACAACCGGCCCGGCCTGCCCGTCGGCCGCATGCAGATGCGCGAGGGCCCCTCGATGGCGGGCTTCGACATCTTCGAGATCACGATCGACGGCTACGGCACCCACGCCGCCCGGCCGCACCAGGGTATCGACCCTGTGGTCGTCCAGGCGCAGATCGTCATGGCGCTGCAGACCATCGCCAGCCGGCAGGTCGACCCGATCGAGAGCGTCGTGCTGAGCGTCACCCAGGTGCACGGCGGCGATACGTGGAACGTCATCCCGCCCCGCGTGGTGCTGCGCGGCACGGTCCGCTGCTTCAAGCCGGAGGTGCAGGACCAGACCGAGGCGTCGATGCGGCGCATCTGCGCCAACATCGCCGCCGCCTACGACGCGCGGGTGGAGGTGCGCTACGAGCGGCGCTATCCGCCGCTGAGCAACGATCCGGCGCACATTGCGCTCTGCGCGGAGGTCGCGTCGGAGGTCTGCGGCGCCGACAACGTGACCGTCGGGTCGCCGCCCGGCATGGGCTCGGAGGACTTCGCCTTCATGCTGCAGGAGAAGCCCGGCGCCTACGTCAACATCGGCAACGGCGCCCTCGGCCAGCATGGCGGCACCGTCGTGCACAATCCCGGCTACGACTTCAACGACGAGGCGCTGACCTGGGGCGCGACCTTCTGGACGCGGCTCGCGGAAAAGGCGCTGCCGCGCGGCTAGGCGCCCGGTTCAGCCGGTCGGGTAGAGGCCGGCGACCCGCGCGCGGAGCTGGGTGAGCGCCAGCACGGCGTCGAGCACCGGCGTGTCCACGCCGACGAGGTCGCCGAGCTCGGCCACGGCCGCGACGAGGGCGTCGATCTCCATCGGGCGGCCGCGCTCCAGGTCCTGCAGCATCGAGGTGCGGTGGTCACCGACGTCGACGCCGGCCTGGATCCGGCGGTCGATCGAGATGCGGAACTTGGCCCCCAGCGCCTCGCCGACCGCCTGCCCCTCGGTCATCAGGCGGTGGACGACCGCATGCACGCCCGGGTCGGTGCCGATCTGGCGCATGGTCGCCAGGGTGAGCGCCGAGACGGGGTTGAACGACATGTTGCCCCAGAGCTTCACCCAGATGTCGTCGCGGATCGACGGCCGCACCGGCGCGCGCAGGCCGGAGGCGATGAGCTTCTTCGACAGGGCCTGGACCCGGTCGGAGCGCGAGCCGTCGGGCTCGCCCAGGCCGTAGGCGTCGCCCTCGATGTGCTTGCACACGCCGGGTTCGACGATCTCGGCGGCCGGATAGACGACGCAGCCGATGGCGCGACGCGGACCGATGCCGTGCCACTGCGCCCCGCCCGGATCGACGCTCTCGATCACCCGGTCCTTCCAAGGACCGTCGAGACCGTGGAAGTACCACCAGGGCACGCCGTTCATCGCGGTGACGACCGCCGTGTCGGGCCCGAGCAGCGGCTGCATCCGCTCCACGACCCCCGGCGACTGGTGTGCCTTCAGCGTGACGATCACATAGTCCTGCGGCCCGAGCTCGGCCGGATCCTCGCTGGCCGCCACCGGGACCGTGAAGTCCTCGTCGGCGGTGATGACGCGCAGGCCCTTCTGGCGCATTGCGGCCAGGTGGGGGCCGCGGGCGATCAGACTGACCTGCGCGTCGGTGCGCGCGAGGAAGCCGCCGAGATGGGCGCCGATCGCACCGGCGCCGTAGATGCAGATCTTCATTTCACCAGCCCGAGCTTCTCCGCGAGGCCGATACGCTGCAGCTTGCCGGTGGCGCCCTTGGGGATCTCGTCGAGGAAGACGACCGAGCGCGGCACCTTGAAGTCGGCGAGACGCTCCGCCGCCCAGTCACGCAGTTCCTGCTCGGTTAGGGCCTGGCCCTCGCGCAGGACGACGGCAGCCCCGACATCCTCGCCCAGCATCTTGTGCGGCAGGGCGAAGGTCACGACCTGCTCGACTGCCGGATGCTCGCAGAGCACGTCGTCGACCTCGCGCGGGCTGATCTTCTCGCCGCCACGGTTGATGATCTCCTTCAGGCGACCGGTGATGGTGAGGTAACCCTCCTCGTCGAAGACGCCCTGATCGCCGGTGCGGAACCAGCCGTCGACGAATGCGCCCTCGTTCGCCTCGGGATTGTTCTCGTACCCCTTGGTCACGTTGGGTCCCTTGATGACGACTTCGCCGCGCGACCCGGAGGGTACGAACAAGCCCTTTTCGTCCATGATACGGACCTCGGGACCTGCGGCGATGCCGACCGTGCCGGCCTTGCGCGCCCGCGGCGGCAGGGGGTTCGAGGTCATCTGGTGCGAGGCCTCGGTCATGCCGTAGGACTCGACGACCGGGCAGCCGAACAGCGCCTCCAGTTCGCGCATCACCGGCGGCGGCAGCGAGGCCGAGGACGAGCGGATGAAGCGCAGCTTCGCCTTCGCGACCGACTCCTTGTTGCGGTCGCCGCGCGCCAGGATGGCCTGGTGCATGGTCGGCACGGCCGTGTACCAGCTCGGTTCCGCCTCATCGAGCCAGCGGAAGAAGTGCAGGGCGTTGAAGCCCGGCGTGCAGAAGACGCTGCCGCCCGCCGCGAAGCTCGACAGCACGGCCGCGATCAGGCCGTGTATGTGGAACAGCGGCATGATGTTGAGGCAGCGATCCTCGTGCGTCAGCTTGAGCGTCGCGTCGATGTGCGCCGCCGAGGCGCAGACGTTCGCATGGCTGAGCGGCACGATCTTCGGCCGCGAGGTGGTGCCGGAGGTATGGAGGACGAGTGCGATGTCGGCCGAGCCGGCATAGCCTTTGGACGCCGCCTTCTCGGTCCGCGCCCGCCCGCCCTCGGCGAGGAGCGTGAAACTGCCGGCACCGGCGCTTCCGTCGGCGGCAAGGCGCAGCAATGGGATGCCCAGCTTCTCCGCCACCGCGACCGCAGCCACGTCCTCGCCCTCGGGGACGACCACGGCCTTCGCCCGAAGGTCGGTGATGTAGAATTCCAGCTCGTCGGCCCGGTAGGCGGGGTTCAGCGGCGCGGTGGTGGCGCCCGTCGCGATGGACACGAAGGCCGCCGCCATCTCCGGGCCGTTCGGCAGCACGATCGCCACGCGGTCGTTGCGGCCGATGCCGAAATCGTTGAGTGCATCGACCGTTCGGCCGGCGAGCTTCTGGAGCGCCTTATAGGTCAGGGGCGCGCGGCCGGGCGCCGCCAACGCAACGGCTTCACCCTCACCCGCGTCGAGCAGGTCGAGAATGGTCTTCGAATCCGCCATAGATCCTCACATGCGACGGTCGGCAATGACCGAAAGGCCGCGCACGATACCAGTGCTCCGGAGGCGGTGCCAGCGTTCGCGCTGACGCCGCACCCCCACAGGCATGCGTGGCACCTGTGGCCCCGAAATCCTGGCCGTGGCGAGAGCATCGTATGGAAACGGCAAGCATGGAATCGAAGCCTAGGCTAGCTCGCGGGCCGGCGCTTGAGATTGCGTGCACGTTCTATCTCGCCTTACGAACGCGACGCGGCTGCGACGATGGTTGCGAGGTGCCGCCGGTCTGCTTCGCTCCATGAAAGCGCGACGACGCGAGCGTAGGCGGCAATGTTGCTCTGAGTGGCAGAAACGGCGCGGTTCGAATCAGGGGCCGGAAGAAGGTCCGCGATAGCCAGCTGCTCGATATGTTCAGCATCGAGTTCGATGGCTGAGATACGTGCCCGCAGAGCCGCCGCCTGCTCGGGGTCGACCCCATGCGGATCCGCCTTCAACAGGTGTCGCAAACTGCGCAGAGGGCGGACGATCCCGGTATGCCAGCGATACACCCGCGCGATGGCCTCAGCGATCACGCTCTCCGGGAGAATAGACCCCTGGTTCCCCGCCCAGACCGCGAACAGCAACATGTTGACGTCGAGTCCATGGCGGTTCTGCAGGGCTAGGCAGGCCTCCGCCACGCCCGGCTTGGCATAAGTCCGCACGGACCAGTCCCAGAAGGCACTGGGCGGCCAACTGCCGGTATCGATGGGCTCGCTCAGATATCCCCCAGACAGATGCCGAGCGCGCGGGCGGTGTGGACCACCGGCCCGGTCACATCAACCGCGTGGTAATGCGCGATGGCATCCGCGAGCGGCACGTCGATGACCCGTCGATTGCTCCACGCGACCATGCGGTCCGAACGCCCTTCGGCGATCACGTCCACGGCCGCCACGCCGAGCGACGTGGCGAGGAAACGGTCGTAGGGGGTGGGTGTGCCGCCGCGCTGAATGTGGCCCAGGACCGTCACCCGCGTCTCGGCGCCGGTCATCTCCGACACCTTCGCACCGAGCCAGTGGCCGACGCCGCCGTATGTCGCGCCACCGCCGACATGTTCCCGCGTGACCGCGGCGCCGTCGGTCATCTTCACGGCTTCCGCGACGACGATCAGCGCGAAATTTCGGCCGTTGCGCTTCAGGTCCAGGATCTTCTGCGCTACCGCCTCGAGCCTGTACGGTATCTCGGGGATCAGGATCACGTCGGCACCACCGGCGATGCCGGCGTTCAGCGCGATATGACCGGCATCGCGGCCCATCACCTCGAGCACCATGACCCGGTCGTGACTGGCAGCGGTCGGCTGAAGGTGGTCCAGCGCATCGGTGACCGCTGCCACCGCCGTCGTGTATCCCACGGAGTTCTCGGTGATCCCGATATCGTTGTCGATCGTCTTCGGGACGCCGACCAGTTCGATGCCCCCCTGGTTCGCCAGGCGGCGCAGGATCGCGAAGCTGCCGTCGCCGCCGATTCCGATCAGCGCGTCGAGGCCGAGCGTGCGCCACCCCTCGATCACCTCCTCGGACCGGTCGAGCACCGATCCGTCGGGCATCGGGAAGGCGAAGGGATCACCCTTGTTGGTGGTGCCGAGAATGGTGCCGCCGCGGCGGAGGAAGAGCCCGTCGAACTGCTTCGGGTCGAGCGCGCGCGCCTGGACCGGCCGCGCCATGAGGCCGGCGGTGCCCTTCTCAATGCCGATCACCGTCCAGCCGAAACTGGCCGTCGCATGCAGCGTCACCGCCCGAATGACCGCATTCAGCCCGGCACAGTCGCCGCCGCTGGTGAGAATCCCGATGCGCTTGCTCATGCTCTCTCCTCGCTCGATCCGGTCGAGGCTTCGATATGCCGGTTCCGGCATGACATTGTCAGGTCCGAGGGCGGGCGAGGTTCTTGTCGGGCCCGGACTGCGCCGAAGCGACCGAGCCGACAGTGTCGCCGACCACTCCCCGGCTTTCCAGATGAAAACGCGTCGGGTGCGCCGCGGTACCGCCTCCGCGCTGTTGCCTTAATTTGCGGCGGCGTGACGCGAGATCTCCTCCTGCGTAACCCGTTTGTGCTATTCTGCGCCCGCCAAGAAGCGAGGGTATGGAGCATGCAGGCGGAGGAAAAACTCGAGAACCTGAAGGCCGAACACCGCGATCTCGACTACGCGATCGGAACGCTCACCGAACGCCTGCCATACGATCAGGTGCAGGTGCAGCGCCTGAAGAAGCGCAAGCTCTGGCTTCGAGACGTGATTTCGCGGCTGGAAGCGGATCGACAACCCGACCTGATCGCCTGATCCGCGGCGCGGCGCAATAGCCGCACGCGACCGCCGAATCGCTCACGCCGGTTGACACGGACCAGCCGGCTTCCTATTCGAATGCCCAGAGACGGCAGGACTCACGAGGATCCCCCATGGCGAAGCCCAATACCGTTCTGATCAAGATGGTCAGCTCGGCCGATACCGGCTTCTTCTACGTCAAGAAGAAGAACCCGCGGACGAAGACCGAAAAGCTCGAGATGAAGAAGTACGATCCCGTGGCGCGCAAGCACGTCGCGTTCAAGGAACAGAAGATCAAGTAGACTCTCGACCGGTCGAACGATCCCAAGGGGCCGCCGACGCGGCCCCTTCGTCGTTTCGGGCAACCGCACCGCCCGCTTCCGGCAGGCAGCCGTCATTTTCGTTGAAGCCCGACGGCATCCCCCGCAGGATCGGCTCTCGTCCGACCGAAGCGGAGCCGCCCCCGATGTCTGTCCAGCCGTTCCCCCTGATCGAGGTATCCGGCCCGCCGCTCGAGCGCGGCCGCGCCTATGGACGGCAGGCCGCCGGACGGATCGAAGGCGGGATCGCCCACTACACGAAGCAGCTCGAGGCATTGCGCCTCTCGGCCGCGGACGTCGGCGCCCTCGTCGAGCGCTACCTGCCCATCATCGAGGGCTTCGATCCCGACTACGTCGTGGAGATGCGCGGCATCGCCGAGGGCGCGCGTGTGCCCTTCGCGTCCGTGGCGCTCCTCAACGCCCGAACGGAGATCCTCAAGCTGGCGCTCAACCGGTTCGAGGGACATGCGCCCCATGACAAGCCCAAGGACGATCCCGACGGCTGCACCGGCGCGGTCATCCTGCCCGAGGCGACGCGCGACGGCCTGCTGATCCACGGCCAGAACTGGGACTGGAAGGCGGAATGCGCCGAAACCGCAGTGGTCCTGAAGGTCCACCGGGACGACGGTCCCGACCTGATGACCTTCACCGAGGCGGGCGGCCTGGGCCGGTCGGGCCTGAACGCGGCCGGCATCGCGATCACGGCCAACTATCTGGAATCGGACCGCGACTATCGCCGGCCGGGCGTGCCGCTGGCGCTGATCCGGCGCAAAGTGCTGGAGTGCGCGCACTATGCGCTGGCGCTGCGGGTCGTCGCGACGACGCCCAAGTCGGCCGCCAACAACATGATCGTCAGCTATGCGCCGGGCTTCGCGATCGACTTCGAATGCGCACCGGACGAGGCTTTCCAGCTCTATCCCGAACGCGGCGTCCTCACCCACGCCAACCACTTCGTCAGCCCGGTCGCCCTGTCGAAGCTGAAGGACACCGGGCTGATCAACGTGCCCGACAGCCTCTACCGCGACCGCCGCGTGCGCACCCTGCTGGAGCCTCACATCGGCTCCATCACGATGGACCATCTGCGCGAGGCGCTGTTCGACGACTTCGCCAGCCCCTGGTCGGTTTGCCGCCCGCCGCGCGACAATTTCGAGGGCAATCTGTCGGCCAGCGTGGCGATGGTGCTGATGGAGCCGGCGCGCGGGGTGATGGAAGTGGCCCCGCTGCCGGCCATCAACCGCAGCTTCACGACCTATACGCTGCAACCCGAGGCGCCCACCCGGGCCCGGGCGCAGGCGGCGGAGTAGGGCCGGTCTAGCCGAGCGCCTTCACGTTCGCGTGGAGATGGTCGACCAGTGCCGGATCCAGCTTCAGGCGCCCGGCCAGCATCGCGAGGTAGCCGCGCTCGGCCGGATCGTCGGGATCGATCGCCATCAGCGAGGCGGCATAGATCTCGGCCGCTTCTTCCGGGGTGCGGGCCGCCGCGGCGACGGAATCGATGTCGAGCGGCTTCGAGAGCTCGTCCAGGACGAAGGCCTTGGCTTCGCCGTCGAGATCCAGGACTTCGACCTGGCCGAAGATCCGCTTCTGCTCCTCGGCGTCGATATGGCCGTCCGCCTTGGCGGCGGCGATCATCGCCCTGACGAGGGCGAGGCCGACACGCTGTTCGCCTTCGCCCGGGGCCGGCTGGAATGCCGTACCCGCGGGCGGCGGCGGCAAAGCGTCCTGACCGGGCGCCGCCTGTGCCGTGGCACCCGGCGCCTGTCCCGCCTGCCAGTCCTGCCATGCCTTGTAGGCCAGCGCCCCGACGACGGCGAGCCCGCCATATTTGAGAGCGGACCCGGCGAGCTTGCGCGGCTTCTTGCCGCCGAGCAGCACGCCGGCGAGCCCGCCGACGAGCGCACCCTTGCCGAAACCGCCGGTCGCGAGCCCGCCCAGCGCCTCGGTCAGGCCGCCGCTGCCGCCCATTCCGCCGGTCGCCCCACCGGTGGTGCGGCCGGACAGCATGCCGCCGAGGTCGAACTGGCCTCCCTTGGACCCGGACTGGCCCCCCGCACCCAGGAACTGGTCGAGCAGACGCTTGGCATCGAACATCGCGGATCGCTCCCTCGGAAGGCTAAACGCAAGCCTTCACATAGGAGCGCCCGCGCTCGCGGAAAGACCGATTGCCGGAAGGCGACCTCAGAACGGCCGGTCGCCCTGCACCGTCACGCGGAAGCCCGAGCGCACCTGCGGGAAATAGTCCCACATCGCCTGATGCTGGACGCAGCGATTGTCCCAGAACGCCACCGAGTTCTTCCGCCAGCGGAAGCGGCACTGGAACATCGGGTCGGCGACATGGTCCCACAGCAGCTTCAGGACCGCGTCGCTCTCGCTCTTCGACAGTTCCTGGATGCGCGTCGTGAAGAAGCTGTTGACGTAGAGCGCCTTGCGGCGGGTCTCCGGATGCGTCCGGACCACCGGATGCACCGCTTTGGGATAGACCTTGCCGGCGTCGTCGCCGACCTGGTGCGTATAGCGGCCGCGATACACGTGCTCGCCGTCATGCACCGCGGTCAGTCCTTCCAGGAACCGCTTCATCGGCTCCGACAGCGCGTCGTAGGCCGCGTACATGCTGGAGAACAGCGTATCGCCGCCCGCGTCCGGGAGCGTGTGGATGTGCAGGATGCTGCCCATCGGCGGCCGCTCGTCGCACGACACGTCGGAGTGCCACTTCTCGCCGGCGACATGTTTGGAATTGGCGTCCGCATGGATCAGCAGGACCTCGGGATGGCCCTCCGGTCCAGGCGAGCCGGGATGCACGTGCAGTTCGCCGAACAGCCGGCCGAAGGCCTTGTGGCGATCCAGGTCCATCTCCTGGTCGCGGAAGAACAGCACCTGATGCTGCATCAGGGCGTCGTGGATCTCCTGGAAGGTGCGGTTGCCGAGCGGCTTGCCGAGGTCGACGCCGAACACCTCGGCACCGATGCGCGGCGTCACCGGCTTCACCTCGATCGTCTCATAGGTCATTGGCGTCTCCTCGCTGCCGTCCGTCGCTGCGGACTTGTGAGCCAAGGCTACGCCGGTGTTCGCGCAGCGTGAAGGCCGGTCCGGACCGGCGCCTTGCCCATCCGGGGCCCCGTCTCATACTCTGCGACACCAGAACGCCGCGCGCGAGCGGTGCCGCTGCAGGAGATGCGCCGATGTCCGACCAGCTGATTCCCGTGCCGGAGGCTTTCGCCAAGTCCGCCCTGATCGACAAGGCGAAGTACGAGGACATGTACCGCCGCTCGGTCGACGACCCGGAAGGTTTCTGGGCCGAGCACGGCAAGCGCATCGACTGGTTCACGCCCTATACGAAGGTGAAGGACGTCTCGTTCGAGGCGGACGATCTGCACATCCGCTGGTTCTACGACGGCACCCTCAACGCCTCCTACAACTGCCTGGACCGGCACCTGGAGAAGCGCGGCGACCAGGTCGCGATCATCTGGGAAGGCGACCACCCGTCGAAGGACCGCAGGATCACCTACCGCGAACTCCACGGCGAGGTGTGCAAGTTCGCGAATGTGCTGAAGTCGCTCGGTGCCAAGAAGGGCGACCGCGTCACCATCTACCTGCCGATGATCCCGGAGATCGCCGTCGCGGTGCTCGCCTGCGCCCGCATCGGTGCGATCCATTCGGTGGTCTTCGGCGGCTTCTCCCCGGAGAGCCTCGCCGGCCGGATCAGCGACTGCGGGTCGTCGCTGGTCGTTACCTCCGACGAGGGCGTGCGCGGCGGGCGGCCGATCCCGCTGAAGAAGAACACCGACGCCGCGCTGGAGCATGCGCCGTCGGCGAAGACATGTGTCGTGGTCAAGCACACCGGCGGCGCCATCGACATGAAGGAAGGCCGCGACCACTGGTACGGCGACCTGATGGCGAACGCCTCGGCCGACTGCCCGGCCGAGCCGATGAACGCCGAGGATCCGCTGTTCATCCTCTACACGTCGGGGTCGACGGGGAAGCCGAAGGGCGTGCTCCACACGACCGGCGGCTACATGGTCTATGCCTCGATGACGCATCAGTACGTCTTCGACTATCACGACGGCGACATCTACTGGTGCACGGCGGACGTCGGCTGGGTCACCGGCCACAGCTACATCCTCTACGGGCCGCTCGCCAACGGCGCCACCACGCTGATGTTCGAGGGCGTGCCGAACTATCCCGACGCCAGCCGCTTCTGGCAGGTCGTCGACAAGCACAATGTCAACATCTTCTACACCGCGCCGACTGCCATCCGCGCCCTGATGCGCGACGGCGAGGGGCCGGTGAAGAAGGCGAGTCGCAAGTCGCTGCGCCTCCTCGGGTCGGTCGGCGAACCCATCAATCCCGAGGCGTGGCTCTGGTACTACAACGTCGTCGGCGAGCGGCGCTGCCCGATCGTCGACACCTGGTGGCAGACCGAAACCGGCGGCATCCTGATCACGCCCTTGCCGGGCGCCACCGCGCTGAAGCCGGGCTCGGCGACGCTGCCCTTCTTCAGCGTCCGGCCCGCACTGGTCGACGAACAGGGCAAGCGCATCGAGTGTGCCGCATCCGGCAACCTCGTGCTGCTCGACAGCTGGCCGGGCCAGATGCGGACCGTCTACGGCGACCACCAGCGCTTCTACGATACCTACTTCGCCATGTATCCCGGCACCTACTTCACCGGCGACGGCGCGCGCCGCGACGAGGACGGCTATTGGTGGATCACCGGCCGGGTGGACGACGTCATCAACGTGTCCGGCCACCGCATCGGCACCGCCGAGGTGGAGAGCGCCCTCGTCGCCCACGCGAAGGTGGCGGAGGCCGCGGTCGTCGGTTATCCGCACGACCTGAAGGGGCAGGGGATCTACGCCTACGTCACCCTGATCGCCGGGGAGGAGCCCAGCGAAGAGCTGCGCAAGGAACTGGTCCAGTGGGTGCGCCGCGAGATCGGCCCGATCGCCTCGCCCGATCTCATCCAGTGGGCCCCCGGTCTGCCGAAGACGCGCTCCGGCAAGATCATGCGCCGCATCCTCCGCAAGATCGCCGAGAACGATCAATCCAACCTGGGTGACACATCCACGTTGGCAGAGCCGGGCGTCGTCAATGATCTTGTCGACAACCGCATGAACCGCTAGGCGGGCGGCGCAGGCACCGACGCGAGCGCCCGGGCGAGCCGCTTCACGCCGGCGACGATCTCCGCGTCGTCGACAGCGCCGAAGCCCATCAGCAGGCCGCTGCGGTCCGGCTTGGCCGCATAGTAGCTCGAGAGGGGAGTGACACTGACGCGCTGCGCCGACGCACGGCGCGCGGCCTCCCGGTCGTCGAAGCCCGCACTGCCGGACAGATCGGCCAGCAGGTGCAACCCTCCCTCGCCCGGAGCCGGCCGCAGCAGTCCGCCCAGATGGGTGTCGATGGCATCGATCATTACCGCGCGCCGCTCGGCGTATCGCGTCCTGCACCGCCTGAGGTGCGCCGCGAACTGACCGGATTCGATGAAGTCGGCGAGCGGCGCCTGGGCGATCGCCGGCGCATGGTCGTCGACGGCGGCTCGGGCGCGGCGGAATAGGTCGACCAGCGGCGCCGGCAGGACCAGATAGCCGAGCCGCAGCGATGGGAAGAGGACCTTGGAGAAGGTGCCGACGTAGATGACCCGCCCGTCCTGGTCGAGACCCTGGAGCGCCGCCAGCGGCCTGCCGGCATAGCGGTACTCGCTGTCATAGTCGTCCTCCAGGATCCACGCCCCTGCCTCGCGCGCCCAGTCCAGCAGCGACAGCCGGCGGGCGAGGCTCATCGTCACGCCCAGCGGAAACTGGTGCGACGGCGTGACGGCCGCCAGCCGTGCAGACGGCGCCATCCGGCGGCCGGCGGCGACCGATATGCCTTCCGCATCGATCGGCACCGGAATTGCCGTCGCCCCCGCCGCCAGCATGGCCGCACGCAGGCCGGCATAGCCCGGCTCCTCGACCCAGGCCTCTTCGCCCGGATCGAGCAGCAGCCGCGCCGCGAGGTCCACACCCGCCTGTGCGCCCGACACGATCATCACCTGGTCCGGGTCGCAGCGGACTGCACGGACGGCTCGCAGATAGGCGGCGATCGCCCGGCGCAGCGGCAGCCAGCCCGACGGATCGCGCTGGCGCATCAGCTCGCCGGCCGGGTGGCGCCACCAGCGCACCATCGCGCGGCCCCATTCGCGCGAAGCCACCGCATCGAGTTCCGCCGCAGCCAGGGCGAAGGCGGGATGCCGGTCCGGCCGGCGCGGAACGGCTTGGGCGATGGCCTCGCCGCGCCGCGACGGTCGCGCCGGAATGCCGCCGCCCGCGGTGCCCGCCGCCGGGCCGGCTGCTCCGAGCAGAATCTCCGGCAGTACGGAGGAGACGAACGTTCCCGCCCCGACGCGGCCTTCCACATAGCCTTCCGACAGCAGCTGCTCGAAGGCCGTGGCCACCGTGTTGCGCGACAGGCAGAGTTCGCTCGCGAGCGCCCGCGTCGACGGCAGCCGGACGCCGGGCGCCAGACGCCCCGCGAGGATAGCCTCGCGCAACTGGTCGTAGAGCTGGCGGTGCAGCGGCGTGGCGGTGTCCCGCGCCAGCCCTAGTGAGACGAGGGTCGTCCGGCGGGCGCGGGGAGCGGCGGCGGTCCGGTCTGCCATGACAACTGCTCGAAGTGGCTCTAGAAGGATGGCGCGAAATGGCACTTTTGCCAGGGCCACTGTGCGCCTACCGTCGCTGCCGTTCAATGGTGGACGCCGGCGACGGAATCGCATGGCTGCGGGCCGCCCCCGTCGGCCCCCGGTCGGCCGACGTCCGCCCAGAGGAGCTGAGATGAGCGACTTCAAGCCGACCGCGAAGACGAAGATCAAGCGCCTGAACAAGCGCGCGCACTATGATCGCCAGTCCACTTATGCGGTGCTGGACGCCGGCATCGTCGCCCATGTCGGCTACGTCTTCGACGGCCACCCCTATGTGACCTCGACAAGCTACTGGCGCGAAGGCGACAGGCTGTTCTGGCACGGCTCGTCGGCGAGCCGGATGCTGAAGACGGTGCGCGGCGGCGTGCCCGTCTGCGTCAACGTCAGCCTGATCGACGGCCTCGTCCTCGCCCGCTCCGGCTTCCACCACTCGGTCAATTACCGCGCCGTGATGATGTTCGGGCAAGCCGAGGCGGTCACCGACGAGGCGGAAAAGCTGAAGACGCTGGAAGCTTTCACCGAGCGCCTGTTTCCCGGGCGGTGGGCCGAGATTCGGCCGGTCACCAAGCAGGAGCTGAAGGCCACCATGGTCCTCTCGATGCCCATCGAGGAGGCGGCGACAAAGATCCGCACGGGCCCGCCGGTCGACGACGAGCCGGACTACGAACTGGATGTCTGGGCAGGCGTGCTGCCACTCAAGGTGGTCGCCGGCGAGCCCGTCGCCGACCCCCGGCTGAAGGCGGGTGTGCCGCTCCCCGACTATCTGCGCGGCTACGACCTGGAAGCCTACGGCGGGCGGCGCGAGGCGGCGGAGTAGGCCGGGATGCTGCAAGCCGCGCTATTTGCGCGGCTTCACGTGCTCCTGCAGGCGCGGCATGATCTCGACGAAATTGCACGGCCGGTAGCGGTAGTCGAGCTGCCACCGCAGGATGTCGTCCCAGGCGTCGCGGCACGCACCGGGCGAGCCCGGCACCGCGAAGAGATAAGTACCCCCTGCGACGCCGGCCGTCGCACGCGACTGTATGGTCGACGTGCCGATCTTCTGAAAACTCAGCCAGCGAAAGAGTTCGCCGAAACCGGCGATCTCCTTCTCGTACACCGATGCGAAAGCCTCGGGAGTCACGTCGCGGCCGGTCACGCCGGTGCCGCCGGTGGCGATGACGACGTCGATCCCGGGATCGGCGATCCAGGCTCGCAGCCTGCCCACGATCTCGTCCTGCTCGTCGCGGACGATGGCACGATCGGCGAGCGTGTGACCCGCGCCCGTCACCCGCTCCACGAGGGTACGGCCCGACACGTCGCCCGCCTCGTCGCGCGTGTCGGAGACGGTCATCACGGCGATATTCACCGCAACGAACGGACGGCTCTCGTCAATTTTTGACATTTTCGGCCAGGTTCAGCGGCGTGGGATCCAGGCCCTCATAGCGCGGCCACTCGCCCGCCACCACCGCATCGAGGGACGGATTGGCCTGCCCCATGCGCTGGCGATAGATCCAGAAGTTCGACAGCACACGCTCGACGAAGATGCGCGTCTGGCGCGCCGGCAGGGTCTCGATGAACAGCAGCGGGTCGTTACGGAAGTCGCCGTTGCGCTCCCATTTCCGCAGGTTCCCGAGACCCGCATTGTACGCGACCGCGAGCTTGAAAAGGTTGCCCTCCACCTCGCCGCGATCGAGCAGATAGGCCAGATATTGCTGGCCCAAGCTCACGTTCAGCTGGGGTTCGTAGAGAACCTCCTGGGTCTTCCCGGTGAACTCGTAGTCTTCGGTCAACGACGTCGCCGTCGCCGGCATCAGCTGCATGAGCCCGCGGGCGCCCACCGGACTGGTCGCCCGGGTGTGAAACTGCGACTCCTGGCGCATGAAGGCATAGATCAAGGCGCGATCCACCTTGAACCCTTCCGCCGGCACCCAGGGCGGCGTGGGGTACAGTGCCCGATCGCGCGTCGTCGCCCCAAATTGCGCGAGGCGGCTTCCCGCCCTCACTGCGGTGTGAGGCAGCTGTATGGCATCCGCGACGGCGAGAAGGGACCGCGCATGCTCGGGGCCAATCTTCCAGATATGTGCCCGAAGCTCCTCCTCGGCGAGGACGGTCTGCCCGACCTCGGCGAGGGCAATCGCCCGGCGACCGCCGGGGATGCTCAGCACCCTCTCCACATCGGCCTTCGACAAGGCCGGTTCGGACCAGTCGAGCGCGCTGTCCAGGCCGAGCGCCCGCCGGGCGATGAGACCGTAGAACGTCCGCGGGTGCTCCGCGGCCGCACGCAGCCACGACTCGGCTTGTTCCGGCTGACGCAAACGCAGATGCACCCGCGCCGCCCAGTAGGATCCCGCCGCCACGTTCCAGGACAGTGCAGCCGGAGAGCGCGCATGCTCCTCGAAATGGATGACCGCACTACGAAGATAGCCCATGCGGAACGCCGCCAAGCCGGCGATCCAATGTCCGACGGATACGCTGTCGCTGGAGCGGAAGGCCCCCGCTGAAGCCAGCTCGTAAGCCTTCGTGTTGTCGTTGGCCACATAGTAGGCCATCGCGATATCCGACCGGATCCGGTCGAAGGCCGCGAGGGAAATGGCATCGGCCGCGTCGGCCGCCGCCTTCTCGGCTTCCGCCAGCAGGCCTTTTCCGATCAGTTCGTTCACCCGCGCCGACACCTGGGCCGCCCGCAAGGTGACGATGATGCGCGGCGGCGCCTGGGTACCGACCGGCGTGCCTGCGACATCCGCAGGCGGCGAACCGATTTCGGGGACCAGCGGCGCCGGCGCATCCTTGGGCTTGCGGCGAATCGCCAGCTCATAGAGGCGTTCGGCATCCGGATGGTCGCGATAGTCCGCCATCCACGACCGGAGTTCCTCGTAGGAGGAGCGGTAGCGGGTGGGGTGCATGTAACGCTGGAAGAGAACGTGGCCCATCAGGACGCGGTCGCGCAGGCCGGCGATCACCCCGTCAGCGTCCTTCCACCTGCCGTCTTCCTGGAGGTGGAAGATGCTGCGGTATCGGGTCGCATCGTCGGCGTCGAGGACCCGGGGCATCTGTCCGGGCTGTGCGGCGCTCATGTCGCCGAGGCCCATATCGAAGCCGGCAGCCGCCGTAACCGATGCGGACAACACGAATGCCGCCGCCATGCCCGTCAGCAGGCGGCGATTTCCGGGGGTCGTTGGCCGCGCTACGCCGGCCCGTGTTTCAGTCGTCTGTTCCACGGCGGGCTAACAAGTAGTTTACCGTCGCGGGGGTTGGCAAGCGGGAGTCTGCGCCGCCGTCGCCGACGACCCTCACACCTCCGTGTCGAGCCGCTCTCGAACCGCGAGAAAGTCGCGCCACGCCTCGCGCTTCTGTCCGGGAGACCGCAACAGATAGGCGGGATGGAACGTCGCCATGGTCGGTATCGGCCGTGCCATCCGCGGGGTGGCGAAGCTGTGCCAGCGGCCGCGGAGGCGCATGATTCCCTCCTGCCGGCCCAGCAGCGTCTTCGCCGAGGCGCCACCGAGCAGCACCAGCACGGCAGGATCGACCAGTTCGATCGCCCGCTCGACGAAGGGCAGGCAGGCCGCCACCTCAGCCGGGAGCGGCGTTCGGTTTCCGGGCGGCCGCCAATAGATCACGTTGGAAATGAAGACGGTGTCGCGGTCGAGGCCGATGGCCGCCAGCATCCGGTCGAGCAGGCGGCCGCTCGCCCCGACGAACGGCAAGCCGCGCCTGTCCTCCTCGGCGCCGGGCGCCTCGCCGACCAGCATCAGGCGGCCCTTCGGGTTGCCGTCGGCAAAGACCGTGTTCGTCGCCGTCCGCTTGAGCGTGCAGCCCTCGAAGGCCTCGACCCGGCGGCGCAGGGCGTCGATGTCCGTCACGTCCGACAGGTCGCCGGCGGCTGTCGGGACGGCTGCCGGCCGTGGCGACGCTACGGACGGAGGTGTCGCGGCCGATACAGGCCCCGCGGCCGGAGGCGCGATCCGAACCGGAACATCTTTCACCGCAACAGGTTGATGAGGGGTGCCGGCGAGGCGGTCGACGGGGTGGTCACCCACGGCTTCGTCTGCGCCGGCATCGATCAGCCAGCGCAGAACCTCGCCGAGTTCATGGCGCGGCGGCATGGCAACCGCTGTCCCTGTGCACTATCTTGACCACCTTTATGACCGTCGCGCGCCTGGACGTAGGCGCCGCCGGACCCAGAGCCTCGGCTCTCGCCGAGGCCCCAGGTATAGCCGACGAGGGGAAATGATGGAACGCGAAAGCATGGAGTTCGACGTCGTGGTGGTCGGCGGAGGTCCCGCCGGCTTGGCCGCTGCGATCAGGCTCCGGCAGCTCTCGGCCGAGCAGGGCCACGATGTCAGCGTGTGCGTCCTGGAAAAGGGTTCCGAGATCGGCGCGCACATCCTTTCCGGCGCGGTGTTCGATCCGCGGGCACTGAACGAACTCTTCCCCGATTGGAAGGAGAAGGGCGCGCCGCTGCTGACCGAGGTCAAGGAAGACCGGTTCCTCCTTCTCAGCGAGAAGGGGTCGACCCGGATTCCGAACTTCCTCCTGCCGTCGACCTTCCACAATCACGGCAACTATGCCGGCAGCCTCGGCAATCTGTGCCGGTGGCTCGGCGAGCAGGCAGCGGAGTTGGGCGTCGAGGTCTATCCCGGCTTCGCGGCAGCCGAAGTGCTCTATCACGAGGACGGCAGCGTGAAGGGCGTCGCCACCGGAGACATGGGCGTTTCCCGCGAAGGCGAGCAGAAGGGCAGCTACACGCCCGGCATGGAGCTACACGCGAAGTACACCTTCTTCGCCGAAGGCTGCCGCGGCTCGCTCGGACGCCAGCTCATGGACCGGTTCAAGCTGCGTGAGGGCTGTCAGCCGCAGAAGTACGGCATCGGCCTGAAGGAACTGTGGCAGATCGATCCGGCCAAGCACCAGCAGGGTCTGGTCATGCACACGGCCGGGTGGCCGATGCAGACGGACACCTATGGCGGTTCGTGGATGTACCACACCGAGGACAACACGGTATCGATCGGGTATGTCGTCGGCCTGGACTACAAGAACCCGTATCTGAACCCGTTCAAGGAATTCCAGCGCTACAAGACCCATCCCGCCATCCGCAGCTACCTGGAAGGCGGCAAGCGCATCGCCTACGGGGCGCGGGCGATCAGCGCCGGCGGCGTGCAGTCCATGCCGAAGCTCGTGTTTCCGGGTGGCATGCTGATCGGCGACGATGCCGGATTCCTGAACGTGCCCAGGATCAAAGGTAGCCACGCCGCGCTCAAGACCGGCATGCTGGCCGCCGAAGCGACCTACGAGGCGCTGAAGTCCGGCCGCGAAGGGCATGACGAGGTGACCGCCTATCCCGAGGCCTACAAGGCATCCTGGCTCCACGAGGAACTGTGGAAGGCCCGCAACTTCAAGCCGGCGTTCCGCTGGGGGCTCTGGGGCGCCATGCTGTATGCCGGCATCGACCAGAAGCTCCTCGGCGGCAAGGCGCCCTGGACGCTGCGCCACCAGAAGGCGGACAACGAAAGTCTGGTGAAGAAGGATCAGGCGAAGCTGATCGACTATCCGCGTCCGGACGGCGAGATCAGCTTCGACCTGCCCTCCTCGGTCTATCTGTCGAATACCAATCACGAGGAGGACCAGCCCGTCCACCTCACGCTCAAGAACCCGGCCGTCCCGACCGAGGTCAATCTTCCGCTGTACGATGCGCCGGAGCAGCGTTACTGTCCCGCGGGCGTGTATGAAATCGTCGAGGACGCTGGCAGCCCTCGTCTACAGATCAACGCTCAGAACTGCGTGCACTGTAAGACATGCGATATCAAGGATCCCACCCAGAACATCGTCTGGGTCACGCCGGAGGGCGGTGGCGGGCCCAACTATCCGAACATGTGACGGGGACGGTCGTCACGCCGTCGAAGATCCTCTCGGAGGTGGCTGACGCATGTCGTCGATAGCCCGCGCGTTTTGCCTGACCGTGTCGCTGCTGGCCCTCGCGCCGTCGGCGGTCTGGGCGGCAGGTCCTTCCCGGCCTGCCGTCGACGAGCCGGTCGTCAAGCCGGACAGGCGAAGCACGTCGCTATGGGGCCGCTCCTTCTCCGGTGCCTATCTGGCCGGCCGCCACGCCGAGCGCGAGTTCGATCTCGGCACCGCCGCCGACCAGCTCGAACGCGCGCTGGCGCTGGCACCGGACAATCTGGAACTGCAGCAGCGGGTCTTCCTGCTGAAGCTCAGCGATGGCCGTTTCGACGCCTCGCTGCCGCACGCACGGAAGCTGGTCGACGCCCAGGACGGCCTCACCCTTTCCGTCATGCGCGTCGCCCTGGAGCAAGTCAGGCAGGGCGACTACGCGGCGGCACGCAAGCTCGTCGAAACGATCCCGCCGCTGCGCTACAACGCGGCCGCGCGCCCGATACTGCTGGCATGGATCGCCCTGGCGGATCAGGGACGCGACGCGGCCCTCGCGGCCCTGGAATCGAGCACAAACCAGCGAGGCTTCCTGCGGCTTCTCGCCCTGCATCGGGCGCTGATCAACGACGTCGCAGGCCGCCCCGACGCCGCGGCGGCCGCCTTCTCGTCCCTGATGGAGGGTGATGGCGACCCGTCGCTGCGAGTGGTGCAGCTGGCGACGAATTTCTACGCGCGGCAGGGCGATACCGAACAGGCTTCCGCCCTGCGCGACGCCTATCAGCAGACCCACCCGCAATCGGTCACGCTGATGCCCGAGCCCGTGGCGACCGGCGGCACTCCCGAACCTCTGATCCGCGACGCACGGGACGGAATTGCGGAAACGCTCTTCAATCTCGCCGGCATCTACTATGACGACCGCGAACTGGCGATGGCGCTGGTTCATGCGCGACTGGCCGAAGGCCTGCGCCCTGGCTACCCGATGAGCACCCTGCTCATCGGCGAGATCCTGGAGACGCAGAAACGGTATGCCGACGCGCTCGCGCTCTACGCGGCGGTGGGCGAGGACACGCCCTTCGCTGCCGCACTGGCACTGCGGGTCGCACGCAACCTAGACCAGCAGGATCGGACCGACGAAGCGGTGCGCGTGCTGGAGGCGTTTGCCGCCGACAAGCGGCCGGGAGGAGTCGAGACGCTCCTGGCGCTCGGCCACATCCTGCGCGGTCGCGAGCGGTTTCAGGAGGCCACGCAGGCCTACGATCGCGCGATCGAGCAGGTCGATACGCTGCAGCCGCAGCACTGGGGCTATTTCTACGCCCGCGGCATCGCCCTGGAACGCTCGGGAGAATGGGAGCGTGCCCAGGCCGACCTGAAGCAGGCCCTGACGCTCAGCCCGGAACAGCCTTATGTGCTGAACTATCTCGGCTACTCCTGGATTGACCGCCGCGACAATCTCGAAGAAGCGGAAGGCCTCGTCCGCCGTGCCTCAGAGCTGCGACCCGAGGACGGCTTCATCGCCGACAGCCTGGGCTGGGTCTATTTCGTCACCGGCCGCTATGAAGAGGCCGTGCGCGAACTCGAGCGCGCGGTTCAGCTGGAGCCGGGCGACCCGACGATCAACGAGCATCTCGGCGACGCCTACTGGAAGGTCGGCCGCCGGAACGAGGCGCGGTTCCAGTGGGCCCATGCGCTGCGCATGGATCCGGACGAGAAGCGCGTCGCGGCGATCGAGGCGAAGGTCGAATGCGGCCTCGACGGCTGTCCGGTAAAGGCCGCTCGCGGCGGCTGACGCGCATGACAATCCCGCTGTCGTGATGCCGCCGGCCATCACCGCCGCCGCGCATGCCAAGATCAACCTGTTCCTGCACGTCGTCGGACGGCGGCCGGACGGCTACCACCTGATCGAAAGCCTCGTCGCGTTCGCCGACGCGCACGACGTCGTGTCGGTCAGGCCCGCCGACGGCCTCAGGCTTTCAGTCGACGGACCCTTCGCCGACGAACTGGACGGGCCGGTGGAGCACAATCTCGTCCACCGCGCGGCGACCGCGCTGCGGGCGGCGTATGCAATATCGGACGGGGCAGACATCCGCCTGACGAAGAACCTTCCCGTGGCCTCCGGCATCGGCGGCGGATCCGCCGACGCCGCCGCCGCGCTCCTCGCCCTCTGCAGGCTGTGGAACATCGATCCGGACCAGCGGCGGCTGGCGGACCTGGGGCTCGCTCTGGGCGCCGATGTGCCGGTATGCCTCGCCGGCACGCCGGCGCTGATGTCGGGCATCGGGGAAACCGTGGTGCCGCTTTCCGCGCTTCCGCCTTGCGGCATCCTCCTCGTCAACCCGCGGGTCGCGCTGTCGACGGCAGCCGTGTTCCGAACGCGCATGGACCGCTTTTCCGTTCCGCGTCTCCCAGGTGGCAACCTCATTGGCGAGATCGCCAGTGCCGCGGAGTTGGCGCGGTTTCTGTCGCTGTACGACAATGATCTTGCCGAAGCGGCAATTCGGCTCGCGCCGGACATCGCGCCGACGCTGGACGCGATCGCTGCGACACCCGGATGCCTGCTGGCACGCCTCTCCGGCAGCGGCGCCACCTGCTTCGGCCTGTACGAGAGCGCCGACCTGGCGGAGGCGGCCGCGACCCGTGTCGCCGCCGAGCATCCCGCCTGGTGGATCGCGCCGGGACGCCTCCGCGGCTGAGCGTCACCCGCCGCGGCCGAGTTCGTCCTCCAGCTTCAGGATCATGGCGGTGGTCGGCACGACGCGGTCGGGCGTCAGGCTGATGGAATCGATCCCGTGGCGAACGAGGAAGTCCGCCACCTCGGGATAGTCCGAGGGTGCCTGCCCGCAGATGCCGACGTGCCGGCCGTTGCGCCGGGCCCCCTCGATCGCGAGCCGGATCGTCTCCAGCACGCCGGGATCACGCTCGTCATAGTCGAAGGCGACCATCTCGGAATCCCGATCCACGCCGAGGACCAGCTGGGTGAGATCGTTCGAACCGATGGAGAAGCCGTCGAAGATCCGGGCGAAGGCGTCGATCTGCATGACGTTGTTGGGGATCTCGCACATCACGTACACCTCCAGCCCATCCTCGCCGCGAACGAGCCCGTGTTTCGCCATCAGCGCGACCACGGACGCGCCCTCCTCCACCCGGCGGCAGAAGGGCACCATGACCTTGAGGTTGGTCAGGCCCATGTCGCGGCGGACCCGCAGCAAGGCCGCGCATTCCAGCGCGAACCCCTCCGCATAGGCGGGGTGGCCGTAGCGCGCCGCACCGCGGAACCCGAGCATCGGGTTGGGCTCCGCGGCCTCGAACGCAGCACCGCCGACCAGGCTGCCATATTCGTTCGTCTTGAAGTCCGAGAGACGGACGATCACCGGCTTCGGCCAGAAGGCCGCGGCGATCGTTCCCACCCCCTCCGACAGCTTCTCGACGAAGAAGGCGGCGCCGGCGCCGCCATGGTGCCGGGTCAGACGCCCGATCTCGCTGCGCGCCTGCGGGTCTGTCACGCGCTCGGGGTGGAGAAGGGCCATCGGATGGGCCCGCACATGCTCGGAGATGATGAACTCCAGCCGGGCGAGGCCGACCCCGTCGTTCGGAACGAAGCTGGTCCGGAACGCCAGTTCGGGGTTGCCCAGGTTGATCATCACGTGCGTGCGCGGCCGACGCGTGTCGCCGATCGCGATCACCTCCGTCTCGAAGGGCACGGTGCCGGCATAGACCCGCCCTTCGTCGCCCTCGGCGCACGACACCGTCACGATAGCATCGTCCGCCAGCATCTCGGTCGCGGTCGCCGCGCCGACCACCGCGGGGATGCCCAGTTCGCGGGCGACGATGGCCGCATGGCAGGTCCGCCCGCCGCGATTTGTGACGATGGCCGACGCCGTCTTCATCACCGGCTCCCAGTCGGGCGTGGTCGTGTCGGCCACGAGGACGCCACCCGGTTCGAAGCGTTCCAGGTCGCGGGGGCCCCGGACGATCCGGACGGCGCCGCAGCCGACCCGCTCGCCGATCGCCCGCCCGCGGGCGAGAATCTCGGCGGTGCCTTTCATGATCCAGCGTTCGAACCCTGCGGCGGCGCGCTGGGAGATCACCGTCTCCGGCCGCGCCTGGATCAGGAACAGCTCCCCGGTCAGCCCGTCCTTGGCCCACTCCATATCCATCGGTCGGTGCTCGCCGGCCTTGGCGCTGTAGTGCTTCTCACACTTGGTCGCGAAATCGGCGAGGAGCATCACCTCGGCATCGGAGATGCAGAAGCGGTCGCGCTCGGCGTCCGCCGTCTCGACCGTCCGGGTGCTGTGACGGCTCGACCCTTCGGCGTAGATCATCTTCTGCTGCTTGGCACCCAGCGTGCGGCGAAGGACGCAGCGGCGGCCGGCATCGAAGGTCGGCTTGTGGACGTAGAATTCGTCTGGATCGACCGTCCCCTGGACGACCGTCTCGCCCAGCCCCCAGGCGCCCGTGATGAAGACCACGTCGCGAAAGCCGGACTCGGTGTCGAGGGAGAACATCACGCCGCTCGAGGCCAGGTCGGCGCGCACCATCTTCTGGATGCCCACCGACAGCAGCACCTTCAGATGATCGAATCCCTGGTCGATCCGGTACGAGATCGCCCGGTCGGTGAACAGCGACGCGAAGCAGCGCTTGGTGGCGTCCAGCACCTGCGCATCGCCGGAAATGTTGAGGAAGCTCTCGTGCTGCCCGGCGAAGGAGGCGCTCGGCAGGTCCTCCGCCGTGGCGCTGCTGCGCACCGCGACGCTCGTATGCCCGCCATAGGCCGCTTCCAGTTGTCGGTAGGCCTCGACGATCTCCGCCGCCATGTCGTCCGGCAGGGGCGCCCCATAGACGAGGTCGCGCAGCGCCCGCCCGCGCCGGGCGAAATCCGCCATGTCGCGCTTGTCGAGGCCGGCGATCAGCGCGCGCATCGCCGCGTCGATACCGGCACGCTCGACGAAGTGGCGATAGCCGTCGGCGGTGACCGCGAAGCCGTTGGGCACGTTCACGCCCATCGGCACCAGTTCGCGGTACATCTCGCCGAGCGAGGCGTTCTTGCCACCCACGAGGGCGACGTCGCCGATTCCGAGGTCCGCAAACCAGCGGATGAAGCTGGGCTGATGTGCCATCCGTTGCTCCTCGTACTGTGCCGCCAGCCGGCGGATCATCGGGACGAACCTCCACCGGCAAGATTTCGACGGCATTGACGCACGTCAAGCGCGAGCGATCCAGGCTGCCGGTTGACCGTGGGAGGACGGGCGGTCGATCATCGGACACGCCGTCGGCAGAGACCGGCCGCCCGTCGCGCAGTGGGAGAAGCGCCTTGAAGATCGTCAGCGTCACCGTCGACCGATACCGCTCCGATGCCAAGGCCGCGGCCCCCGGCTACGGCGGCGAAATCCTGATCGTGACCCTCTCGACCGACGATGGACCGTCCGGCATGGGCTTCGCGACCGCGTCCTCTGCGAGCGCGCCCATCCTGACGGCTTTGATCGAGACCATCATCCAGCCGGTGATCGCCGGCGAGGATGCGATGCTGACCGAGCGCCTCTGGTGGCGGATGCACGAGGCGATCCCGCGTCGGGGCGGGGAGGGGCTGATGCGTCTCGCCACGGCCGCCGTCGACTTCGCCCTCTGGGACATCAAGGGCAAGGCGGCCGGCGTGCCCGTCGCGGCGCTCTTCGGCGGCCGCCGCGAGAAGATTCCCACCTACGCCAACTGCGCCCATCACCTGCCGGCGGACAAGCTGGCCGAGCGTGCCGCCAAGGACGTGGCGAACGGGCACAAGGCCCTCAAGATCCGCGGCACGCGTAGCTTCGTGACGCCGGCCGAAGCGACCGAGCGGGTGCGCCAGGTGCGCGCCGCCATCGGCCCCGGCATCCGCCTGATGGTGGACGTCAACGGCAGCTGGGACGTCGACACCGCCGTCCAGCAGCTGAAGGCGTGGGAGCCGTACGACGTCTACTGGCTGGAGGAGCCGGTGCCGCCGCACGACATCGCGGGCTACCGGCGCGTGCGCGAACGGTCGGGCGGCACCTATATCGTCGGCGGCGAGCAGCATGTAGGGCTCGGCGAATTCGAGCGACTGATCGGCATGGAGGCGGTCGACATCGTCCAGCCGAACGCGGCGATCACCGGCGGCATCACCGACTGGCTGCGCATCCACGCCTTCGCCACCGCCAACGGCATCCCGGTCTCGCCCTGGAACCTGCAGGCGGTGCATCTGCACATGGCGGCCGGACTGCCGAACGTGCAGTGGATCGAGTATTTCATGCCCGACAACGCGCTGCTGGCGTTCCAGACGCAGCTCTTTACGGGACCGGCACTGCGCGAAGAGGTCACGCCGGACGGCGTCTTCCTGCTGCCGCCCGACGCGCCGGGCCTCGGCCTGGAGATCGACCCGGCGATCGCCGAGGCGACCCGCGTCAGGAACTGAGCGAGGCGCGCGCCGCCGACGCCGCGGCGGCGGGCGCGGGCGGAGTCGTTGTAACGAATGCCTCGTCGATTTGCCCGAAGAGTTCGACGGCCCAGTCGACGAAGGCCCGCAGCTTGCTGCTGGGGTGCCGCGTCGGCTGATACGCGATGAAGAGCGGCAGCGGCCCGCATTCCCAGTCGTTCAGCACCGGGACGAGTCGCCCGTCGGCGAGGTGCTCGTCCACCAGCATCGCCGGTACCTGGATCACGCCCAGCCCGGCGACGCTGGCGGCGATGTAGGACGTGCATTCGTTCACCGACACCGACGGACGGCCGTCGATCTCCAGGACCTCGCCGTGGCGCAGGAATTCCAGGGACAGCGGCGCACCGCCGGAACTGCCGGTGAAGAAGCCGACGATGCGGTGATCCGCCGCCAGGTCGGACGGATGCTCGGGCCTGCCGTGCCGCTGCACGTAACCCGGCGAGGCGCAGGTGACGCCGCGCAGCGTCACCAGCTTGCGCGCCACCAGCGACTGCTCGCCCGGGTCGCAGGCACGGATCACGCAGTCGACATTCTCGCCGAGGAGATCGACCAGCCGGTCGGACACGCCGACATTCACCTGGATCTCGGGATAACGCGCATGGAAGTCCGGCATCGCCGGAATGAGAATGCGGTGGGCCACCGCCGCCGGCACGTCGATGCGCAGCCTGCCGTGCAGCCTGCCCTGGGAGAGCGTCATGCTGCCGTCGAGCGCTTCGATGTCGCCGAGCAGCTTGCTCGCCTTCTCGTAGTAGGCAGCCCCCTCGTCGGTGACGGTGACGCGCCGGGTCGTGCGGTGCAGCAGCTTGGTGCGCAGGTGCGCCTCCAGGATCTGCACGAGCTTCGTGACGGTCGGCTTGGGAATATCCAGCGTCTGCGCCGCGCGGGTGAAGCTTCCGGCCTCCACCACGCGCACGAAGGCGCGCATCGCCGCCAATTGATCCATAGGCTTGCCCTCGGCCACCGTCCACCGGCTGCGGCGGATGGTAGCGATTGTTCACCAGCGGGAAAAATGAAATTCCGAAACGCGCCTTTATCCCGCGGCACGGCATCCATACCCTTTGTTGCAGCGCAGCACATCCCTGCCGCGCCCGTCGCGCCACGGCATGGCGAACAACCGGAGTTCACCGATGACCAGTCGACGGCGCCTGCGCCGGACCGGCAGCGGTAGGCCCGTGCCGGACCGGCGATCCCTATCCGGCGACATCCGAAGTATCGGCGCGCCGCGGCTCGTTCCGAACGATGCCGCCGGCCGCGCCAGAGGAGCCTGACATGTCCTCTTTCCCGACCAAGAGCGTCCTGCTGGCCGTCGCCGTCCTGGCAGGCGCCGGGGCGCTCGGCGCTCCCTTCATCCTCGACAGCATCGGGCACGGCGCCAAGGCCGAGGCCCCCGCCCAGGCGGCGCCGCAGGCGACACCGGTCTCGGTCGCGCGCGTCGAGCAGCGCGCCGTCTCCCCCTGGGACGAGTTCTCCGGCCGGCTCGAGGCCGTGGAGCGCGTCGAAATCCGCTCGCGCGTCGCCGGTGCCATCCAGGCGGTGCATTTCCGCGAGGGCGCGCTGGTGAAGAAGGGCGACCTTCTCGTCACGATCGACCCCGCCCCGTTCGCCGCGGCCGTCGAACGCGCCCAGGCGCAGGTCCGGGCCGCACAGGCGAATGTCGTCCTGACGCGTCGCGCCCAGGACCGGGCTCAGTCGCTCTCGACCACCGGCAACATCTCGCAGCGCGACCTCGATCAGCGCGTCAACGCCTACCGCGAAGCGAGCGCGAACCTCGCCGGTGCCGAGGCGGCGCTCAAGGCAGCCTGCCTCGACCTCGGCTACACCACCATCGAGGCACCCGTGTCGGGGCGGGTCGGCCGGCGCGAGATCACGGTGGGCAACCTCGTGTCCGCCGGTCCGGACGCGCCCGCCCTCACGACGCTCGTCTCGGTGGACCCGATCTATGCCGGGTTCGAGGCGGACGAGCTGATCGTGACCCGCGCCTTGAGCCTGCTGCCCCAGGGCAAGGACGCGCGGGCCGAAATCGGCCTGATTCCGGTGCAGATGGGCACCGCCGCGGACACGGGCACGCCGCTCGCCGGCCGCCTGCAGCTGGTCGACAACGCCGTCGACCCGCGCAGCGGCACGGTGCGCGTCCGCGCCGTCTTCGACAATCCCGACGGACGGCTGATGCCGGGCCAGTTCGTGCGCATCCGGATGGGACGGCCGGTAGCCGAACCGGCGCTGCTGATCACCGAGCGCGCCGTCGGCACCGACCAGGACAAGAAGTACGTGATGGTCGTCGACGGCGACAACAAGGCGGCCTATCGCGAGGTCACCCTCGGGCCGACCGCGGCAGGCCTGCGCATCGTCACCTCCGGCCTGAAGGAAGGCGAGCGCATCGTCGTCAACGGCCTGCACCGCATACGGCCCGGCGCGCTGATCGCGCCGCAGGCCGTCCCCATGGAGAACGGCGGCGCCTGACGGCGCCCACTCCGCCGCCCTCTCCGATGCCGTTCCGCCGCCGGCCGTGCCGCGCGGCTTCCCGACGCGAGCGAAAACGCCATGAACCTCTCCAGGTTCTTCATCGACCGTCCGGTCTTCGCCGGCGTGCTGTCGATCCTCATCCTCGTCGCGGGCCTGCTGGCGCTGCGCATCCTGCCGATCTCGGAGTATCCGGACGTCGTGCCGCCCTCCGTGGTCGTGCGCGCCCAGTATCCCGGCGCCAACCCGCGCGTCATCGCCGAGACGGTCGCCACCCCGATCGAGGAGGCGATCAACGGCGTCGAGGACATGCTCTACATGAGCAGCCAGGCGACGACCGACGGCCTGATGACGCTGACCGTCACCTTCCGCCTCGGCACCGATGCCGACAAGGCACAGCAGCTCGTTCAGAACCGCGTCTCCCAGGCGGAGCCGCGCCTGCCGGAAGAGGTGCGCCGCCTCGGCGTGACGACGATCAAGAGTTCGCCCGACCTGATGATGGTCGTGCACCTCCTGTCGCCGAACGACCGCTACGACATGACCTACCTGCGCAACTACGCCGTCCTGAACGTGAAGGACCGTCTGGCGCGCATCGACGGCGTCGGTCAGGTACAGCTGTTCGGGTCCGGCGACTATGCGATGCGCGTCTGGCTCGACCCGCAGAAGGTGTCGGCACGCGGCCTGTCGGCCTCCGACATCGTGCGGGAGATCCGGGCGCAGAACGTCCAGGCCGCCGCCGGCGCCGTCGGCGCCTCGCCGGCCATTCCGGGCCTCGACGTCCAGCTCTCGATCAACGCCCAGGGACGGCTCCAGACGGCCGAAGAGTTCGGAAACATCATCGTCAAGAGCGGTGCGGACGGCGAGGTCACGCGCTTGCGCGACGTCGCGCGCATCGAACTCGGCGCCGCCGAATACGCGCTGCGCTCGCTGCTGAACAACAAGTCGGCGGTCGCGGTGCCGATCTTCCAGGCGCCGGGCTCGAACGCGATCGAGATCGCCGACAAGGTCCGCAGGGTCATGGAGGAGATCAAGCGGAACATGCCGGAAGGCGTCGACTACGAGATCGTCTACGACACGACCCAGTTCGTGCGCGCCTCCATCGAGGCGGTGGTGCACACGCTGCTCGAAGCCGTCCTGCTGGTCGTCCTCGTCGTCGTGCTGTTCCTGCAGACCTGGCGTGCCTCGATCATCCCGCTGGTCGCCGTGCCGGTCTCCATCGTCGGCACCTTCGCCGTGATGTATCTGTTCGGCTTCTCGATCAACGCGCTCAGCCTGTTCGGCCTCGTGCTCGCCATCGGCATCGTCGTCGACGACGCCATCGTCGTGGTGGAGAACGTCGAGCGGAACATCGAGAACGGCCTGTCGCCGCGCGCCGCCACCTACCGGGCGATGAGCGAGGTGTCGGGGCCGATCATCGCCATCGCCCTCGTCCTGGTCGCGGTCTTCGTCCCGCTCGCCTTCATCAGCGGCCTGACGGGGCAGTTCTACCGCCAGTTCGCGCTGACCATCGCGATCTCCACCGTCATCTCGATGATCAATTCGCTGACCCTGTCGCCGGCGCTGGCCGCGCTCCTGCTGAAGGGTCACGATGCAACGAAGGACCGGCTGACGCGCGCCATGGACTGGTCGCTCGGCTGGCTGTTCCGCGGCTTCAACCGCGGGTTCGGCGGTGCGACCCGCGCCTATACGCGCAGCGTCGGCGGCGTGCTGTCGCGCAAAACCGTCATGATGGCGATCTACCTCGTCCTGATCGGCGCCACCGGGCTGCTGTTCCGCACCGTGCCCGGCGGCTTCGTGCCCGGCCAGGACAAGCAGTATCTGGTCGGCTTCGCACAACTGCCAGATGCCGCGACCCTCGACCGGACCGAGGAGGTGATCCGCCGCATGGGCGACATCGCGCTCACCCAGCCCGGCGTGGAATCCGCCATCGCCTTCCCCGGCCTCTCGATCAACGGCTTCACCAACAGCTCGAACGCCGGCATTGTCTTCGTCGGCCTGAAACCGTTCGCCGAGCGGACCACGCCGGAACTCGGCGGCGGCGCCATCGCCGGCCAGCTGAACGCGAAGTTCGCGGCCATCGAGGACGCGTTCATCGCCATGTTCCCGCCGCCGCCCGTGCAGGGCCTCGGCACGGTCGGCGGCTTCAAGCTGCAGATCGAGGATCGCGCCGGCCTGGGCTACCAGGCGCTCGACGAAGCGACGAAGGCGTTCCTGGCGAAGGCCCGCGCGGCGCCCGAACTCGCCGGCCTGTTCTCCAGCTACCAGGTGAACGTGCCGCAGCTCTACGCCGACATCGACCGGACCAAGGCGCGGCAGCTGGGCGTCGCGGTCACCGACGTCTTCGACAGCCTGCAGATCTATCTGGGCTCGCTCTACGTCAACGACTTCAACCTGTTCGGCCGCACCTACTCGGTGCGCGTCCAGGCGGACGCACCGTTCCGCGCCCGCGTCGACGACATCGGCCAGCTCAAGGTCCGCTCCGCCGGCGGCGAGATGGTCCCGCTGTCGGCCCTCCTGCGCGTCCGCCCCAGCGCCGGGCCGGAGCGCGCGATGCGCTACAACGGCTTCCTGACCGCCGACATCAACGGCGGCCCTGCGCCCGGCTATTCGACCGGCGAGGCGCAGGCGGCGATCGACCGCGTCGCCGCAGAAACCCTGCCCCAGGGCTTCGACTACGAATGGACCGAACTGACCTACCAGCAGATCCTGGCCGGCAATTCGGCCATCCTCGTCTTTCCGCTGGCGCTGTTCCTCGTCTTCCTCGTCCTCGCGGCCCAGTACGAGAGCCTCACCCTGCCGATCGCGATCATCATGATCGTGCCCATGAGCCTGCTGGCGGCGATGGCCGGCGTCTGGGCCACGGGCGGCGACAACAACATCTTCACCCAGATCGGGCTGATCGTGCTGGTCGGGCTGTCGGCGAAGAACGCCATCCTGATCGTCGAATTCGCGCGCGAGCTGGAGTTCGCCGGCCGTTCGCCCTACGAGGCGGCGGTCGAGGCCAGCCGCCTGCGGCTGCGGCCGATCCTGATGACATCCTTCGCCTTCATCATGGGCGTCGTGCCGCTGGCACTTTCCACAGGTGCCGGTGCCGAGATGCGCCAGGCGATGGGCATCGCGGTACTGTTCGGCATGCTGGGCGTCACGGCCTTCGGCATCTTCCTGACGCCCGTCTTCTACGTCCTGCTCCGGCGCCTGGCGGGGAACCGGCCCCTGGTCAGCCACGGCGAACACATCGAGGCGCCCGCCGGCAGCCCGCAGCACTGACGGCACCCGGCAGGGGAAGTCTTGGGCAGGGGGGTCATGGGCAGGGACGCGGCGCGGCGGTAGAAACGCGGGGGCGTCTACCGTGCGACGCCGCGACCCGGCGGACTCCATGGCCCCTACCAACAAGGTCCCGATCTATTATGGATGGCGCGTCGTCGGCGTCTGCTTCGTCGCGGCCGTCTTCACCTGGGGTTTCGGCACCTTCGGGGCGAGCGTCTATCTCGCCGAGGTGACGAAGGCGCACGGCTGGCCGATCGCGCTCGTCTCGTCCGGGGTCACGGTCTTCTATCTGACCGCCGCCCTGTCGGCGATGTTCGTCGGCCGCGCCATCGACCGGCACGGCTCGCGCCTCATGTTCGTCGCCGGATCGGTAGCGCTGGGCGCGGGGACGGCCGCCGTCGGCAGCGTCTCCGCGGTCTGGCAGCTCTACGCCGCCTTCGTGATCCTGGGCCTCGGCTACTCGGTCATGTCCGTTACCGGCCTGTCGGCCACGGTCGCCCCCTGGTTCGAGCGCCACCAGGGCCGCAGCATCGCCATGGCACTGACCGGGGCCAGCGTCGGGGCGATGGTCGTGGTGCCGCTCTTCGTCCTGGCGATCCAGCAGTTCGGGTTCCCGGCGGCCGCCCGCGGCGGCGGGGTGCTGACGGTGCTGCTGCTCGTCCCGCTCGCGCTCTTCGTTCTCCGCTACCGCCGGCCGCAGGACATCGGGCTGATGCCCGACGGCGCGCCCTCGCTTCCCGTCCGAGCCGGGCCGGCCGCGACACCGGCGGCCGGCTGGACCAGGGCCACCGCCATCCGGACATCGGCGCTGCGAACGACGACGATCGCCTTCGCCCTCGGACTGGTCGTCCAGGTCGGTTTCCTGACGCACCATATGAAGCTGGCCGAACCGCTCATCGGGGCGACGGGGGCCGGCTGGCTCGTGGGTGCGACGGGCACGGCGGGGCTGATCGGCCGCCTGATCCTCGCACGCGTCGCCGACGTGGTGTCACTGCGCCACTATACCGGGGCGATCATGGGGACACAGGCGTTGGTACTCCTCGCCATCGCCGTCTTTCCCACGATGCCGGTCCTGATCGGCGGAAGCCTCGTCTACGGCTTCTGCCTTGGCCAGATCACGACGCTCTCGCCGATCGTCGTGCGGCGCGAGTTCGGCGCCGCCTCCTACGGCGCGATCTACGGCGCCGCCGCCATGGTCATCCAGTTCAGTTCCGCCCTCGGTCCGGCCGGCTACGGCGCGCTGCGCGACCTGCTCGGCGGCTACGGCCCGGTGCTGGCGACGGCGGCCGCCTTCGAACTCGCGGCCATGGCGGTCATCCTCGCCGGTCGCGCTCCCGGCCCCGCACCCGCTGAAAAGGGGCAGCCGGCCGTTGATGCGGCGGCGGAGGGAGGCTAGCGTTCTCGCGGCGCAGCATCGGCAGGAAACGGACGGGAGATCGCAATGCAGTTCGGATGGCTCACCCTGTCCTTGTCGCCCTCGCCGGAGGAGGACGCCGCGCGCATCGACCAGCAGATCGAACAGGTCTGCGAGGCGGAGCGCCTGGGCTTCGGCGACGTCTGGCTGACCGAGCATTATTTCACCGGCGAGAGCGTCTACAACGACGCGCTGCTCTTCGCCGCCGCCCTGGCGATGCGGACGGAACGCATCCGGATCGGCTTCGCCGTGGTGCAGATGCCCTTCCACCATCCCGTCCGGCTGGCGACCCAGCTCGCACTCCTCGACAATCTCAGCAAGGGCCGGATCGACGTCGGCGTCGGCAAGGGCACGGTCTACAACGAGTACGAGTTCGTCGGCCACGGCCTGCGCAGCGACGACAGCCGCGAGCGCATGGAGGAGGCCGTCGACATCCTTCAGCGTGCCTGGCGCGAGGCTCCGCTCTCGTACGAGGGGCGCTTCTACAAGGTCCAGGTCCCGCAGATCCGCCCGAAGCCGGTGCAGCAGCCGGGCCCGCCGCTGTGGCGCAGCGTCATCTCGCCCGGCTCCTTCACCGACTGCGGCCGGCGCGGCATCCCCATCCTGACGGCCCGCCTTCCGGTGGCGCGGATCAAGGAGCGCTGGGATCTCTACGCCGCCGGTCTCGCAGAAGGCGGCCACGACGCGGCGACATGCGAGCGGCTGCTGGCCCAGGCGGCCCTGTGGCGCAACGTCTACGTCGCCGAGACCGACGCGCAGGCCGAGGACGAGCTGTCGGCCCTCCTGCTGCAGACGCGGTCGCACATGATGCACGTCCGCGAGGCCTACAATCCGCCCGACTTCACGATCGACCCGGTCATGCTCAACGCCTGGACCGACCCGAAGATCAGCGACGCCGACGCACTGCCCTTCGTGCTGGAGACGGGCTGCCTCTACGGCTCGCCGGCACGGGTGCGCGAACAGGTCGCCGAACTGCGCGATGTCGGCGTCCGCCATCTCCTGTGCCAGACCGGCTTCGGTGACATGGACCACGAACAGAACCTCGCCTCGATGCGCCGGTTTGGCGAACAGGTGATGCCCGCCTTCCGCGACTAGCGGTTTCGGACGGCCGTCGGTCCACGCCGAGGACGGTCGCGACACGAGAACAGGGCGTGGAAGGAAACGGTCCGATGGGCGACCCGCGCGGCGTCGCACTGGCCTTGTTGTGCGCGATCTCCTACGGGGTGGCACCGTCGATGGCGCGGCTGGCATACGACGCCGGCGCCGACGTGCCGACCGCGACCACCGCACGGTTCGTCGCCGGCGTCCTGGCCGTGGGCATGCTGGTCCTGGTCAGCCGCCGAGGCCTGCGCCTGCCGGCGCGCGCCAACTGGGGCTCGCTCGGTCTCGGGTTGCTGTCGACGGTCACGTCGCTCGGCTACATGGGATCGATCTTCTTCATCCCCGCCAGCCTCGCCGTGCTGATCTTCTACACCTTCCCGCTGATCGTCGCGGTCGGCGCGCGCTGGACCGAGGGCGAGCCGCTGGGGTGGCACAAGCTCGCCGGCCTCGCCGTCGCCTTCGCGGGACTCTGCGTCGCCCTCGGCGTGGAGCTGACCCAGGTGGACCCGCGTGGCCTGGCACTGGCCGGCGTGGCGGCCTTCGGCGCCGCCACGCACATCCTCGCGATCAGCCGCGTGGCACCCCTGGCCGGCGGTTCGACGCTGCCGCTCAACCTGCGCAGCATGAGCGTGGCGCTCGCCTTCAACGCGGTCCTGCTGGCCGCCCACGGCGGCCCCGCATGGCCGGCCGGCGACATCGGGTGGCTGGGCCTCGGGGGCACCGCGCTCTTCTTCACCCTCGGCGTGACCTTCATGTACGCGGCGGTCGCCAGCCTCGGCCCGGTTCGCGCGGCCATCGTCATGAATCTCGAGCCGCTGATCGCGATCTGCGCGGCCATCCTGCTGCTCGACGAACGCTTCGGTCTCAATCAGGCGATCGGGGCGGCGATGGTGCTGGGCGCGGTCGCCTGGGTGCAGCTCCGGCGGTCGCGCGCGGTACTGAAGGTCTCCCCGATCGGGACGCGGGACGCGCCGCCGCTCAGGCCAGCCGCCAAAGAGGATCCGACAGCTTCTCGATGAAGGCCGCATGCGCGGCGAGTTCGTCGTCGGACGGCGCATGCGGCCGCGCGGGCCGGTGCGGACGGTCCACGACGATCACGGTCGAAGCACTTCCCGTCGCGCCCAGCAGGAAGCCGGGCTGGCGGCCGCCGCAGAGCTCCAGATACACCTCGGCCAGCAGTTCGCAGTCGACGATGGCGCCGTGCTTCGTCCGCACGCTCAGGTCGATGCCGAAGCGGCGGCACAGCGAATCCAGGCTGTTCGAGCCGCCGGAGAAGCGCTTGCGTGCCAGCTCCAGGGTACAGACCAGCCGTTCCATCGGCAGGGCCAGGCGCTTGCAGCGCTGCAGTTCGGCGTTCAGGAAGCCCATGTCGAAGGCGCCGTTGTGGATGATCAGCGGCGCGTCGCCGATGAACTCCAGGAACTCGTCGCAGATGGCCTCGAACAGCGGCTTGTCGGACAGGAAATGCTCGGACAGGCCGTGGACCTCGTAGGCCTCGTTCGGCATGTCGCGCTGCGGGTTGATGAAGGTATGCCAGTGCCGGCCGGTCGGGAGATGGTTGACCAGCTCGACGCAGCCGATCTCGACCAGGCGATGCCCCATCAGCGGGTCCAGGCCGGTCGTTTCCGTATCGAGAACGATCTCACGCATGCCGTCGGCGCCGTCCCTTCGTTTTGCCGTCCATGATCTTGCGCACGATCCCCGTCACGGCCCGTCGCGTCAACCCGCGTCCGAGGCCCGACGGCACGACGAAGTCGGCCCGGCGCCGCTTCTGTGCGTCGGGCATCTGCTTGGCGCGGATCGCCTCGAACTTCTCGCGCGTCATTCCGGGCCGGGCGAGCACCCGCTGCGCCTGCATGTGCGCCGGTGCCGAGACCACGACGGTCACGTCGCAACGCCGGTCGCCCCCCGTCTCGAACAGCAGCGGGACGTCGCGAACCACCATCCGCTTGCGCTCACGCATGGCCTTGGCGATGAAACGCCGCTCGGCGCGAAAGACCCGCGGGTGGATGATGCGTTCCAGGCGGCGCAGGGCAGCGTTGTCGCCGAAGACGCGCCTGCCCAGTTCGCCCCGGTCAACCGCACCGTCCTTGACGACGCCGGGGAACGCCTCCTCGACCGCCGCGACCGCACCGCCGCCGCGGCCGAGCAGCACGTGCACCGTCGCGTCCGCGTCGAAGACCGGGATGCCCAGGTCTCGGAACATCCGCGCGGCGGTGCTCTTGCCCATTCCGATGGAGCCGGTCAGCCCGATGATGACGGGTCGCTTCATCGTGTCAGATCCGCCAGAAGGAAATCGCGCAGGGCGTCGTCGACCTGCGGCTCCACGCCGAACCAGGCGGCAAAGCCCGGCCGCGCCTGATGCAGAAGCATGCCGAGCCCGTCGACGACCACGTTGCCGCGTGCGCGCGCGGCGCGCAGCAGTTCCGTCTCCAGCGGCACGTAGACGATGTCGTCGACCACCGCCGTCGTCGGCAGGTCGGCGAGGTCGAGCTCGAGCGGCGCCTGGCCGGCCATTCCCAATGTGGTCGTGTTGACGAGAAGCGCCGCACCGCCCAGCGCCGCTCCCCGCTCTCGCCAGTCGAAGCTCGACGCCACGCCCGGCGCCAGGGATGCGACGGCGTCGGCCCGCTCGCGGGTGCGGTTCAGGATCCGGATCTCGCCGACGCCGGCGTCGGCCAGTGCGGCGCAGACCGCCCGCGCCGCGCCGCCCGCGCCCAGGATCACCGCCGGGCCCGCTGCCGGCGACCAACCGGGCGCCGAAGCACGCAGATGCTCCAGGAAACCGAACGCATCGGTGTTGGAGCCGGAGAGACTGCCGTCCGCGCCGACCACCACCGTATTGACCGCGCCGATCCGCCGCGCCACCGGGTCGACGTCGTCGACGAGCCGGAGCACGGTCTCCTTGTGCGGCACGGTCACGTTCGTCCCCGCAAAGCCGAGCTTCGGCAGTGCCCGCAAGGCCGCTTCCACGTCCTCGGGCCGGATGGCGAACGGAACATAGGCACCGTCGATCCCGTACCGCTCCAGCCAGAAGCCGTGCAGGCGCGGCGAGCGCGAGTGCGCCACGGGCCACCCCATGACGCCGGCGATGCGGGCCTTCCCCGTCAGGATCATCGATGCGGTCTCATTCGGCGCGGTCTCATTCGGCCAGCACGCGCTGGGCACGCAGGAAGTCGAGCAGCGGTAGTAGGGGTAGTCCGAGTACCGTGAAGAAGTCCCCTTCGACCCGCCTGAAAAGCTGCGCCCCGAGCCCTTCCAACTGGTAGGCGCCGACGGAACTCCAGGCCGCCTCGCCCAGGCTATCCAGGTAGCGCTCGACATAATCGTCCGTCAACCGGCGCATGCTCAGGACGGCGCTGTCCGTGTGCTGCCAGATCCGCGCGCCGTCGCGGACGACGACGGCCGCACTGATCAGGCGATGGTCGCGCCCGCGCAGGGCGTGCAGGGTTGACCGCGCACCGTCCCGGCCATCGGCCTTGTCGAACCAGACACCGTCGCAATCGAGCATCTGGTCGGCACCGATGACGAGAGCGCCGGGCTGCCGCCGGGACACCGTTTCCGCCTTCAGCACCGCAAGGGCCTGTGCGACGGACGCCACGTCGGCGCCGGCCGCACGCAGGCTGCGCTTGACCTCGTCTTCGTCGACGTTGGCGGGCTGGCGGATGCAGTCGAGGCCAGCCTGTTCGAGCATCGCCGCGCGCGCGCGGCTGGCCGAGGCCAGGATCACCGGCACCGGTGCCGGGCCTCGGAGAAGCTGTTCCTTCGCGTCGGTCACGTCCTGACGATTTCCTCCTGCCGGTCGGCGATCAGCTGGATGATCGCCGTCGCCGTCTCTTCGATCGAGCGCCTGGTCACGTCGATGATCGGCCAGCGGTGACTGAGAAAGACGCGCCGCGCCTCGGCGATCTCAGCCTTCACCAGGTCGATCTCCACATAGGACGTCTCCTCCTGATTCAATGCCAGGAGACGATTGCGCCGGATCTGCACCAGCCGCATCGGATCCAGCGTGAGGCCGACGACGAGCGTGCGGCGCAACGCGAAGAGCTCGCGCGGCAGCGGCACGTTCGGGACATAGGGTACGTTCGCCGACCGGAGGCCGCGGTTGGCGAGATAGACGCAGGTCGGCGTCTTCGACGTCCGCGACACCCCGACCAGCACGACGTCGGCCTGATCGAGGCTCCAGGTGGATTGCCCGTCGTCGTGTGCCGTCATGTACTGCATGGCGTCGATGCGGTCGAAATAGCTGGCATCCATCGCATGCTGGCGCCCCGGCGTCCGCCGGCTCGGCGTCCCGACGATCGCTCCGAGGGCGCCGAGGAGCTGATCGAGCACCGGAATGAACGGCACGTTCATCCGACGCGACGCCTGCTCCAGGGTGTTGCGCAGCGTCTCGTCGAGGACGGTGCAGACCACGATGCCCGGCTGGCTGGCGATCCCGTCGATCGCCCGCTCCATCTGCTCCTGCGTCCGGACCAGCACCCAGAAATGCTCGGTGAACTCCACGTCGTCGAACTGCACGAGACAGGCCCGCGCGACGCTCCGCGCCGTATCGCCGGTCGCGTCGGAAACCAGGTGGAGATGGACCTTCTTCATGGGCGAAGGGGTCTCGCAAACTGTTCGGTGAACCTGTGGATCGATGACCGGTTATCCCGGGGCGGTCCGATACCATACCCGCAGTTGGAGTTTCCCTCCATCGGCCGCTCACAACGTGCCCGCTATCGACGAAACATGAGGACGGATCGCCGCCCGCCGCAGATCGCTTGGCTTATCCCCACTTTCCCCGCTTCTATCACCATTGGCGCGCGCCGCTTGTGCCCGCTTGTCCGGAGGAACGGCGCGACGAGGCTTGGCAGCGGGGGATATGTGGATAGATCTGTGCGTAACCGCCGCGTTACGAACAATCCCCGTTATCCTCGCGCCATCTACCGCCTCAACCTATTTAAGATTCTTTCTGGATGTTCCTGGCACGTGAACGAATTCGAGGCCGAGATGCCGCCTGCCGCGGATAAGCCGTTTCTGAGGGCCCTAGGCGGTGAGCCCGCTGCCCGACCGCCCTTCTGGCTGATGCGTCAGGCCGGGCGGTACCTTCCCGAGTATCGTGCCGTCCGGGTCGAGACCGGCGGTTTCCTGGACCTCTGCTACACGCCGGCCAAGGCGGCCGAGGTGACGCTGCAGCCAATCCGCCGCTACGGGATGGATGCGGCGATCATCTTCTCGGACATCCTCGTGGTCCCGCACGGGCTCGGGCAGGAGGTGGCCTTTCGCGAAGGCGAAGGGCCGGTCCTGGAGCCGGTACGGTCGGCGGCGGACCTGGGCCGGCTGAACCTCCAGGGCGTGACGGAACGGCTCGCACCCGTCTACGAGGCGGTGGACCGCGTCGCGGGCGCTCTGCCCGGCGAAACAGCCCTCATCGGCTTCGCAGGGGCCCCCTGGACGGTGGCCTGCTACATGGTGGAAGGTCGGGGCAGCCGGGACTTCGGCACGGTCAAGCGCTGGGCCTTCACCGACCCGGAAGGGTTCGACCGGCTGATCCGCCTGCTCGAACAGGCGACGGTCGCCCACCTCTGCGCACAGATCGCGGCCGGTGCCGAGGTCGTGCAGCTCTTCGATACCTGGGCCGGGGTCCTGCCCGAACGGGCGATGCGGCGCCTTTGCCTCGACCCGTGCCGGCGGATCGCCGCCGCAGTAAGGGCGGCGCATCCGGGCGTTCCCGTAATCGCCTTTCCCCGCGGCGTCGGGCCGGCTATGTCGGCCTATGCCGCGTGCGGTGACTTTGCCGCCGTCAGCATCGATCAGGCGATCTCCCCCGACTGGGCGGCCCGGCATCTTCAGCCGCATGTCGCCGTGCAGGGCAATCTCGATCCCTGGGAACTCGTCGCCGGCGGGTCGGCCCTAGCGGACGGAATCGCACATATCCGCGCATCGCTCGGCGGCGGACCGTTCGTCTTCAATCTCGGTCACGGGATCGTGCCGCAGACACCGCCGGAGCACGTCGCTATGCTGGCCGCCCTGCTCCGCGGTGAGGGGAATCGCGCGTGAGTCGCATAGCCGTCGTGCTTTTCAATCTCGGGGGACCGGACAGTCCCGATGCGATAAGGCCCTTTCTCTTCAACCTCTTCAACGATCCGGCGATCCTCACCCTGCCGGGTCCGTTCAGGACGCTCCTCGCGCAGTTTCTGTCGCGCCGCCGTACGCCCGCCGCCCGCGAGATTTACGCGAAGATGGGCGGCTCCTCGCCGCTGCTGCCGAACACCGAGGATCAGGCGCGGGCGCTCGCCGACCTGCTCGCCGGCAATGGCGACGTGCAGATCTTCATCGCGATGCGCTACTGGAATCCGCGTGCGGACGAGGCGGTCCAGGCGATCAAGGCCTACGGACCCGATCTCGTCGTCCTGCTGCCGCTCTATCCGCAATTCTCGACGACGACGACGGCATCGTCGCTGCGCGAGTGGTTCGCCGTCGCGGATCGGCACGGATTGGACGTTCCGACCCGGACCGTCTGCTGCTACCCGACCCTTCCGGGCTTCATCAACGCCTATGCCGACCTGGTCATCCCGGCGATTCGCGAAGCGCGCCAGGCCGGTGCCGTCCGTGTCCTGCTCTCGGCGCACGGGCTGCCGGAGCGGGTCGTCCGCAACGGCGATCCGTACCAATGGCAGGTCGAACAGAGTGCGGCGGCCCTGGCGCAGGCGGTGCGCAACCGCGCGCCGGAGCTGGGCGAGGTCGACTGGCGCGTCAGCTACCAGAGCCGGGCCACACCGGAGGCTTGGCTCAAGCCAGATACCGAGGACGAAGTGAAGCTCGCCGGGGCGGAGCGTCGCGCGCTGGTCCTCCTGCCGATCGCCTTCGTCTCCGAGCATTCGGAGACCCTGGTGGAACTCGACATGGAATATGCCGAGGTCGCGGCACATGCCGGTGTCCCCCGCTACGTCCGCGTCCCGACCGTCAAGGCTGACGAGCAGTTCGTGGCCGGCCTCGCGGAACTGGTCCGGCGCATGCTGGTCAGCGACAAGCCGATCTGCTCGCAGTTCGGCAACCGGCTCTGTCCGGTCGGGTTCTCGGGTTGCCCGAACAGCAGGCGCTGACGCGATGTCCGACCTGCTGATCACGCTCTATCCGTGGACCAAGTCGCTGCACATCGTCAGCGTGATCTCCTGGATGGCGGGCCTCCTCTATTTGCCGCGCCTGTTCGTCTACCATTGCGCCTGGGCGGCCGGCTCGGAGACGTCGGAACAGTTCAAGGTGATGGAGCGGCGCCTCCTCCGCTACATCATGAACCCGGCGATGATCGCGACCTATCTGTTCGGCGCGATGTTGGTCTTCACCCCGGGGGTCATCGACTGGTCGCAGGGTTGGTTCCACGCGAAGCTCGCCCTGGTTGTGGCCCTGACGGTGGCTCATCACGTGTTCGCCGCCCGGTACAAGGACTTCGCGGCCGATCGAAACAGCCGGCCGGCCCGGTACTACCGCGTGGCGAACGAGGTGCCGACGCTCGCGATGATCGGCATCGTGGTGATGGTGGTTGTGCGGCCATTTTGATGACCTACCCAATTTGGTCCTTTACTCTCGTCTCTCGCCCGTCTACATAAATTCTGCACCTCCGCTGGACCGACGGCGCTCGGCTGGCTGTATCATCAGAGCTGACCTCTCCTTGATCGCCTGTTGGCGGTGCCCTTCTCTTTAGCTCCCCCCGCCGGGAGCAATCCCTTCTGTTCAAAAGCGCCACTTCCGGAAGTCGCCCATGACGGACACGCTCCTGTTGGACCCGAAGCCGAAGGTCATGAACCTTCAGGACATCAAGCGGAAGACGCCGCAGGAACTCCTTGCTCTCGCCGAGGAGTTGCAGATCGAGAATGCGAGCACCCTGCGCAAGCAGGACATGATGTTCGCGATTCTCAAGCAGCTCGCCGAGCAGGAGGTCACCATCCTCGGCATCGGCGTGCTCGAGGTTCTCTCGGACGGTTTCGGCTTCCTGCGCTCGCCCGAGGCGAACTACCTGCCCGGGCCGGACGACATCTACGTCAGCCCCAGCCAGGTCCGGCGCTTCGGTCTGCGCACCGGCGACACCGTCGAAGGCGAGATCCGCGGTCCCAAGTCGGGCGAGCGCTACTTCGCGCTGCTCAAGCTCAACAGCATCAATTTCGACGAGCCCGACAAGGTCCGGCACAGGATCAACTTCGACAACCTGACGCCGCTCTATCCGGAAGAAAAGCTGAACCTGGAATACCAGGATCCGACCAAGACCAAGGACTACACGACCCGCGTGGTCGAGTTGGTCACGCCGCTCGGCAAGGGCCAGCGCGCACTGATCGTCGCGCCGCCGCGTACCGGCAAGACGATGATGCTGCAGAACATCGCCCATGCGATTTCGGCGAACAACCCGGGCGTCTACCTCATCGTGCTGCTGATCGACGAGCGGCCCGAGGAAGTCACCGACATGCAGCGTTCGGTGAACGGCGAGGTCATCAGCTCGACCTTCGACGAACCGGCGACCCGCCACGTCCAGGTGACCGAGATGGTCCTGGAGAAGGCGAAGCGCCTCGTCGAGTACAAGCGCGACGTGGTCATCCTGCTCGACTCGATCACCCGCCTGGCCCGCGCCTACAACACGGTCGTTCCGTCCTCGGGCAAGGTGCTGACCGGCGGCGTCGACGCCAACGCGCTGCAGCGGCCGAAGCGCTTCTTCGGTGCGGCGCGCAACATCGAGGAGGGCGGATCGCTCTCGATCATCGCGACGGCCCTGATCGACACGGGCAGCCGCATGGACGAGGTGATCTTCGAGGAGTTCAAGGGCACCGGCAACTCCGAAATCGTCCTCGACCGCAAGCTCTCCGACAAGCGCATCTGGCCGGCCATCGACATCGGCAAGTCCGGTACCCGCAAGGAGGAGCTGCTGGTCGACCGTGCCACGCTCTCTAAGATGTGGGTGCTGCGCCGCGTCCTGATGCCGATGGGTGCTCAGGACTCGATGGAGTTCCTGCTGAACAAGCTGCGCGAGACCAAGAGCAACGGCGATTTCTTCCAGCAGATGAACCAGTAGCCTGCCGAGGCGTTTGCGCCGGGTACCCCGGTCGGCCTCGTCCTCTCCCTACCCGGCATGTGGTCTGTAACGTCCGGGTGTTACTTCGATTGGCCGGCACGGCTAGTATCGCAGCCGGCTGCACGTCTCGAAGACCAGGGAGAAGCGCATGGCAGTCCGTGGACAGCGGCTGACGGCGGATCTTATCGCCGAAGTCGTCGCTATTGCCGGCAGCAAACTGAAATCCGACGTCGCCCCGCTCGCGCAGGAGTTCATCCGGCGGTTCTACGCGCACGTACCGCCCAGTGACATCCTGGGCGTCGGGGCGGAGACGTTGTACGGCGCGGCACTCTCGATGCTGCGGTTCGCATCGGATCGGCCCCCCGGAACGGCCAAGGTACGCGTCTACAAGCCGACGCTCAGCGAGGACGGATGGGAATCCACCCATACCGTCGTGCAGGTCGTCAACGACGACATGCCCTTTCTGGTGGACTCGGTCACGGCCGAGCTGAACCGGCGGGGTCACACCGTCCACCTCGTCATTCACCCGATCATCCCGGTCACCCGCGAGGCCGGCCGTATCGCCGCGATCGGCGCGGCGGGCGGGGCCGCCGAGTCGGTGATGCACGTCGAGATGGACGAGGTGACGAACCTCGATGAACTCGAGACCATTCGCGCGAATCTCGTCCGGGTCCTGGCCGACGTGCGGGTTGCCGTGGCCGACTGGCAGGCGATCCGCGATCGTCTGCAGGCGACCGTCGCCGACCTGACGAGCCAGGCGCACCCCGGCGTATCCACCGAGGAGGCAGCGGAAGCGGCGGCCTTCCTGCAGTGGCTCGACGACAATCACTTCACGTTCCTCGGCTGCCGCGACTACAGGTTCGAAGGCGGCTCCGGAGAACTGAAGGCGGTTCCGGAGCCCGGCTCCAGCCTCGGCATTCTCCGCAGCGAACGGCTCGAACCCGACGATGCGCCGGCCGGGCTCGCGGTTCTACCGGCTGCCGCGATCGAATCGCTGAAGTCGCCGATCCTCATCGACATCAACAAGGCGAATGCGCGGTCCACGGTCCACCGTCCGGTCCACATGGACTATGTGACGGTGAAGCGCTTCGACGCCGACGGGCGGGTCGCAGGGGTGCGCCGCTTCCTCGGCCTCTTCACCTCGGTCGTCTACAACAGCAGCCCGCGTCGCATACCGATCCTCCGCCACAAGGTCACGCAGGTCGTTCAACAGGCCGGCTTCGCGCCGAATAGCCATGACGAGAAGGCGCTCGTCCATATCCTGGAGGCCTATCCGCGCGACGAACTGTTCCAGATCGGTCAGGACGATCTCCTGGAGACGGCGCTGGGGATTCTTCACCTCCAAGAGCGCCAGCGCATCGCGCTCTTCACCCGCGCCGATCCGTTCCAGCGCTTCGTATCCTGCCTCGTCTATGCCCCCCGCGATCACTACAACACGGGAATCAGGCTGCGCTTCGCCCGGATTCTGGAAACCGCACTTTCCGGCGAGGTCACGGCGTTCACGACGCAGGTGTCCGACGAGCCCCTGGCGCGGATTCAGTTCCTGGTCCGGACGACCCCGGGCCAGGTGCCCGAATACGACCCGGCCGAGATCGAACGGCGGCTCGCGGAAGCCGGCCGGTCATGGTCGGATCGGCTGCAGCAGGCCTTGGTGGCCCATCTCGGCGAGGAGCGTGGTCTCGCCGCCTGGCGGACCTACGGCGAGGCTTTTCCCGCCGGCTACCGCGAGACCTATCACGCCGATCTGGCCGTGGCCGACATCGCTCTGCTCGACGGTATGGGCGCCGGCGGTGGCCTGGGGATGAACCTCTACCGGCCGATCGAAGCCGGGCAGCACGAACTGCGCTTCAAGCTCTACCATGCCGAGACGCCCGTACCGCTGTCCGACATCCTGCCGATGCTGGAGCATATGGGGCTGCGGGTCATCGGCGAGGTGCCGTACCGGCTCGAACCCGCCGGCCGCCGGCGGGTCTGGATCCATGATTTCGGTCTGGAGACGGCGGACCGGTCGGCCGTCGACCTGCGGGCAGTGCGCGACAAGTTCCAGACCGCCTTCGATCGCATCTGGACGGGCGAACTCGAGAGTGACGGGCTAAACCGCCTGATCCTTGCCGCCGGCCTGGACTGGCGCCAGATCGTCGTACTGCGCGCCTTCGCGCGCTATCTGCGCCAGGTCGGCGCGCCGTTCAGCCAAGCCTATATGGAGGAGACGCTCGCCCGCCATGCCGGCATCGCCGGCAGCATCGTCGCGCTGTTCGAGGCGCGCTTCGATCCGGCGCGGCACGACCCGCAGCGCGTGGCGGCGATCACCGACGATATCGCGGCGTCGCTGGAGGCGGTGCAGAGCCTGGACGAGGACCGCATCCTGCGCCGCTTCCTCAACCTCGCCGAGGCCGCCGTCCGCACCAACCACTGGCAGACCGGCACCGAGGGGCGGCCCAAACCCTACCTTTCCATCAAGTACGACTGCGCGAAGGTGGAAGAGCTGCCTTTGCCGCGCCCGATGTTCGAGATCTTCGTCTATTCGGCCCGGATGGAGGGCATCCACCTGCGCGGCGGCAAGGTCGCGCGCGGCGGGATTCGCTGGTCGGACCGGCGCGAGGATTTCCGCACCGAGGTCCTTGGCCTGATGAAGGCGCAGATGGTGAAGAACGCCGTCATCGTGCCGGTCGGCGCGAAGGGCGGTTTTGTGCTGAAGCGCCCGCCGACAGAGGGCGGCCGCGAAGCGCTCCAGGCCGAAGGCATCGCCTGCTACAAGCTGCTGGTCAGGGGGCTACTCGACGTCACCGACAACCGCGACGGCGACGCGATCGTGCCGCCCGCCGACGTCGTCCGCCACGACGGCGACGACCCCTACATCGTCGTCGCGGCCGACAAGGGCACGGCCTCCTTTTCCGACATCGCCAACGGCCTGTCGGCCGAGTACGGCTTCTGGCTGAAGGACGCCTTCGCCTCCGGTGGCTCCGCCGGCTACGACCATAAGGGAATGGGCATCACGGCGCGCGGCGCGTGGGAATCGGTGAAGCGCCATTTCCGCGAGATCGGCCGCGACATCCAGTCCGACGACTTCACCTGCGTCGGCGTCGGCGACATGGCGGGCGACGTGTTCGGCAACGGCATGCTGCTGTCGCGCCATACGCGTCTGGTGGGCGCCTTCAACCATCTGCACATCTTCGTCGATCCGAATCCCGATCCCGAAGCCAGCTGGGCGGAGCGGAAGCGCCTGTTCGATCTGCCGCGGTCGAACTGGACCGACTACGATCCCGGCCTCATCTCGCAGGGCGGCGGAGTCTTCAGCCGTCAGGCCAAGGCGATCCCCGTCTCGGCCGAGATGAAGGCGCTGTTCGGCATCGACACCGCCCAGGTGACGCCGAGCGCGCTGATGACCGCCATGCTCCGCGCCGAGGTCGACCTGCTCTGGTTCGGCGGCATCGGCACCTTCATCAAGTCGGCCGAGGAAACCAACGCCGAGGTCGGCGATCGCAGCAACGATGCGCACCGGGTGAACGGCGGCGAGATCCGCGCCAAGGTGGTCGGCGAAGGTGCCAACCTGGGCGTCACCCAACGCGGACGGATCGAGTACGCACTCGCCGGCGGGCGCATCAACACGGACTTCATCGACAATTCGGGCGGCGTCGACACCTCGGACCACGAGGTGAACATCAAGATCCTTTTGAACGCCGCCATTGATGCCGGCGAGCTGACGATGAAGCAGCGCGACGCGCTGCTGAAGCAGATGACCGACGAAGTCGCGCAACTGGTGCTCGCACACAACTATCTCCAGAGCGGTGCGATCAGTGTAACCGAGGCGGAGGCGGCCGCGCTGCTGCCGCAGCATGCCCGCTTCATCCGCCGCCTCGAACGCGCGGGGCAGCTCAACCGCAGCATCGAGTTCCTGCCCGACGACGAGGTGATCGGCGAACGCGAAACCGCCGGTCTCGGCCTGACGCGGCCTGAACTGGCGGTTCTGCTCTCCTACTCGAAGATCGTGCTCTACGAGGAACTGCTGGCGACCGGCCTGCCGGACGATCCGGAGCTGGTGGACGATCTCGTCCGATACTTTCCGCCCACGCTGCGCGACGGCTGGCGCAGCCAGATCGCCGGGCATCGCCTCCGCCGCGAGCTGGTCACCACCTTCGTCACCAACACCGTCGTCGATCGCGCGGGCATCGGCTTCGTCGAGCGTCTGCAGGACCGATCGGGCCGTGGTGCGGGGGATGTCGCCCGCGCCTTCTCGATCGCGGTGGCGGCTTTCGGCCTGCGCGACCTCTGGGAGGCGATCGAAGGGCTCGACAATCGGGTGCCGGCCGCGGTGCAGATCGGCATGCTGCTCGACGGGCGACGCCTCGTCGAGCACGGCACGCTGTGGTTCCTGCGGCACGGCGGCAATCCGCTCGACATGGCGGCCCATCTGGAGGCTTACCGTCCGGGCATCGCCGATTTCTGTGCGAACCTGCCGCGCGAGCTGTTCGAGGACGAGCGCCGGTCCGTGGCGGCGCGGCGCTCCGAACTGCAGAAAGCGGGCGTGCCGGACAAGATCGCGCGCGCGGTGGCGGGGCTCGACGTGCTGTACGGTGCGCCCGACGTGGTGCGCCTGGCCCGAAGCTGCGGGATGTCCGTCGAGGCGGCGGCCCACGTCTGGTTCGCCGTGGCCACGCGTTTCGGCCTGGATCGGCTGCGCGACGCGGCGTCGACCATGACGACGCGCACCGCGTGGCAGCAGCTGGCTGTCGAGACGTTCCTGGATGACGTCTTCGGCCATCAGGCGACCCTCACCGCCCAGGTGCTGGCGGCCGGTGCGTCCGGCGATGCCGAGGCGGCGGTCGAGGCCTGGACGGCGCAGCGGCCGGCAGCGGTGGCCCGCTACGATCGCACGATGGAGGAGATCGGGTCGGCCGGCATGCTCGAGATCGCCATGCTGACGGTCGTCAACGGGCAGCTCCGCGCGCTGGCGGCCGCGTGACGGAGGTTCCCGAGCCGGCCGCCGCAACGCGCGCCGTCACCCACTCGGCCTCGCGGCCCGATGGCGTGCCGGCACGGGCGCTCTGGTCCTGGTGCCTGTTCGACTGGGCGAACTCCGCCTTTCCGACCGTCATCATCACGTTCGTGTTCAGCGCCTATTTCGAGCTCGGCGTGTCGGGCAAGGGTGCCGACGGTACGGCGCACTGGGCCTTCGCCCAGGCGCTCTCCGGCATTCTCATCGCCATTCTCAGTCCGATCCTCGGCGCCATCGCGGACTTCAGCGGCCGCCGCAAGCTCTGGCTCGCCGCCCTCTCGGGCACCTGCGTCGTCGCGACCGCCATGCTCTGGTTCGTCGAGCCGGATCCGTCGTGGGCGTTGTGGGCGCTGGTCCTGGTCTCGATCGCCAACATCGGCTTCGAGATGGGCACCGTCTTCTACAATGCGATGCTTCCCGGGCTGGTGCGCCAGTCCCATCTCGGCCGCCTCTCGGGCTGGGCGTGGGGGCTCGGTTATGCCGGCGGGCTCGTCTGCCTGGCGCTCACCCTGGTGCTCTTCGTCCAGGCGGAGCAGCCGCTGTTCGGGCTCGACAAGGCGCAGTCCGAGCATGTACGCATCGTCGGCCCCTTCGTGGCCGTCTGGTTTCTGCTCTTCGCGGTTCCGCTGTTTCTGTTCGTCCCGGACGCCCCGCAGGGCCTGCGCATGCGCGAGGCGGTGGGGAAGGGGCTCCGCCAGCTGCGCGGGACGGTGAAGACGTTGCGCGCGCATCGCGAGATCGCCCGCTTCCTGATCGCCCGCCTGTTCTACATCGACGGCCTCAACACGCTGTTCGCCATGGGCGGCCTCTATGCCGCCGGGACGATCGGCATGGACTATGAGGAGATCATCGTCTTCGGGATCGCGCTCAACGTGACGGCGGGTCTGGGTGCGTTTGCTTTCGGCTGGATCGATGATCTGTTCGGCTCCAAGCGGACGATCGCGTTCAGCCTCGTCGCGATGATCGGACTGGCCGTGCCGGTGCTCCTTGCCCAGTCCGAGACGACGTTCTGGATCTTCGCACTGCTGCTGGGGATCTTCATGGGCCCGGTCCAGGCGGCGAGCCGTTCGCTGATGGCGCGCTTGGCGCCGCGCGGCATGGAGACGGAAATGTTCGGTCTCTTCGCCCTGTCGGGAAAGGTCACCTCCTTCATCGGCCCGACCCTCGTCGGCTGGACGATCATCGTGACCGGCAGCCAGCGCATCGGCATGTCGACGATCCTCATCCTGCTGGTCATCGGCACCGTGCTGCTCTGGCGCATGCCGGAGCCGCCGCGACGCGAGGACTGACGACGCCGGAACACCGGGTGACGGGTGAGCGAACCCGATCCAAATGCGTAAAGGGGCCGCGGCATCGCCGCGGCCCCTTCGCGTGGGAGATCCTGTCGCGTCGTGACGCGATCAGAAGTCCATGTCGCCCATGCCGCCCATGCCACCGGCGCCCGGACCGCCCGCGGCCGACTTCGGCTCCGGCTTCTCGGCGACCATCGCCTCGGTGGTGATCATCAGCCCGGAAACCGACGCGGCGTCCTGCAGCGCGGTACGCACGACCTTGGTCGGATCGACGATGCCGGCCTTCACCAGGTCGCAGTACTTGCCTTCGGAGGCGTCGTAGCCCCAGCTGGCGTCGGTGCTCTCCAGCATCTTGCCGACGATCACCGAACCGTCCGACCCGGCGTTCTCGGCGATCTGGCGTGCCGGGGCCTGGATCGCGCGGCGGATGATCTCGACGCCGACGCGCTGGTCCGCATTCTCCGGCTTCACCGATTCGAGCGCCTTGATCGCGTAGAGAAGGGCCGAACCGCCGCCGGGCAGGATGCCTTCCTCGACCGCCGCGCGCGTGGCGTTCAGGGCGTCGTCGACGCGGTCCTTCTTCTCCTTCACCTCGATCTCGGTGGCACCGCCGACGCGGATGACCGCGACGCCGCCCGCCAGCTTCGCCAGACGCTCCTGAAGCTTCTCACGGTCGTAGTCCGAGGTCGTCTCCTCGATCTGCGCCTTGATCTGAGTGCAGCGCGCTTCGATGTCGGCCTTCTCGCCGGCACCGTCGACGACCGTGGTGTCGTCCTTCGTGATCGCGACCTTCTTCGCCTGGCCGAGCATGTCGAGCGTCACGCTCTCCAGCTTGATGCCGAGGTCTTCGGAGATGACCTGGCCGCCCGTCAGGGTCGCCATGTCCTCCAGCATCGCCTTGCGGCGGTCGCCGAAGCCCGGTGCCTTCACCGCCGCGACCTTCAGGCCGCCGCGCAGCTTGTTGACGACCAGCGTCGCCAGCGCCTCGCCCTCGATGTCCTCGGCGACGATCAGGAGCGGCCGGCCGCTCTGGACCACGGCCTCGAGCACCGGCAGCATCGACTGCAGGTTCGACAGCTTCTTCTCGTGCAGGAGAATGTACGGGTTCTCCAGCTCGCAGGTCATCTTCTCGGCGTTGGTGATGAAGTACGGCGAGAGATAGCCGCGGTCGAACTGCATGCCCTCGACGACGTCGAGTTCGGTCTCGAGGCTCTTGGCCTCCTCGACCGTGATGACGCCCTCGTTGCCGACCTTCTGCATCGCCTCGGCGATCATCGCGCCGATCGCCTTGTCGCCGTTGGCGGAGATCGTGCCGACCTGCGCCACTTCCTCGCTGGTCTTGATCTTCACCGACCGGCTCTTCAGGTCCGCGACGACCGCTGCGACCGCGAGGTCGATGCCGCGCTTCAGGTCCATCGGGTTCATGCCGGCGGCCACCGACTTGGCGCCTTCACGGACGATCGCCTGGGCGAGAACCGTCGCGGTCGTCGTGCCGTCGCCGGCCACGTCGTTGGTCTTCGAGGCCACTTCGCGCACCATCTGGGCGCCCATGTTCTCGAACTTGTCCTTGAGCTCGATCTCCTTGGCGACGGTGACGCCGTCTTTGGTGATCCGCGGTGCGCCGAACGCCTTGTCGATGATGACGTTGCGGCCCTTCGGGCCCAGCGTGACCTTCACCGCATCGGCGAGGATGTTGACGCCGCGCAGCATGCGGTCGCGCGCGTCCGTGCTGAACTTGACTTCCTTGGCAGCCATTTCGATCATTCCTTAGTTGGTCAGGGCTTCGACGTGCAGTGGATGCTGCCGGTTCAGGCGGCGGCCTTCGCCGCTGCACCGCCTTCGACGATGCCCATGATGTCCGACTCCTTCATGATCAGGTAATCCTGACCGTCGAGCTTCACTTCGGTGCCGGACCACTTGCCGAAGAGGATGCGATCCCCGACCTTGACGTCCAGCGCCTGGATCTCGCCCTTCTCGTTGCGGGCGCCCGGGCCGACGGCGATGATTTCGCCTTCCTGCGGCTTTTCCTTGGCGGTGTCGGGAATGATGATGCCGCCCGCCGTCTTCGTCGTCTCTTCGACGCGCTTGACGACGACACGGTCGTGCAGAGGCCTGAACTGCATCTGACTGCTCCCTCGAATATGCTGTAGAGGATCCCGATACGACCTGCGGCCCTAAATCCCGGGGCCGCGACGGCCCGGATCTATGCGCCGCACAGGATCCTTTCAAGGGGGTTTTTAGCACTCTCGGTGCCGGACTGCTAACAAAATTCGGCGCGCTGGCAGCAGTCGCCGGAAGCGGCTGCTAGTTCATTGATTTTATTGATTTCTGCGCGAGCGTGTGCCGAAATTCCCTGGTCCTGACACTTTCGTGGGACGGTTCAAGGGAGAAGGACCGTGACCGATCTGGAGAGACAGCTCATGGGATGGCGGCTGACGACCGCCGAAATCGTCTACCGCCTGCCCGACCACCCCTGCCTGCTGCAGACGTTCGTCTGGCAGAAGCTTGACGCGGCGCCGAAATATCCGGCGCTGCAGAAGTTTCTCGATTTCTGGGAGCGCGAGATCGAGGCGAAGATCCACACGGTGCGTGTGGCGCAGCGGGGGATCGTCAGCCCGGCCGACTTCCGGACGACCCCCCACTTCGCCCTGAACTGAGGGCAGGAGGCTGCCGACACCGGCGCCGGTCAGTTCTGGCCGGTCGCCTTCTGCCCGGCGATCGTGCCGACGCCGACATAGCTGCCGCCGGAGCCGTTCGTTCCGCTCAGGATCAGGTCGCCGATCACGCCGCCGACCGGATCGCTGCCGTTCCTGGCAAATGAACCGACGACGTTGCCGCTGACGTTGCCGTCGCTGGAGATGACGTTGATCGACATGCGGTTCGTCACGGCGCTCGCCGAACCGGTATAGTCCCGGTTGTCGAAGTCGTTGATGTGCATGGACCCGGAGCGGGTGCCGAAGTCGAAGTTCGCCGTCATGCTGCCGGTCGCCATCCGGAACTGCCCGTTGTCGACGACGCTGCCGACCGCATGCCCGGCATAGCTGGCGGTCCCGGTCGTCGGTATGTCCGCGGCGGTCGGAAGCTTGCCCGCGACCCAGGTGCCGAGCGCCACCAAGTCACGCTGGCCCGGCGTTTCGCTGCTCGACGCTCCCGGCACGTCCGCCGCCCAATAGCCCCACGTCAGGAAGGAGCAGGAACAGAGCTTCGTCTCGTCGACCCCCTGCGGCGCCTGCAGGAGGTCGTGGGTCACCATCACGGTGACCGGCCCGCCGGGCGTGCCGCCGGGCCCGTTCGGGGAGATGATGGCGGCGAATGTGTCGTCGTCGAAGAAGAGGCTGTTGACCGAGCGGCCCTTCCCGAACTCGTAGAGCCGGTCGAGGCGCAGATCGGCGTCGATGTGATCGCCCTCGACGCTGCGTTCGATGGTCAGGGTCGGCGTCGGGCTGCCTGCGGCGACGATCACGCCCTCCAGATCCGTCGAATTCGACAGCAGCGCGATCGGGTCGCTCGTGCCGTCGTAAGTGAACCGTAGGCTTGTGCCATAGCCTTCGATCGTATCGGTCGTGCGCGTTCCCGGCGAACCGCCTGGTGCCGAGGGCAATCCGCCGAAGATCCCGCCGAGTCCGCCTCCGGGCGAGTGCGATCCACCCCCTGTAACCGCATCCCGGACCTGAGTATTGGCGCCGGTTTCGACGACGTCGCGTATCTGGCTGGCGCCGCCGGCGGTCCCCGGCTGCAGGTTGCTGGTGCTGCCGCCGGTGGCGTAGTTGGCCGCCGCGAAATGCAGGATGCTGCCGCCGGGAAGCCTGTTGCCCAGACCCGCCCGCGCGCCGACATCCGTCGGCTGCTCGGGGGCGCTGCCGCTGCCCGGCGTGTTCAGGGCGGCCAGATAACTCCGCAACGTGGCCGCCGAGGCGCTACCGCCGTCCTGTGGGGCGCCGCCGTTCGTCACGACCCGCCGTCCGATGGAGCGGGAATCCATGTTCAGGTTACCGGAAGCGTTGCTGACGTTCAGCGTGCTGCCGGCGACGAAGACGATGTCGAGCGGATCGGACGCGCCGAGTACCACGCTGCCGCGGATGCCCAGGGTCGCGGTCGGCGTCCGGATCGTGGCGCCGCTGGTGGAGCTGATCTTGCCGCCGACGAAGCGGAACAGTCCTTTCGTCACCGACACCACCATCTCGCCCGTCGAACGGTCGGGGTCGTAGACGAAGCGGTCGATGACGACTTCCGAGTTCGGGCCGACCGTCAGGGCCGACTGGTCGAGGAACAGGATCTGCGTCTGACCGGCGCCGGCCGTGACGATCTTCTCCTCGAAGACGATGTCCTGGCCGATGAAGAGCGTGCGGGTTGCCCCGCCCGGCGGCGTGCCCGTCGCTTCCGGATTGACGGCCGCGGTCGTGCCGACGCGCGCGGCGTCGGCTGCCTGTGGCGCCACGGCGAGTGCCGCGGCGATCACCGAAGCGACGGTCAGCCAGTGGTAAGGCCGCATAGCGATCACCTTTACTAAAACGTCGCCAGCACGCCGAGCGTGAAGGACCAGTTGTCGTAGCTGTAGTTGGTCAGGTTCGAGTCCTGATCCTCGTACCGGATCTGGCTCTCGATCGAGATTTCCGAGGTCACGCGCGCCGAATGATTGAGGCTGACCTGCCAGATGTTGTCGGACCGGTCGGTGTTCGGATTGACGGCCACGTCGGCATCGTCATACCAGCGCTCGCCGAAGGAGACGGCGAGCGCGACCTGCCACGGCAGCTGGATGGACTCGAACGGCGCGGCGTAGCTGTAGCGCACGCCGGCCAGCAGCCCGTATTCCCAGTTCGACTGATGCGCCGTCTTGGCGTCGTCGCGGATGACGGTGACGCCGCCGAACATCATCCAGTCCGGATCGATCGCGTAGCGGCCTGTCAGGCCGAGCGTATGCTCGTCGCCGGTATAGTCGTCCGCGTTCGGCGACCGGTCCGAGTTGTGATAGTCCTTGTAGCGGAACGCGTAGCCCAGATCGACGATCGCCTGGTCATTGACGACCTGACTGATCTCCGCACCGCCGCCGACGCTGGCGTAGAGCAGCCGTCGGCCGAGGTCGACCACGTTGCCGAGCGCGTAGACCCGCAGCGACGTGCCCTTCCATTCGCCCGGATTGAGTGCGATGCGCGGGCCCGTCTGAATCTCCGCGAGAGCGATGTCCAGGTCGGTGAAGTCGAACTGCCAGGCGCCGTAGCCCGTCAGCCGCGTCTCCCACCACTCGCCGTAGGGCGAGTCGAAATTGTAGCGGTGGACCAGCGATCCGGAGAGGAACGCGTTGAAGTCGTCGTCCGCACGGAACTCGTCGTCGAGCCGCGCGTCGAGGCCGAAGGCCTGAACCTGGCTGGAATCGGGGCCCGCATTCGCATTGGTCTGATAGCGAAGGCCGCCGAAGACCGAGCCCGCGAACACGTTGCGCGCCGTCCGCTGGTCGATCTGGGCGAGCAGCGTCTCGATCCGTTCCCTTACCGAATCAGGCATCTCGGGTGCCGTCAGTGCGTCCTGCAGGTAGACCCGCGCCATCTCGTCGGCACCGATGCGCATGTAGAGCGCGCCGAGTTCGAGCCGAACCCGCGGCAGGTCGGCATTGTAGATGAGCATGCGCTCCAGCGTGGAGATGGCGGCGTCATACTCGCCGAGCCGTGCCGCCAGCGCGGCGAACTCGAACATGGCGTCGAGATCCGCAGGCCGTTCGAGCAGTGTCTGGAACAGGGCGTCGTAGCGAGCGCGTTCCGCAGCCTGGTCGCTGCTCTGAGCCGCTGCCCCTATGGCAGTGCCAGCCACGGTCGCCGCCAAGGCGAACGCCGCCAAATGCCGTTTCACTACTTGCCCCCCGACACAGAACCGTCAATGCGGATGCTCCATGAGCACCACTACATTGTCAACGAAGGCACGGTTGTGCATGTGACCTACGCCACTTCCGCCTGATTCATGTGGCAGAATCGGCGCAAGTCACGGCGCCGGAGGCGCATCGCAAGTCACGGCGCCGGAGGCGCATCGAGTCACGGCGTCAGAGGCGCATGAAGTCCGCTTCGATCGTCCGCGTCAGCTCGTCTTCGACGAAACGGCGATAAGTCAGCATCATCATGCCGCCGTCGTCCAGCCGGCGCTCGTAGACCTGCCGCTCCAGCTGGCCGTCGCGCCTGAGGCCCAGGATGTCGATCCGCAACGTCCGGTCGACGATCCGCGCCCACGCGGCGAGATGGGCGAACGGATCCGGTGACGCTTCGTCGGCCACCCAGATCCCCGTCTCCGCCGTCTGCCGGAAGGTCATCTTCCGCTCGCGCTGCCGTACCGATCCCGCCACGTCGCCCGCCTCGAAACTGGCCCACGTCACGCTGAAGCCGCCGCCGGGCTGCTCCTCGATCAGGAGTGTCGCAGCGCGCTTCGCCGCGGTGTTCTGTTCGGTATGGCCCGCCCAGGGACCCGCGAAATCGGACAGACGCGCGGCGGGCAGCGCCGTCGCCGCCGCAGGGCTCGCCACCGCCCGTGCGGGCGCACCGCCGCCGGGCGTCGCGGCCGCACAGCCCGCGACGCCGGCGGCCAACGCCGCCATGAACAGGAACTTCGCCGGTCGCATCCGCATCTCCGCCACCATGGTCTCCCGATGTTTATCAGCCTGTAGGGTCACCGTCAGCCGGCTGCTCCGCGATCATTCGGTCCCGAGATAGGTTTCGCGCACGGCCGGGTCGGCCCGCACGGTGTCGGGTGGGCCGGAGGCGATCAGGCGGCCGCGGCTCATGACGAGGACGCGGTCCGCATAGCCAAAGACGATGTCCATATCGTGTTCGGTAAACAGCACGCCGACGGAACGGTTCTTCGCGATCCCGTGGACGAGGCCCATGAGGTCGCGCCGGCTGCTCGGTGCCATGCCCGCGGTCGGCTCGTCCATCAGCAGCATGCGTGGATCCTGCGCGAGTGCGATCGCGAGTTCGACGCGCTTCAGGTCGCCATAGGCCAGCGCGCCGCAGGTGGCGTCGCCCAGCGCCCGCATGCCGACCAGGTCCAGCAGCGCATCGGCTTCCTGGATGTAGAGCCGCCGCGCGACCGGCAGCATCGAAAGCATGCGCCGGCGCCCGGCGATCAGCGCGGCCTGGACGTTCTCGCGTACGGACAGCGAGCCGAAGGCGGCGGTGATCTGGAACGTCCGCCCGATCCCGGCCCGGGCGGCCTCGCGCGGCGGCAGGCCGACCAGCTCGCGCCCGTCCAGGCGCACGCTGCCGGCATCGGGCCGCAGCTGTCCGTTGACGCAGTTGAAGCAGGTGCTCTTGCCGGCGCCGTTCGGGCCGATGATCGCGACCAGTTCCCCCGCCGCGACCTCGAAGCCGATCCCGTCGACTGCGCGCACGCCGTCGAACGACTTGCGCAGGTTCGATACGGCCAGCGTCGTCATCGGACCCACCGGTACCAGAGGTATTGCAGCTGTCCGGCGATCCCGCGCGGGAACAGGACCACCAGCAGGACGATCCCCAGGCCGAGGAGCGCGCGCCAGAAGTCGGTGGCGGCGGCGAGTTCGACCTGCGTGGCCTTGTAGGCGGCCGCGCCGACGAGCGGTCCCGACAGGGTGCCGATACCGCCGAGCAGCATCATGACCAGACCGTCGACGGAGACGCCCACGCCGAGGGCATCCGGAAAGACGCTGCCCTTGAAGAAGGCGTAGAACGCGCCGGCCAAGCCGGCCGCCATGCCGGCTAGGGTGAACGCCGCCCAGCGGATGCCGCGCCGGTCTATGGCCGACGCTTCCGCGCGCAGCGGGGAGTCTCTGCAGGCGCGCATGCCCAGGCCGAGCGGCGCGTGCACCATATGCCGCAACGCCATCGCACCCGCGCCGCACAGCAGGAGGGCCAACCAGTAGAGCGTTTCCGGCGACGAGGCCCAGCGCGGCGGCCAGATCCCGATCAGGCCGTTGTCGCCCCCGGTGACGTCGTACCACTGGAACGCGACCGCGTAGCAGATCTGGGCGAAGGCGAGCGTCAGCATGGCGAGGTACACGCCCGAGAGCCGTATGCAGAACGCACCGAAGATCCCGGTGCCGACCGCTGCCAGGGCCACGCCGGCCGCGAGGCCGGCCGGCATGCCCGCCTCCAGCCAGCGCACGGCGAGGGCGGCACCATAGGCGCCGAGCCCGAAGCCTGCGGCATGGCCGAAGGACACGATGCCGCCGATGCCGGTCAGGAAATGCAGGCTGGCCGCGAAGAGGGCGAAGACGATGATCTCGGTGGCGACCGAGAGAATGTAGGGCCCGGCCACCAGCGGCAGCGCGGCGAGGAGGAGCGCGATCGCCAGGGCCGCCGCCTTGCCGGAAGCGGGAAGCGGCCGCAACGGCGCTTCGGCCTGGAGGATACGGGCGGCGGCCGGCGCCTCGGGGCGACCCAGCAGGCCCCACGGGCGGACGATGAGCACCGCCGCCATGAAGAGGAACAGCAGGACGATCGTGATCTCGGGGAACGCCAGGATCCCGAACGCCTGGAGCTGACCGATCAGCAGTGCCGCGACGAACGCACCGGGAATGCTGCCCATCCCGCCGACGACCGTGACCACGAACACCTCGACGATCACGCCCAGGTCCATGCCGAGGCTGGCCGGGTGACGCGGCAGTTCCAGTGCGCCGGCGAGGCCCGCGAGGCCGGCCCCGACGGCGAAGACCGAGGTGAACAGGCGCCGCTGGTTGATGCCGAGGGCCGCCGTGAGTTCGCGGTTCTCGGTGGCCGCGCGGATCTGGACGCCCCAGCGGGTGCGTTGCAGGCAGAACCAGAGCAGGCCGAGCACCACCGGACCGACACCGATCAGGAACAGGTCGTAGGTCGGCACCGCCTGCCCGAAGACCTGCACCGCACCGGCGAGGCCCGGTGCCCTGGGCCCGAGCAGGTCCTCCGGCCCCCAGACGGCGAGGGTCGCGTCGGCCAAGACCAGGAGGATTCCGAAGGTGGCGAGCAGCTGGAACAGTTCGGGGGCGCCGTAGATCCGCCGCAGGACCGTCATCTCGAGGGCGGCGCCGAGCACGGCCACGGCCGCCGCGGTCAGCGGCACGGCGACCCAGAACCCGAAGGCGTCGCCGAGGACCGGGGCGAGCAGGCCGACCGCGCTGTACCCGCAGAACGCGCCCAGCATGTAGAACGAGCCGTGGGCGAAATTCACGACCCGCGTCACGCCGAAGATCAGCGACAGCCCGGATGCGACGAGGAAGAGCGACGAGGCGCTGGCGAGCCCCGTCAGGAACTGGACGAACAGGAACGACATTCGCCGTCAGGACCTTCCCGGCGTAGAGGAGGTGGCGCCGGGTGGCGGCCCGGCGGACGTGCAAATCGGATCTACCGAGCCCAGTATCGGAGGCGCACCGATGCCAAGTCGCGCCCCGAAAACCGATGCGGTGCCATGATGGAACCAAGCTTCTCGCGCCGCGTTTGCAGCAGGAATATCAACTAACGGCCCGGAGACGGCTATGCACAGCATCTTCTATATCATCGGCGTCGTGGTCGTCGTCATCGCGATACTTTCGTTCCTCGGTCTGGGCTGATCCTTCGTCTTAGCCGTCTAGGACCGGACACCCTGCCGCTCCGCCTGCAGACAGCGCTCTCAGGAGGATCGGTACGGGCGACCGGACGAGCCGACCGAACACCGAACGATGCCCGCGCGACGAGAGTTGCGCGGGCATCGTCATTCTGAAGCCCCGGGCCGCTGCTGGCTACCGCCGAGGCGGTCTCGCCGCGGCGGCGGTTCAGCCGGTATGAAGTCGGGTGGCCGGATGCGGATCGGCGAGAGGGTCGGGCTCGGCCATGATGGGTGCATGCGCCGGCGGTGGCAGCCGCTCCGTCCACTCGTCGCGCGGCGCCGGCGGCGCGGCCGCGCGTCGTGGCTTCCGCTTCCCGGACAGGAGAAGCCAGACGAGGCCCGCGCCCACGAGCGCCACGGGGATGGGGTGGCGGCGGACCAGTTCGACGAAGTCGCTGCGGTCGCGGCCGTTCAAGGCGCCGTCGAGCATGTCGTCGAGAATGCGCCCCGGCGTGAGCCGCCGCTCGATTTCTCCGACCGTCGCGACCAGGGATGCCCGGGTCGCCTCGATGTCGCGCTCGATCTCCTCGGGGGACCGGCTCATCGATGTTGCTCCTCGTGACGCAGGGTATGGAGGGTTCGCCGGGGCGCGAGCGCCCGCGCGCGCATCGACCGTCGACCCCAGAGGACCAGGAGAAGGCCGACGAGCAGCACGCCGCCCCCGACGATCAACCCGGCCACCGCCTCGCCGATCAGTGGCGAGAGCAGGAAGACCAGGGTCCGCAGGGCGGCGGTGACGGCGGCAAAGGAGACGAGCAGGCCGACGATCAGCAGGACGATGGCGCCGCTGACCTTGTCGGCCTTCTCGCCCAGTTCCGTCCGGGCGAGTTCGAACTCGTTGCGTACGAGCCGGGCCGCGTCCCGAACCAGATCCGCGAATAGCGTCGCCATCGAGCGATCCCTGTCCCATCCTCGCCGTGCCGGCGGCGCCGGCCGTGCCTCTTCGAGGATCAGTAACGGGTCAGGCGCCGCAGCGTTCCCCGGCGATCCATCGCAAGCCCTGAAGACCGCCGGTCATCACGCGGTACCGCTGCGGCCCTCGATACGCACCAGCGCGGGCTTCTCCCGCCGCTCGAACTTCTTCGCCGGGCGGTTGACCGGTTCGGCCAGCGGCGCCGCGCCGTACGAGGCCGCGACCTGCGCCGCCGGCGGCTCGCCGTACGGCGTGGTGCGCTGCCGGGGTTCGCGGCCGACGGCGCGGATCATCGCCTCCATCGCCTCGGGCGGCATCTCCTGGCCGTGGCCGGCGCCCGCGGCACGGGTGATCGTCTCGTTCATCAGCGTTCCGCCGACGTCGTTGGCGCCCGCGGCGAGGCAGGCGGCCACGCCCTTGGGGCCCATCTTCACCCAGCTTGTCTGGATGTTCGTGATGTGCGGATGCAGCGCCAGGCGTGCGACCGCGTGCATCAGCACCGCCTCGCGGAAGGTCGGGCCCTTGCGCGCCCGGCCCTTCAGATAGATCGGCGTCTCCATGTGGACGAAGGGCAGGGGCACGAACTCGGTGAAGCCGCCGGTGCGCGCCTGCAGCGTGCGCAGGCGGATCAGGTGGCGCGCCCAGTGCGTCGGCGTCTCCACATGCCCGTACATGATCGTGGTGGTCGACTTCAGGCCGACGCCGTGTGCCGCCTCCATCACCTCCAGCCACTGGTCGGTGTCGATCTTGTCGGGGCAGATGACCGCCCGGACTTCGTCGTCCAGGATCTCGGCGGCCGTTCCGGGCAGCGTGCCCAGGCCGGCCTCCTTCAGCATGCCGAGGAACCGCGGCACCGGCACGCCCAGCGTCGCCGCACCCTGCCAGACTTCCAGCGGCGTGAAGGCGTGGACGTGGATGTCCGGCACCGCCGCCTTCACCGCGTGCAGCACGTCGATATAGGTCTGCCCGGTATAGTCGGGATGGATCCCGCCCTGCATGCAGACCTCGGTCGCCCCGCGCTCCCACGCCTCGCGCACCCGGCGCTGGATCTCGGGCAGGTCCAGATCGTAGGGCTTGCCGCGCAGGTTCTCGCTCATCTTCCCCTTGGAGAAGGCGCAGAACTGGCAGCGGAAATAGCAGACGTTGGTGTAGTTGATGTTCCGGTTGACGACGTAGGTCACGACGTCGCCGTTCATCCGCTTGCGCAGCGCGTCGGCCGCGGCGCACACCGCGGCGAATTCCGCGCCGCGGGCCGCGAACAGGCGGACGATCGCGGCCTCGTCCAATGCCGCGCCGTCGGCCGCGCGCGCCAGGATCTCCTGCACCTCCGGCGACACGCCCCGGCCCGGCGGCAGGCGCCGCGTGGCCAGTTCGACCTCCTCCGCCGGCGGATCGACGGGGTCGCCCGGCGCCCAGGCTTCGGTCCGCGCGAAGCCGTCGGCGTCGACGGCGCGCAGCACAGGCGTCTGCAGGCCCTTGTCGAGCCAGCGGCCGGCGTCGCGCGTCCATGCCGGATAGATCGCCAGCCGCTCGACCAGCAGCTTGCCGGCTTCCGCCGTGTCGTCGGCGAGGCGGATCAGGTGCGGCCAGGGCGCCTCCGGGTTGACGAAGTCGGGGGTCACCGGCGACACGCCGCCCCAGTCGTTGATGCCGGCGCCGACGATTTGCTCCAGTTCGCCCGGGCTCAGGTTCGGCGGCGCCTGGATGTTCATCGCCGGCCCGAAGATCAGGCGCGCGGCGGCGATCGTCCACAGCAGTTCGTCCAGCGACGGCTCCGGGGCCGTCGCCATCCGCGTGTCCGGCTTCGCCCGGAAATTCTGGACGATGATCTCCTGGATGTGGCCGTAGCGGTCCGACAGGTCGCGCAGCGCCAGCAGCGATTCGATCCGCTCCGCCCGCGTCTCGCCGATGCCGATCAGGATGCCGGAGGTGAAGGGAACGCCGGCCTCGCCCGCCGCGGCGATGCTGGCCAGCCGCACGGCCGGGTCCTTGTCCGGCGAGCCCCAGTGCGGCCCGCCCTTCTGGCAGAGCCGTGGCGAGGCGCTCTCCAGCATGATGCCCATGGACACCGAAACCGGCTTCAGCGCGGCGTAATCGGCCGCGGTCATGATGCCGGGATTCAGGTGCGGCATCAGGCCGGTCTCGTCCAGGACCGCCTTCGCCATCTCGCGCAGGTAGGAGAGGGTGCTGTCGTGGCCGAGCGCCTGCAGCTCCTCGCGCGCCACGCGATAGCGCGTCTCGGGCTGGTCGCCCAGGGTGAACAGCGCCTCCTTGCAGCCGGCGGCGGCACCGGCGCGGGCGACGGCCAGGACTTCGTCGCGCGTCATGAAGGCGCGCTCGCCCTTCTTCGGCGGCCGCGCGAAGGTGCAGTAGTGGCAGACGTCGCGGCAGAGGTGGGTGAGCGGGATGAACACCTTGCGCGAATAGGAGACGAGCCGGCCGTGGCCGGCATCGCGCAGTTCGGCGGCGGCCGCCGTCAGGCCGCCCAGGTCGTTCACCTCGACCAGCCGCATCGCCTCGGCCGCGGTCGGCCGGCGGCCGGCGCGGGCGGCGTCGATCACGGAATCCGCTGTCAGCGCGATGGAGTGGCTCATCGTCAGCCCTTCATGGTCACGGCGCCTCCGGCGAGCCGGGCGGCGATGCCGGAGGATTCGAGGAAGGCGTGGGCGCGGGTGTCGGCCGGCCGCTGCAGCAGCATGCGCAGATCGTCCGGCGTGTCGATGTCCAGGCGGATGCCCGGCCGTCGGATGACGCGCGGCCGCACGCCGGCGGCATGCGCCGCGGCGAGGTGCGGCCGGAAGCTGTCGTTGCCGAAGGCGAACGCAATCAGGTCCGGCGGCGAACAGACGACGCAGTTGGAGCCGCGTCCGTCCCCGGCCGGCACGATCGTCATCGCCGGCGCCGCACCATGCGCGGCGAGCACGTCGCGGATCTCGTCGGCGGTGGTCGTCGGCACGTCGCCCGGAAGCGCCAGGATGGTCCCCACGCCGCGGGCGCGCAGCGCCGTGGCGCCGGCCGTGACCGCGCTGGTCTGGCCCTGGTCGTCCGCCTCGGTCAGGACCTCCGCGCCGTAGCGTTCGGCGAGCGCCCGCCCGTCGGGATCGCCGGTCACCACGAGGATGCCGTCGAAGCGGTCGACCGCGGCGATGGCCGACAGCACGTCCTCCGCCATCGCGGCGAACAGGCCGCGCCGCTCGTGCGGCGCCAGCACCGGGGACAGGCGCTGCTTCGCCGCCGACATGTCCTTGATCGGCAGTACGGCCCAGATCGAGCCGGTCTCGGGTGTATCGTTCATCGGATCTCCGCGATCGTGCGGCCCAGCCGCTCGATGCTCTTCAGGGTACTCGCCTGGTCCAGGCCCGGCCATTGTACCCGAAGGATCAGATGGTTTGCGCCCAGCGTCTCACGATAGCGCTGGATCTCGTCCTTCACCCGCTCGGCGTCGCCGATGATGAAGCGGTCGCGCACGAAATTGTCGAACTGCCTGGCGAAGCCGCCGGCCGCCTGCTCGGCCTCGCTGCGCCAGCTGGCATAGGCCTCGTATTTGTAGACGAGCGGCCCGCGCACCTCGTCGAGTGCCGTCCGGTCGCTCGTGCCGACATAGACCTCCCGGCAGATCGGATAGTCGATCGGCTCCGGCATGCCGTGGGCGGTGCGCGCCGCGCGGAACGTCGCGAACTGGTCGACGAGTTCCGGCAGGGTCGGCCGGAAGCTGCAGATCCAGCCGTCGCCCAGGCGTGCCGCCCGCTCGACGGCGGCCTTCGCCGCGCCGCCGATCCAGATCGGCGGGCCGCCCGGCCGCTTCGGCTTCAGGCTCAGGCCGACGCCCTTCACCTGATAGAAGTTGCCGTCGAAGTCGACCTCGTCCTCGGTCCACAGGCGACGGATCAGCCGGATGGCCTCGCCGAAACGCTTGGCACGCTGTTCGAACGGCACGCCCAGTGCGGCGAACTCCTCCTGCCGATAGCCCATGCCCACGGCCAGGACGTAGCGGCCGCCGCAGAACCAGTCGAGCGTCGCGGCCTCCTCGGCAACCACGACCGGGTTCAGCATCGGCAGAAGCATGATCGCCGGGCCGACCTCCATCCCGTCGGCCTCGGCCATCAGCCGGGCGAGCAGCGGCACGGTCTGGAACATCTGCATCGGCGCGGTCAGGAAATGCTGCGCCGTCCACAGCGAATCGAAGCCGTTCAGGCGCGCCATGCGCACCTGGGCCAGCAGGTTGTCGAGCTGCGGCCCCAGGTCGGTGCCCTGCGGCCATTGCGAGGCGACGTAGATGCCGAATTTCATGGCGTGGTTCTCCCGCGGCGCATCTTCCGTCCTCGGAAGGCGCGCCGCAAGGGAGGGCCGGGGCGAACGCCCGTGCAGGCGGGCGTGAACGCGGCGCTTCAGGCGGCGCGCAGGTTCCCCAGGAACGCGGAGACCCGGCTGCGCATCGCATCGGCGCGCATCGCCAGTTCCTCGGAGGCGCTCAGCAGTTCCGCCGCCGCCGAACCGGTCTCGGCCGCCGCCTCGTTGACCCGGGCGATGTCACTCGACACGCGGCTGGTGCCGTCGGCCGCCTGCTGGACGTTGCGCGCGATCTCGGACGTCGCCGCGTTCTGCTCCTCGACGGCGGCGGCGATGCCCGCTGCGATCTCGTCGATCGTCGCGATGGTCCCGGCGATGCCGCGGATCGCGGCGGCGGTATCGCCGCTGAGCGACTGCATCGACTTGATCTGGCCGGTGATCTCCTCCGTCGCGCGGGCGGTCTGGCTGGCGAGGTTCTTCACCTCGGAGGCGACGACCGAGAAGCCCTTGCCCGCCTCGCCGGCGCGGGCGGCCTCGATGGTCGCGTTGAGCGCCAGCAGGTTGGTCTGGGTGGCGATCGAGTGGATCAGCTCGACGACGCCGCCCACCTTCTGCGCGGCCTCGACGAGCGCATGGACCGTGGCATCGGACCGTTCGGCCTCGTCCGCGGCCTGTCCGGCGACGCGCTGCGAGTTCGTCACCTGCTGGGTGATCTCGTGGATCGAGGCCGCCAGTTCGTCCGAGGCCGAGGCGACGGTCTGCACGTTGATCGCCGTCTGGCCGGCCACGGTCGCGACCGACGCCGCCTGCTGGGTGCTGCGCGCCGCCACGCCGTCCATCCGGCGCGCGGTGCCGTTCAGCTGCCCCGACGAGGCCACGACGGTCTGGATCATCTCGCCGATTTCGGCCTCGAAGCTCTTGACCAGCTCGGCCAGCCACTGCCGGCGCTTCTCCTCGGCCTCGGCCTCCAGGGCCCGCCGCTCCTCGTTGAGGCGCGCGATCTCGACGTTCGCCGTCTCCGCCGCGGCCAGCGCCGCGGCGGCGGAGGTCAGCGCCCGGTTCAGGCTGAAGGCGCCCCAGATCAGAACGGCCGTCTCCAGCACGACGATCACCGCGTGCAGCACGACCCGGCCCAGGTCGGCGCCGCCCGGAAACACGGCCGCGGGCAGCAGGAAGTTCAGCACGAGATGGTGCAGGGCGATCGTCATCGCCGCCGCCAGGATCACGCGCCAGTCGGCATAGGCCGCGGTGATCGCCAGGGCCGCGAAGAAATACATGTGCAGGTCGATCTGCCAGGCATAGCCCTCGAACAGGAACACCAGCAGCGACGGCATGCCGACCAGCGCGACGGCGATCGTCGTGTGCGTCGTCAGGCTCGAGCCGTAGACCAGCCGGACCAGCGTCGCCGACGCGGCGAGGCCGGCGACCACGAGGGCCGGTGCCGCCATGGGCTCGCCGAGCGCCAGCGACACGCCCGCGACCACGGGCAGGTGCAGCCACAGGAGCCAGATCAGGAATCTGTCGGCTGCGCGGCGAATCCCGACGAGGTCGTTCGACATGGATGATCTACCGTTCTCTAAGGGCGTTGGAATGGCAAGGGCGATGGAATGGCGGTCCCGGCTACAGGCAGCCGCCGATCGCGACCGGATCGAACACGATCCAGGCACCGGCGCGTCGCAGGCGGTCGGGAAGGCCGGGTGTGTCCGCCGCTGCGACGACGATGCTGTCGAACGCGCCATGGCGCACCAGTGCGGCGTCGGCCATGGCGACGCGTTCCAGGATCTCGGCGCGCGAGAGCGAGGGTGCGAACAGGGCCGCCACGGGGGCGCCGTCGTGCGGTGTCAGCGTCATGGCGGCCACCGCCAAGACGCTGGACACGGCCAGCGCCAGCGGCGGCATCATGACTTCGAAGGTGGATCGCGGCGCACGCATGCGCGAAGGTCCCGAAATTTCGGAACGCTTTCGTACCGCATACGCCTTAATGCAGAGCTAATGACTTTCGGGAAGATGCGGCCGGAAAGGCGGATCGTAACGTATTAACGCGCGTATCAAGGTAATGCGGTGACTGTATAGATCGTCCTACCGCCGCCCGCGTGCGTCCACCGGCCAGATCTCGACCAGTGTGTCGCCACGAACGACATGATAGTGGTCGTACAGGTTTACCGTGGGGTCGCAGTGCGGCGTCACGCACTCCACCGCGTCGCCGATCGCCAGGCGCGGTCCGGTGCCTTCGGCCGCAGCCGGGTAGAAGACCCGGCCGTGCTCGTCGCCGGCGAAGCCGTAGGTCGATCCTTCCGGCGCGCCGCGGGCGATCCGCGGCGGGGACGGCGCATCGGTGGCGAAGGCCTTCAGCCCTGCATCCGTCACGGCGAAATCGTCGTGCGTGGCGCTCACAACGCTCGCTCGCACGAACAGCGCGTCCTCGAACGGCCGCGCGTCGTCCTCGCGCAGGGCGACGGCGTCGTAGTCCACGTCCATCACCGCATAGGATCCGACCTCCAGGTCGGTCATCAGCCCGGCCCGCGCATCCAACTCGTGCGTGCCCGTCCCGGCGCCGGCGACGATGGCCGGCGGCAGGCCCTCGGCGGCCAGTGCGTCGGCCACCTGCCGCAGCCAGGCGGTCATCTCGTCGGACAGCGCCTTGCGCTCGGCATAGTCGTATTTGTGCTGCAGGTTGCCGGCATAGCCCTGGATGCCGCCGAACCGCAGTGATTCGTTGTCGGCGATCTGCCGGGCCAGCGCCGTCGCCGCCTGGGCCGACTGCACGCCGGTGCGACGGCTGCCGACCTCGACGTCGACGATCACGGTCAGCGGCCTGCCGGCCGCTGCGGCCGCCGCGGCCAGGGCCGACACGTTGGCGGGATCGTCCGCCACCACCATCAGCCCTTCCGCCTTCGCGTTCAGCGCGATCAGCCGCGCGACCTTGTCCGGCTGCACCACCGGCGAGGTAATCAGCACGCCGGGAATGCCGGCACCGGCGATCACCTCCGCCTCGCCCAGCGTGGCACAGCAGATGCCGACGGCGCCGGCCGCGATCTGCCGCCGGGCGATCTCCACCGACTTGTGCGTCTTGCTGTGCGGTCGCAGCGCCACGCCGTGCGCGCGGGCGAAAGCCGCCATCGCCGCGATGTTGCGCTCCAGCGCGTCCAGGTCGAGCAGCAGCGCCGGCGTGTTGAGCCGGTCGCGTGAGCCGGCGACGCCGATCAGATGTGCGTTCGGTCCGAGGTCGGCGGCCATGGCGGGTTCCTCAAATGGTCAGGGAAAGGGCGAGACGCCGAACAGCGGCTGGTGAACGACGAGCAACAGGAGATAGACCGCCAGCGCCACCGCGACCCGCCACAGGCCGATGCCACGCCAGTCCGGCCGCGTCCGGCCCGTCGCGATGGCGAGAAACGGGACCACCGACGTCGTCAGCGCCACCGGTCCCCAGTCGCTGCCCATGGTGATGCGGCGGCGGTGGTCGATATGCACCATGCCGGCGCCGGCGAGCGCGAGGACGCCGCCGAACAGGATCAGGGACGCGGCGTCGGTGTTGGTCAGCAGGTGCGCCGCCGCCCAGAGGGCGGCGCCCACCAGGAAGGGGTGGCGGGTAATCCGCATGATGCCGGGCGTCGGGTCGGTGACCGGTCCCAGGTTTTCGCCGCCCACCGCCGTGACGTTGCGCGTCGTGAAGGCGCAGACCAGCAGCAGCAGCGAGACCGGCATGACCAGCACCGGGATCCATCGCATGCCGTCGGGCGGCGCCCAGAGCGGCACGAACGGGGCCGCGGCATACGCGAACAGCATCCAGACGAAGGCGGCGGTGATTGCCAGCGAATAGGCGCCGCGAAAGCCGTTCTCGCCCAGGCGGGCGATCAGCGGACGGCGGACGTGCAGGCTCGACAGCACGACATGGCCGAGGACGAAGGTGGCGGTTGCCAGTGCCAGCTCCTGGAGCGCCGCGTCCATCCCGTCTCCGTCTCCCTCCGCGCCGGATGCGGTCCGGCTCAGGCTGCCGGCAGGTCTACCCCATGCCGGCGGCAGGACGCCACCAGCGTGTTGTGCAGCAGGACGGCGATGGTCATCGGCCCCACGCCGCCGGGGACCGGCGTGATGGCGCCTGCGACCTGCACCGCCTCGTCGAAGGCCACGTCGCCGACCAGCCGCGTCTTGCCGTCGTCGGTCGGGATGCGGTTGACGCCGACGTCGATCACCGTGGCGCCCGGCTTGATCCAGTCGCCGCGCACCATGCGCGGCTTGCCGACGGCGGCGACCAGGATGTCGGCGCGTCGGCACTCCTCGGCCAGGTCACGGGTGCGCGAATGGGCGATGGTGACGGTGCAGTTGGCCTGCAGCAGCAGGGCCGCCATGGGCTTGCCGACGATGTTCGACCGTCCCAGCACCAGGGCGCGCAGCCCGCTCAGGTCACCCAGCCGGTCCTTCAGCAGCATCATGCAGCCGGTCGGCGTGCAGGGCGCCAGTGCGGGCATGCCGGCATTCAGCCGGCCGACGTTGATCGGGTGGAAACCGTCCACGTCCTTGGCCGGGTCGATCGCCAGCAGCACCTTGTCGGCGTCGATCTGCGGCGGCAGCGGCAGCTGCACCAGGATGCCGTCGACCGCGTCGTCGACGTTCAGCCGCGCGATCAGCGCCAGCAGGTCCGCTTCCGAGGTCTCGGCCGGCAGGTCGGTGCGGAAGGACTCCATGCCGGCCTCCCGCGTCGCCTCCACCTTGTGCCGGACATAGACCTGGCTCGCCGGATCGGCGCCGACCAGGACGACTGCCAGGCCGGGGCGGTGGCCGCCGGCCGCCGTCAGCGCCGCCACCTGGCCGCCCACCCTCGCGCGCAGTCCCGCCGCAAACGCCTTGCCGTCGATCACGTCGCCCATCGTCACCACTCGTCCTCAGGCCGCGCCACCCGCGGCACCGTTCAGCCATTCGCCGAGCCGCCGCTCCAGCGCATCCGGGTCGCCGGCGAGGTGGAGCACCTTCTCGCGTCCGCCGGCGCCCGTCCGTATGTTCAGCGCAGACTTGGGGACCCGCCACGCCGCGGCAAGCCATTCGATCAGTGCGACGTTCGCGGCGCCCTCGACCGGCGGTGCGGCCACCGCGACCAGCAGCCGCGGCCGTCCGTCGGCCCCCGCCGCCACGCCCAGGAAGCCCGGTCGCTTCGCCCGCGGCGTCAGGCGCACGCCGAACGTCACGCCGTCGCCGGCGCGGCCGAAGGGCGATGCGCCCTCCACGCCGTCTACATTCCGAAGGCGAGGCGCATCAGAAGGTTGCGCACGAAGTAGAGCAGCAGGATCAGGATGACCGGCGAGATGTCGATGCCGCCCAAGTTGGGCAGCAGCCGCCGGATCGGCCGCAGCACCGGCTCCGTCAGGCGCCACAGCACGTCCAGCACCGTATAGACGAAGCGGTTGTTCGTGTTGATGACGCCGAACGCCACCAGCCAGCTCATCACCGCGGAGATGATCAGCACCCAGATATACAGGTCGATGACCGTGGCGATCAGCTCGACGATCGTGACGGTGAGCGCGTTCATTCCGCGACTTGCCCCCGGTTCCGGCCCCGCTTGGCGGCCTAACCTATATCCAGGGGGCGGTCCCGGTGCAACCGCGCCGTCCCGCCTGCGCCGCCCTGCCGCAACGGCGCCGACATCGACTCCGTCGCACCGCTTGACAGCCACAACCCTTTCCCCGACATATACGCCCGTGTCCAGCCGGTGGGGCCGTAGCTCAGCTGGGAGAGCGCCGCGTTCGCAATGCGGAGGTCAGGGGTTCGATCCCCCTCGGCTCCACCAAAACCCTCAGAATCAACGGCTTAAGCGTCCGCGCCCGGCACTGCTGCACACAGTGCTACACAGGGGCGTCATGGCATACCTGCTCGGGCTGAGCCGTCGCCGGTCGCGCTACCACTTCCGGTGCCGCCTCCCTGCGGCCCTCGTCGCCCGCATCGGCCGGCGCGAACTCGGTCGCAGCCTGCAGACCGCCGACTGCAGAATCGCGCGTAAAGGGTGGTGCCGGCTCATTATAATGACCGCGGAACTCTGGACAGCGGTGCAGCAGGCAGTGGAACAGCAGGAGATCGACAGGCTCGTCGCCGTTGGCTATCCGCGCGGCTCGACTCGGACCGGCGCCAGAGGGTCGAGACCGATTTCGCGGCGCATACTGGCATGAGCCCGCATGCTGCTGCAGCTTATGTGATCGGCTCCGATGCAGAGGCGCAGCTTCCGCAGTGGCAGCGCGCAGTCCGCGAAAGCGACTGGGCTGCAGTCGCACTCACAGCGCTCTAGGTGCACTTTCGCGTCGATCGAAGGCTGATGCGTGACGTCGTTCATCACAGCTCCGCCGTGGTCGCGTTGGCTCGGCGCGTCTGCGCGCACCGCTCCTGCTGTCGACGATCCTGCAGCCTGGGTGTTTCTGGTTGATTGGCGACCGCTGCGGAAATCCCGAAGGCGGCTGTGAAAGGGCGATCTACCGAGATCGGCGTAAAGGCAGCATCCCCCAGGCAGATGCGCCCGCCGTCTAGGACTTCGATGCTGTGGTGGATGAAGGACTGGCCATTTCCAACGTGGGATCATGGCTCCCTCGCTTGCGTGAGATCGCTAATGGACTTGGCATTAGACGGCGGCGACAGCGTATCGGGACCGGCGTCTGGTGGTCATCGATGGTGATCGGGTCGTCGTGTCGCCGGAATAGCGGCTAATCCTCGACCGCCCGTGGCCGAACTTACATTCAGACAAGGCTGGCAACATTCGCATCCACCAAGCCACCCCGCAGGTTTCCTCTCTTGTCAAAGAGGAAGCTTCCGTCGCTTGCAGAAACGTGACTGATCAGGTGAGGTCGGTGGGAACCAGAACTTGCATAACCCTCTTCTAGAGAGCGAGTGAGGCAACGGAAAGGCGGTTACATGCCGGACAGCACCAATGTCGTCACGTTTGCACGTCCAGGGGCGGTCATGCCCCACAGCGATTTCACCTCCTGGTTCGCCTGGGCGGAATGTGAGTACGCCATTCTCGGTGGCGAGATAGAACAGTCCCCCTACGATTGGCAGGCGGCGTTCCGCCGCGGCCTGCAACCGGAAGAAGCCGCGGCGGAAGCTGCACTAGAGTGAGCGCAGGAGCCGTCGCCAAGGCGGCCCTTGCGTCTGTTCTAGACGATCTCAACCCTCAACAAAGAGCGCACGTGCTGAATCTGGTTGAGGATGGTTGCGACCGGCGAGCCAGCGAACAACAGGCCGACTGCGCGGTTATCCTGCCGCTCAGCGACGACGCTGCCGGAATCGCCGCCGGCCGACATGTTGGTGGTGACGATCTGGTCGCGGAAACGCGCGATTCGACCACCGCCATAGTTCACGTCGATCGTGGCGTTGATAGCCGTGATCCGACCGGTCGTATAGCTCGTCGTCCGCCCGGTCTTATGCACGGTCATTCCTACCGTCACCTGCGAGCGCGGCACCCAGCCCCTGAGATAGCCGACCCAGTGGATCTCCCGGCTGAGGTCGTGGAATTCGCCCTCCGCGACCGCGGCGTCGACTAAGTTCCGATGCAGCGCCCGCGGCAAGGGCGGCTCGAACGTGATAGGCACGAAACGGGTGAGCCGGGCGATGCGGTCTGCCGGCTCGGTTCCGCCGTCGAACGGGCCGGGCTGCAACACCGAATCCCCCGGACTGGCGTTGTTGCTGTTCGCCAAGACGTGGTTGTTGCTCAGGATGTAGTAACGGCTTGGTATTCCCGCCGGATTGCTTCCGCTTCCTTCAAGATCATACACGCAGGTCCCGATGGTGCCCGCCGTAATCAGGCGGTGGCCCACGCTGTAGCCGCCGGACGCCGGCCGCGCCCGACGCGCCAGTGCCTCGATCCCGACCTCGATCGGCTCCGCCTGCCCCGCAAACGGCTCTCCAATCGCCAGGACATCGGTCTGCATCTCGTTGATCTTGGGCGGAATCAGTTCGGATTCGGGAAGGTCTGCTTTGTCCATCTTCTGCGAGACCAGGGCGAGGAGCGCGGGCCTTCCGGTGGGCTCGCCATTGGTCCACTTCACGCCATAGCCCATGCCGACCAGGTTGGCCGGCATGCGTTCCGGCTTCATCAGCTCATCCACTGCCGCAGCGTGCGCTTTCTGCGCTCGCGCCGCCTCCTTGGGATCGAGGATCATCTTTTTCGGATCGAGATTCATCGGGTCATCTCCTTCCCTTCAGGTGCTCTGCACCGATATTGTTCCGACCTCCTCGACGTCCGTGGGCACGCCTTCGATTTGCGTAGGGACGACATCACTCTCGGCCAGAGAGCCCTTCGGCACCTTGCGACTAACGAAGACCTTTATAGCTGGCTTGCCGCCCTTCTCGCCGATGCCCACACCCTGGACATTCGGCAGCTGCATCAGAGCTGTTTCGTGCCGCTGTAAGATTGCGTCTGTATCCATGGCGATCCTCCACCGAGAGCGGCGCTGGACGCGTTGGTCAATGCCGGGTGCAGCGGTAATTCGCAGGTAATCCGCCGTTCTCATGCACAGCGTCTGGGCGTGAGTTCACGCGACCATTCAAGGCACTACAGGATGCAATGAGAGGAGCAAAGATAACGCGGGCTACTTGACCGCCACACGCGCTCCTAAGCCAGTGAATGCTAATACGTGACGTGGCGCGGCGCAATGATGCGTTGTAGTCCAGGTCGTGAATGCCGCAGTGGAGCAGGGACGGATCGGAGAACAGGAGCACCGATTACGTCAGAGTCCGTCGACCGACGTTTCCCGTTCTTCCAGAAAGGCCGATCGGAGGGGGCGTCGCGCGCGGCCGGTTTACTGGAGGCTCGCCCAGGGCGGTCGCCGCGGTGATCTCCGGGCCCTATCTCTGGCTCGACGCCACCTACGCGAAGGTCCGAGAGACCGGGCGCATCGTCCCCATCGGCAGACGCCGTCAGCTCCTCCCGAACCTCGCGCTCGTAGCGCTTGAGGTGCGCCTCCACGTCAGCCGAGGTTCCGTGTGTGATGTCGTTCATCGCGGTTCTGCTATGGTCGTGCGTAGCTCGACGTTGGAAACGGTTTCCAGTGCAAGCCGCTGGCTCGTCCGCGATCATGCACCCGAACCTTTATGCTTGGTGTGCGGTCGACGGCTTACGCACAAGGCTCGCCCTTTCCGCCGTCAACAGGACTGGATTTCTGCAGTCGCACTCGCAGGGGACTACGCCGATGCCGATCTTCCTGGACCGACATGAGCTGAGTGGCCTCACCGCATCGGATATTGCGGAAGCGCACCGGAAGGATCTCGAGGTCCAGGAGCGATACGGCGTTCGCTTTCTCACCTACTGGTTCGACGCGACCCGCGGCAATGGGTTCTGCCTGATCGACGCACCGGATATCGAAACGGCTATGCGCGTGCATGATGAAGCGCACGGAGATGTCGCCAAGCATGTGATCGAGGTCGATCTATCTGCGGTCGAAGCCTTTCTTGGCCGAGTGTCCGATCCGGCGCCAAGCGCGCCGGGAGCGGGGCCCGAGATAGATTCTGCCGTGCGTGCAATCCTGTTCACCGACATAGTCGACTCCACAGGCATGACGGCGCGGCTCGGCGATATGCGCGCAGTCGAGATGGTGCGAGCGCATGACGCACTCGTGCGTCGCGCACTGCGAGATCAAGCAGGGCGGGAAGTCAAACACACGGGTGACGGCATCATGGCGTCGTTCACTGATCCTGGGAGCGCTGTCGGATGCGCTCGCGCTGTCCAGAGTGCCTTCGAGGCGTTCAACCTCGGGAGTCGAGAAAAGCTCCAGGTGAGGATCGGTATCGATGTCGGAGAGCCGATAGTCGATGCCCAGGACCTGTTCGGAAGCACCGTGCAAATGGCCGCGCGCCTGTGTCAGGGGGCGGAGCCTGATCAGATCCTGGTGTCCGCCGAGGTCTATAAGCTGGTGAAGGGCGCCTTCGCACTCATTGAGCATCCCGCTCGCGCTATCAAAGGGTTCGGCTGCCCCGTCCCCATTTACGAAGTGCGTTGGAACTGATCGACTCTGGCGATCGAGTCCCCGGCCGGGCATTGATGAGGCGGTGCAGTCTTCGTTGCGCATCAACGCCCACCGTCGCCTCTGGATCGCCGGCGCGCCTGATACGTGCGCGTCAGAGCGCTCGGCGTGAGCGGGTCGCCCGATCGACTTGCCGGATCGACTTGCCGGATCGACTTGGAGGTCATGGCCATGAGTGTCGCCTCCCGTCACGATGCATGGGGCGCTGGCAGCAGCTACGACCGTTACATGGGCCGCTGGAGCGGCCGGATCGCGCCGCTCTTTCTGGATTGGCTGAACGTGCCCGCCGGTCTGGACTGGCTCGAGGTCGGATGCGGCACCGGCGCGCTCTCCGCTGCGATCCTTGAGCGGTCTTCGCCCCGGAGCCTGCTCGCCGTCGATCCGTCGTCGGGGTTCGTCGACGCCGCTCGCGCCAAGCTTGCCGATCCGCGGGCGGCGTTCCAGGTCGGTGACGCCCAGGCTCTCGAAGTCGAGGATGCGAGCCGGGACGTGGTCGTTTCGGGGCTCGTTCTGAACTTCGTGCCCGATCGGATGAAGGCGCTGCGCGAGATGCGCCGCGCCGCGCGACCGGGAGGGCGTGTCGGCTTCTATGTCTGGGACTATCCCGGCGGCGGCATCGCATTCATGCGCGCCTTCTGGGACGCGGCGGTCGCACTCGACCCCGCGGCCGCCGACCTGACGGAAGGCAAACGCTTTCCCTTCTGCAGGCCCGAGAGCCTCACGGCCGAGGCGATGGAGGCGGGTCTTATGTCGGTCGAGAGCACCGCGATCGAGGTCGCGACGACCTTCGCCGATTTCGACGACTACTGGCAGCCCTTCACCCTCGGGACGGGCCCGGCGCCCGGTTACTGCGCGAGCCTCGACCCCGCCGCCCGCGTGCGCCTCCGGCAGAAGCTCGAGGCCGACCTGCCCCGGGAAGCCGACGGCTCGATCACGCTGAACGCCAGGGCCTGGGCTGTCCGCGCGCGGGTGGCGTGACTGCGTGGGGCGGATGACGGCCGATTGATGGTGGCTTGGCCCTCGCTGTGATGACCGCGCCATATCGATGCCGATCGCATGCACAAGAACGCGCTCAGAGCGCTCCTGATGCGCGTGAACTGTCTCGATCGTCTCCTCTCGCTTCATTGTCGATCATGCGCCCGTCAGAGTTGCTGCCAGCGTTGTGCGCGAGCCTGTGCAAATGCTTCTGAGCAGCGCACGGAGAGGCCCAGACCGACGCGCGCGGCGAAGGGGAGCGCCAGGATGTGCCGGCGCGTCAATTCCAACCGAGCTGCCGTAGCGCCTGCGTGTCGTTCCAGATCTTGGTCATGTGCCGGATGCGGGGACCATCGAACGCGATCACGTACGCGTAATCCGACGCGAGAGCGCGTCCAGTCGGTGCGCCAGGTCCACCCTGCCCGGTTTGGGTGCCGTGGAAGACCGCCGCGGCTACGACGGTCCTGCGTGCCGCGTCCGCGGCAAAAGCGGTCAGTTCGTAGCGCCCGTCCGGGATGGGGCCCAGAAGGCCCTTCATCCACTCGGCGTAGTCGGCCAGCGTCGTGATCCCGGCCAGCGTATCCGCCTGGCAGGCAAAGCTTGCCCCATCGTGGCAATGGGCCTTGCACGCCTCCCATCCGCCGCCCGCCTCGCATGCCTCGAAGAAGTCACGTGCCGTCTGTTCGATGCTCATCTGTTCGTCCTCCATTGCCGATAAAGGCAGCATGCGCGTCGGCGGAACTCCTCGAAATCCGTCAGCTGCAGCAATTGCATCGGACGAATGCAGTATTTGCTAATGCATCTGCAGGACTACCCGATCGCCCGGCGGTCATGTCGCCCTGCCACCCGACCCCGTTCGACAGCGGCTTGCAGCACGCGTGCACCGCACCATATACCATCCATGTGGATGGTGAGTGGATGGCGATTGCGGATGGCCGATGATACCCAGCGAGGCCGGACCAGGGCGGACAGCGAGAAGATCACGATCAATCTCGGCTTCGTCGACCTGGGCCACGTCGACCTTCTGGTGCAGGAGGGGTTCTACTCGAACCGCACCGACTTCATCCGGACCGCCATCCGCAACCAGATCGAGCGGCATGGCGAGGCGGTTCGGCGGGCGGTGACGCGCAAGAGCGTCGATCTCGGGCTGCGCCATTTCAGCCGCGCCGACCTCGAGGCGGCGCGCGATGCGGGGGAGATCCTCGACATCCGCGTCCTCGGCCTCGCCAGCATCGCGTCCGACGTGACGCCGGAACTGGCGCGTGCCGCCATCGGTTCCCTCGCCGTCCTGGGCGCACTCCACGCCACGCCCGCCGTGAAGAAGGCTTTGGCCGACCGCACCACGTAGCGCGCTCCTCCCACCCAAGAACCCCTGTCGCCTCTCCCGAGGCCGCGTCGCCCGTACCGGGCCCGAAAGCACCGACATGTCCAATCGATTCCGCGACGGAATGACCGAAGCGACGCGGCTGACCGGCGCCGGCAGGCTGGGCGAGGCGACCGCCCTCATCCAGCGCCTGCTCCAGGGCCGTCCGGCGCCCGAAGCGCAGACCGGACCCGCAGGCACCGTGATCGACGCCGACTTCGTCACGGTCGAGGAGCCCGATGCCAGGCGCGACCCCAGGCCCAATTCTCGGCCCACCGCCGGTTCCGCCCGCGGGCCGGAGCCGCGGCCCCGTGCCGGCCTGGGCGAGACCCTGCAGCGGCTCGCGGCGAGGGTCGCCGCCGGTGCCGGCATCCCGGCCGCCGAGCCCACGGCCTTCACCCGCGAGGCGCCCGCCCCGCTGCCGGAGGGGGCCGCCTTCACGGCGGCGTCCCACACCGGCGAACACGGCACGCGCGCCTACAGACTCTATGTGCCGAGCGGCCGCACCGGCGAACGGCTGCCGCTGATCGTCATGCTGCACGGCTGCACCCAGTCGCCGGACGACTTCGCCGCCGGCACGCGGATGAACGCGCTCGCCGAGGCGGAGGGCTGCTTCGTGGCCTATCCGGAACAGCCCGCCTCCGCCAATCCGAAGAAGTGTTGGAACTGGTTCAGCCCCGGCGACCAGCGCCGCGGCCGGGGCGAGCCCGCGCTGATCGCCGGCATCACGCGCCAGGTGATGCGGGACTACCCGGTCGACCCCGCGCGGGTCTATGTCGCGGGCCTCTCGGCCGGCGGTGCCGCGGCGGCGGTGATGGCGGCGGCCTATCCCGACCTCTACGCCGCGGCCGGGGTCCATTCCGGCCTCGCCGCCGGATCGGCCAGCGACCTGTCGTCCGCCCTCGCCGCCATGCGCCGGGGCGCTCCCGGCGACGGGCAGCGCGGTGACGGCCAGCCGTCCGCCGTCGTGCCGGTGATCGTCTTCCACGGCGACCGCGACGCCACCGTCCACCCGCGCAATGCCGAGGCCGTCGTCGGCGGGGCGACGGCCGGCATCGTAACCGCCGCCGCCGTGGAGCGCGGCCGCGCGCCCGACGGCCACGCCTACAGCCGGACCATCCACGCCGATCCGGCCGGCCGCGTGGTGGCCGAGCAATGGACGATCCACGGTGCCGGGCACGCCTGGGCCGGCGGCAGTCCATCCGGCTCCTACACCGATCCCCGCGGCCCCGACGCGGCGCGCGAGATGCTGCGCTTCTTCCTCGGCCATCGTCGGACGGGCGCGGCCGGCGGCTGAGCGGCGCGGGCGGGAAACGTCGGCGTCAGAAACCCTCGGGGTCGAGCAGCCGATAGCCGACGCCGGGTTCGTTCAGGATGTAGCGCGGCGCGGCGGGGTCGTCCCCGAGCTTCTGGCGGAGCTGGCGGACGAAGACCCGGAGATAGTGGGTGTCGTCCCTGTGCGCGGGCCCCCAGATCTCGTTCAGCAGGGTCTGGTGCGTCAGGATCCGCCCCCTGTGCCGCGCCAGCATGGCCAGCAGGTCGAACTCCTTGCGTGTGAGGCGGACGGGTTCACCGCCCCGGCGGACCTCGTGTGCCCGCAGGTCGACCTGCAGGTCGCCGACCGCGAGGACGGGCCCCTCCGGGACGCTGCCGGGCCCCTTCCGGTCGCGCAGCAGGGTCCGGATCCGGGCCAGCAGCTCCTTGATGCCGAACGGCTTGACCACATAGTCCTGGGCGCCCGCGTCCAGGGCCTGCACCTTCTCCGCCTCGTCCTGGCGCACGGACAGGACGAGGATCGGCACCTGCGACCACTCCCTGATCCGCGCCACCACCGCCTTGCCGTCCGTGTCGGGAAGGCCGAGGTCGAGAATGACGAGGTCCGGCTGCTCGGTGGCAGCCCTGCCTTCGCCTTCGCGGCCCGTGGCCGCCTCCAGCACCTCGTAGCCGTGCGCGTCGAGTGCCACGCGCAGGAAGCGCCGGATCTGCGCCTCGTCGTCGACCACCAGAATGCGCGCGCCGCCGGTCATTCCCGTGCGGCGTCCCCGAACGCGAGCGGCAGGCTGATCTCCATGCGGGTTCCCTTCCCGGGCGGTGGCGGCTCCGTGGCGCGGACGGCGCCGCCGTGCGCCTCGACGATCCCCTTGCAGATCGCCAGGCCCAGGCCGGTCCCGGCGCGCTGCGTGTCCGTCGCGGCGACACGGTAGAACATGTCGAAGACCCGGTCGCGGTGTTCGGCCGGGATGCCGGGTCCCGCATCGGTCACGGCGACGATCGCCATATCCCCGGCGGCCCGCCCGGCGACCGCGATGACCGACCCCGCCGGGGCGTATTTGGCGGCGTTGTCGAGCAGGTTGGCGAACACCTGCGCCATGAGCACGGGGTCGACGTCGACCGGCGGCAGATCCGCATCGAGATCGAGCTCGACCCGGTGCGCGGCGAGCGACGACCCCAGCTGGCGGATCGCGGCCCCGACCAGTTCGCGCAGGTCGCTCGGCTGCCGGCGGAGCTTCAGCGCGCCATAGCCGAGGCGGGTCATGTCGAGCAGGTTCTGCACGTAGCGGTCGAGGCGCTCGCCCTCCTCGCGGATCGTCTCGGCCAGTTGCCGGCGTCCCGCCGGCCCCAGCGGCCCGTCGGCCTCGACCAGGGAACTCGCCGCCCCGATGATCGACACCAGCGGCGTGCGCAGGTCGTGGCTGACGGAGGAGAGCAGGGCGGCGCGCAGCCGCTCCGTCTCGGAATAGACCCGCGCCTGCTCCAGGTTCGAGGCGAGGCGGTGGCGCTCCATCGCGACGGCGATCTGGTCGCTCATCGCGTCGAGCATCCGCCGGTCGTCGGGTGCCAGGCGCGCGCCGCGCTCGAACGTGACGCCGATGATGCCCTGGGTCCCGAGCGCCGTCTTCAGCGGCAGGAAGAGCCAGCGCGACGAGGGCAGCGTGCCGCTCGTCCATCCGGCGGCCTGACCGTGCTGCCACGCCCATTCCGCCGCGCTGCGCTCGCGGACCTCCAAGTCGTCGCGCGGCGGGAACGCGCCGTCGATCTTCAGGCGGCCCTCCTGGTCCGGCGACAGGATCATCGCCTCGCAGCGCAGCACGGCGGCGATGTTGCTGACGGCGGCCCAGACCAGGTCGTCCTGCGAGGCGGCGGTCGCGAGGCGGCGGCTGAACGCGTAGAGGCTCCCGGTGCGCCGGGCGATCCTGCGCTGTGCCACGGCCTGGTTGCGCAGCCGCGCCGCGAGGTTCCCGGCCAGCAGGGAGGCGGCATAGAACAGCACCAGCGTCAGCAGGTCGTCCCGCCGGTGCATCAGCAGCGTGTGGTAGGGCTCGGTGAAGAAGAAATTGTAGGCGACGAAGCTGATCGTCGCGGCGTAGAGCGACGGCCACAGCCCGTAGCGGGTCGCCGTCAGCAGCACGCCCGTCAGGAAGATCAGCGACAGGCTGGCCACCGGCAGGATCCGGTCGATGCCGAACGCGGCGAGCGTGGCGCCGGCGACGATGCCGGTGGCCATCAGATAGGTTTTAGGGTCCTTCTCGACATGGATCCGGCCCGGTCCGATCGGCGTCTGCCCGGGTTCCTCCCGCTCCGCCGCGACCACCGTCACCTCGAACGCCTCGGCGCGGCGCAGCAGCGTCTCCGATACGCTCTCGCGCGTCAGGAAGGCCAGGAACCGCCGCGGCCGCGGCCGGCCGATGACGATCCGGCTGACGTTCCGCGACCGCGCCAACGCCAGCAGCTCCTCGGCGATGTCGACGTCGGCGTTGACGCTGGCGGGCTCGGCCCCCAGCGATTCGGCGAGGCGGAGCGTCTCGGCGATGCCGTTCTTCGCCGCTTCCGGCAGCGCCTCGCTGGAGGAGGAGATCACGTGCACCGCCAGCCACGGCGCATGCGCCCGGTCCGCCATCCGCTTGGCCGCGCGCACCAGCGCCTTCGCCACCGGTGCCTCGTTGATGCACACCATGATGCGGTCGTGCGTCGGCCACGGGCCGGCGATGGCGTGGGTGCGCATGTGGTCGAGCATCTGCGCGTCCACCCGGTCGGCGGCGACGCGCATCGCCATCTCCCGCAGGGCGGTCAGGTTGCCCTTGGAGAAGAAGTTCTGGATGGCGCGCGCGACCTGGTCGTGCAGGTAGACCTTGCCCTGGCGCAGCCGCTCGATCAGCTCCTCCGGCGGAAGGTCGACCAGCTCGATCTCGTCGGCCATCTCCAGGACGCGGTCCGGCAGGGTCTCGCGCACGCGCACGCCGGAGATCCGGGCGACGACGTCGTTCAGGCTCTCCAGGTGCTGGATGTTCAGCGTGGTGTAGACGTCGATGCCGGCGTCGAGCACCTCCTCCACGTCTTGCCAGCGCTTGTCGTGCCGGCTGCCGGGAACGTTGGTGTGGGCCAGTTCGTCGATGAGCGCCAGATACGGCCGGCGCTCGATCACCGCGTCGAGGTCGAGCTCCTGCAGGATATGCCCGTGATAGAAATGCGGCCGCCGCGGCAGCATCGGCAGGCCGCGCAGCAGCCGGTCGGTCTCCGCCCTGCCGTGTGTCTCGACGAGGGTGGCGAGCACGTCGACACCGTCGGCCGCCCTCTGCAGGGCGGCCTCCAGCATCGCGTAGGTCTTGCCGACGCCGGGTGCGGCGCCGAGGAAGATCTTCAGCCGGCCGCGGCGCGTGCTGCGGCCATCGGCGATGCGCGCCTCCGGGCTGCTGCGGTCCGCTTCTTGCGGGGCGTCGGTCATGCGGCCTCGCTACGGCCGGGCGGGCGGCGCGCCGATCTCGTCGAGCGCCAGGTTCAGCTGCAGCACGTTGACGGTCGCCGGCCCGAACAGGCCGAGGAAGGGCGGTTGAACAAAGCGCTCGACCAAGCGTGCGACCGCGTCCTCGGCCAGCGACCGCGCCGCGGCGACGCGCGCCACCTGAAGCTGGGCGGCTTGCGGCGAGATGTCGGGGTCGAGGCCGCTCGCCGACGACGTCACCAGGTCGACCGGCACCCGGACGCCGGGCGCCGCGTGCGCCAGAGCCATGGTGCGGTCGCGCACCGCCTCGATCAGGGCGCGGTTGGTCGGTGCGAGGTTGGTGCCGCCCGAGTTCGCGGCATCGTAGCCGTCGCCGGCCGCGGACGGCCGGCCGTGAAAGTAGCCGGGGCTCGTGAAGGCCTGCCCGATCCGGGCGGAACCGACGATCGTTCCGTCGCGCACGATCAGGCTGCCGCGCGCCTGGTCGGGGAAGAGCACCGACGCGACGCCGGTCATGGCGAGCGGGTAGCACAGCCCGGTGATCGCGATCATCGCGCCCAGCAGGACGAGCGCGGGTCTGGTCTGGGACAGCATGCGCATCTCCTCAGGCGAGCCCGAGAGCGGCGACGGCCATGTCGATCAGCTTGATGCCGACGAACGGTGCCGCGAGGCCGCCCAGGCCGTAGATCAGCAGGTTGCGGCGCAGCAGCGCGGCGGCGGAGGCCGGCGCATAGCGGACGCCGCGCAGGGCGAGCGGGATCAGCACGACGATGACCAGGGCGTTGAAGACGACTGCCGACAGTATGGCACTCGCCGGGCTGGACAGCCGCATGACGTCGAGCACCTGCAGGCCCGGATAGACCGTGACGAACAGCGCCGGCAGGATCGCGAAATATTTGGCGACGTCGTTGGCGACGGAGAAGGTGGTCAGGGCGCCGCGGCTGATCAGCAGCTGCTTGCCGACCAGCACGATCTCGATCAGCTTCGTCGGGTCGCTGTCGAGGTCGATCAGGTTGCCCGCCTCCTTCGCCGCCGGCGTGCCGGAGTTCATGGCGACGCCGACGTCGGCCTGGGCGAGGGCGGGCGCATCGTTCGAGCCGTCGCCACACATCGCGACCATCTTGCCCTCGGCCTGCTCCTTGCGGATCAGCTCCAACTTGCCTTCGGGCGTCGCCTCGGCGAGGAAGTCGTCGACGCCGGCCTCCGCGGCGATGGCGGCCGCGGTCAGCGGATTGTCGCCGGTGATCATCACCGTGCGGATGCCCATCCGCCGCAGCTCGGCGAAGCGCTCGCGTATGTGCGGCTTGATCACGTCCTTCAGGTGGATGACGCCCAGGATGCGCCGGTCGCGCGACACGAGCAGCGGCGTGCCGCCCGACTTGGCGATCCGTTCGACGATCCGGGCGAGTGCCGGCGTCGCGGTCGCTTCGGCATGACGGAGCACGGCATCGGCGGCGCCTTTGCGCACCACGCTGCCGTCCTGCAGGTCGGCACCGGACAGCCGCGTCTGCGCCGAGAAGGCCAGCGACTTGGCGATCCGGTTCTCCAGCGCCTCGGCCGGGCGTCCGAGCGTGCGCCGGCCGAGGGCGACGATCGAGCGGCCCTCCGGCGTCTCGTCGGCGAAGGAGGCGATCAGCGCCGCCTCGACCAGGTCGTCGTCGCGGACGCCGGGCAGCGCGATCATCTCCTCGGCCATGCGGTTGCCGAAGGTGATCGTCCCGGTCTTGTCGAGCAGCAGCGTGTCGACGTCGCCGGCCGCTTCGACGGCCCTCCCGGACTTCGCGACGACGTTCGCCTTCACCAGCCTGTCCATGCCGGCGATGCCGATCGCCGACAGCAGCCCGCCGATCGTCGTCGGGATCAGCGTGACCAGCAGGGCGACGAGGTAGGCCACCGGTATCGCGGTGCCGGAGAAGAGCGCGAACGGCTCCAGCGTCGCGACGACCAGCAGGAAGATGATCGTCATCCCGGCCAGCAGGATGTTGAGCGCGATCTCGTTCGGCGTCTTCTGCCGGCTCGCGCCCTCGACCATGGCGATCATCCGGTCGAGGAAACTCCGGCCCGGCTCCGCCGTGACGCGCACCACCAGCCAGTCGGAGACGAGGCGCGTGCCGCCGGTCACGGCCGACCGGTCGCCGCCCGACTCCCGGATGACGGGCGCCGACTCGCCGGTGATCGCCGACTCGTCGACCGACGCCACCCCGTCCACGACCTCGCCGTCGGCGGGCACGATCTCGCCGGCATCCACGACGAACAGGTCGCCGACGCGCAGGCTGCGGCTGGAGACCATCTCGGCGTCGTCGCGCCGGCTGGGATCGCCGCGCAGGCGCCGGCACCGGGTGTCCGTCTGGGTGGCACGCAGGCTGTCGGCGCGCGCCCTGCCGCGACCCTCGGCGATCGCCTCGGCGAAGTTGGCGAAGAGGACCGTCAGCCACAGCCAGAACGAGATCTGGCCGACCAGTCCCGCCGTGGCGGCACCCGCCGCGAGGTCGCGGACGAACAGGCCGGTGGTGAGAAGGGCGAGCACCGCGGTCACGAACATGACCGGGTTGCGGGCCAGCACCCGCGGGTCGAGCTTGGCGAGGGCGGAGCGGCCCGCCGTAAGCGCCAGCCGCCCGTCGAGCAGCGGCCGTTCCTGCCGCACTGCGCTCATGGCGAGATACCTCCGAAGGTTTGGCCGGCGGCCATCGACACATGCTCGGCGAGCGGCCCCAGGGCCAGCGCCGGGAAGAAGGTCAGGCCGCCCATGATCAGGACCACCGTCATCAGCAGCACGACGAACAGCGGCCCGTGGGTCGGGAAGGTGCCGGTGGATGCCGGCGCCGACGCCTTTCCGGCGAGGCTGCCGGCGATGGCCAGCATCGGCACGATGAAGGCGTAGCGTCCGAGCATCATGGCGATGCCCTGCAGCGTCGTGTGGAACGGTGTCGCGGCGCCGTAGCCGGCGAAGGCCGAGCCGTTGTTGCCGGTGGCGGACGAGTAGGCGTAGAGGATCTCGCTGAGGCCGTGCGGCCCGGGGTCCTGCACCGCCGTCAGCGCCGAGGGGACGGTCGCGGCCAGGGCGCCGAACACCAGCACGCCGACCGGCATCGACAGGAAGGCGATCACGGCGAGCTTCACCTCCTTGGCCTGGATCTTCTTGCCCAGATATTCTGGCGTCCGGCCGACCATCAGGCCGGCGAGGAACACGGTCAGCACGACGAACAGCAGCATCCCGTAGAAGCCGGCGCCGACGCCGCCGAAGATCACCTCGCCGACCTGCATGTTCAGCAGGAGCGGCAGGCTGCCCAGCGGCGTGAAGCTGTCGTGCATGGCGTTGACCGAGCCGTTCGACGCGGCCGTGGTCGCCGTCGCCCACAGGGCGGACAGGCCGACGCCGAAGCGGGCCTCCTTGCCCTCCATGTTGCCGGCCGCCTGGTCGATCGGCAGCGCGTCGAGGAGGGGATTGCCGCGCAGTTCGGCGCCGTAGACGACGGCCAGCCCAGCCACGAACAGGAGGCCCATCGTCGCGAAGATCGCCACGCCCTGGCGCATGTCCCGCACCATCCGGCCGAACAGGAAGCAGAAGGCGGCTGGGATCAGCAGGATGTAGACCAGCTGCACCATGTTCGAGAGCACGGTCGGGTTCTCGAGCGGATGCGCCGAATTGACGTTGAAGAAGCCGCCGCCGTTGGTACCGAGCTGCTTGATGGCGACCTGCGAGGCCGCCGGGCCCATCCCGATCAGCTGGTCCGAGCCCTCGAGCGTCGTGGCGTGGACATAGGCCTGCAGGGTCTGCGGCACGCCCTGCCAGACGAGGACGAGCGCGGCGAGGATCGACAGCGGCAGCAGCACGTAGAGGACGGCGCGGGTCGCATCGACCCAGAAGTTGCCGAGCGTCTAGCTCTTCGTGGGCGCGAAGCCGCGGATGACGGCCACCGCCACGGCCATGCCGGTCGCGGCGGACAGGAAGTTCTGCACCGTCAGGCCGACCATCTGGCTGAAGTAGGAGAGTGCGGTCTCGCCGCCATAGGCCTGCCAGTTCGTGTTGGTCACGAAGCTGACCGCCGTGTTGAAGGCGAGGTCTGCCGACATCGGCGGCAGGCCCTGCGGGTTCCACGGCAGAAGATGCTGGAGCCGCAGCACGGCGTAGAGGAACAGCCACCCGGCGAGGTTGAAGGCCAGCACCGAGAGCGCGTAGCGCGTCCAGTGCTGGTCGCGCAGCGCCGCCGGGCCGAGGGCGCCGAGGATGCCGCGTTCGATCGGTCCGGCGACAGGCGCCAGCAGCGTGCGCTCGCCGGCGAAGACGCGCGCCATGTACACGCCGAGCGGCCAGGCCAGCCAGCCGACGATCAGCGCGTAGAGCAGAAAGAGGAGAAGGTCGGATGCCATGGCCGCCTCCTCAGAACCGTTCCGGGCGCACGAGCGCGAACAGCAGGTAGGCGAGCAGCGCCCCTGCCACGGCGCCGGCGACGATCAATTCGAGCGTCATGTCGCCCTCACAGCCGTTCGCAGAGGCGCACGCCGACGCCGGACAGGACGAACAGGGCCACCCCGAGCGTCAGGTAGATCAGGTCGGGCATCGCGATCCGCTCCGCAGTTGAACCTGCATCAATCTGCGGGCGGGGGCCGTAAGGGGGCCATGCGTGATGCGGCGCCCGGGCGTAAGGAACACGTAAGGATCACGGGCGCGGCGCCTCTTACCGGCGACGCGGGTCCAGCCTAGACTGCAGGACCCGCTGCGATGGATGCCCACGATGCGCCCTCTCGAATTCGGCTGGTTCCTGCCGACGTCCGGCGACACCACCTGCTACGGCGACGCCGCGGCGCAGATCCCGCCCTCGCTGGAGATGTTCGATCGGGTCGTCGCGGCGGCGGAGGCCGCCGGCTTCGAATATCTGCTGGTGCCGGTCAGCACCGCCTGCTGGGACGCCTACATCGCCAGCGCCGTCATGATCGGCCGCTCGCAGTCGATCCGCATGCTGGTCGCCGCCCGGCCGGGCTACGTGAACCCGGTCCTGCTGGCGAAGATGATCACCGCCTTCGACCAGCTGTCCGGCGGTCGCGTCGCCGTCAACCTGATCGCCGGGCAGAGCGATACGGAGACCGCGGCCGAGGGCATCCGCTGGAGCAAGGAGGAGCGCTACGTCCTGATGGACGAGGAGGTCTCGATCCTGAAGGCGCTGTGGACGGCGAAGGGCGCCTTGAACTTCGAAGGGCGCTTCCACACCCTGCGCGGCGCGCGGATCTCGCCGGCACCGTTCCAGAAGCCGCATCCCCGCTTCTATCTCGGCGGCGGCTCCGGCCAGGCCTGGGAGATCTCGGCGAAGCATGCCGACGTGCACCTCTTCTGGGGCGACACGCCGGACCGGATCGCCGCCAACATGCGCGACATCCGCGCGCTCGCCGCGGTCCACGGCAGGGCCGACGACATCGGCTTCGGCATGCGTCTGCAGATCGTCTGCCGCGAGACCGAGGAAGCGGCGTGGGACGCGGCGCACGAACTGGTGCGCGACACCACCGAGGGTCAGGCGCGCTACATCCGCGAGCATTACGCCAGCTCGGCGGCGAACCGGCGCGTCCAGGAACTCGCCCGCACCCACGGCGAGCTGATCGCGCCGCACCTCTGGACCGGCATCACCCGCGTCCGGCCCGGCGCCGGCATCGCGATCGTCGGGAACCCGGAGCAGTGCGCCGATACGCTGCAGCAGTTCATCGACCTCGGCTGCCACTCCTTCTGCCTGTCCGGCTATCTCCACGACGCGGAGGCCGAGCGCTTCGCCCGTCTGGTCCGCCCGATCCTGGCCGAGCGGAACCGCGGCCGGATGGCGGCCTGAGCCGCCCGTCGTGCGCGTCCCGCATGGCTGGCGCGGCTACCGTCGCGTGGCGTTCCGCAGGATGGCGCAGATCACGACCATCTTCGCGATGACGTCGCCGACGAAGGGTTCGATGGCCGTGCGGATCGTGGCGGCCAGGGCGGCGTCCGGTGCGGTGCCGTGCTGCGGGAGCCGGTCGGCGATGCCCGCGGCACGGGTACCCGCCTTCGCCACCGCGTCGGCGATCGCGCCGTCGAGGCGGCCGTCGCCGTCCAGCGGCGCCAGGATAGTCCAGGCGAGCGCCAGATAGGGCGGCCAGTGCGCCAGGTGACGGTACATGCTGGCGAGGATCGCGTCCTCGCGGCGGGTGCCGAGGCCATTCAGCGCCCGGACGAGCCGCGCCGTGGCGGGTGCCATCTCGTCCAGGGTCAGCAGCTTCGGCAGCGGGATCGCGCCGCCGGCGGCGCGGTCGGCACCCGCGGCCGGTAGGGCGGCGTCGTGCGACGTGCCGCCGGCGCCGCCGGCCGCGTCCGACAGGCCGCGGAGCAGCGCGGACAGGGCCACCAGCGCCATGGCGTTCGTCCGGTCGTAGGCCGCCAGCACGTTCGCGATGGCGGCCAGCTCGGCATCCGTCAGTCCGGCCGCCGCGAGGACCTCGACAGGCATCGGCGGCAGGTCCGGCAGGTCCAGGTCGCCGTGCAGCGCCGCCGCCTCGGCCGTGATCGTGCCGTCGGCATAGAGCGGCCGCAGCGTGCCCCATGCCCAGGGCAGCGCGCCGGGGTGGATCGCCAAGTGCCGCCAGATCAGGTTGACCACCTCGACGCCCAGCACGCGCCGGATGTCGGCGTAGATCTCCGCGATCTCTCCGGTCGCCTCGGCTTCGGTGATCGCGGGAACAGGGTCGCTCATCTTCAACCTCGGTTATCGAACGGCGGGCGCGGTCGCTGCGGCGTCCGCGCGGCGGAGCATAGGGGGAGACGGCGCGGCGCGCGAGGCCGGCCGGTCTCGTCACCGTCGATCCGCGCGGCCGATCTGCGCCGTCGAACCGGACGGTCGATCCGCATTAGGATCGGCGCTCGATGACGGGAACCAGCGCGCGGGAGGCGGCATGTGCGGACGGTATCATTCGGCGACGCCGCCGGAACTGATCCGGGGGTGGTTCCGGGTGCTCGGGCCGCTGCCGAACTGGCGGCCGACCTGGAACGCCGCGCCGACGCACAGCCTGCCCGTGGTGCGGTTCAATCCCGAGGCCGGCGCGCGGTCGCTCGACCTGCTGCGCTGGGGGCTGGTGCCGAGCTGGGCGAAGGACCCGAAGATCGGCGCGAAGATGATCAATGCCCGCGCCGAGACCGTCGCGACGCTGCCCGCCTTCCGCAAGGCGTTCGCCAGGCGCCGCTGCATCGTGCCGGCGGACGGTTTCTACGAATGGGCGAAGACCGACGCCGGCAAGGTGCCCTACGCCGTCGGGCCGGCCGAGGCGGGGACGATCTGGGGCTTTGCCGGCCTGTGGGAGGGCTGGAAGAACGAGGCGGGGGAGTGGCTGCGCAGCTTCACCATCGTGACAACGACAGCGAACGAGGCGCTGCGCCATATTCACGAACGCATGCCGGTGATCCTGCCGCCGGAGGCCTATGGCCGCTGGCTCGGCGAGGAGCCGGCCGAGCCGAAGGAACTGCAGGACCTGCTGAAGCCCTGCCCGGCCGACGCGGTGCGGGCCTGGACGGTGTCGCCCCGGGTGAACAGCGTGCGCAACGACGACGCGACGCTGCTCGACCCGGGATGACGGCCGCTACCTGCGGCCGAGGTCCTCGATCGCGTCGATGACCAGGCCCGTGCCAACCACGATCTGCAGGATGTCTGCGCCGACCCGGACATATCGATGGTTCGACGACAGCGGCGGCAGGCGGATCACCAGGTCGTGCGGCAGGTCGTAATAGATGACCTCGCGCGGCAGGCGGCGCCCGACATGCCACTTCTTCGCCTGTCCCGGCGGCATGCAGCCGTTGCGCTTCTTGGCGAGGCCGGGCGGGCAGTGGCGCACGTCGCTGTAGTAGTCCCGCACGGCGATGCGGTGGTCGTCGCGGAAGCGGCCGTCGGCGTGGCGCGATCCGCCGCGGTCGTCCCGATCACTGTGGTCCCGGCCACCTTGGTCCCTGTGGCTCTGGTTCCTGTGGCTCTGGTCCCTGTCCGGCGGCCCCTTCGTCCGGAACCCGCCGCCCCGATCGTCGGAACGGTGGTCGGAACGGCCGGGCGGTCCGCGGTCGGACTTGCCGTGGTCGCCGCCGCCCTTGCCGCCGCCGGCGTGCGGGGGCGGCGCGGCCCCCGCGCTGGCGGCGAAGAGGGCGCACAGAGCGATCACGCTCCAGCCCAGCGGTCGTGCCATCATGATCCGTCTCCGTTCGTCATGCGGCAGTGAACGGCGAGCGGGGTGGGAAGTTACGACGGCAGGTCCGCCGGGCCGTTGCGGCCAGCGTCAGTCCAGGTGCTTCAGATACTGTGCCACGAAATCGCAGCCGACCTCGGCGGAATAGGCGTCGATCAGGCGCTTCGTCACCGTCCCCGGAACGCCGCCGTCCCCGACGGCCTGGCCGTTGAAATGGCTGACCGGCAGGATGCAGAGGCTGGTCGAGGTCAGGAACATCTCGTCCGCGGTGGCGGCGTCGAACATGTCGATGTCCCGCTCGACGCAGCCGATGCCCAGCTTCGCCGCCATGTCCATGGTCATCTGGCGGCTGACGCCGGGCAGCACGAACTTCTCGCGCGGCGTCTGCAGGGCGCCGTCGCGCACAATGAAGACGTTGCTGCCCATGCCCTCGGCGAGGTTGCCGTTCTCGTCGAGCAGCAGTGCCCACGCCTCGGGGTCCGCCGCCTTCACCGGCTGCTCGGCGACGATCATGTTCAGATAGTTGTGCGTCTTGGCGCGCGGGCTGAGCATGTCGGGGGCGGTGCGCCGCATCGGCGGCACCATCACCTTCGCGCCGTCGCGATACAGGTGCGCGCGCTTCCTGAACGGCAGCGGGATCATCTCGATCACGACGTTCGGACCCGTATGCTCCCAGCCCTCGTCGCCGACCGCGTCGACGCCGCGGCTGACGCGCTGGCCGACCCACCAGTCGCCGTCCGGGCCGCGCAGGTGGTTGTTGCGCTCGACGATCTCCTCGGACAGCGCCACCATCTCGGACGCCGGCATCCCCGGATCGATGCGCAGATAGCGCAGCGAGCGGTAGAAGCGGTCGATATGCTCCTTGATGCGGAAGATGCGGCCGTCGAAGGTCCGCGTCATGTCGAAGGCGCCGTCGCCGTATTTCCAGCTGCGGTCGCGGAAGGGGATCATCACCTCCCGCTCCGGCACGAAGCTGCCGTTGAACCAGGCGACGCGTTCATTCGCTAACTGTGGCATCCGCTTTCTCCTCCGGGCGACCGACCGACAGCGCAGTAGACCCCCGCACCCCGCCGGCTGCCAAGAGCGCTGCAAGACGGGCGCCAGTACCACGGAGGGTTCGGGCGATTCAGGCAACGATGTTGTAGCCGCCGTCGACGAAGGCGATCGACCCGGTCAGGGCCTTCGCGGCATCCGACACCAGGAAGGCCGCCGTCGCGCCGACATCCTCGATCGTCACCAGATGGCCTTGCGGTGCCTGGGCGGCCGCCTGCTCCAGCAGTTCGTCGAACCGGTCGATGCCGGACGCTGCGCGCGTCTTCAGCGGCCCCGGCGAGACAGCGTGCACCCGGATGCCCTTCGGCCCCAGTTCCGCCGCCATGTAGCGCACGCTGCTCTCCAGCGCCGCCTTCACGGGTCCCATCAGATTGTAGTTCGCCACCACCTTTTCCGATCCGTAGAAGGTGACGGTCAGCAGGCAGCCGCCGTCCGCCATCAGCGGCTCGGCCAGCTTGGCCATCCGGAGGAAGGAGTGGCAGGAGACGTCCATGGCCAGGAGGAAGCCGTCGCGCGAACAGTCGACCACGCGCGCATGCAGGTCCTCGCGCGGCGCGAAGGCGATGGAATGCAGCAGGAAGTCCAGGCGTCCCCACTCCCGCTCGATCCGCGCGAAGACCGCCTCCAGCTGCCCCGGTTCGCGCACGTCGCATGGCACGACGATGCCGCTGCCCAGCGACTCGGCCAGCGGCCGCACGTGCGGCTGCGCCCTGTCGTTCAGATAGGTGACCGCCAGGTCCGCGCCGCAGGCACGGAACGCCGACGCGCAGCCATAGGCGATGCTGCTGTCGTTGGCGATGCCGACAACCAGCCCCTTCTTTCCGGTAAGATCCACGAGCGGCTGCATGGCCTTCTCCCTGCGCCTGCCGGTCTGCAGGCTGTGCGATAGTGACACGGTCCGGCGAACCCCGGTTCACGGCGTTTGCGCTCGCGGCCGTCGGCTGACCGCGGGACCTTACCGTCGGGAGAGTGATCGCCACGCCCCTATCAGCAGTTCTTCGCCGCGCTGGAGCAGGCGATGTTCCTGACGGCGAACGAGGTCGACTGACGCGCCGGGGCGCGATCAGGCTGGCGGGCGCCGCGCGGCGTCGACCAGCGCGCCGATGACCCAGCGTCGGACTGCGGTGGCGGCGGCATCGTCGAGCTGCAGGACGTCTTCGAAGACGATCCGCGCCTCGATCCCGACCAGAAGGGCGAGCGCATCCCGGAGCAGCGGCAGCTGTGCGGGGTCGAATGTCCCCGCCGCCGGCAGCAGTGCCGCTTCGATCAGCGGCGTCCGGCGGTTCTGGCGGGCGGGGACGTCGGCGTCGTCCGACAGACCGCGTTGCAGCGATAGGGCCAGCATCAGGCGCAGCTGCGGCTCGTGGTCGCGCACCATGGCGTGCAGGACGTCGTCCAGACGTTCGAGGCGGGCGACGGGGTCGGTCGCGTCGGCATCCGCGAACAGCGCCTCGGCGTCCGGCACGGCGATGTCGAGCGCCGCCTCCAGCAGCAGGGCGTCCAGGTTCGGGAAATAGCGATAGGCCGTCGCGCGGGAGACGAGCGCCTCCTCGGCCACCTGCTCCAGGCTCGGCCGGTCGCCGTCGCGCAGCAGGCGGGCCGCCGCCCGCAGCAGATCCTTCCGCGTCCTGCGCTTCTGGTTGCGCCTCCCTGCGCCGCCGATCCCTGCGCTGCCGTCCTCGCCGTTTCCGTCGGCCATGTCAGTCCTGCGGCAGTTGGCGGAAGACGGCGCCCATGTCGATCCAGACGTTCTCGCGCCGGATGTCGCCGCCGTCGGCGAACTCGACGACGTGGAGCAGGCGGAACTCCAGCGGCCGGCCGCGTCCCTGAAGGCCGAACGGCTTGCCGACGGCCCGGCCGCGCCAGATGGATTCGTCGACGAGGAAATCGTCGCCGTAGAGCCGCTTCACACACTCCACCCGGCCGTCGGCGAGGTCGGCGAACAGCGTCTCGTAGAAGGCGCGCGCGCCCTCGCGTCCCTGGGTCGGGCCCGTCGGCCAGCCGACGATGTCGTGCTCGGCGTCGTCCGTCAGCGTCGCCAGGACGCCCTCGACGTCGTCGCGCGCCTCGAAGCCGAAATGCGCGTCGATCTTCCGGTCCATATCCTCACGTGTCAGGGCCATCGCCACCCTCCAGCCAATCGTCAAAAGACGCGTCGATTATAATGAGACGTTCGTCTCATGACAATAAGGAGTGTTTAGGCCGGTGTTGACCCTGCGGCGGGCGCGGGCGAGCATGGTCGCATCATCGCGGCGGGCGGAACATGGCCGGAGCGGACGCGGGCACGGACGGCAACCTCTTCGCGCACCTTGCCGGAGCGGCCGGGGACGAGCGTATCGACGCATTGCTCGACCGGCCGGGACTGCGGATCGAGCGGATCGTGTCCACCGGGCAGGCCAGTCCACCGGGCTTCTGGTACGACCAGGAGGAGGCGGAATGGGTGCTGCTGGTCGCGGGCGCCGCCGGGCTGCAGTTCGAGGACGAGGAAGACGTGCGCACCCTGCGGCCCGGCGACCATCTGCTGATTCCGGCGCACCGGCGCCACCGCGTCGCCTGGACCGCCTCCGACGCGCCGACCGTCTGGCTCGCCGTGCACTTCCGGGACGACGCGTCCAAGGCTCGACGCCCGCTTACGGTTTGATGAACGTGACGTAGACCTCGCCGAGCGAGACGCCGAACCTCGTGACCTCGGCGCGGTTGATCAGCGCCCCGCCCGGCTGCAGCAGGAACCAGTCGTCGAAGGTGACCCGCCAAGTCCCGTCGCCGACGGGCAGGTCGAACTCGTAGGTCCAGTTGACGGCGTTGCCGCGGGCCGCGCCCGTCGCCTTGCCGACGACCCCGTTCGCGGTGCCCTCGTAGGTCCGCTCGCCGGTCGCGACGATGGTCCAGACCCGGCGCTCGGTCTCGCCGTCGTCGTAGACGAAGTCCTCGACCAGGGTCAGCGTGTCGCCCTCGACGGTGCCGTTCAGGTCGACGGTGAACTGCCGCTGTACCTTGCCGAAGCGATCGAAGAAGGCGCCCCACGCCTTCGTCTTGCCGGCGAAATACCGTTCCAGGCGCAGTTCCGGTTGGCGTCCGGCGAAGTCGTCGAGCTTCATGCCGCCGCAGCCGGCGAGCAGCGCCGCCGCGCCGAGGAGGGCCCCGGCGAGCCGGACCATGCGGGCGCGTCGGCTATGCGGCGGCCCCGCGGCGCGCCTCGCGGCGGTCGAGGATGCGGCGGATGCGGGACTGGAGTGCGGCATCGATCGGGTATCCCCATGCGACGAAGGCCGCCGCCAGCTTGAAGCCGATCGGCAGCAGGGCGTAGAGGGCGGACAGGACGAACAGGGCGCCGGGCGACGTTTCGCCGGTCCTGGCCTCGGATCCGGCGCCTTCGAAGCCGGCGAGCGCCAGCAGCGGGAAGGCGATGCCGACCGCACCGGCCAGCGCCAGCTTGGTGGCCATGCCCCAGACGGCGAACAGCAGCCCGGCGCGGGCGCGACGGCTGCGCACGGCGTCGAGGTCGGTGACGTCCGCCTGCATCGACCCCGGCAGCGCCAGGTCGGCGCCCAGGCAGATGCCCGTCCCGATGCACACCAGCAGGAACCAGCCGGTGTCGCCGGCACCCAACCACGGCACCGGCGCGAAGAGCAGGCAGGCGGCCAGCATCGAGGCGATCCAGGCGCGGTGCTTGCCGATCCGCGACGACAGCGCCAGCCAGGCCGGGATCGCCGCCACGCCGCAGACGACGTAGACGAGCAGCAGCGGACCGGACCAGCCCGGCGCCTGCAGGACATGCTCCACATAGAGCAGGAAGAGCGTCGCCGGCAGGCCGTTGGCGATGCCGTTCAGCAGATAGGCCGCCAGGAGGCGGACGAACGGCCGGTTGCCGAACAGCGCCCTGGCGCCGCGGCGCCAGCCGCCCGCGTGCAGCGCCGCCGGCACCTGTGTGTGACCCGTTTCCGGAATGCGCCACGCCGCGAAGACGACGGTCGCCGGCAGCGCCACCAGCAGCGCCCAGCCGAGCACCTCCAGCGCCCCTAGCCCATCGCCGGTCACCACCGCGATCGACGCCGCCGTCACCGTGCCGAGCAGCAGGCAGGCCTCGCGCCAGCCGGCGATCCGGCTGCGCTCGTCGTAGTCGGCGGAGATCTCGGCACCCCAGGCATACCAGGGCAGCAGGACCAGGGCGGCGCAGAGATAGACGGCCAGCGTCCAGCCGAGGAGATAGCCGGCGCCGGCATCCGCGGGCGGCAGGAACAGGAAGAAGATCGCGACCAGCAGCGGCGGCGTGCCGACCAGCATGGGCAGCCGGCGGCGCCGGTTCACCGGAAGCCGGTCGGACAGCCATCCGACCAGCGGATCCTGCACCAGGTCGACGATGCGCGCGGCGAAGAGGACCAGCCCGACGGTGGCGAAGCCGAGGCCGAGTTCGTCGGCATAGGCCTTCGGCAGGTAGATGTAGAGCGGCAGCAGCAGCGCCGCGAGCGGCAGGCCGGGAATACCGTACGCCGCCAGCAGCCCGGCGGGCAGCCGCTCGACCGGTCGCTCGCCGGGCCTGCCGGTCGCGGCCATCCTCTGCGCCACCATGCCCTACGTGCGGACCAGCGGGATCTGCATCACGTCGATGTTGCCGATGGTGAAGCCCGCCTCGCAGTAGCAGAGGTAGTAGCGCCAGAGCCGCCTGAACCGCTCGTCGAAGCCCTGGCCGCGGATCTCCGGCCAGGCCGCCTCGAAGCGTTCGCGCCACAGGTTCAGCGTGCGCGCATAGTCGCCGCCGAAGCGGCGCTCCGGCTGCGGCGTCAGTCCCGCTTCCGCGGCCGCCGCGCGGAACGCCGCCGGCGACGGCAGCATGCCGCCCGGAAAGACGTAGCGCTGGATGAAGTCGGTGCCCCGCCGATAGGCCGGGAAGACGGCATCGTCGATGGTTATCACCTGCACCGCCGCCCGGCCGCCGGGAACCAGGCAGCGCGCGACGGTCTCGAAGAAGGTGCGCCAGTAGCGCTCGCCGACGGCCTCGAACATCTCGATCGATACGATGCCGTCATAGGCGCCCCGGACGTCGCGATAGTCCTGGCGCCGGATCTCCACCCGGTCGCCGAGGCCCGCCGCCCGAATGCGCTGCGAGGCGTGCGCGTGCTGGGCGTCCGATATGGTCAGCGCCGTCACCGTGCAGCCGATCTCGCGGGCGGCCCATTCGGCGAAGCCGCCCCAGCCGCATCCGATCTCCAGCACGCGGCTGCCGGCACGCAGGCCGGCGGCCTCCGCGGCGCGGCGGTATTTGTTCACCTGTGCCGCCCCGAGATCCTCGATCTCGCCTTCGAACAGCGCGGCCGAGTAGGTCAGGCTCGGGTCGAGCCAGGCGCCGTAGAAATCGTTGCCCAGGTCGTAGTGCGCCAGGATGTTGCGGCGCGAGCCGCGGCGCGAGTTCGGGCGCAGCAGGTGGCCGAGCCGGGCGATGAGGCGCGACGGCAGGGAGCCGCCGAGGTCGCCCGCCAGCGCTTCCCAGTTCGCCGAGCCGAACGCGATGAAGCCGGTCAGGTCGGGCGTGTCGACCTCGCCGCGCACATAGGCTTCGGCGAAGCCCAGGTCGCCGCCGGTCACGATGCGGCGGAACGCCTGGCGGTCGCGGATGGTGAGCGAGGTGGACGGACCCGGCTCGCGGCCGTGCAGGTGGAGCCGCCGCCCGTCGGGAAGCGTCAGGTCGAGCGCGCCGAAGCGCAGCCGCTGCGCCGCCGCGCGCAGGACCGCCGCCTCGGCGAAGCGGAGATGCAGGCCGGCGACGGCCCGGGTCCAGCGCCGCGGCGGTCCGCCCAGCGCATCGGCAGCGGCGTTCAAACCGACATCTCCCGTCGTTCCGTGCCCGTTCCCGCGGACAGCCGGATCGCGCCGCCGCGCGGTGTGTGCGGATGGATTTTCGCGCCCTTGAGCCACAGTCGCAGCGCCTCCCAGTGAATCGCCCCGATCACCTTCTGCGTGAGGATCGGGTGGGAGAAGAATAGCCGCGCCAGGGCGCCGTCGCCGAGTGGGCGTGCGTGGGCGGAGAGAGTGGCGACCAGCTGCGGCCCCTCCGGCACGTCCTCCCGGATCATCATGTGCAGGCGCTCGTCAGGTCCCCGTAGGCGGAAGCGGTAGGTGGCCTCCATGCCGATGAACGGCGAGACGTAGAACGCCTTCTCCGCGCGGTGCGCGCTGCCGCCGTCGCCGATCGGAACGACGTAGCCGTGCCGCTCGCCCCGCGTGTTCGACACTTCGTACAGGATGGCGCCCAGCCGCCCATCGCGGTCGTGGCAGAACCACACCGTCAGCGGGTTGAAGACGTAGCCGAGCACGCGCGGGAAGCACAGCAGGCGGATCGGGCCGCCGTCGAGGTCGATCCCCGCCTCGGCCAGCCTCGCCTCGATCCACGGTCGCAGCGGCGTGCCGTCGCGCGGGCCGTGGTCGGCGTCGTGGAAGCTGAACAGGCCGGCGCGGTTGTACGCGAACAGGCGCAGCGACCGGTGGAGGGCCGGCAATTCGTCCAGGTCGAGCAGCATCGTGAAGACGCGATAGGCGAAGCGGTGGTGGAACGGGCGCAGCCGCGCATGCGCCACACGGCCCACGAAAATCCGGCTGGCGAAGCCCGCTGACGCCGCGGCGGTCATGCCGCTTCCAGGGAGTCGACGCGATAGTCGGCGGCCACCGGCGCCGTGACACGCGGATCGATGGGCGGCTCCCAGGGGGCGGCGCAGCCGAGGGCGCGGGCCACGCCCAGCGCCGACGACAGGCCGTCTTCGTGGAAGCCGAAGCCGGTCCAGGCGCCGCAATACCAGATTCCCGCCGTCCCCTGGATCGCCGGAAGGCGCCGCTGTGCCGCGACCGCCGCGGCGTCGAAGGCCGGATGGTCGTAGCTCCAGCTGCCGAGCACCGTCTCGGGCGCGGGCTCGTCGAGCGGGTTCAGCGACAGAATCACCGGCTTGCGCACCCCCAGCGGCTGCAGTCGGTTCATCCAGTAGCTCAGCGCAACGCCCGCCTCGCTGCCGCGGGCATCCTCGCCGCGCGCCATGTAGTTCCAACTGGCCCAGGCGCGCCGGCGGCGCGGCATCAGCGATCGGTCGGTGTGAAGGATCGCGCGGTTCGGGCGGAAGCCGACGGCGCCCAGCGTCTGCCGTTCCGCCGGCGTCGCCTCGTCGCCCAGGATGCGCAGCGCCTGGTCGGCGTGGCAGCCCATCACCACGGCGTCGAACCGGTCGGTATGGCCGCTGCCGTCGCGCACCGTCACGCCGGCCGGCGTGCGATGCACGGCCGCGACCGGTGCGCCCAGCCGGATGGTGCCGTCGAAGTCCGCCGCCAGGCGCTGCACATATTCCCGGCTGCCGCCGACGACGGTGCGCCAGCGCGGCCGCTCGCCCAGGCTGAACAGGCGATGGTTGTCGAAGAAGCGGATGAACGTCTCCGCCGGCATCCGCGACACGTCGCCCAGCGGGCAGGACCAGATCGCCGCCGCCATGGGCAGGAGATGCCGGTCGAGGAAGACGCGCGAATAGCCCCCCTCGGCGAGCACGTCGCCGATGGTGGTGTCGGCCCGCATCCCGCGATCGAGCAGTCCCGGCGCTGTGCGGTAGAAGCGCACCACGTCGCGCAGCATCGCCCAGTGCGACGGCCGCACGACGTTCGCAGGCTGCGCGACCAGGCCGGCGATGCTGCCGGAATATTCGTAGCGGCCGCGGTCGAGCGAGACCGCGAACGACATGTCGCTCGCGACGGTGGCGACGCCCAGCTGGCCGAACAGCGCCGTCAGGTTCGGGTAGTTCAGCTCGTTGTAGACGATGAAGCCGGTGTCCACCGGCACCAGCCGCCCGTCGAGGCGCACCGTGACCGTATGGGCGTGGCCCCCCAGGCGTCGCTCGGCTTCGTACAGGACGACCTCGTGCCGCCGGGACAGCGACCAGGCCGCCGCCAACCCCGCGATACCGCTTCCGACAACCGCAATGCGCATGCTCGTCTTCGGCCCTTCTTGTCCTGTACCCGGCCGTTCCGGTTTTCTCGGCGGCGGCCTCTCGTTCGGGCCATAGCTACGTGCACCGCGACGCGACGGATCATATAGTCGCGCTGTGATCCGACCCGGCATGGGCCGCGTAAGCGCCACAGACATCGGGGAGGACGCATGAACGCCGTGGCGTGTGCGCTGGCTCCGAAGGTGCGGAGTCTCGAGCCATTCGCCCGACTGCGGCCGAAGAGGCGGGAGCGATGCGCTGACGGGGAACGCGTGGAGGATTTGACCGGTCTGGTTCGTGCCGTGGCGCTTCAGCGCGACCGCGCGGCGTTCTGCACGATCTTCGAGGTGATGGCGCCTCGGGTGAAGGCGTTTCTTCGCCGCGGTGGTGCCGACGACCAGACGGCAGAGGATGTGACGCAGGACGTGATGATCACGGTTTGGCAACGTGCGGCGATGTACGATCCGGCGAAGGCGAGCGTCAGCACGTGGGTGTTCACGATCGCCAGGAACCGGCGGATCGACCTGATCCGCCGGGCGCGCCGACCGGAGATCGACGTGGTCGAGACCGAGATGCGCGCCGAGGAAGACCCGGCGCATCGCGAGATGGAGGCACGCCTCGACGCGCCGGCGCTCGCGAGCGCGATGCAGCGCCTGCCGAGCGACCAGAAGGCGCTGCTGGAACTGGCGTTCTTCGAGGACAAGACCCACACGGCCATCGCCGAAAGCCTCGGCCTGCCGCTCGGTACGGTCAAGTCGCGCCTGCGGCTCGGGCTCGCGAAGCTGCGCGCCGCCCTCGGGGACATCTCGTGATGCCGCAGTTCCATCCCACCGACGAGCATCTTCTCGACTATGCGACGGGCGCGCAGGACGAGTCGCTGGCGCTGCTGATCGGCACCCACCTCGCGCTGTGCGCAGAGTGCCGGGCGCGGGCGGCCCGGCTGGACGCGCTGGGCGGCGCGCTGCTGGAGGGGGTCGAGACGGCCGCATTGCGGCCGTCAGCCCTGAACGACTGTCTCGAACGTCTCAGCGTCGCCGGCGATCCGCCGCCGCCGCCGGTGCGGACCGTTCGGCCGGACCCTGTGATCCCGGAGCCGCTGCGCTCCTATCTCGGCCGCCCGCTCGACGAACTTCCCTGGCGCAGTTATGGCGGCAAGGTGCGCGAGTTCCGCATGTCGCTGGGGACACGCGGCAATGCGGTGCGCATGTATCGCATAGCGCCCGGTGCCGCGCTGCCCGAGCATCGCCATGCCGGGGAGGAACTGACGCTCGTCCTCGCCGGCGGCTTCAGCGACGGCGAGGCCAGCTATGCCCGCGGCGACGTTGCCTGTGCCGACAGCAGCATCGTCCACACGCCGGTGGCCGACCTGGACGGCGAGTGCATCTGCCTCGCGGTTACCACCGGGCCGCTGCGCTTCACCGGCTTCTTCGGCCGCCTCCTGAACATCGTCGTCCGCGACTGACCCGGCGGGGTTCTTCCCCGCCGGCCTTCTCGCATGCTATGTGTTGTCACAGACAACATATCGGGAGGCGATGGTGCAGACGGTCGCTGAGGTCCGCGATTTCAACCGCTTCTATACGCGGCAGATCGGCCTGCTGCGCGAGCACCTGCCGCCGGGCGAATGCTCCCTGGCGGAGGCACGGGTCGTCTACGAGCTGGCGAAGGGCGGCGAACAGACCGCGGCCGACCTCGCGCGCACGCTGGACATGGACAAGGCCCATCTCAGCCGCATCGTCGCCCGCTTCCGGACGCGCGGCCTGGTCGCGAGCCGCGTCAGCCCCGATCACGGCAAGCACCGGCTGCTCTCCCTGACCGAGGCGGGCCGGGCCCTGTTCGCGCGGCTGGACCAGGGCAGCAGGGCGCAGATGGAGGCGATCCTGGCACCGCTCGACGACGCGGCGCGCGGCCGTCTGACGCACGCCATGGGCGAGATCAGGACGCTGCTCGATCCCGGCGACCGGACGCGTCGCCCCGCCGGCGTCCGGCTTCGGCCACCCGAGATCGGCGATCTCGGCTGGGTGGTGCACCGCCACGCCGTGCTCTACGACCGGGAGTACGGCTTCGATCGCACCTTCGAAGGCATGGTGGCGGAGATCGTCGGCCGGTTCTCGGCCGACTTCGACCCCCGTCGCGACGATGCGTGGATCGCCGAGCATGCCGGCCGCATCGCCGGGTCCGTCTTCCTCGTGCGCGGCGAGGCGGCGGGTGCCGCAAAGCTCCGGCTGCTCTATGTCGAACCGGATGCCCGCGGGCTCGGCATCGGCGGGCGGCTCGTCGACGCCTGCATCGCGCGCGCACGGGCGCTCGGCTACCGCCGGCTCGACCTCTGGACGAACGACATCCTCGTCGCGGCGCGCCGGATCTATCAGGCGGCCGGCTTCACCCTGGTCGAGAGCAGCCCGCACCGGTCGTTCGGTCTCGATCTCGTCGGCGAGGTATGGACGCTGGATCTGGCGGCCACGGACGGGGCGCGCGCGCCCGCTTGAGGTTCCGTTAACCAACTGCGGTTGTAATGGCCTTCCCTGGGTCGCCTGAAGAAGGGTCGGCATGTCGGTTTGTCCGCGCTGCGAGGTGCTTCCGTCGAAGATCGACGGGCCGCGCGACTATTATCTCTGGTTTCCGCTGGGTCATTCGCACGCCAAGGTGCGTCGGACGTTCGAGGAGACGGGCGCCGCCTGGCGGCCGGATCCGGAAACCGGTGCCTCGGTGCTTTCGGTCGACCCCGCGACCTTCCGGTCGATCGGCGGCCGGCTGCTCGACGTCCTCTCCTCCGAGGAGATCAGGGCGACGCGCATCCTCGCCGTCTCGCCGGGCGACGGTCCCGGCCGCCGCGACTATCCCGCCGTGACCAGCCTGCGGCAGATGCTGGCGTTCCAGGATTCGAACTGGCTGCTCGATGCGCTGGCCCGCGAGGACCTGTCGGTACGGTTCGCGCCGATCGCCTTCGCCGATGCGGTCGAGGAGGTCTTCGCCCATCAGGCCGACGTCGCGGTGCGGAATGCGTCCGGCGACGAGGTCGACGGCGTGGCCCTCCTGCAGATCGCGCAGGAGGCCGGCCTGCTGTTCCAGGCCGACCGGCTGGCGCGGATCGCCGCCATCAAGGAGGCCGAGGCGCAGCGTATCGACACGCCCCTCTTCGTCACGTTCTCGCCGGCCGCGATCTACGACCCGACCTTCTGTCTGCGCACCACGGTGGCGGCGCTGGAGGCGACGAGCATCCCGAAGGACGCCGTCTGCTTCACCATCGTGGCGCCCGAACGCTGGGACGACCCCCGCCACCTGCGCACCATCCTCGACTTCTACCGCGGGTCCGGATTCAGGGTGGCACTCGGCGGCGTCGGGTCCGGTGCGTCGTCGCTCTCGCTGATCGAGACGCTGAAGCCCGACATCATCTTCGTCGACCGGGGCATCGTCGCATCGGTCGATGCCGACACCTACAAGCAGGTGATCGCGCGCAAGCTGCTCGAAATCGCGCAGCGGCTGCGGATCGAGAGCGTCGTCGGCGGCATCGCCACCGAGGCCGAGATGACCTGGGCCTACGAGCAGGGCGCCAACTATGTGCAGGGACCCTACCTGACGCGCCACATGGAACCCCGCTCCGTCCGGGTCGCATGACCGCGCCGGACGCGGGCGACAAGGCGCCGGGTGCGCCGCCGACCTTCCTGTTTGCCGCCCTGCTCGACGGTCTCGGGCCGTGTCATCTGGCGACGGCCGACGGGGAGATCCTCCATGCCAGCCGTCCGCTGAAGGAACTGTTCGCCCTGCACGGCGAGCCGCTTCCCCGCGCCCTGCCGCGCCATGTCGCGGTGCGGGCGGCCCGCCAGCCGGGCGGTATCCGGACCCTGACGACGCTGCGGCGCGACGGCGCCGAGCGGCAGTTCAACGCGATCCATCGCCGCTTCGGCGGCGAGGGCGCGGCCACGCACCAGATCCTCACGACCTATGAGGAGACCACCCGGGAGCAGCAGGCGCTGGCGGCGCTGCGGCGCGCACGGGACCGCTCGGACGACCTGATGCGCGTCGTCTCGGACTGGGTGTGGGAGTGCGATCGCGACTGGCGCCTCGTCTTCGTCGCGACGCGCGACGGCACTCTGCTCGGCCGGCCGGCGGAGGCCGTCAAGGGAACCGGCCTTTTCGAACTCGGTCGGTTCGTCGCCGACAGGGACCGGCCCGCGGCGCGGCTGCCGCGGCCGCGCCAGCGTGCCGCCTTCTACGACGTGCTCTTCGGCGCCGTCGACGCTGCGGGCGGCGAGCGCCTGTTCCGCATGTCGGCCGTACCGATCTTCAGCGAGCAGGACGGGCTGTTCGAGGGCTTCCGCGGTTCGGCCTCGGACGTGACCGACCGCGTGTCAGCGGAGGCGGACGCCGCCGCCTACCGCGCCCAACTCGAGGCGACGCTCGCGGCGCTGAAGGAGCGCAACCGGCAACTCGATGAGGCCCTCCAGGCGGCCAATGCGGCTGCGGCCGCGAAGAGCGAGTTCCTGGCGATGATGAGCCACGAACTGCGCACGCCGCTGAACGCCGTGATCGGCTTCTCCGAGGTCATGGAGATGGAGGCGTTCGGGCCGCTGGGGCACGACAAGTACAAGGGCTACGTCGTCGACGTGCTGCAGAGCGGGCGCTTCCTGCTCTCGCTGATCAACGACATTCTCGACCTGGTGAAGTTCGAGAGCGGCCGGATGGATCTGCATCCGGAACCGGTCGACGTCCTCGAAGTGGCACGCGAGTGTGTCGGCTTCGTCCGCGAGCAGGCCATCCGGAAGTCGGTCGTCATCGATCTCGCCGTTCGCCCCGGCATCGTCGTCCGGGCCGATCCGAAGCGCCTCCGCCAGCTGCTGCTGAACCTCCTGTCCAACGCGGTGAAGTTCACGCCGGAAGGCGGCCGCATCGACCTGACCGCCGCGGCGGAGACCGATGGCGACGGCCGGCCGAAGGTCGCCATCGTCTGCCGCGATACCGGCATCGGCATCGCGGCGGAGCATCTCGACATGGTGTTCGAGCCGTTCCGTCAGGCGGACAGCTCGCTCGCGCGCAAGCACGAGGGCACCGGCCTCGGCCTCCCCATCGCGCGGTCGATCGCCGAGCGTCACGGCGGCTCGCTGACCCTCGCGAGTACGGTCGGCATGGGCACGACGGCGACCCTGCGGCTGCCGGCGGCATCCGACGTTCAGTAGGGCCGGCTGCCCTTGATCTGCGTCCGGTGCATGCGCCGGCGCAGCGCAGGGTCGAACGGCTCGCGCCGGTGCAGCGTGCAGCGGTTGTCCCACATGACGACGTCGCCGACGCGCCAGTGCTGCACCCAGCAGAATTCCGGCTTGATCGCATGCGCCCAGAGTTCGTCGAGCAGCCGGTCGCTCTCGGCGACCGGCACCCCCATGACGTAGGCGTTCCGCCGTCGGCCGAGGAACAGCGCCTTGCGCCCCGTCTCCGGGTGCGTCCGCACCAGCGGGTGGATGGCACCCGGCAGGTCCTCCGGCGTGTAGTGTTCGTCGAAGCCGGCGCGCAGTTCGCCCGTGCTGTTGCGCGTCGCGTCGTGCTTGCAGGTCAGCGTCTCCAGCCGCGCACGCATGTCCGCCGGCAGAGCCTCGAACGCCGCGTACATGTTGCAGAACCAAGTGTGGCCGGCCCCCTCCGGCACCTCGATGCCGTAGAGCACGCTCGCGTCGGGCGGCACGTCGTTATAGGACATGTCGGTGTGCCACTCGGCCTCGCCCGCGCCCAGGCTGCCGACGGGCTTGCCGTCCACGACGATGTTGGAGATGACGGCGATCTCCGGCCGCTCGGGCTGGAACGGCCGGCCGGTGCGCCCGGTCGGCGCCATGTCCAGGTCGCCGATGCGCCGGCTGAAATCGGCCAGCGCGTCGTCGTCCAGCGTCTGGCCGCGGAAGCGCAGCACCAGATGGTCGAGCCAGGCGCGGCGGATCTCGCCGAACAGCGCATCGTCCATCCGCGACAGGTCGACGCCGCTTATGTCGGCACCCAGGGTGTCGCCGCTGGGTGTGACCCGGATGCCGGTATCCGCCTGTGCCGTCGCCATGCTTTTTCCCCTTACTGCCGCAGACCGGCGGGCCGGTCCGGTTAGACCTCCAGGATCACGTAGTCGTCCTCGACGGTGACCGGGAAGCTCTCGGCCACGTAGGGACCCTTGACCAGTTCGGTGCCCGGCTCGACCGAGACCGGATATTTCTTCACGAAGGTGCGGCGCGGGTCGGACCAGGACTGGCCGGTGCGGATGTCGAACTCCCAGCCGTGCCAGGGGCACTTCACCATCTCGCCGGCGCGCGAGAACCGGTACTCCCCGGGCATGTCGGCCTCGACGATGCCGACCCGGTCGCCGTGGCACAGGCCGCCGCCCTCGTGCGGGCAGCGGTTCAGCAGCGCGTAATAGTCGCCCTGCATCTCGAACACGACGATGTCGCGGCCGCCGGCATGGACCAGCCGGCAGCCGCCCGACGGAATCTCGCCCACCCTGGCGACGACGTGACGACCCATCGTCAGGCCAGCCCGTACACCGCGCGGGCGTTCCCGGTGAAGATGCTGCGCTGCTGCTCTTCGGTCAGCGCCACCTTGAAGGCGTAGCGCGGGTCGTCGAAGTCCCAGTGCGGATAGTCCGTCGCGAACACGATGCGGTCGTAGCCGACCCACTCCAGCGTGTCGCGCAGGTCGCGGCGGCGGTCCGTCTCCTCGATCGGCTGGGTCGAGAACCAGATGTTGCGCTTGATGTAGGTGGACGGCGGGTGTGCCACGTGCGGGACCTCGTCGCGGAAGCGCGCCCACTGGCGGTCCATCCGCCACGTCCAGGTCGGGACCCAGCCAAAGCCGGCCTCGACGGCGACGATCTTCAGGTCGGGCCAGCGTTCCAGCACGCCCTCGAAGACGATGCTGGCCAGCGCCGTCTGCATCGCGACCGCGTTGCCGAAATGATCCTCGATATAAAAGGAGTGCCAGCCGCCCGGCGTCAGCGGCACGCCGTTGGCGCCGCCGGAATGGATCCCGATCGGGATGCCGTGCCGCGCCGCGGCCTCGAAGATCGGCCAGTAGCGCTTGCGACCGAGCGGCTCGCTGGTGCGCGCGGTCAGGAAGATCTGGGCGAAATGCTTGTCTCCGGCGCGCCGCTCGATCTCGGCGACCGCCGCCTCGGGGTCCTCGCAGGGCAGCGAGATGGAGGCTTTCAGCCGCGGCTCGGGCCGCGCCCATTCCTCGACCTGCCAGTCGTTGACCGCGCGGGCGAGGGCCGCCGCGAACTCCAGGTTCCGCTGGTCCTTCACGGCCGGATACAGCACCTGCAGGATGCCGTATTCGACTCCGTTCGGGTCCAGATGCTGTTCGCGCATGAAGTCCAGGTCGCTGCCCGGCGGCCCGCCGTTCGGCGGCCAGGAATCGCGCCGCGACAGGGCCGGCGTCGCCTTCGGATAGGCGGGGCTGCCGAGGAACGGCAGGCGCGTGTGCGGGCCGTAGCTGTCGACGAAGTCGCGCCAGCGCGTCGAGAGGAAGGGGTGCAGGCTCTTCGGCGACCGCAGCATCGGATGGATGTCGCAATCGATCACCGACAGCTTCGCCTGTGCGCCGGTTGCGGCGCCGTCGCGTGGCCGGTCGAGGGTGTCGACGCTCATTGCACGGTCTCCCCTAGCCTGGGATAGGTCGCGAGCGGGTTGTCCCGCGCGATCTTCGCGACGAGGCTCGCGGACAGGCCCTGCGGCAGGGCTCTGTCCTCGTCGAAATGCCAGTGCGGATAGTCGGTCGAGAACAGGATCAACTCGTCCGACCCCATCTGGTCCACGACCCGCTCGAACAGCGCCGGCTCCGGCGGCTCGTCGGTCGGCTGCAGCGTGAAGCGGACATGCTCCGCCACGATCTCGGACGGCGGCCGGTCGACCCACGGCGTCTCGCGCCGCACGCCGCGCCAGGTCTTGTTGGCGCGCCACGTCCAGCTCGGCAGCCAGGTGAAGCCGGATTCGGTCAGCACGACCTTCAGGCCGGGATGCTTGGCGAACACGCCCTCCGCCACCAGGCTCAGCAGCTGGTTCTGGAACGAGGCCGACTGCGCGACATAGTCCTCGACGAAATAAGAGGGCCAGCCGTTCGCCGTGGTCGGCTGGCGATAGCCGCTGCCGGCGTGGATGGCGACGGGCAGGCCGTGTTTCTCGGCCGCCGCGTAGATCGGCCAGTAGTGCCGCTTGCCGAGCGGCATGTCGTGCGAGACCAGCATCAGCACCTGGACGAACCGCCGGTCGCCAGCGCGCCGCTCGATCTCCTCGGCGGCGAGGTGCGGGTCCTGCGCCGGCACGACGATCGACGCGCGCAGGCGCGGCTCGCGGTCGAGCCATTCCGCGGCGACCCAGTCGTTCACCGCCTTCGCCAGCGCGGCGGCGAGGTCGGCGTTGAACAGCGCCAGCGCGCCGTGCATGCAGTTCAGGATGGCGAAGCGGGTGTCGAACGGGCCGAGCAGGTGGGCGCGCATCAGGTCCAGGCTGGATCCCGGCTTGCCGCCGATGTCGGGTCGCCAGTCCGGCCGGCCGTGCGCCTTGGCGCCCGGCGGAAAGGACGACAGTTCGAGCCCGTCGATGCCGCGGGTGACGACCGTCTCGCGCCAGTAATCGTCGAGATACGGCACCAGGGCCTTCATGTCCGGCGCGGCCGGATGGACGTCGCAGTCCACGAAGCCGAAAGCCGTATCGCCCATGCGCGCCTGTCTCCCTACGTGCCGCGGGACCCGCGGCGCGGAAGCGAAATGCGCGCGGGGGCTGGCGCCCGCCGCACAGTTTCCTCCAGCTTCCGGGCGGGTGTTGCCGGCTTCAGCCGACCTCCACGCCTCGATTTGTCCTGACATTGGGGCGCGGCGGCGCAGGCTTGTCAAGCCGTTTTCACACGCGCCGATGCCGCCGTTGTGATGTCGGCAGGGTGACCGTGCTCACCGCCTTGGACTGGATCGGGCGTACGATCCCGTGCGTTGCATAGGCATCGGAGGCAGCCATGGCCGTCTTGAAGCGTGGTGACAGGGGCGATGCGGTCGAGACGTTGCAGATCTTCCTCACGGGCAAAGGCTTCAATCCACAAGGCGTCGACGGAATCTTCGGCGAAGACACCGAGGCGGCCGTGAGGGCTTTTCAGGAAGTGCACGGCCTCGCCGCGACCGGCCGCTTCGACCGGGAAACCGAAGCCAAGGCCCGTTCGCTTGGCATGCCCGACGCGGCGCCGTCGATCGCTTCCGTCGGCTCCTTGGACAGGAACGGCCCCGACTGGCCGGCCAAGCCGGACTTTCCGCCGCTCGTCGGCACTGCGGCCCGCCAGGCCATTTTCGGAGCGTTTGCCTTCTTGCACGAGCCGGTCCCGGGCAACTTCGAAAACATCCGGGTGACCGACGGATGGGCGCAGGCGAACATAGTGCCGGTGGTGGTCCCGGAACTGCGCGGCGTCGACGGTGCGCCGGGTTCCGGCCGGATCTTCATGCATCGGCTGGTGGCGGATCAGACGCGCGCATTGTGGTCTGCCTGGGATCGCGCTGGGCTGCGTCCACGGGTCCTGACCTGGGCGGGCTCGTACGTCCCGCGCCTCGTCCGCGGCGGCGCTAGTCTCAGCAACCATGCCTTCGGTACGGCCTTCGACATCAATGTGAAGTGGAATGGCCTCGGCGCTGTGCCGGCCCTCCTCGGCAAGGAGGGATGCGTGCGCGAACTGGTCGAGATCGCGCATGCGCACGGCTTCTACTGGGGCGGCCACTTCACCCGGCGCGACGGCATGCATTTCGAGGTCGCCAAGGTAATGTGACGGGCGGCGACCGTGGTCGCCGCCTGTCGAACTCACGCCCGCTTCACCTTCGCCTCGATCCGCGCCGCCAGCGCCAGCAGGCGCTCGGCGCGGTCGACGATGGGATAGTCGATCATCTTGCCGTCGACGGTGATCGAGGCGCGGCCCTGGGCCTTCGCGGTCTCGAAGCCTTCCACGACGCGCTTCGCCGCGGCCACCTCCTCGGCGGTCGGGCCGAAGCCGTCGTTCAGCATCGACACGACCTTCGGGTGGATGCAGGAGGCGCCGGCGAAGCCGAAGCGGCGCGAGTTGCGCACCACCTGCCGATAGCCCTCCTCGTCGTTGAAGTCGGCGACGGTGCCGATGATGCCCATCGGCAGCACGCCCGCGGCGCGCGCCGCGATCGCGACGCGCTGCTTCGGGTAGAGCAGCACGTCCGGATCGGGCAGGCCGCCGGTGTCGAGGGCGAAGTCCTCGCTGCCCAGGCCGACCGCGACGATGCGCGGATGCGCCATCGCGATCTCCTCGACGCGGGCGAAGGCGCTCGCCGTCTCGACCAGGATCGAGAACTTGGTGTGGCCGATCGGCATGCCCTTCTGGGATTCGATCCGGTCGACCAGTTCGGCGAGCAGGCGCACATGGCTGGCGCTGTCGATCTTGGGCAGCAGCAGTGCGCAGATCTCCGGCGAGACCACCGTCTCCAGGTCGCGCACGCAGAGTTCGAGCGGCGCGTTCACCCGCACCAGCACGTCGGCGCCGTTGCGCGACACCAGCTTCGCCGCCTCCGCCACCATGCCGCGCGCATTGGCCTTCTCGGCCAGCGGCACGCTGTCCTCCAGATCGAGGATGATGCCGTCGGCGCCGCGCGTGTGCGCCTTCTCGACATAGGCGCGCACGTTCGCCGGCACGAACAGCAGCGAGCGCCAGAGGGGGAGGTCTTTCTTGTAGGGATCCATCGGAGCGGCTCCTGAAATCAGATGACGCCGTCGGCTTTCAGCGCGGCGATGCGGTCGGCGTCGTAGACGAGGCCGTAGATCTCGTCGTTGTGCTGGCCGAGGTCGGGGGCGGGGGTGCGCAGCTTGGCGGGCGTGCCGCTGAGGCGCGGCACCGGCAGGTGCATGGGCACCGTGCCCATCTCGTCGTCCGGCGCCTCGACCAGGATGCCGCGCGCCTGGACGTGCGGGTCCTCCATGAACTGCGCGATGTCGTAGACCGGGGCGGCGGTGACCCCCTGCTCCTCGAAGAAGCGGATGTTCTCGTCCAGAGTCCGCGCGCCGATCCAGCCGCCGACGATGCCGTCGACGACGTCGCGGCGCTTGATGCGCTCGGCGTTGGTCGCGAACTCCGGATTGCGGTTCAGGTCGTCGCGGCCGATGGCGCGGAACAGGCGCTCGGTCATCGACTGGGTCGAGGCCGAGATCGCGACCCAGCCTTCGTCGCTGGTCTTGTAGACGTTGCGCGGCGACGACTGCTCCGAGGCCGAGCCGACGCGGCGGCGCTTCTTGCCGGTGACCCGGTGGATCGCCGCCTCCGGCCCCAGGATCGAGAAGATCGATTCCAGCAGGCTGAGGTCGATGACCTGGCCCGTGCCGCCGTTCTGCTCGATGTCGCGCACCGCGATGACCGTCGCCATGGCGCCGTAGAGGCCGGCGATCATGTCGGCCATGGCGAGCGGCGGCAGCACCGGCTCGCGATCCTCGAAGCCGTTGCGCGAGGCGAAGCCGGACATCGCCTCGACCAGCGTGCCGAAGCCGGGCCGCGGCGAGTAGGGTCCGGTCTGGCCGAAGCCCGACACCCGCACCATCACCAGCTTCGGGTTGACCGCGTGCAGCTGCTCCGGCCCCAGGCCGAGCCGCTCCATGTAGCCGAAGCGGAAGGATTCGATCAGCACGTCGAACTTCGGCAGCAGGTCCAGAATCACCTGCCGCGCCTGCGGCGACTTCAGGTCGAGCGTGATGCTCTTCTTGTTGCGGCCATAGACCTTCCAGTGGACGGAAAGGCCCTTCTCCTTCCAGTCGCGCAGCGTGTCGCCGCGCTTGCACGCCTCGACCTTCACCACCTCGGCGCCGTAGTCGGCGAGCTGCAGGCTGACCATGTTGCCGGCGACGAGCCGGGAGAAGTCCAGCACGCGGATGCCGCGCAGCGGCCCCGCGGCATCGGGTTCGAATTCGATCTTCGGCAGGGGCATCGGTGGGTCCGGTCGTTCGCGTGAAGTGGGATCAGGCCAGGCGGGCCGGGAATACGATACAGGCTTCCGCCGGAATGTGCGCGAACCCGGCTTCGCCGGTCGCCGCCTGGTCCGCCTCGACCCGGAAGCTGTGCTCGCCGGCATGGACCAGCGTCTGGTGGCGCGCGCCCAGATAGGTGCGCTCCTCGATGCGCACCTGCCACACGGTGCCGCCGTCGAAGCCGGGTGCGTTCGCGAGGCCTGCCAGCAGGATGCGCTCCGGCCGGACGGAGACGGTGACGCGCTCGCCGGCGCGGATGCTGTGCGGCGTGATCGCCGAGAGCGGCGGCAGGCCGGCGATCGCGACGCGCACGCTGCCGTCCGACGCCTCCAGCGCCTCGCCCTGGAAGAAGTTGCTGGAGCCGATGAAGTCCGCCACGAACGGGTCGAGCGGCCGCTCGTAGATCGTCCAGGGGTCGGCCAGCTGCACGATCTTGCCGGCGTTCATCACCGCGATCCGGTCGCTCAGCGCCAGCGCCTCGCTCTGGTCGTGGGTGACGTAGACGGTGGTGACCCCGACCTGGTTCTGCAGGTGGCGCAGCCAGGTCCGTGCCCGCTCGCGCAGCTTGGCGTCCAGGTTCGACAGCGGCTCGTCGAGCAGCAGCAGGCTCGGCCGGTAGACCAGCGTCCGCGCCAGTGCCACGCGCTGCTGCTGGCCGCCCGACAGGGCGTGCGGATAGCGCGCGGCATAGGGCTGCATCTCGACCAGGGCCAGCACCTCGTCGATGCGCCGGTCGCGCTCGGCCTTGGAGACCTTCCGCAGCTTCAGCGGAAACTCCAGGTTCTCGCGCACCGTCATGTGCGGCCACAGCGCGTAGGACTGGAACACCAGGCCGATCTCGCGCCCCTCGGGCGGGATGAAGCGGCCGGTGGCGCCGTCGAAGAAGACCTTGCCGCCCAGCGATATCCGCCCCTCGTCCGGCCGGTCCAGGCCGGCGACGGCGGCCAGCGTCGTCGACTTGCCGCAGCCGCTGGGCCCCAGCAGCGTCAGGAACTCGCCGTCGGCGACGGTGAAGGACACGTCGTCGACGGCCCGCACCTCGCCGAAGGTCTTGACCAGACCCTCGACCCGCAGTTCAGCCATAGATGCGCACTCCCATCAGCTTGCGGGCGCCGTAGACGAAGAGGACGGTGATCAGGATCTGGATCGTGGCGAGCGCCGAGACCGGCCCGTTGTCGCCGTTCACCCAGAACTGCAGCATGGTCGTGCCGATGACCTCGCTCCCCGGCGCGAACAGGAAGACCGCCGTCACATACTCCTTCAGGCTCATGATGAAGAGTAGGGCGAAACAGGAGAACATCGCCGGCTTCAGCAGCTTGAACAGGATGGAACGGCAGACGCGCCACCAGTCGGCACCCACCGTGCGGGCGCTGTTGTCGAGGTCGGCGCTGATCTGGGTGAGGGCCGGCGCGATGGCGCCGAAGCCGGTCGGCAGGTAGCGCATCAGGTAGGCGATCACCAGCAGCGCCACCGTGTTGCGCAGCCAGCCCAGCGGCGGGAACAGGCCCATCGCATAGAAGATGCCGATGCCGGCGATGATGCCCGGCACGGCGCGCGGCGTGATCGCGACATATTCCAGCAGCCGGCCGAAGCGGAACTGCGACCGGTTGGCGACCAGCGCGATCAGGGCGATCAGGAAGGTGCCGATCAGGCCGACCGCGAGCGCGATGATGATCGTGTTGTAGATGGAGCGGATATAGACGGGGTAGGTGAAGATCACCTCGTAATGCTGCCAGGTGAACATGTCCCAGATCGGCAGCAGCGGCGTCAGCAGCACCGTGACGGAGCGCAGGGCCAGCCCGCCCAGGACGACGACGATGCCGAAGACGGCGTAGAAGACGAGGCCGCCGAAGGCGACCCAGCGCCACTTGCCGAGCGGGAAGCGCCGCGGCCGTGTCGCCTTGCCGCCGACGGTGACGAACCGGCCGGCATGGCGCATCAGGCGGCCCTGCAGCAGCAGGAGCAGCACCACCACGCCGAGCAGCAGGAACGCCGCGGCCGCGATCAGCGCATAGTCCGGCGTCGCCGCCATGAAGACCTTGTGATAGAGCCAGGTCGTGAAGGTCTCGATCTGCACCGGCCCGCCGAACACCAGCGGGATCGACAGCATCTCGATGGCGATGACGAAGTTCATCACCGTGCCGTAGATGATCGCCGGCCGCATCAGCGGCAGGGTGATGCTGCGCAGCACGGTCCAGGTGCCCGCACCGACCGAACGCGCCGCGTCCTCCAGGTTGGGATCGGCCGAACTCGCCGCCGCGATGCAGTAGAGATAGGCGAGCGGCGCCTGGGCGATGCCGGCCACCACCGCCATGCCGCCGATCGTGTAGAGGTTCCACGGCTCGAAGCCGATCAGGTTCTGCACGAACAGCGTCACGTAGCCGGACGGGCCGTACATGCTGAAGAAGCCGAAGGCCATGACCAGGTGCGACAGGAAGACCGGCCACAGCAGCAGGTCGCCGAAGAAGGCGCGGCCGGGGACGTCGGTGCGGCCGATCAGGATGGCGCCCAGGATGCCGAGCCCCTGGGCGATGATCGTCGTGCCGACCGCGAACCAGGCGGTATTGGTCACGATCTCGGCGAAGTCGGGCGCCGAGACGAGCCGCGAGAAGCTGCTCAGGGAGAGGGTCGCGGTCTCGTCGTAGAGCGGCTTGTCGAGAAACGCCTGGTACAGCACGGGCAGCAGCGGCAGCACGACGAGCAGCAGCGTGATGCCGGCAATGCCCCACTGGATCGCGACGTTGCGGTCGAACATCGGCACCGGCGTGTTCGCCGCCGGTGCTTCGGCGATGGTGGCCATCTGCGTTCCCGTTGTCGGTCGGGCCAGGTCGATGCCCGGTCCGGCGGCTCAGCCCCCGGACCGGGCCGGTCTCACTTGGACTGCGTGACCTGCTTCCAGCGCTCGACCAGGCCCGGGATCTTCTTCACCATCGCCGGGTCGTAGTCGATGAAGGACAGGTTCTCCTCGCCCAGTTCCTCGCGGATCGACTCGTAGGTGTAGAAGGCGACCTCCTCCTTCTTCACGCCGGGCCGGTAGGGTGTCAGGCCGCCGCGTCCGAATGCCGCCTGTCCGGTGTGCGACAGGATGAAGTCGAGCAGCAGCCTGGCGCTGTTCGGATTCGGCGCGCCCTTCGGGATCGCCATCAGGCGCAGGAAGAACGGTGTGCCGTCCTCGATGAAGTTCCAGCCCATCACCTTCTTGTTGACCGCGTCGTTGATCTTGGGGAAGACGACGACGCCCGAGCCGAAGTACAGGACCTTGTATTCGCCGCTGGCGAGCTTCGCCATCATCGGCCCGGTCGACATCTCCGGCCGCGTCTGCTTCCAGACGGTCTCCAGCGCCTTCTGCCCGGCCTCGCCGGTCTTGGCGAGATAGGCCAGGCTGACGGCCTGGGCGAAGGGCGACAGTTCGACGTTGTAGCCGCCGATGGCGTTCTTGAAGAGCGCCGGGTTCTCCTCGATCAGCTTGGCGAGGTGCTGGATGCCGCGCGGCCGCTTGTCCTCGGGCAGGACCAGCTTGTTGTAGACGATCGTGAAGGGGGTCGTGGAGACCGCATAGGCACCGTCGTGCGGCTTCGCCCATTTCGGCAGCTTGCTTTCCTCGGGCGAGGCGTAGGGTTCGACCGCGCCCTTGTCGAAGAACTCCAGCCAGCCGTCCACGTTGGCGCTGACGATCAGGTCCGTCGTCTTCGCCCCGGAACTGCGCTCGGCATAGTAGCGCGTGAAGACCTCGTTGCTGTTGAGGTCGAGCGTGCTGACGTTGATCCAGGGATAGAGCTTCTTGAAGTCTTCCAGGACCGGCGCCCAGTTGTACTGGGCCATGATCGAGTAGACGAGGAGATCGCCCTCGCTCTTCGACGCCTCGATCATCTTCGCGTAGTCGGCGGGATAATAGTCCGGCACGGCCGGCGTCTGCGCCGAGACCTGGGCGGTCGACAGCATGCCCAGGGCGACCGCCGGAAGCACCGCCCGCGCGGCCACTCGCATGAGTCCATGCAGCATATCCGCGTCTCCTCCTGATGTCTTGTCGTCCGCGCGTGAACCGTGCGGACATCTTGCTTGTCCGGACATCGTGTCGGCCAATCGAGCGCGGTGTCAATCGGCACCCCGGTGTCGCGAGACGCGCAGGCCGGCTACCGCCCGATTCTCAGAGCGCACCCTCGGTTTCGATGTGCAGGGTTTCGCCGCAATGCTTGCAATGGACCGCGTCGGGGTCGTGGCGGGTCAGGCCGCAGGTCGGGCATTCGTGCCGCACCTTGGTCGGCCGGAACAGCACCTGGGCGAGGCGCAGGAACAGCGTCACCCCGACGATCATGATCGCGACCGATATCAGCCGTCCGCCCGTGCCGGGCAGGGTGATGTCGCCGAAGCCCGTCGTCGTCAGCGCCGTGACGGTGAAATACAGGGCGTCGGCATAGTTGGCGATGTCGGGATTGCTCCAGTGCTGGGTCTCGTAGACCAGCCCCGTCATGACGAAGATGAAGACGAGCAGGTTGACGACGGCGACCAGGATCTCCTCGTTGCGGCGGAAGAAGCGGAAGTCGCCGCGCAGCCGGCCCAGCATCTGGTAGGTGTGCAGCAGGCGCAGGGTGCGCAGGACGCGCAGGAAGCCGAGGCCGGCCCCGGTGAAGGGTATCAGGAACGACACGATCGCTGCCATGTCGGCCACGCTGATCGGGTGGAGCAGCGTCGCCGTCCTGCGCCGGGCGATGGCTATTCTCGCCGTGAAGTCGGCGAGGATCAGCAGGCCGAAGACGGCGTCGAGCGCCTCGGTCGTCGCGGTGTGCGGCAGGAACGACGTCGCGATGACGAACAGGATGGTGACGATGTCGAAGACGAGCAGCCCGTAGCGGAAGGCGTGCGCGCGCGGCGTGCCGCCCTCGTAGAGTTCCCGCGCGAAGCGTACCAGCCGGCCGCGGGTCATCCGTCGGACCTGACGACGCGGGCCACGAGGGAGCGCAGGCTGAGGCCCTGCACGACGATGGTGAAGATCACCACCGTGTAGGTCGCCGCCAGGATCGTCGACTTCTCGGCGACCTCCGGGATGGAGAGCGCCAGTGCCACGGAGATGCCGCCGCGCAGCCCGCCCCAGGTCAGGCAGGGGATCGTCCCCGGGATGAACCGCTGGGTCCGCGACAGCAGCCCCACGGGCACCGAGACGGCGGCGAGGCGCGCGCACAGGACGAGCGGCACGGCGGCCGCCGCGAGCCACAGGAACGACAGGTCGAACCGCAGCACCAGCACCTCCAGGCCGATCAGCAGGAACAGCACGGAGTTCAGGATCTCGTCGATCAGCGTCCAGAAGCCGAAGAGGTAGCGCTGGGTGCGGTCGCTCATGGCATGGCGCTGGCCGTGGTTGCCGATCAGCAGGCCGGCGACCACCATGGCGATCGGCCCGCTGAGATGCAGGTGCGTCGCCAGCGCGTAGGTGCCGGTCACCAGGGCGAGCGACAGCAGGACCTCGATCGGATAGTCGTCGATCGCCTCCATCCCCTTGTACGCGACGTAGCCCGCGGCGAGACCCAGCAGCGCACCGCCCAGCGCCTCGACGAAGAACAGTTCGGCGACATGCAGGGGATCGATGCCCTCGCCGGCGGCGCCGGCGGCCACCGCCAGGACCACCGTGAAGATCACGACGCCGACGCCGTCGTTGAACAGCGATTCCCCGATCATGTCGGTCTCGAGGGTTTCGGGGACGCGGACTGCCTTCAGGGTCGACAGCACCGCGACCGGATCGGTCGGGCTGATCAGCGCGCCGAAGACCAGCGCCCAGGTGAACGGCAGCGCCACCCCGAGCGCGCCGGCCGCCAGCCAGAAGCCGACGCCGACGATCGCCGTTGAGATCAGCACGCCGATCGTCGCCATCGATCCGACGGCCCAGGCACGGCTGCGCAGCACGGCCAGGTCGACGTGAAGCGCCCCGGCGAACAGCAGGAAACCGAGCATGCCTTCGAGCACGGTGCTCTGGAAGTCGATCCGCCGGAGGAGGTCGATCAGCTGCTCGTAGACCGTCTCGTCGGGAAACAGCAGTTCCACGCCGACCAGCACCAGCGAGGCGACCAGTCCCATCATCAGCAGGCCGATGGTGTGCGGCAGGCGGATGAGCCGATGGTTGACCCAGCCGAACAGGGCGGTCAGCACCAGCAGGATCGCGATCAGGTCGAAGACGGACAGCATCTCGGGCGAACGCCTCGGCTGGCGGAAGGGTCGCCCCGGCCAATCGATCGGAAGGGACCGATCGGGTGGGATGGAAGGCGCGGGCCGCAGTCGCGGACGGTATCGCGGCCGCGCCGCCACGCAAAAAGAAACCCCGCCGCCGTGGGTACGGCGGCGGGGTTCCTCGTCGTGGTCCGGCGTCGAGCGTGAGCTCGGGCCGGGTGGCCGGGTTACCTGAGCGCCGGGCCTAGAAGCCCATGCCGCCCATGTCGCCCATTCCACCCATGCCGCCCATGCCGCCGGGCATGCCGCCGCCGGCGCCGCCGCCGTTCTTCTCGGGACGGTCGGTGACCATCGCCTCGGTGGTGACCAGCAGGGCCGCCACCGACGCGGCGTCCTGGAGGGCGAGGCGCACGACCTTGGTCGGGTCGATGATGCCGGCCTTCACCAGGTCGCCATAGGTTCCGGTCTGGGCGTCGTAGCCGAAGTTCGTGTCGTTCTGCTCGAGCAGCTTGCCCGCGACGACCGCACCGTCGGCGCCCGCGTTCTCGGCGATCTGGCGGGCCGGAGCCTGCAGTGCCTTCCGGATGATGTCGACGCCGACCTTCTGGTCGTTGTTCGCCGGGTTCAGGCCGTCCAGCGCCTTGGTGCCGTACAGCAGCGCGGTGCCGCCGCCGGGCAGGACGCCTTCCTCGACCGCCGCCTTGGTCGCGTGCATCGCGTCGTCGACGCGATCCTTGCGCTCCTTCACCTCGATCTCGGTCGAACCGCCGACGCGGATGACCGCGACGCCGCCCGCGAGCTTCGCCAGACGCTCCTGCAGCTTCTCGCGGTCGTAGTCCGAGGAGGTCTCCTCGATCTGCGCCTTGATCTGCGTGCAGCGTGCCTGGATGTCGTCCGTGCCGCCGTTGCCGTCGACGATCGTCGTGTTGTCCTTGTCGATGCGCACCCGCTTCGCGCGGCCGAGCATGTCGAGGGTCACGTTCTCCAGCTTGATGCCGAGGTCTTCGGAGATGACCTCGCCGCCGGTGACGACGCCGATGTCTTCCAGCATCGCCTTGCGGCGGTCGCCGAAGCCCGGGGCCTTCACCGCCGCGACCTTCAGGCCGCCGCGCAGCTTGTTGACGACCAGGGTCGCCAGCGCCTCGCCCTCGATGTCCTCGGCGATGATCAGCAGCGGCTTGCCGCTCTGCGCCACGGCCTCGAGCACCGGCAGCATCTGCTGCAGGCCGGAGAGCTTCTTCTCGTGCAGGAGGATGTAGCAGTCCTCCATTTCCACGATCATCTTCTCGGCGTTGGTGATGAAGTACGGCGACAGGTAGCCGCGGTCGAACTGCATGCCCTCGACGACGTCGAGCTCGGTCTCGAGGCTCTTGGCCTCCTCGACCGTGATCACGCCCTCGTTGCCGACCTTCTGCATCGCCTCGGCGAGCATGCGGCCGACCTCACGGTCGCCGTTGGCGGAGATCGTGCCGACCTGGGCGATCTCGTCGTTGGTCGAGACCTTGCGCGAACGCGACTGCAGGTCCTTCACGACGGCTTCGACGGCCATGTCGATGCCGCGCTTCAGGTCCATCGGGTTCATACCGGCGGCAACCGCCTTCACGCCCTCGCGGACGATCGCCTGGGCCAGGACCGTGGCGGTCGTCGTGCCGTCGCCGGCCTCGGTGCTGGTCTTGGTCGCGACTTCCTTGACGAGCTGCGCGCCCATGTTCTCGAACTTGTCGGAAAGCTCGATTTCCTTGGCGACGCTGACGCCGTCCTTGGTGATCCGCGGCGCGCCGAACGCCTTGTCGATGACCACGTTGCGGCCCTTCGGGCCGAGCGTCACCTTGACGGCGTCGGCGAGGATGTTGACGCCGCGCACCATACGGTCGCGCGCGTCGCCGCCGAACTTCACGTCTTTGGCTGCCATGTGTTTCTGTCCTTGGATTGTAGAGTAGAGGGCCGGAACGGGAGGTCGGTCAGCCGGTCAGGCGACGACGCCCATGATGTCCGACTCCTTCATGATCAGGAATTCCTGACCATCCATCTTCACCTCGGTGCCCGACCATTTGCCGAACAGGATGCGGTCGCCGACCTTGACGTCGAGCGGCTGCAGACGGCCGCTCTCGTCGCGGGCGCCCGGGCCGACGGCGACGATCTCGCCTTCCTGCGGCTTCTCCTGGGCGGTCTCCGGGATGATGATCCCGCCGGAGGTCTTCTTTTCCTGCTCGATGCGCTTCACGAGTACGCGGTCGTGCAACGGCTTGAATGCCGGCATGTGGTGTCTCCTTCTCACGATCTGAAATCGCTGGCGCAGCTTTTAGCACTCTCGCATCCCGAGTGCCAGACTCCTGTGCCGGTGAGCGCGTGCGGTGAAGCGGTCACGCCACCCGGCACGAAATGTCCGCCGACGCACATGGTCGGAGCATCGCCCTGGGCAGAGACATGGTAGGTATCGGCGAACCTTCAATCTCGCGTGTTGCCGCACCACATTCCGTCAGGCTCGACAGAAGGCAGGAAAACCGCATGAAACGCTCCCGCTCCATCCGTCTCGTGCTGCTGGGCAGTGCTGGCGCCTTCATGCTTTCCGGCTGCGACGATCCGGTCGACGTGGCCACGAAAGGCCAGCTCTTCACCGACGCACAGGCCTGCGAATCCTCCTACGACCAGAAGGAGTGTCTCGAAGCCTACAAGCGCGCCGAGACCGCCCATGTGGAGACGGCGCCGAAGTTCGCGAACCGCGAGGAGTGCGAGGCGGAGTTCGGGGTCGAGAACTGCACCCCCGCGCCGCGCCAGACCGCGGCCGAGGGCGACCCGGCCCAGGCGAACGCCGGCGGCGGCAGCTGGTTCATGCCGGCGATGATGGGCTTCATGATGGGCCGGATGATGGGCGGCGGCTATGCCGCGGCGCCGATCTACCGCGACACCCAGAACAACGCCTATACCGGCCGCGACCGCACCGTCGGCCGTCTCGACAGCGCGCGCATGCCGCCGCCGGCGCGCGCCGCGGGCAGCGTCGGCGTGCCGAAGTTCGAGATGGCGCGCCAGCAGAACGTGGCGCGCGGCGGCTTCGGCCGGTCCGGCTACAGCTCGTCGAGCTGACCGGCGGGGGCGGAACGACCGAGAGCGGATAAGCCAGGGAGCGGGACGGCATGGAGCGGATCGCGATCGAACCGCGCGCCGATTGGCGCGAGCGCGCGGAGGCGATGGGCTTCCGCTTCCACACCATCGACGGCCAGCGCTACTGGACCGAGGACGCCTGCTACCGCTTCTCCGCGGCCGAGATCGACGCGATCGAGGACGCCACGGCGGAGCTGGAGCGCATCTGCCTGCTGGCGGTCGACCGCGTCGTCCAGGAGGGCCTCTACACCCGGCTCGCCATTCCCGAGGCGGCGCACGGCCTGATCGACGAGAGCTGGCGCCGCTTCGACCGCAACATGATCGGCCGCTTCGACCTCAGCTTCGACGGCAGCGGGCCGCCGAAGCTGCTCGAATACAATGCCGACACGCCGACCGCCCTGTTCGAGGCGAGCGTCGTGCAGTGGGAGTGGCTGCAGACCCTGCGCCCCGACGACGACCAGTTCAACTCGATCCACGAGAAGCTGGTCGAGGCCTGGGGCAAGTACGGCATCGCCGAGACGCTGTACTTCACCTGCGTGCGCGACCACGACGAGGATTTCGGCACGACCGAATATCTGCGCGACACCGCCGTGCAGGCCGGGCTCGACACGCGTTTCCTCTTCATCGACGAGATCGGCTGGGACGGGCTCGGCTTCGTCGACGCCGACGACCGCCACATCCGCAGCCTCTTCAAGCTCTATCCCTGGGAGTGGCTGATCGAGGAGAATTTCGGTGCCTATATCGGCCCGTCGCGGCTCCAGGTGATCGAGCCGCCGTGGAAGATGGTCCTCTCCAACAAGGCGATCCTGCCGATCCTGTGGGAGATGTTCGAGGGCCACCCGAACCTGCTGCCCGCCTCGCTCGACCCGCGCGACATAGCGGGACCCGTGGTCGCCAAGCCCGCCCTCGGCCGGGAAGGCCAGGGCGTCGTCGTCCACCCGGGCGGCCTGACCGACGCCCGCCCCGGCGAGGTCTACCAGGGCTTCGCGCCGCTCGCCGACTTCGGCGGCAACCGCGCGGTCATCGGCTCCTGGGTCATCGCCTCGCAGCCCGCCGGCATCGGCATCCGCGAGGACGACGACGCCGTCACCAAGAACACCAGCCGCTTCGTGCCGCACTACTTCGCGTAGGTGCGGCGGAAACGTGGTGCGGACGACGGGACTCGAACCCGTACTCTCTGAGAGAGGCAGATTTTCGTACCACTTCGGCTTTCGCCGCCGCCGGCGCGTGCGGCCGGCGTTCGTGGTCTGGACTGTCCCTTCGCCCTGGCCGCTGCGCGTCGCATCGGCTTTAGGCGCCGCCCGTCCAGTCTCTACACCTTCCCCGGCGGCGCGGCCGGGGCTTGGCTCGGGATCGGCATCGGGCCGCAGCCCGTCAGCTTTCCCCGACTTTGAGCGGTTCTACGCCGCGGATTTCCCCGCGGGCACTCCAATTGAAGTCTGCTGCGTCTACCGATTTCGCCACGTCCGCATCGACGCCTGCTGCCATAGCGCACCCCGCCGTTCGATGGCAAGCCGGCCCACACTTCTCAGATGCGGCTCACCGCGCGCGGCGCGATCACGTCGTAGTTGCGGCGCGACGTGCGGATGTGGTCGCGCATGGCGTTCTCGGCCGCCGGGCCGGACCCCTGCAGGATGGCCGTGACCACCCGGTCGTGCTCGGCCCAGGACTGGCTCAGCCGCTCCAGCGACGCGTAGAACTGTGCCTTGCGGAAGGGCTGCAGCCGCGCCCGGACCGACAGCGTCAGGTCGGTCAGGAAGCCGTTGCTGCTGCCGTTGCCGATCGCGTCGTGGAAGGAGTCGTTCAGGCCGGCATAGGCCTCCAGCTCGCCGTCCCGCACGGCCCGGCGCATGCGCTCGTGCAGCGCCGACAGCGCGCTGCGCTCGCCGCCCGTCATGCGCGTCGCGCACTCTCGCGCGCACACCGCCTCCAGTTCGCCGAGTACGGCGAACATCTCGTCCAGGCGCTCCCCGGTGATCGGCGCCACGACGGCGCCGCGATGCGGCCGTGCCACCGCCAGGCCGATCGCCTCCAGCTGGCGGATCGCCTCGCGCACCGGCGTGCGCGACACGCCGAACTGGCGCGCCAGTTCCTCCTCCTCGAGCGCGATGCCCGGGGCGAGCCGGCCGCAGACGATATCGTCGGCCAGCCGCAGGCGGATCTCCTCGGCGCGGGTGCGTGTCTCGGTGCGCATGGCGGCGGTTATAGCCTACGGGTCTGGCGCCAGCGACTGATTCGATCTACGCGCCGGCGCATTTTCAACGCGCGGCCGCGCCCCCGGTTCGCGCGTGCCGGCGCAGGAACGTCCAGATCTCGGCGGTGCCGTCGACGGCGTCGCTGGTCGGCCCGGCGAGGCGGGCCGGTAGCGGACCGCCGCCGCCGCTGCCCGGCCAGTGATGGCCGAGGTCGCGCACCAGCACGACAGCCAGCTCGCCGCCGCCGGCGCAGGGCGCCCACAGCCGGCGCTCGACGCGCGGCCCGTCGACCGCCGCGGCCGGCGCGTCCGGGCAGCCGAGGGCGGCGATCCAGCGGCCGACGGTGGCGAGCACCGCGGGCGGACGGTGGTCGGAGATGCCGGGCGCCGAGACCTGTCCGCCGTTCAGCGGGACCAGCGGGTCGCTGCCGCCGAAGATCAGGAGAAGCGGCGGCGGTCGCTCGCCGTTGCCGGGGACGTGGAGATGGCCGGCGACCGACGCCGCCGCCGCGAGGCGGCCCGGCATCTCGACCGCCAGCCGCTGGACCATCCCGCCGCCGTCGGCGAAGCCCACGGCATAGATGCGGCCGGGATCGATCGGGTGGCGCCGCGACACCGCTTCGATGGCGGCGCGCACATAGGCCACGTCGTCCGGCCGCGGCTTTGCGGCGGGCGGCGCCGAGCCGTCGGTCCAGACGCGCGGGTTGCGGAGCGGCTGTGCCGGGGCACCGGGGTCGGCGGGCATGGCCTCCAGGCCGGCCGCGACGAAACCGGAGGCGTCGGCCGTGCCGGTCCAGCCCTGGCGCTTCAGCACGTCCTCGGCCGTATCGCCGCCGCCCGCCAGCACCAGGACGAGCGGCATCGGGGTGTCGGGGGCGTCCGCCGGCCGGTGCACGGCCACCGGCCGGCCGTCCGCGACCTCGATCGTTTCCGCGGCACCGGCCGGATTCGCGGCCGAGACCGCCACCATCGCCAAGGCGGCCAGCGCGCGGATGCATCGGCGGGGCGTGCGGGCGGCTGTGCGGGCGGCGGAGGCGATGGCGTGGCTCCTCGGATCGGTCCGGGCTACCTATGCATCGCCCCTGCCGAAGTAAACGTGGGCGGCGGCCGGGTCAGGAGCCCGAGGCCTGCTTCGCCGCCTTCAGCACGACGTCCAGCAGGTGCTGGCCGGGGACCTCCTTGCCGTCCATCTCCTTCGCCCAGTCCTGCCAGACCGGCTTTGCGCCCTTCTCCTGCAGCTCGGCCAGCTGCGCGTCGTCATAGGTGATGCGCGTCAGGCCGGCCTTGTCGAAGATCGGGATCCACTTGTCGTCGGCCGCCTTGTATCCGGCGATCAGCGCCTCGTAGGCCGGCTCCTTCGTCGCCATCAGCATCTCCTTGTACTCGGCCGGGAGCGCCTCGAACGCGGTGATGCTGTGCAGCGTCGGGCAGTGGTTCGACCCCGGCGCCATGTTGAAGGTGTACCACTTCGACACCTCGTGGATCTTGTAGGCGCCGTGCGAGTAGCTGAACGGGAAGGCCGCCGCCTGGAACATGCCGCGCTCGATGCCGGTATAGACCTCGGGCGCCGGGACGGTGGTCGGCACCGCGCCCAGCTTGGTCATCGCCTGGCCGGTACCGCCCAGGGCGCGCACGCGCATGCCCTTCCAGTCCTCCAGCTTCAGCGGCGCCGGCCCGTTGCCCATGAACTCGGACTGCGGCAGCAGCGAGCGGAAGGTGACGGCGGCGTTCCAGCGCGCCATCTCCTTCTTGATCGCCTCTTCCTTGTAGAGCTCCTCCGACACGTCCTGCTGGATCTTCAGGGTCGGCAGCGGCAGGAACGGCAGGTCCAGTGTCGTCATCGCCGGGTTCTTGCCCGGATGATAGGCGGTGCAGATCGTCGCCATCTCGAAGGCGCCTATCTTCAGCCCGTCCAGGTTCTCCTTCGCCGGCGAGATCGCCTCGCTGTAGTGGATCCGGATCGTGAAGTTGCCGCCGCTGGCCTTCTCCACCTGCGCGGCCATCGCTTCGATGCCGGCGGTGTAGGCGCGCTGCGGGCCCCAGGTCGACAGGTTCCAGGTGATCTTCTCGGCCGCCTGCACGCTGCAGGTGGCGCCCGCGGCGGCCAGGGCGATCGCCCCGGCCAGCAGCCAGGGGCGGGGTATGGCGGTCATGGTCTGTCTCCTCCCGTCGCGATCCGTCTTGCGCGGATCGGAAGGGGGAAGCTTAGGGTAGGCGGGGCGGCCGCGTCACCCCGGCTTCGTCTCCCGGCCAGTCGTCTCCCGGCCAGTCGTCTCCCGGCCAGTCGTCACCTGCCGGCCACCACCTGCCGGTTCGTCTCGACATAGGTCGCGAGCGCCAGGAGCATGAACAGCGCGCTGCCGTAGAACACCCAGCGCGGGTCGCCATTGTCCATGATCCAGCCATACAGCACCGGCGTCACGGCGCCGCCCAGGCCGAGGCCGCTGGAGACGAAGCCGAACACCTTGCCGATCTGGCCGGGCGGCGCCACCGAGCGGACCAGCAGGTCGCGCGACGGCAGCAGGCTGCCCTGCAGCGTGCCGGCGAGGCCGAATACCGCCGTCAGCACGGCGAACGGCATGGCGATCGCGCCCACGATCCCGGTCAGCGCGGAGACGGCGAGCACGATGGCGACGAACAGCAGCAGCGGCCGGTGCGTCTTGTCGGCGAGCCAGCCGCCGACGAGGTTGCCGAACGAACTGCCGACGAGGTAGGCGCTGAGCGCCGTGGTCACCACGGCGAGCGGCACGCCGTAGAGCACGTCGAGGGCCGCCACGCTGAAATTGCGGATGCCGCCGAAGGCCATGGCGAAGACGCACTGGAACAGGAAGCACATCATCACCGGCCGCGACAGCAGCAGCGCCACGCCGGATCTGACCTCGCCACCCGCCGCGGAGCCACCCGCCGACGCGCCACCCTTTGGTTTGCGCCCGCTCTCCTCGGCCAGCCGGCTGAACTGGCTGGCGAGCAGTGCCGCCACGATCAGGCCGGCCGCCCCCGCCGCCAGGAACGCGACGTGCAGCCCGAACAGCTGCGCCAGGGCGATCATCACGATCGGCGCCGCCGCCCAGCCCAGGTTGCCGCTGACGGCATGATAGCTGAAGGCGCGGCCCAGCCGCCCCTTGTCGACCGAGGCCGACAGGATCGAGAAGTCGGCCGGGTGGAAGACCGAATTGCCGATCCCGCCGATCGCCGCCAGCAGGATCATCATCCAGTAGCTGTCGGTCAGGCCGAACCCCGCGATGGCGACCGCATAGAGCGACAGGCCGCCGATCAGCAGGTTGCGCGCGCCGATCCGGTCGACCAGGAATCCCACCGGCGTCTGGGTCAGGCCGGTCGACACGCCGGCGACCGTCATGATGACGCCCAGCTGCAGGAAGCTCAGCCCGTATGCCTGCGCCATCAGCGGGAACAGCGGCGGCAGCGCCAGCTGATAGAAATGGCTCAGGAAATGGGCGCTGGTGACGAGGCCGATCGCCCGGACCTCGCGGCCGGCGGCCGGCGCTGCTGCGGTCGTCATCGGCGGGTCAGTAGCCCAGGGCCAGCCCGTCCTTGCGCGGGTCCGACCCGCCGGTGAGGGTGCCGCGCTCGCGGTCGATCCAGATCGCCTGTCCGCCGCCGTGCGGCTTGTCGATCGGCTTCAGCTTGTGGCCAAGGCGGCTCAGCGCCTCGCACGCCTCGAAGCCGATGCCGCGCTCGACCTCCACCTGGCCCTCGTAGGCGAAGAGCCGCGCGAGGTCGATGGCCGCCTGCGGATCCATGCCGTAGTCCAGGATGCTGGTCAGCACCCAGGCGTGGCCGACCGGCTGGTAGTGGCCGCCCATCACGCCGAACGGCATGACCGCCGCGCCGCCCTTGGTCAGCATGCCGGGGATGATGGTGTGCATCGGGCGCTTGCGCGGCGCGATGCAGTTCGGATGGTCGGGGTCGATCACGAAGCCCAGGCCGCGGTTCTGCAGCATCACGCCGGACTTGGGCGCCATGATGCCGCTGCCGAACGCCTTGAACAGCGAGTTGATGAACGAGCAGGCGTTGCCGTCCTCGTCGACCACGCAGAGATAGACCGTGTCCTCGTGCGGCGGCAGCCCGGCCGGCGGCAGGTCGGCCATCGAGCGCTCGTCGCTCATGAAGCCGCGCAGGTCGGCCGCATAGGCCTTGTCGAGCAGGCGGGCCATCGGCACGTCGGCCATGCGCGGGTCGGCGACGAAGGCGTTGCGGTCGCGGAAGGCGAGGCGCGTCGCCTCGATCAGGCGGTGCAGGCGCGTCACCGACAGCGGCCCGCCGGGCGCCGGCTCGTAGCCCTCCAGGATGTTCAGCATCAGCAGCGCGATGATGCCCACCCCGTTCGGCGGGCACTCGTGCACGGTATAGCCGCGATAGTCGGTCGTGATCGGCTCGACATATTCGGCCTGCTGCGCCGCGAAATCCTCCAGCGTATGCAGCCCGCCCTTGGACCGCAGGTAGCCCACGATGTCCTCGGCGATCTCGCCGGTATAGAAGGCGTCGCGGCCGCCCTCGGCCACCATGCGCAGCGTCCGGCCCAGTTCCTTCTGGACGAAGCGCTCGCCCTCGGCCAGCGGCGTGCCGAACAGGCGCGCGGCGGACTCGTCCTTCCGCATCTTCGCCGCCTCGCCGGCCCAGTCGAGCGCCACGCGGCCGTGCACGACGAAGCCCTGCTCGGCATAGCGGATCGCCGGCTGCAGCAGCTCGCCCAGGCCCTTGCGGCCATGGTCGGCCACCAGCCGCGACCAGGCGTCGATGGCGCCCGGCACCGTCACGCAGTGCGGCGTCATGTCGGGGATCGCGTTGATGCCGCGCTCGCGGTACCAGTCGGCGGTCGCGGCGGCCGGCGCATGGCCGGAACCGTTCATCGCGATCACCTTTCCCGCACCCGCCGGCGCGTAGAGGCAGAAGCAGTCGCCGCCGATGCCGGTCGATTCCGGCTCGACCACGCAGAGCACGGCGCAGGCCGCGACGGCGGCGTCCACGGCGTTGCCGCCGGCGCGCAGCACGTCGAGTGCCGCCAGGGTCGCCGCCGGCTGCGACGTCGCCACCATGGCGTTCGTGGAACGCGCCGCAGAGCGGCCGGGAATATGGAAATCGCGCATCGCGCCTGTCTCCGCGGGGGCGGGAAAAACGCGATATTAGCGAGACGACGTGACGCAGGCCAGAAAAGCCGTCACGTGCCGTGCCGATGACGGGCGCGGACGAAATTGGTGACGCGACGGCCGTTCCGGCGTTGTGCCTGTGGTTCGTCCCGAACGGCCTCGGGACGAACGCCGGTCCGGAATGAGACGCTGAAAGGTGGACGATGTACCGATGGCTCGTGGTGCTGCTCGCGCTGGCCGGGACGGCGGTCGCTCAGCAGCCGCCGGAAAAGCAACAGGCGGAGAAACAACAGACGGAGAAACAACAGGCGGAGAAGCAGGAACCCGAGAAGATGCACATGATGCGTCCCGACGACATGCTCTACTGCCACCTCGTCGCGCAGCAGGCGCTGAAGTCGGAGCAGGTCGGCCTGATGTCGAAGCGGGACTACGAGGCCGTCTCGCGGCTCGCCCGGACGGCGAAGGGGATCCAGGTCCTCGACCAGGTGCAGGACGCCACGTTCCGCGGCCTCGCCGACTATGTCGGCAACGATATCTGGAACAGTGCGAACCTGAAGAACCAGGAAGCCATCGCCGCGACCGACAATCGCGACGTGGTGGCGCGCGAGCGGTTCCTGACCGCGTGCCTCATCAACATCGCCAACCTGGGAATGGGCACCGCGGAGGCCTATCGGCGCAAGCTCCTGTACGACCGATAGGACCGGGCGCCAGGGAACCTTGACCAGGACGGGTTGAGGAGAATGCCGGTCCGGCTGAGCCTTTCTCAGTTGCGGTGTTCGGCGGCCGGCGCTCCCATGGGCGCCGTGCCCACAGCCACCCCACCTAAAAGCCCCTGCGAGGTTCCCATGCCGCCGTCCCCCGTCGTCACGCTCGCCGGCCTCCCCCTGCAGACCCAGGCGCACGGCGACAGTTTCGAGGCGCGCATGGCGCCCGTCGCGGCACCGGCCGGCGCCCGCCGCCTCGGCGCCCGCCTCGTCGAGGTGCCGCCCGGCAAGAAGGCCTGGCCGTATCACTGCCACCACGCCAACGACGAGATGTTCGTGATCCTCTCGGGCCGCGGCGAACTGCGCTTCGGCGGGCAGGTCCACGCCGTCGCCGCCGGCGACGTCGTCGTCTGTCCCTCGGGCGGCCCCGAGACCGCCCACCAGATCGCCGCCCTCGGGCCGGAGCCGCTGCGCTACCTCGCCGTCAGCACGATGAACGAGCCCGACGTCATGGAATACCCGGACTCCGGCAAGCTCACCGTCTTCGCCGGCGCCGCCCCCGGCGGCGACAAGGCCGCCCGCCGCGTGGCGCTAAACGTCCGGACGCGCGACGGCGTGGACTATTGGGAGGGGGAGGGGTGAGGCGGCGCGGCGGCCTGCTCCCGCCGGGCACGGTCGAGGAAGGCTCTCGCCTCGCCGACGATTTGGTCGGGGTACTCCGGCAGGTTTGCCAGCGGATGCCGGACGATGTTTTGCCGTCTCCACCAGCGGCGCCGTAACCCCGGTGCGCCGTCGCGCAGCCGCACTTCGAGGTGGTGCTGTCTGAAGCCCTTCCGAGACAGGATGAAATGCCGGACGTCCGTCACGTCCGACCAGTCGAACCGCTGCGGCTTCCAACCGTCGATCGTGAGGCCGTTCCGGTCGAGGATCAGGGCCTGGCGACTGGCGCGGTCCGGATCGCTTCCCACCCGCCAAAGGACGACGACGGCCAGCGCCGAGAGCAGCGCGCTCAACAGGGTCGCCGCGATCATCGTGAAGGCGCGCCGGCCGTCTCCGCCCATCCCGTGGGTCAGGCAGAGCCATGCCGTTGCGGCAACGCTCGCGGTCGCATAGGCGATGATGCCGATAAAGCAGGAGACGAGGCCCAGCCCGCTCGGGCGGAAGATCCGTCGCTCCGGCGTTGGCGGCATTTGGTTCAGGACGGGCGATCCCGTCCTGAACAGCGCGCGGTCGTACCAGATCACGAGGCTCGTCATGACGGCGATGCCGGCCCAGAAGAGCGCTCGGTAGCCCCGCAATGCGGCATCCGACTCCCGATCCGTCAGTCCGCCTGCCGCGACGAGCACCATCAGCCACGCCGGCTTTCCCTGCGGAGACTCGCCGCAACCGCCGGAACCGCGCGTGGCGGCCGGGCGTTTTCCGCCGACCGCCGCAAGCGCCGATCCGGAAACGGGGCGGATCCGTCGGCGCCGAGGAGCCCCCATGCCGGAAGAACGCACACGCGCGCTCAGCGAGGTCCTGGAACACCTGGAGCGGTCGGTGCACGGCCGGAGCATCACCGTCCAGGACATGATGGACGCACTCGGCAGGAAATCCTTCGCCGCGATGATCATGATCTTCGCGCTGCTCGCGGCTTCTCCGGCCAGTGCCGTTCCGGGGCTGACGGCGACGGTCGGCCTCGCGGTCGCCGTGATGGTCGTCCAGATGCTCGCCGGGCGCGACTGCATCTGGCTGCCCGGTTTCCTCGCCGGGCGGCGCATCCCGTCGCAGCGCGTGTGCCAGGCGATCGGCTGGCTGCGCAGGCCGGTACATGCGGTCGAGCGCGTGCTCCGGCCGCGGATGACGTTCCTGATCAAGCGCCCGTGGCTCTATCTGCCGCTGTCGCTCATGCTCTGCATCGCCCTGTTCATGCCCTTCATGGAGGTGGTCCCGACGTCGGGCTCGATCGCCGCGACGGTGGTGGCGCTGTTCGCGGCGGGGATGCTGATGCGGGACGGCGCCCTGGTCTTCGCCGCGACCCTGCTGTCGGCGGCCGTTCCCGGTGCGGTCTGGTGGTTCGGGTTCGCGTGAGCGCGGCGAGCTAGGGGTCGAGCCGGCGGTGGTGGCCGGGAGGCCCGACCTGTGCCGCCAGCCACGCGCGCAGGCGCCTGACCCGGCGGTCGCGGCGCAGGCCGGGCGGGTAGACGAGCCAGTAGGCGCCGCCGGTCGCCAGCCGGTGATCGAAGGGTGCCGCGAGGCGCCCCGCCTGGATGTCGGCGGCGGCGATCTCCATCCCCGCCAGGGTGACGCCGGCGCCGTCGATGGCGGCGCGCAGGCCGAGGCCGGCGGAATCGACCGTGGTCACCGCCGCCGGCCGCAGCGGCCCGCCCGGCAGCGACGCGTTCCAGGCCTCGAAGTCGGCGCGGCGGTGCTGCGACAGGAACAGGTTGGCGCCGTTCACCGCCGCGCGCGGGTCTGCACCGGCACCGAACCCGGGCGCCGCCAGCAGCGTCACCGTCTCGGCGAACAGCAGCTCCGCCTCCAGCCCCGGCCATTCTCCGCGGCCATGCCGGATGGCGACGTCCGCGTCGCCGGCGGCGAGATCCACCGCCTCCTGCGTCGCCGAGATCAGCAGGGCGCTCCCCGCCGTCTCGAACGGGTACGTCGCCAGCCGCGGCGACAGCCAGTGCACCGCGAAGGTCGGCAGCATGCTGAGCCGGAGCGGCCCGGCCGTCCGCGCCTCGGTCAGCCGGGCGAGGCCGGCCGCGATGCGCCCGAAGCCGGCGGTCAGGTCCGGCGCCAGCGCCCGCCCGGCGGGCGTCGCCTCCAGCCCGGCGCCCGACCGGCGCAGCAGATCGACGCCCAGCGCCTCCTCCAGCACGCGGAGCTGGTGGCTGACGGCCGACGGCGTGACGCCCAGTTCCTCGGCCGCCGCCTTCACCGACCCGTGCCGCGCCGCCGCCTCGAAGGCGCGCAGCGCGTTGAGCGGCACCCCTATGCGCATGTCCCGCTCTCGTCCGCTCCCGCGGCGGCAGCGGCGCCCCTGGTGCCGTTGCCGCGCTCTATTCGTACTCGGCCCAAGTCTCGCCGGACTTGCGGTTGTAGAACAGGGTGATTTTGGAGACCGTGCAGAGGTCGAAGCCGTACCATTCGGCTTCCTCGGCATCGTCGTAGACGACCTTGACGTCCCATTTGCAGGTGCCCGCCCGCTTCGGGAACGTCACGTTCAGCCGCTGCCCGGTCTCGAGAACGTCGCTGCCGAGCACGTCGTCGGCCCACTCGTCCGACTTGGTCGGCCCGACATAGACCTCTTCGATCGTATAGCCGGTCTTGTTTATCAGCACGAAATCCTGCTTGCCCTGGGCGTGGGCGCCCGCGGCGGTGAACAGGCCGAGCGCGAGCAGGCCGGCAGTGACGAACCGACGCAACATCTAATTTTTCTCCGGAGACGATTGGCGGCTGCCGGACGGCGGCCGCGGATCGCAGGTTAGGCGCTATGAGATTGACGATCGCTGAACGCGCCGTGCAGCGCTTGGGAGACTTGCGACCCGTACCCCGCCTCCTGATATAGTGCCGTGGGAGGCTGGCGGCGGACGAGTCCCTCGCCAACCCGGTCAGGTCCGGAAGGAAGCAGCCGTAACGAGTTTCGGCTCGGGTCGCCGTCCAGTCTCCCACCTCATTCCGCGCCGCCGCATTCTTGAGTTGCCACGGGCCACGATGGACGATCAGTCGGCACCGGGCCAGTCGCCGGCCCCGGATATCCCCACCGAACCGGGCCTTCCCGGCCTTCCGGCGCCCTCCGGCGAGGCGGTGCAGCCCTATCGCGTCCTCGCCCGCAAGTACCGGCCGAAGACCTTCTCCGAGCTGATCGGCCAGGAAGCGCTGGTCCGCACCCTGTCCAACGCGCTCGCATCGGGCCGGCTGGCGCACGCCTTCATCCTCACCGGGGTGCGCGGCGTCGGCAAGACGACCACGGCGCGCATCATCGCCCGCGCCCTGAATTGCACCGGACCGGACGGCAGGGGCGGCCCGACCATCCAGCCCTGCGGCGTGTGCGACAACTGCGTGGCCATCGCCCAGGACCGGCACGTCGACGTGCTGGAGATGGACGCCGCCAGCCGCACCGGCATCGGCGACGTGCGCGAGCTGATCGAGGGCGTGCGCTACCGCCCGGTCTCGGCGCGCTACAAGGTCTACATCATCGACGAGGTGCACATGCTCTCGACGCAGGCCTTCAACGGCCTGCTGAAGACGCTCGAGGAGCCGCCCGAGCATGTGAAGTTCATTTTCGCCACCACCGAGATCCGCAAGGTCCCGGTCACCGTCCTGTCGCGCTGCCAGCGCTTCGACCTGCGCCGCGTCGCCTCCGAGGTGCTGATGGCGCATTTCGAGCGCGTCGCGCGCGCCGAGGGCGTGACCCTGGAGCCCGAGGCGCTGGCGCTCGTCGCGCGCGCCGCCGACGGGTCGGTGCGCGACGGCCTGTCGATCCTCGACCAGGCGATCGCCCATGCCGGCCCCGTGCCCGTCTCGGCCGGCCAGGTGCGGGAGATGCTGGGCCTCGCCGACCGGACGCGCGTCTTCGACCTGGCCGAGGCGCTGCTGCGCGGCGAGGCGCGCGAAGCACTGGTGCTGTTCGCCGACATGCACGACGCCGGTGCCGACCCGGTGGCGCTGATCCAGGACCTGCTGGAGCTGACGCACTGGCTGACCCGCCTGCGCGTCGCACCCGACGACGCCGACGACATGACGGTGGCCGAGGCCGAGCGGGTGCGCGGCAAAGGCCTCGCCGCGCAGCTCTCCATGCCGGTCCTGACGCGCCTCTGGCAGCTGCTGCTGAAGGGCCTGTCGGAGACCCAGCACGCGCCGGCGCCGCGCCTCGCGGTGGAGATGCTGTTCGTCCGCATCGCCTATGCCGCCAGCCTGCCGACGCCGGCCGAGATCGTGGCGCAGCTCGCCGGCGAGGGCGGGGCCGGCCCGGCCGGCGGCAGCTCCGGCGGTGGCGGCACAACCCGCGGCGTCGTGCCCGCGGCCCACCCGGCGGTGGAGACGGCGGCACATCCCACCGCCCGCGCCACGGCCTCCGCCGCCGACCGGCCGGC
>Ga0209643_1000166_pt1 | contig 159502 bp, 158 predicted proteins | sample AutmiccBRH37_all_FD_187383 | JGI IMG/M metagenome (GOLD analysis project Ga0209643, IMG submission 187383) | Deep subsurface microbial communities from Mt. Terri, Switzerland - Autotrophic microbial communities BRH/37_all (SPAdes) (version 2) | ecosystem: Environmental > Aquatic > Deep...
ATAGACGTTGGGAAATAGAAGAATGCTTTAGAATTATGAAAAGCGAATTCAAAGCAAGACCTGTGTACTTGAGTAATAATGACAGAATAGAAGCTCATTTTACTACTTGCTTTATATCATTAATTATCTACAGGTTGCTTGAAAAAATGCTTAATGAAAATTTCACCTGTTATGAAATTATTAGTGGGTTGAAAGATATGAATTTTTATGAAGTGAAAGGCGAGGGCTACATACCTACATACACAAGAACAGATTTTACCGATGCTTTGCACGAAGCTTTTGGCTTCCGCACAGATTATCAGATTGTAAATACAAGCCAAATGAAAAAAATTTTTAGAGAAACAAAAAGATAAAAAAATTACTCACTTTCTTAAAGCAAATAAAAGCTTGGAACCCCTTGTAAATCAAGGATTCTCAAGCTTTTTGTCTTCATCAAGTGTCAAAGACAGGATTATAACAGCACTCCATAGCACGCCAAAGATAGTAAACTTTTTTTGGCTGGCGAATTATGTACCGGATGGAGGTTAAAGGACGACGGGGAATGACTGTGGAGAACAAAGAACCACTGTGCTATAATTTAAAAGATGTCGATACCACAGAGAAAGGCTGTTCACATTGAAATACTATTTTGCTGCCATGCGCCCGAAACAGTTGATAAAAAACCTATTTGTCTTCGCCGGGCTGATATTTTCCAGGAACGCCTTCGATACAGACATGCTGCCGGCGGTATCTGCCGCCTTTGTGATTTTCTGCCTGCTCAGCAGCGCCGTTTATCTAATTAACGATATTGTTGACGTGGAAAGGGACAGGCAGCACCCCAAAAAGAAAAACCGCCCCCTGGCGGCGGGCAAGATTACCACCGGCGGCGCGTGGACCTTTGCGGTGCTACTGACGGCGACAGCGCTAACCGGGGCTTTTATCCTCTCCATTCACCTGGGAGCGCTGGCTTTGCTTTATTGCGGGCTGATGCTGCTTTATTCCTTCTATATAAAACAGTTTATTATACTGGACGTATTCACCATCGCCGCCGGATTCGTCATCCGGGTGGTGGCCGGAACCGCCGTTATAAACGTGTACCTCTCCCCCTGGGCGGTAATGTGCACCGGTTTCCTGGCCCTCTTCATAGCCCTGGGCAAGAGGAGAAATGAAATAAAGGTGCTGGGCGACGGCGCTCACAACCACCGCCGGGCGCTGGACGAATACACCCTGCCGCTGCTGGATCAAATGATCTCCATCGTCACCGCCTCCACCATCGTGACGTATTTTCTGTATACCTTCAAGACCGGGCAGGGACTTGACTCGGTGGCCACGGTGCCCTTCGTTCTATTCGGGCTTTTCAGGTACCTCTACCTGGTCTACAATGAAAACTCCGGGGGCAGCCCGGAGGAAATAATACTCACCGACCGGCCGCTGCAGGCGGATATAATACTGTGGATTGTGGTATCGATGGTGCTGATATACTAATCAGCCCAAATCTCAAGAGACACACCAGGGATTCTGTTAAATTCATGCATATTATTTGTTACTAAAATCAGCTTTTCAGAAAGAGCATGCGCGCCTACTAAACTGAATCCGTACAAATCTTTTTACCTGTTGAACGAATTTCTGAAATAAAATAACTATTACTAGCCTTAAGTTCACTGGGTGTAAATGTATGAATTTCAAAATAAGGTTCAATATTTTCCTTAATAATGGTTCTGTAAATTAATTGTTTGTCCTTTAATGGATTTTGTCCAAACTCAGGAGAGATCACAGCAATGTCAACGTCACTATCCTCAACGGCAGTACCTTTTGCATAAGAACCAAAGAGAATAACAGAATCTACCTTAATATTTTTTTTGAGAGATTGGACTAATCTACCAATTTCATTTATAATTTCAGATTCTTTTCTAACCATTTAATCCCCTCCTTTGTCTTAATTAGGATTTCATGAAATACTCTTTTAGGAGTACTTTCTAGTATTTTTCTTCTATCCTCAGGATAACGCCCTTCAATATTAAATGGCTGCAAATCAGCTATTAAATCCTTCATTGATTCATCTAACTGGGCAAGGATCCCCGACTTTTTAGCAAGAAAAATTAGATTATGACTCTTTGGTGGAACAACATTGGTATTATGTAGTATTAAGGCTTTAAATATTTTTTCTATAGCAAGGTGACAAAAAAAGCCACATTCTAAATATCGTTTCGATTCTAAAAGAGCTTTAGCAGTTATCAAATCTTCTTTTGCCTCATCTACCCAATACTTTATAGCATCAGCCAAAATATCACCTCCGGTTAAAAATATTCTGTCAATATTATATCATCTCGTAAATTAAATTCAATTGCGGCGTTTCACAGCCATTAACATAATAGTCCTCATAAAATATCATCACCTGAATAGTCCCTTTCAATTAATGTCAAATCGCCCCATCAATGAAATCAAGAATTTGTCTGTTATTTAATCATTCATTTGTTTCATCTTCGTCGAGCACCTTTGGAGGAAAAGGAAAAACCCCCGAGGTTTTCTCCGAAGGTCTTTTATAACTCAATTATTTCCTTGATCATAAACAAGTAATTAGCTAAGTAACTGTTTCGAATGATAAATACTGACAACTTCTACTGTATCTATGCCTTTTATTCTATATACTATCCTATATTGATATACAATTAATTCTCTAAGTTCTTTTTGAGCAAACTCCGGAACAATCCGACCCATTTCAGGAAAATTCTCTAGCATATCTATTTTTCCCATAATAATTTTGGCAACCTGCTTAGCGTTTTGTAATGATGTTTTTTCGATAAACAATAGATGTTCATAAAAATCATTTAATCCTCTTTTACTCCAAATTATTCGAGCCATTTTCTTAAATCCTTTTTACTTTCTTCATGACTAACAACATTATTATTATCTATATCTTCGATCCCTTTATTTACACCATCAATAAATTTTAAACGATCAATAATTTCACCTAAAGATATTTCACTTGGCAAATCCATTATAACACTAATCGCCCTTTCTCTTGCAGTCTCCATCTATTTACACCTCCCATTAACTGGGGTTTTTTAATATTATATCTTAACACAGTTAATTTCACAACTTTATTTGGGGGTAAACCAATGAAGATTGGGTCTGACCCCTTCGGCTGGCCATCTTCATAGCCCTGGGCAAGACCCATTGGGATTATTTTTATGCCATTCCCACGCTGTAGATATAATTGTTTTGAGATCCGTGTATTTGGGTTGCCAGCCCAATTCCTTCCTTATTTTATCTGAAGAAGCCACCAGAACAGCCGGGTCGCCGGATCTGCGTTCCGCCTCTACTGCCTTAATCGTTTTACCAACCACTTCTTGCGCAACCCTTATAACTTCTCTTACTGAAAAACCGTTACCGTTACCCAGATTATACACGGTTGATGCACCTTCATTAACCAGCCTTGTCAAAGCCAGCACATGTGCCCGGGCCAGGTCGCCGACATGAATATAGTCCCGGATGCAGCTGCCATCCGGGGTGGGATAATCGGTGCCGAAAATTCTTATCTCCGGCCTTCTCCCCAGGGCGGTTTGCAAAACCAGTGGAATCAAATGGGTTTCAGGTTCATGGTCCTCCCCGATATCCCCCGCCGCATCTGCCCCGGCGGCGTTGAAGTAGCGCAGGGAAACATAATTTAACCCGTAGGCCCGGCTAAACCATTTAAGCATCCCCTCCACCGCCAGCTTGGTGGCCCCGTAGGGATTGGTGGGATTGGTGGGATGTTCTTCGGTAATGGGTACAGCCACCGGTTCCCCGTAAACCGCTGCGGTGGAAGAAAATATAATTTTCTTTACACCATAGGCCAGCATGGTTTCCAGCAAATTTAAGGTGCCTATCACATTATTACGGTAGTACAGTGCTGGTTCCGCCACCGATTCGCTTACCAGACTATAGGCGGCAAAGTGCATCACTGCATCGATTTTATGCTTTTGAAAAATACCTGCTCCAGAGCAACTTTATCATTAATATCCACCTCCGCCAGCGGAGTATCCCCAATGGCTTCCCGGTGACCTTTTACCAAATTATCCAGCACCAGCACCTCATAACCGGCCCGGTGCAGTTCCCTTACCGCATGGCTGCCGATATACCCGGCCCCGCCACAGACTAAAATTTGCAAAATTCTTCACGCGTCCTTTATTTTTGTTCCCACCACCAAGCTGCACATACCGGCATGGTTGACTGTTATTCTTTGTCATAGATAGGAAATAAAGATTGCATCCAATTTTGCCTTCCATGCAGTACCCTGGCAATTACAATACGATCCTCCAGTACTCTATAAAATATACTGTACGGGGTTACTACAATACGCCTGTATCCACGTTGTGCACCAGGTGCGTCTTCTTCAGGGATTACCGGCCCTATCTCCGGAAAATCTGATAGCTTCCTTATACCTTCATAGATAAGTACTCGTGATTTTTCGGCTGTCTGTTTACTATCTTGAGAGATGAAAGAGAAAATGCTGTCAATATCGTAATAGGCCATTTCCGATAATACAATTTTCTTACTCAATTTCTATCCTCTTTTTTATCGCTGTAAAGGTTTCCTCGAGATCCCGCATAGGTTTCCCTGCAGCTATTTCACGGTCAACCTCCGACAACATCTGTCCCAACCGCTGTCGAGCCATCATCTTCTGATAGGCTTCATGGCTCATCACCACCAGATCGGCTTCGCCGTTCTTGGTCACAACCACTGGAGCCTGGGTTTCGTGGCACAGCTTTGAAAAAGAATTATAATCATGACGAATTGCTGTTGAAGGCTTGATGTTCGTAATAATATTTTCTTGCCGACTCATACCATTCACCTCTTTAGCCATTATTCTGTCAATATTATATCATCTCGTAAATTAAATTCAATTGCGGCGTTTCACACCCATTAACATACTACCGCTTAACGGTAAGCTAAAAATTATATAGATCAGGCGTCCTTTCTTTTTGTGCATTTTGTTCCCACCACCAGGCTGCACAAATCGGCAACAGATGCAAGGAATAGAAAACCGGCCAGATCCAGCAGCACGTCAGCCGCCCGTCCCGTGCGCCCCGGCACGGTAAGCTGATGCCACTCATCCAGGAACGCCACCAGCGCCACCAGCATTCCGGCCACCAGCCACCGCCGTACAACCTTGAGGCCAGCCACACCCAAGGCGCCGGATAGAGCCAGCCCCAGGACGCCGTATAGCAGAATATGTGCCCCCTTGCGCAGACAAAACTGGATGAAGTCCGCCGGATTCATGCGGCTATCTACAACCTGGCCGTCGTAGGATAACCGTATCGGCGGCAGTTTTCGAATCACCTGCAAAAGTCTTCCGTGCCGCTCAATCTCGGGCCGCAGGTCCTGCTCAGTGAAAGGCTGGGAGGAAAAATGCGCAACAGCCGCCAGACAAACGAGAACTATCAGGCTACGGAGAAAAAACTTGCTACGCACAACTCAACACCCTCATAAAACATAATCACCTGAATAGTCCCTATCAATTAATATCAAATCGCCCCATCTTTGAAATAAAGCGATTCGTCTGTATTTAATCATTCATTTTTTCATCTTTTTCTGTTGTTGCCGCAACCTCTTTATAGGAAGATAAAAATTCAGATATGCCTGTAGCTCTGCCAAAGTCATCTTCAATCCTGACTATATCATCTTCTTCCAAATATTCGCCAAGCTGCACCTCAATGACTTCCAATAAAACCTTGCCGGGATTCTCCAAGCGGTGCTTAAAGCCTGATTTTACATACGTGCTCTCTCCGCTCCGGACAAAAGTTTCCTCACCCTCCACTGTAACCCTGGCCGTGCCTTTCACCACTATCCAGTGCTCGCTGCGGTGGTGGTGCAGCTGATAGCTCAGTTTCTTGCCTGGCAGTACGGTTATGCGCTTTATTTTATAAAAAAACCCGCTCTCCAGAATGGTATAGGAGCCCCACGGCCGGTAAGTAGTCAGGTGCTGGTCAGCCCTGGAGTCATTTCTTTGCTTTAGTATATTGACAACATCTTTAACCTTCTGAGACCGGTCCTTCCGGCAAATAAGCAGAGCATCCTTCTCATCCACCACAATCAAGTCGTTTATTCCTACCAGGGCCACGGCTTTATCATAGTCCGTATACAACAAATTGTTTGATGAATCAATTAAAATATTACCGCTAAAATCAATATTGCCATTCTCATCAGATCTAAATTCCTCATAAAAAGAATCAAAGCTGCCTAAATCACTCCAGCGGACAGACAAAGGCACAACCGCCACTCGCCCTGATTTCTCCATAATGCCATAATCTATGGACAAGGAAGGAGTAGTGGCATAAATTTCAACAGTATCATCCAGGCCGAAGGAGTCATAAACCTCCGGGCAATAACGCCGCACCTCTCCGGCAAAAATATCAGTACGGAACATAAACATACCGCTGTTCCACAAATAGCCCTTTTGCACATAATCCAGCGCAGCAGCATAGTCCGGCTTTTCTTTAAACTCATCGGCCACAAAGCCGCCGGACAGAGCAGCCCCGGGCTTTATATAGCCATAGCCGGTATGGGGCCGGGCCGGGATAACGCCATAGGTTATTATGTAATCAGTGGCCAGGGACTCACTGCCTTTTACGGTGCGGATAAACTCCTCTTCATCTTCAATCAGATGGTCGGAAGGGAAAACCGCCACCACATGCTCACCCTTTTTTTGTATTTCCTTTACCCCGTAATATATGGCCGGCAAAGTATTTTTACCCGCAGGCTCAACAAGAATACGGCTTTCGTCAAAATTATAGCCAAGCTCTTCAATCTGCCCCATTACCAGAAATTTATAGTTTATATTGGTAACAACATATATACCGGACAGGGCCGGAAATTTTAAGGCTTCTTTCAAAGGACAGCTGAAATATGGACTTGTCCATATTTTTAAGTTTTAAAAACTGCTTGGGAAAGTAATCCCTACTCAAAGGCCACAGCCTGGTGCCGCTGCCTCCGGCTAAAATTATTGCTTGCAAATAAAAAACCTCCTAAAAGTCGTAAAACTTAAATAAAAAAATGTAAAGTCTTAAGTTCACACCCTATTCCTAATAATTTTAATTTCCAAAAGGTACTACTTCTCCTGGCAATACTCCATATTCTCTATATCCTTCATCAAGTTATAATTTTGCCAAATATGCCCCATCTTGACCGATTATACCGTTATTAAAGCTGTTTCGTAAATACTTCCTACCTCTTCCTAAAATATTATTTCTTCAACTGAGTTAGACAGTATCACGGCAATAGTTATTTGTTCTGTTTCCAAACAATGTTAATTGATTATTAACAAATTCACTTAATTCCTTTCGAAATCTTTCCGGTGAAAAGCGCAGGGCATTTTCCATACAGGCCTGAGGATTAATTTTATCTCCTTCCCGTTCGAATACTTTTACTGCTTCTATCAACGAAGAAACCGTCTGTTCACTAAAAAACACGCCGGTGGGCGAAAGATTGTCCAAATTACAGATAGTTTCTAATGCCCCACCTTTGCCGTAGGCAATAACCGGTGCTCCGCAAGCCTGGGCCTCCACCGGAACAATGCCGAAGTCTTCTTCTGCTGCAAAAACAAATGCCCGGGCCCGCTGCATGTAGTCTCTCAATACCTCAAAAGGCTGGTAACCCAACAGAGTCACATTGTCTCTGGCTTTGTCGCTTATCTTTTTAAAATCCGGTCCGTCTCCAATTACCACAAGCCTTTTGTCGAGCATTTGAGAAAAGGCTTCAACAATTAAATCAATTTTCTTATAGGGCACCATGCGGGAGGCGGTGAGATAAAAGTCTTCCTTTTGTTCTTGAACAGTAAAGGCAGTGACATCAACCGGTGGATAAATCACCGTTGCTTCCCGACGGTAAACCTTCCAAATACGGCGGGCAATAAAATGGGAATTAGCAATAAAGGCATCTACTCCATTAGCAGTGTGGTAATCCCACAGCCGTATTTTTTGTAAGAGCCACCTGGCCAGCCAACTTTTCGGTCCATTATCCAGCCCAGACTCATTTAAATAATGGTGCTGCAAATCCCAAGCATAGCGAATGGGAGAATGGACGTAGGATATGTGCAATTGATTTGGACCGGTAAGCACCCCTTTAGCTACAGCATGGGAACTGGAAATCACTAAATCATAACCGGATAAATCAAACTGCTCCACCGCCAAAGGCATCAAGGGCAAATACTGACGATAATTCTTACGTGAAAAAGGTAATTTTTGAATAAATGAAGTTTTAACAGACTTATTATTAATAAAATCACGCTGGCCTGGAGGTAGAAAATCCACCAAACTAAGCAAATCCGCCTGGGGATAAAGCAGAAGAATCTGCTCCAACACACGCTCCGCGCCTGCGTAGGTTACCAACCAATCATGAACAATGGCGATTTTCATTGCGAGAGCACCTTCTTAATCACTGCAATAGTCTCCCTTGCACACTTTTCCCATGTAAACTGCTTGGCTCGCTCCAGCCCTTTTTGTCGCAATGTTTCTCTTAAATTTTCATCTTCAATTATTAGTTTAATTTTTTGGGCAATATCCTCAGGATTGAAAGGATCACAATATAATGCTGCATCTCCGCATACTTCTGGAAGGGAAGCTCTATTTGAAACTATTACCGGACATCCACAAGCCATAGCTTCCAGGGGAGGAAGACCAAAACCTTCATAAAGAGAAGGAAAAACCAATGCATCTGCATGTATAAAATATTGCCGTAATAATTCATCATCGACATATCCAGTAAATAAAACTCGCTCATTCAAAGAATCTGCTACATCAGTTATTTTATCGTCTCCAGTAATAAATCCTTCCTTCTTTCCAACAATAACAATTTCGTGAGGTATTTTACTCAAAAGCGATGTAAAAGCTCTTAAAAGAGAAATTAAATTTTTATGTGGTTTCACATTCCCCACATAAAGCAAATAAGGCCTATTACGAGGGTTATTATTTTTTTTGATTTTAAACCAGGATTCACCTACGCCATTATAAATAACACAACTCTCTTCGTCGTTATTGCCAACTAGTTTTCCAAATTCTGCTGCTGTAAAATGAGATACACATAATACTGCATCTGCTTTATACCTAAGAGCAGTAAACATTCCTTTAGCATAAAGTCTTTTGTGTATTCCACCTACAAATTGAGGCATTGCCAAATGAAAAACGTCATGAACTGTTGCTAATAGCTTTCCCCGGTAAAGCAGCGGAATATTATAATGTGGAGACCAAAATAGAGTAGTATCTTTAGGTATTACATTAAATAACGCAATTTGTTCAACGACAGAATAAATAGGTGCCTGCAAATCTATAGTAGTAACATTGCCTCTACCAACCAAACTATATTTACGCATCTCTTCAACATATCCCAATAATACAAATTCAATATTTGAAAACTTTTCAATAATCACTGGAATTAGATTTTGTATATAAGTGCCAATTCCAGATGCATTAATCATTCTTAAATCAATCACAATTTTAAGCACTTTTTACCCCCTTGGCAAAGTAAAAAAAGTATGTCCCTATCATTATATTAGGAAATAACCAAAACTGATAATATAATAAATTATTAAATTGACTAGTAAAAATCAAAATGATAAGTATATACCATAGGAAATAATTATATAATTCGACAATGTGGTGGTTGATTTTTTTATAATGCTGAATACTTTTCCAAGTTATAATAATCCACATGACAAAACATATAATAAATAGAGATGTAAGAATTATTCCAAAATTTACTAATGTTGCCTGAATAGAAGAATCTAAAGAGGACAATCCTCTGAAATTTTCTGTATAACTACTTAAATAATTATATCCCACACCCAAGATGGGATAATCAAAAAACAAATTCATACCATACTGAAATGAATAATATCTTTCTAAAGCAGACTCATCGCCAGCATATGTAAATATATTTATTAATCTATTCCAAGCATTCGTTAAATTTTCAATATAATATTGTTGAAATGAAAACATAAGAAAAAAAATAATTCCAAACGAGAAAATACTTCTTATACTGATTCTTTTCATCATGACCTTCTTATACAGTATTACAGCTAATAAAAGTACCATAGTTACAATTCCGCTTCTAGACCCAGACAGAAAAACTGAAACAATAAATAAAAACGAAATTATCAAATAATGAATTTTATTAGTACTGCCATACAAAAATATACTTAAAAACAACGGGATACAGGCAATCGCAGCGTAATAATTTGGATCTAAGTACGTAGAGACAAATCTATGTACATGTGGGTCACCAGAAAACCCAATACCATACCGGCTTAAGTATTCCCAAAACAAAGCCGATTCCGGGAAAGCTAAATAGATAATTATACTTAATATCAGTATCACAACATACATAACCAATATGTAATTAATTGTACTTATTATATTATTCCTGTATAATTTATACAAAATAAATCCTGCTATATTTGCTGAAAAAATTCCTAAGATTAATCTAATAGCATAAAAAAATGGCTTTATTTCAAATCCATTTAATATTAAGCCATACATAAACGAAGTCGCAATTATTATATAGATGCAACCAAGATTCCTTAGCCCAAATAGTATTTTTCTTGTCAATAGAGCATATAATATTATCGAAAGATAAATAATAAATTCCATTATTGAGAGATTGTCTCTAAAACCGGGGACACTTAATATTCTGGGTAGATTTCCGAGAATAATATAAATAGCTACTACAGATAAAATTAACTTCGATAACTTCCTAATGGTCATTTTATTTATGTCCCCAAATAAGGACATTTGTCCTCCCAAAACGGGGTTAGACAATTCCCCGGATCTTCTGTAAGCTATTATTAGCAAGCGGGAGAGAACCAGAGCAGAGGAGGACAAACCCATGGAAAACGCAGTTCAAGAGCGCATACAGGCAAAAACAAGAGACAGCCAGTTATTCGAAATATTTGTTAATAACTTTGAGTTTTCTCCCAAGACAGCTGAAGCTGCCATCCATACAGTTAAAGAAATTTACGAGTTGCATCGCTTTGACCCTGACCACATACGTGAAACCGGCCAGATAATTCGGCAGGTTGTTTCCATAAAAGCAAAGCACGGCCCCCGGCTCCGTGAACTGCCTAAAGTAACAGTAAAGCTAACCGCTGACACAGGCGCCGAAGACCAAGGGGTCTTTCGTAAACATGGCGCAACCGGGCTGCGTGAAGTGCAGATCTGCCGGATGGCAGAGGAAGCACTTGACCAGGGCGGTGTTCTTACACAGGAGGACCTGGCCGATATTCTCCAGGTAGATGTACGAACCGTCAGGCGCACCATCAGGCAGCTGCAAGAGCGCGGTGTTCGGGTGCAAACACGTGGCCTTTACCACGACATTGGCCCGAGCATATCCCACAAAGCGTGGATTGTTGGCCTTCACCTGGAATACAAGACCTACTCCGAGATCGCCCGAACAACCCGGCACTCAACAGCTTCCATTAAAAGATACATTATGGACTTTGCCCGGGTCATCTTGTGCATCCAAAAAGGCCTAAGCTTAACAGAAACCGCCCATATCGCTGGCATCTCAGAGCGGTTGGCCAGAGAATACACAGGGCTTTACCTGCGCTACAATGGCCCAGAATACGCTGAGAGAATACAAGACCTTGTCGTCAAGGCGGGCCCGGAAACAGCAGGCGAAGAACAAAAAGGGGGCCTGGCGATTTCATGAAAATGGGTAATCATAAAGAAAGTGCCATTAAAAAGCGAACTTTTCGAAGCGCTCTCATCGAAATGCTTGAGCGGGAATACAAGCTTATCGGCAGCCATAAAGTGATCGAGCTCATTGCCGACGATATCTGCCAGTTGAGAGACGAATTCTACCCCAGAGCCGGCGAAGAAGCCTATGGCAATCTGGCCTGGGTCACCACCTCCAGCGACAATAAGAAGCCAAGGCTGGGCCAGCGGGTCGAAGACTACAAAAATACCCGCATCTCCCTCCCACTCATCAGTGAAGAAGACCTCCAGATGTTGGAGAACCTGACGAGCACAGAGCGGGATAAAGCGAAAATTGTCCGGCTAGTCAACTCCGCCTACGAGCAGGGGGGCCTGTTGACCATCGAAGAGCTTGCCCTAATGGTAAACAGGTCACCCATGTCCATATCCAAGCGGATTAAAGAATACCAGGAAGAGCACCAGGTAGTTATACCAATCAAAGGCAACAAACTGGACATGGGTCCCGGAATCACCCATAAACGAATTATTCTTGATCTGTACGAAAAGAAAGTTGCCCCGCCGGATATTGCCCGCCAGGTCAACCACAGTCAGGAAGCCGTAGACAGGTACATTAAAGATTACGAGCGGATAAGATTTCTTGTGCGCCGGGGGATGGAGATAACCGAAATCAGCCATCTCACTGGCCGGGGTAAACAAGTAGTGAAGCAGCACCTGGAGATAATCAAGCACCATCACCCGGAGCTTTTTGAAACCGGGCAGGCACCGGACATATGTCCGGACACCGGCACCGGGTGCTCCCCAGAACCCAGTAATAACAAGGATTTTTAACCGGACAAATGTCCGCACGGGTGTATTCCTAAAAAATGAACCTGGGCAAGTGGGGGCGTGGACGGTCCCCCAGGCCGCGCCGCCGGTATAGGCGGGATTCCAGTCGCCCTACGGGCTCCTTCCATCCCGCCTATACCGGAAAGTCCCCAATACACCATTTTTGTCCTTGTGAAAGGTGGGGATGCCCAAAAAAGCAAGGAATACTGCGATACTAAGAGATTTTTAGCCGGACAAATGTCCTAATCGTAATACTTATATATAAATAATATTCTAAAATCAAGAAGAACCACCTCGTTTATAAGCGCTTTGTTCGGCAGGAATTTGACACTATAGCCGTATTATACTTTTCTTATGTGCTTCCTACCCCAGGATTAAGAACAACTAACTCATATTCCTTCGCTATGCGCAATAGTTTACGATCAGCACAAACAAAAATCGGTTTTTCAGGCAAAGATAAAGCCGTAGCGAGCTGAATGGCGTCCAACGGTGTAACATACTTATTTGAAATTATCTCCAGGCTCTCTAAAAGGATGACAGTCGTTAATTCAATTAAATCCAGTAGCCCATCCCCCACATCGCCCAAAAATGTCGCCCTCAATGAGTTAAATTCCTTCTCTGTAATAATTCCATCCACATCAACCAGCCGACGCAGATTAGAAATTACCTCACAAAGAGTAACCGAAGAGATAAAAAACAGATTATCCTCTTTAAACAACTCATCAACAATATCTGAGCCATCTTCCTGAACGTAACGCTTAAATAGCGCACTGGTGTCAAGAAAATATGCCTCGGGCATGGCTAATATTCCTCCCGTTCGGTACGTACCCTTTCCGAGAGCGAAAAAGGCAACCTTTCCAGGATATGTCTTGCCTCGCCCGGTTTAAGACGCCCTTCGGAATGGTTTTTGCTGTAGTTCAGCAAAATCTCTTTGCCCGTTTTCGAAGGCAGGGCTTTAAATATTAGTTCATTTCCTCTTAAAAAGGCTTCCAGATAATCCCCTTCTCTTATTTTTAATTTGTCCCTCAACTGTTTAGGTAAAGTTATCTGCCCCTTGGATGTAACTTTGACTTTTTCCATAACGATGCCCCCTTGAGGTAATGCATTCCTTACTCCTTACATTGTATTGTTTTTCCATATATCTGTCAAGAGTGGGTCAAGTAGTTGTTACTCCTTCAAATACAACACACTTTTGTCGGGAAAAACCTTATGCAGGTGAAAACCGTATAATTCTTTAGGCCGGTTGTACAGAATGTTCTTCCACTCATTTTTTACCTCGGGCATGTGCCATAAAATCCGGTTGGAAATGAATAATGCCTTCACGGGACTAACTTTCTCTATTTCCGGAATCATATCCATGGAATAGGGTATCTTTACAGCGTAGCGGTTGCCGTACCAGCTCACCACATGACCCTCATTGGTCATTACCAGGTCACCCACAGCAGTTGTTCCGGTAAGTGCTGCAATGGGCAGTGGAAACATGGCCTTTTCGGTCACCCTGGGCTGGTTGTCAAAGTAGTTCCATAGGGCGAATGCGCCGGTAATTATAATGACCCCCGAACCAATTATCAATTTCAACTCCCTGCGCCGGGAAATGTTCTTTGAAAAATCCGCCAGGAAATTCAACAGCGCAAAGAATGACCCCACCCCGGCAATGATTATCAACGGGGTAAATATTATGAACAGCCTTGGTATAAAGTGTATAACAAGCAGGGCTGCAAGCTGCACCGCAAAAAGAACGGCAACAAGGGCTTTAAAGGCGGCTGCCCTTTTATCGAACCAATACAAAGGCAGCAGAAACAATATGAGGATAACCGGAGTTACCCCCCAGAAGCCGGCGGTAGCGAACATTGATACAAACTCATGCCAACTGTAAACCACCTTGTCAATTATTTCCCGGGTATTGTTCAGTAAAAAGCCCGTCAAGTCCACCTCATGCGGTAGAACATACATCACGTAATCAGGATAAGTTTCGGTGAACATCGCCAACTCGTATTTCTGCAGGGAAAACAGCGGGTTGCCGAATAAAACAGTATTTCTTATGAACCAGGGAGAAGCGGCCAGCAAAAAGCCCAGCACTACCCGAAGGACCGGGCCAAATCCACCCTTAGGCCATTGATATGCCCGGTAAACGGCAATAAAGGGAAGAAACAATAAGGCATTGTAGCGGGTCAGGTAAAAAAGCCCGATTACAAAGCCCAGCAACACGTCCCCAGAGCGGTTTATAGTCAACGGGGATAAAAGCGCCAGAAAGACCAGCACCATGAAAAACACGGACATGGATTCGGTCATGCCGGAAATGCCGTAATTCAGCATCTGCGGGCTAAATACATACAAAAGCACCGAAGCGACGGCCACAGTGTTATTGAACAGCCGCCGGGCCAGCAAAAACACCAGCGGGGCCGTGGCCACAAAGAAAAACCCCGATCCCAGTGCCGAGGCCTCGTCGATGAAACCGAATATTTTTTGAAAAACGGCCAGGGCCAGTGGCCAGAAGGGAGCCCGCCACATATCCGGCTGGGGCACCCCGTGGTGCACCATGCCCAAAGGGGTCACATACTGTGATATAAAACCTTCCCCCTCCGCCACATTACGGGCTATGCCAGCGTAATCCATGGCGTCGTTCAGGGTAAGGCCGGTAAAATACTGTTTGTAATGCAGATACCAGACAGCGGCCGCAATTAATGTAACCGCCAGGACGGCAAGCAAATCACCTGCCTTACGTTTATATAATCTTGACATCGTTATAGCCATTATTTTAACAGTACACCTCCGGACCGGAAAGTACGCTACCCCCTGCCGGCCAGTAGCCAGACTCCCGCCAGAATTAAAATAGCCCCCAACAAATGCATGTACGATATCTGCTCCTTCAGATATAAGGCCGAAACCAAGAAAACAATAAGAAAACCCGCCCCGGTCATGACAGGATAGGCAATGCTTAAATTTATTTTACTAAGCACCGCGCTGTAAGCCACCAGGGCCAGACCAAAGCAGGACACCCCTAGCAGCAGCCATGGGTTCCTCACCGCCTGTAACAGGCTGCCCATAATAGTGCCCTGCTCAATTAATACCGGGCTTTTCTGCATAGCTATTTTTATCAGTATGTTAGCACCGGCATTAAACAATATGGCCAGCACCAAGACAATACAAATCTTCATACCACTCACCGGCACGTCAATATTTTTCAAATGCAACGTATTTTCGATATGCTTTTGCACCATGTAAATTATATGCCCGACATTATGCAAAAGCAATAAGAAAGAGTGATGCTGTAAAAATATGGCTTAATCTCTTTAGTTACAAGTTGTCGAAAAACAAATTAGAAGAGCCGGCCTCCATGGCCGGCTCTTCTTCGCCTTCAATGCCGGGATTAATTAATACCGTAAATCAGGTAAACTGTTACCGTTCTTCTTTCCAAACCTTCAATCTGAAGGTTTGGTATGTCAATTCTGTAACATCCGGGCACCGGGGGCGAATCGCTTATTTTTACCGGGATGTAGTTCTGGCCGTATACGGGTGCTGCCGGGCTGTATACCGAACCCTGAACCGACAAACTGTAAAGAGATTCCCCGCTACTGTAAGTTATCCCATCATGCCAGGTTATGGTGCCGTTAAATGCTATTACGATATAGTCTGATGCGGGTGGGCAATAAACCGTAAAACCATCTATATCACTACCTTGAAGCGGCATTCCTGAGGGCGTCCCGTCAGCTGATGCGTACACCGCCTGGATGACAGTATCAGATTTTGTAGTAAAGGACCAGTAGATATCTGCGTTACTCATGCCGTTTTCAGAACTTATTACAGATCCCGCCGGTATGTGCACTGTATAGTTTTCACCACTTGCAAAGGCATCGTGAGTTATTATTAACTTATCATCCTCAATCCCAGCACTTACGTTCCCGACTAGTCCAAATTTCTGACCGCTTATAGATACACCAGCAATAATTTGTTCGTTTTCATTAACATACTGGTTGAAAACAGCCTGCACCGGTGCATCAAAATCCACATTCTCTGCATCGTCTGCCGGCGATCTTTCTGTAATCACCGGATTCCCGGATACAACCCCCTGCGCATCGTTTTCATTATCATAATACTGATTCACATCCTCAAAGGTAATTTCACTGCCGCTAACAATTATGTCGAAAACCGTCCAAAAACTTTCACTTCCATCACCGGGTTCTACATTATATACTTTTACCGGCGTCACAAGGCCTCCCTTATAAACCTCCACCTTTGCCCCTGAATATCTCAAAGTCCCATCACCGGAAAAATTCTTTACATAGAATCTATATTTGCCATCAACGTAATTATAGATGGATGTAGTTTCCGGTCCGTAGGAAGAGGTGTCGTCAAGATCCAAATCCACATAAACAGTGCCGTTATATTCATAAACCTTATTACCATAATAAATGTGGAACAAACTCCCGTCAGGAGCTGGTCCAACCAATGCGGGACCTATCAAGTGTGAATCTAAATCGTGTGGATTTTCACCCCAGGTGAGCATGATTTTCGTATCACCGGCCTCGGGTGCTCTTATAACCGTGCCGTTTCCCCCAGCTAAAAAGTACGTGGTTAAATAGCCCGTTCCGGATAGTTCCCCGGTATATTGTCCGACCGGTAAACTGATGGTATAGTAACCATTTTCATCAGTTTCAGCGGTTCCGACTACAGGTCCCTCCGTGGTATCTACACCCTCCCGGAATTTGATAGTGATCCCGCTTACCCCATTACCATCTACATCCAGTATTCGACCACTGAAATTCATATTGCCGGTGGTAGAGTATGCAAACACTGCTGTATCACTGTTTATCATATTGTATTTTGACGCAAAAGCTTTAATGGTTGACGGACCTGTTATCTCAATAGGCCCTTCATATATATTAGAATTATAAGTTGGCTCGCTACCATTAATTGTGTAATAAATATTAGCATCAGTATCGGCAGTTAAAGTTACCGTTGCTCCCACCTGCACGCTGCCGGGTTCGGGGGTTGCCTCTAGTGCCGCCACTTTTTCAGCATCAAAAACACCGTAAATCGAAAAACTGCTGACATATGCGCTAATCACGCCATCTTCGATTACTGAAGGCTGGTATTGCCACACATTTTCATCTTCCAGCCAGTGGAATATACCCACAGTACTTTCATCAACACCATCATTTAAAGGAAATGTTATTGCTACCGGTATATCAAATGTAATACCGGCAAATTCGAACTCCAGCACTTTTCCGGCTATTTCCATTCCTGGATCTTCAGGGATACTGTCCGGTTCAAAGACTTTTAATGTCGCTCCCGGCGGGACACTCAAATTACCAAGGTCTATAAATATACCACCTGCAAAAGCTAGCGGAACACCTTGCTGGATTTCAACGGTAGAACCCAACGGAGCCTCAACGCACAAAATAAACTGGATAGTTCCATAGCCGTCCACCGTGCCTGGGATAGAATAAACCCCGGCTATACTGATATCAAATTCCGGTATAGTCCATGCTACCGATACCTCTTTGGTTGTACCATTACTCATTATTGCTGTGATTTTTGCAGGCAAAGTGTATACGCTACCTGGGCTGCCCAAGGCAACCGATTGTTTCAAGCCATTAAACGAAACAATTGACGGTGAATCACTATCGTTACCCCCGCTATTGCTGTCGTTACCGATCGTAATGTTTATATCGGAAATTGTTTCGGCAACTATTTGATCAACCACCTGATTTATAGTATCCTGTAGGATTTGGTCAATGTCCTGCTGTTTATATTCCTGCTGATTCTCCGGAACATACTCCGGAGGAACCTCAACCTTAATGGACTGTTTTGCTAACTGCTCTTTAAGCCTTTCCACAAACCAGTCAAATGCCTTTTCAAACACTTGCCTTTGTTCTTCTGTAAGTTCTTGGGGGGGTTGGACAGGAGCATCTTTGCCAGTAATGAAGGTTGCCTGCCCTTTTTGAACTACTACTTCTCCACTGGCGTTGGTAGTTACCACTACCTCACCCCGGAAACAACCTACGCTTGACTCGCCACTGGGTTTAACCTCCACATAAATCGTGGTCCCCCTCACGGCAGCAACTCCCCAGGGCATGTCCACCTTTACCCGCACTCTTTTAGCGTTGGCGGTCTGGTACCAGGGAAGTTTTTTAGCCGTCTCATTAGCGGCCAGCAATTCATAAAAGCTTTGGTTCGAGGCCACTAATACAGGCCCCTTGATATCCGCAGCCGGTGAGGCTTTTTCTTCTTTACCTGACTTTTGTACCTCCTTTGTAGCTGCTGTTCCGGTCTCGATCCTTGTTGCCAGGAAGGCAAACATTTTTCCCTTGTTTACTTTTATTTCTAAATAGTCTACACCCACACCGCGGGAGCCGTTCGGCATCAGGTAGGAATAGCCTCTCTTCTCTTTCATTACCACATCTGTATCTTTTTCCAGCCGCAAACCTGAGCCGTCGTCACATACTATTTCGGCAGTGCCAGTTCCGGTTAATATCTGGTCGTTAATGTTTAGCGGTATTTTATCACCTTTAGCCGGGGTCAGTGTCTTCCCGGCCGATATAATTTGCACTCCGGGTTCCTTAACTATCAGCATTGCTGTCAAAGGAACCTGCCTTAAAGCCGGGCTGAGGTTCATCACCAGGGTTAGCCCCCTGGCCCATTCCGCTCTGTTTAAGGGATTGTCCGGTTTAAATTTTTTATCCGCGTCGGTTCCCAGAATGTATCCGTCCACGGCGGTGGCAATATAATTATGCGCCCAGTAAGCTTCCGGAACATCCGCCAGGTTTACCGGGGAATATTCCGTTTCCGGCTCCTTGGAATATTTTATGAGCAACACTGCCGCCTCAGCGCGGGTTATGTAGTCGTCCGGACGGAATTTACCGCCGGGGTCACCTTTTAGCAGGCCGGCATTTGCCGCTGTCTGTACCTGTCTGTAGGCCCAGTGTGATGCGGCTACATCACTGAATAGCCGGTTATCCCCTGCACCGGCAGCTGCTTCACCCAGCCCTATGGCTTTAACCAGGGTTACTGCCACCTGCGCCCTGGTGAGGTCTGTACTTGGCCTGAATGTACCATCCGGAAATCCGGATAGTATATTTTGGCTTTGCAGGAATTTAGCATAAGGGTAGTAGTAATTCGACACCCCTATATCTTTAAAGGGGCTTTTATCCAAAACAGCTGCGACTTGCGCTGCTTTTTCTTCGGCTGAGCAAACCGTAGCCATGGCAAACAAAAATATAACAATAAAAAACACAGAAACTGCAATTCTAGTGCGGTTATTCTTCATATAACTGACTGACCTGAACAAATTCTATCCCCTCCTTTATTAAATTCAAAGAAAAAAGGATTACATCAACCCTAATCAACTAAATGAAAGTTTAACGAAAAAGATAATAATAAGAACTATAGAAAGATATACAAAACTATATAAATTTTAGCAGAATTTATGACAAATTTCTACTAATATAAACAATTTTTTCTGGACTATTGAAGGCCTCCCAGGCAAAGTCAGGAATTTCCACAAATGAACTTATGCACCTTTTTGACAAAAAAAACAGCGGCACCGGCTACAGCAGGTACCACCTGATCAAAAGCCTTGCCTATTTTAGCACATCAATACTTTTCAAACAGCTCCCCCCACTCAGTTTGGGCAAAAGCTTTAATCCTGCTACTGCCAACGGTGGGATACCAGAACAAATCATGGTAGACATTGGAGGCAAAGGGCGCCCAGACCACCAGCGGGCTGTGCAGCAACACCTTTTCAAAGGGGCGAAGAAAACCCTTGCGGATCATCTGATCCCCCCAGATGACAAAACTTCTCTTGGCCTGAAAGCCAAAATTTACATTACTTATATCCTCGCCCACGATTTCTATTTCAACCGGGTTGGCACAACCCAATTTCATATCATGACACATGCGCAGGTAAGGAATGGACATGGGGTCCATGCCCATCATTTTTGCAGCCACAGCGTCAATGGCCACCGAATCGCCACTGGCCAGCATGTAATTCTTAATATAAGGGATCATTGTCCTGGGGCCTGCCCCGTCTCCGGCCACGGTACCATCCATAACCGCAAAAATGCCATTGTGAATTTCCCGCTGCAGCAGCATCAGATCCACCAATACCTCGTGCATGTGCTTGTGGCAATAATGCCGCACTTCCTTCAGCAAGCCGCCGAAGGAATTCTTAATAGCCCCGGTGGTAATGCTGTGGCCGTGGGTCTTAACAGTAGGCAGGTGCAGCACGTTTCTGCCCAAATACATTTTAGGTATCTCAATGCCCTCAGGGAATATTTTATCCAGCACCAGCAGCTTAGCTTTAGGCTTAAAAACCACCCACTCCACATCCGGCAGCGGTGTAAAACCAAGGCCGTATTTTTTCAACACCGGCATCCATTTGTTATTAATGGCGCCTTTCACCGGGCTGGTCACCACGGTTTTGTTCTCCACCGGCAAAAGCTGCTCCTGCCGGTAACCGTCCTCCAGCATGGTTTTAACCACACCTTCCAGCTGCCAGGGCTGGGAGGAGCAGGCGGGGAAATATTTGGTCCAGGAGAGATTCAGCTTAATAATGGTATCTGTTTCGGCGGACAGGTAGTTCCGGTAATCCGCCAGTTGCATAAGCTTATTATAATCGTCCAGAACGGAGGAGGGTGAGGTCTTAAGTACTGTCACCTTTGAGCGAGTCATAGCAACCTCCTGAAAATCTATTTATTCTTTGACAACGTAAATTATATTTCCAATACCGCATAAAATCAAATATTATTGCCAGCCACCAATTAAAGAAAGCCCCCGGATATACCAGGGACTCCAATCTGCGGCTATTTTGTAAAACTGTCTAACAAATCTATCCTGCGCTGGCTTTTGGCCTGCTGGTAGGCTTTCCTGGCCTCGTCCGCGATGCCGGCGCTATAATTATATCTGGTCAATTCATTCTCTGCATAGGCAATGACTGCATAGGCCCTGGCATCACACTCAGCTTCTACCCCTTCAGCCAGACCCATGTATTTTTGGGCTAGCTGCGAGTTTGATATTTTTTTCTTTTCTTTCTTCGCCTGAACATATTCCGACTTGGCCTGGGATATAAGCCCGTTAAGCCTGCCGTTATATTCCGACTGCAGTGCAGTCATTTTTTTACGTAAATTTTTTTCGATATCCTGCCGGGAAGGGATGGGATTAGGGGCTTTATTATCCAGCACGTTATTACCGGAACTATCTTCATGTAAGTGGTCCACCTGCTGCTTAAGGGCTTTTACCTCCGGTAAATCCTTAAACTTGTCACTGGACAGCAGTTCCTGCTCCTTTGCTGTTTTGCTATCCAAATCGGATTTAGCATTCAATACATAATTATTCACATATAATAGCCTGAAAGAACCAAAAGTGTAATAATACTAAATACAATTAACAACTTTTTAATCCAAATCACCCCTCAGAGTAGCTACTCATATTAATTGTACCATAAATTGTAAACATAAGACAACTGATCCGGGTAGCAATAAGGGTAAACACTTTCATCTTTTAAAATTGCTATTTATATTCTAATAGAATTATCCTATAATAATAGTAGAATAATTTGATTGGAGGACACCAATATGATTATAAAATCATCAACAACACTTCGTAACGACTACAACGCCATCGCACAACTTGCCCATGAAAAAGCCGAGCCGGTATACATCACACGAAACGGCAAAGGCGACCTTGTCGTTATGAGCATTGAGGCATTTGAACGCCGGGAAGCTATGCTTGACCTGCGAGAAAAACTCCTGCTTGCTGAACAACAACGTCTTGCTGGTGAGCCGACAATTTCACTTGACGAAGCGCACAAAATATACTGTACGGGGTTACTACAATACGCCTGTATCCACGTTGTGCACCAGGTGCGTCTTCTTCAGGGATAACCGGCCCCATCTCCGGAAAATCTGATAGCTTCCTTATACCTTCATAGATAAGTACTCGCAATTTTTCGGCTGCCTGTTTACTATCTTGAGAGATGAAAGAGAAAATGCTGTCAATATCGTAATAGGCCATTTCCGATAATACAATTTTCTTACTCATTTTCTATCCTCTTTTTTATCGCTGTAAAGGTTTCCTCGAAATCACGCATAGGTGTCCCTGCAGCTATTTCACGGTCAACCTCCGACAACATCTGCCCCAACCGCTGTCGAGCCATCATCTTCTGATAGGCTTCATGACTCATCACCACCAGATCGGCTTCGCCGTTCTTGGTCACAACCACCGGAGCCTGGGTTTCGTGGCACAGCTTTGAAAAAGAATTATAATCATGACGAATTGCTGTTGACGGCTTGATGTTCGTAATAATATTTTCTTGCCGACTCATACCATTCACCTCTTTAGCCATTATTCTGTCAATATTATATCATTTCATTAATTAAATTCAAATGCGGCGTTTCATAATTCTGCTTATCGGTAAGCTAAAAAATACCCCCCGGCGGCATTGTGAAAGCTGAAGGGTTCATAAGGTAGGCATGTGCTGGTGTCCCACTACTCCGAAGAAAACATCCGGGAAGTAATTAAAAATAGCAGAAACATATCCAGAAAAACGGCACTCCTCTGGCAAAATTATCTTAATCTGCCCCGGGAGGAAATTAGATGTTTGAACAGGTCATATCGGAAAACAGAAGGATTATTCTGGAACTATTAGGCCGGCAAAGTTCCACGGAAAACTTTTACCTAGCCGAAGGAACGGCCACAGCCCTGCATTTGGGTCACAGAATTTCTGAAGACTTTGATTTTTTCAGCCGGCAGGAATTTGAAACGTTTGAAATAATACAGGAACTAAGTGGACTGGGTAAACTAACCATCTCAGGGGAATCGCCGGGCACCATCCACGGAATATTGGACGGGGTAAAACTGAGCTTTATATATTACAAATATCCTCTATTGTACCCCACGGTGAATATACTGGGATGCCAAACGGCGGATATAAGAGATATCGCCGCCATGAAAATGACGGCGATATCGGGCAGGGGTAGTAAAAAGGATTTTTTCGATCTTTATTTTATTATCCGGGAAAGAATATCCCTGGACGAACTGATGCTCCTGTTTGATAAAAAATACAGTGGAATCGGTTACAGCAGGTACCACCTGATCAAAAGCCTAGCCTATTTCGAAGATGCGGAGAGGGAAAAGAACCCAATTATGCTAAGGCCCGCCGACTGGAAAGAGGTTAAAAGTTTTTTCCGCCAACAGCAAAAACTACTGCTGCAGGCGATGTTTTAAAACAACCTAATGATAATTAATCACTTATTTTGGTTTAATGTCTTTACGTACTTTTTGCCTGACACAGAGTTTGCAAACCTCTTATCTGCCGTCCAATACTCGCATTCTTCTCTATTTTGTCTTGATATGATTTCAGCTACAGCCAGATAAGCCGCATCGTATAAAGTAGGCACTCTCTGCCCTCTTCATAGCCACACAACTATACTAAAGGAACCTGCCGTTAAGCCCGGTGGCCTTAACTACCATTACCGCCATCTGCTCCCGGGTAATCAAATCATCCGGCCCGAAATTACCTTCCGGATAGCCGTTGATTACCCCCAGAGCTGCAGCGATGGAAATCTTTGGCCCAATGGCCTGCGATGTCTTTATACACCTTTCCACGTCACTCAGCCTGTCATATTAAGGTGTGTATAAAACCCATTTTGACAACCAATGATTTTTAAGATACAATAAGAACAATAAGTAGCATAAGAAGGTGTAAGAAATGTATACTATCAGGATTTCATCAAGAGGTCAAATTGTTATCCCTGCAGAAGCTAGAAATAGCCTTAACCTTAAAGAAGGGGATACCCTGGCTTGCTATGTTGAGGAAGGAAGGATTGTGTTAAAGACCAAGCAGGCAAAGGCTAAAAAGGGGATAGTTGACCAGACCTTTGGTTTGCTTTCGGATTTGGATTATGACTTGAAAGAATATATTAATGAACTCCGCAAGGATTCCGGGAGAAGGTTGGATGCCAATGAAGGTAGTCTTTGATACAAATATTATTATAGACCATTTAAAGGGTATGCCCCAGGCCCATGAGCAACTTAAAAATATCGAAAAGGGTGTCTTTGAAGGGTATATATCAACGATTACAGTAATGGAGCTTCTCTCGGCCCCCAGAATAACTGAGCAACGTCATGAGCTAATAAGGAACCTGCTTGAAACCTTTGATCATATACTCGTTGATAAAAAAATTGCTGCCACTGCAGGTAAGCTTCTATCAATGTACCGTGTTTCCCATGGCCTTGATCCTATGGATGCCCTTATTGCAGCAACAACATTTGTGAATGAAGCAGTATTATTTACTTTGAACAAAAGGCACTTTAGATATATTGAAGGATTAGTAAGCATCAACCCGTATTTAGAAGATTAAAATTTCTCTCAAATCCCGGAAAGATACTTCAACAACGTCCCTACAGAGCTGTTTAAACAATTTCAATAAACCCTATAAAAATATCTACCACTTCTTCAACGATGTTTTTTGGTGCTTTTTCAAGAAAAATTACATTTCTGGCGTGTATATCTAAAGCTTTTACCTGTTCACACATAATAACTCCTGTTGTTTTGGTTCTTTCATCCAGTTCTATATGAAGAGGGAAATCTCTTTTTGTGTTAGTAATGGGGCATACCATGGCTATTTTGGTAAATCTATTATAGGTACTATTGCTAACAACCAGTGCAGGCCTTTTTCCTTTTTGTTCATGTCCTGCTTGTGGATCAAATTCTAATAATACTATATCGCCTTGCTCTGGTATATATCCCATTAAAACACCTCTTTACCCGCTGGCTTTCCAGTATCCCATTCGCTACACATGTAATCTCCTTTATATTCAGCAATTCTTTCTTCTAGAGTTTTGTGTTTTTTAACGGGAACAATGACCAGGGTACCATCTTGTACTTTTATCTCTACCTTATCATTTTCATGGAGTTCTGCCATTTCAAGAATAGCCTTCGGAAGTCTTATCGCCTGACTATTTCCCCACTTTTGAATTGTTGTATACATATGCATCACCCCTGCTTAAAGTATATACCATGTAATGGAACGATTGAAAGAACGCTTCCAGGTCGCTGGCCAAGCGTTATCTCGCTTAGAAGAAGCACTCATGATAGAAAACCCTTCCTCAATGGAAAGGGATGCAACAATTCAGCGCTTGAATTTTCATTTGAAGCGTTGTGGAAAGTTGCTAAAGAGTATTTTTACCGTATAGAGGGGGCTGGATGTTGCCTCACCCAAAGGAGTCATCCGTTCTAGCCGTGAACTTGGCATCCTGGATGACCAAAGTGCAGCCCTCGCCCTAACCATGGCGGACGATCGCAATTTAACCGGATATCCCTTCATTATTCCCCTGCCGGTGGCGATGGCGACGGCCTCCGAGGCCCAGTCAGAAATGTCTTTAGTATCCGCAAAGGTCAGCTCCCGGGATGTCCCGGTAAGCCCGGCGGCCTTAACTGCCATTACCGCCATCTGTTCCCGGGTAATCAAATCATCCGGCCCGAAATTGCCTTCCGGGTAGCCGTTGTTTACCCCCAGAGCTGCAGCGGTGGAAATAAAAAATAAAGATACTATACGTTAGGTAGAAATTGAAAAACTCCGTCACTTAGACGTACCAATTGACCATATTCATCGGCCATGTTAAAATCAGGGAAATGAGATGCTTATTTTCAAATGGTCTTTTATTGGGGGAATCACGAATGAAGCCACATGGTTCAGTTAATAATAGCGATTTTACAGCAGAAGTTTTAAAAACTTTTACTGCGTCCGGTTTTAAGACAGTACAAGACTACCTGTCCCGGCAGGACGATATCGTGGCAGTCTATTTGTTCGGCTCTTTCGGTACAGAGTATCAAAACAAATATAGCGATCTTGATCTTGGCGTAATTTTCCATCAGTGTAAATTACCGGATTTAAGGCGGGAATTATCTATTGAAGCAGAGCTCTCTTTGCTTTTAGGCATTGATAAAATTGACCTAGTCAATCTTAACCGCGCACCAGTTCAGCTCCGTTTCAAGGCCGTAGCAAAGGGCACCATATTGTTTGAAGGCGACGCAAATGCACTGGCAAGCTTTTTAGAAAATACCTACCGCAAATATGGAGATTATCAGGTAGATCTGGAAGCATATTACCAGGAATATCGCAAGGCCCTGCAGGAGGCTTACCTAAATGGTTGAACACAATATATTATTGGAAAAAATCAGCTACATCGAAAAAAACCTTGCCTTCCTGGAGTCCTTAAGTAACAAAGAAGAAAAAGGATTCCTGGATAGCCCGTTTTTTACCGGATCAGCAAAATATTATTTACAGACATGTATTGAGGCCATGCTGGACATAGCCAATCACATAATAGCCCGGGAACGGTACAGAGCTCCTGATAATTATGTCGATGCTTTCCGGGTTTTGGGTGAACAGGGTATTTTGCCCGCCAAAGATTTACCTGCCTTTTACCAGATAGCTCGGTTTCGCAATAGAGTCGTTCACCTTTACCAAGAAGTGGACAATAAAGAGGTGTATAAAATTCTTCAAACTGGATTGGATGATTTTTCAATATTTATACAGGCAATAATGACAAAGTTTTTTTCTAATACAACTTCCTAAACTTGTTGGTACCCAGCGTGAACCTTTCTTAAGATACAATAAGAACAATAAGTAACATAAGAAGGTGTAAGAAATGTATACTATCAGGATTTCATCAAGAGGACTGTCTAACCTTCCTGTCTCCCTATTCCTTTAAAAACTTCACAAAGTCTTATTTCCAGCCCAGGTAAAAGTGCTGTAGTTAAAACATCCTCCTGGTCAAAAGCACCGATCCAGCGCCATTCCTTTTCCCCGGCTATAAACACTTCCACTAACTGCTGATCCGGGGCTACTACCCAGTATTCTTTTACACCGTTGGCAAAATATAATTTACTTTTTTTCTTCCGATCAATGCTTGCCGTAGAAGGGGACAATACCTCAACCACAAGGTCAGGGGCACCCTGGATGTTTGATTCGCCAATGATGGAAATTTTTTCTTTTGAAATAAAAAGCACATCCGGGGCTACTACCTCACCCCCAAAATGAACATCTACATCGTAAAAAACTTCACCAATAGGGTTATGACGAAGATAAATTGTCAACTCAACATTTAACTCATTAGCTACCCTTTGATGCCTTGGCTTGGGACTTGGAACTAAAATTAACTCACCCCCGATTAACTCATACCGCCTGCCGTCATCCAGTTTCATATAATCTTCAACGGTGTAAATTCTGTCCGATAAAACTATTGACATATCAGACCCACCCTTCAATACCTCTTTTCCTTATTATAATCTTACCTCATATACTTAGTACAGCAAGACTGAACAACATTACCATCAATAACTTAATAACTCAGTTACCCGGTACCATCTCCCCAGTTACCCCGGTACCATCTCCCAAAGCTTTTTCTTTTACCAATTGGCTATTTATGGCATAATAGAAAGTAGAGTTCCCTATGAGTAGGAAAGGAAGAAAACGCATGACTAGCGGTTCCGCGGATATGCCGGAAGTTCTAAGAAGACTCAGAGAATTGCTTCTTCAAACTATCAACGACCGAAACGTTAAGGTTTATCTCTTTGGTTCCTATGCCCGGGGCACTAACAAAAACAGTTCCGATATTGACATTGGAATATGGCATCCATCTTCACCAGGACCGGAATTCTTTACGCATCTGCGTGACCTTCTTGAAGAATCGACAATCCCTTACCGAGTTGACCTCGTTGACCTGGTTCATGCCGATCCGGCCTTAATGGATAAGATACAAAAGGAGGGTATATTATGGAACGATTGAAAGAACGCTTCCAGGTCGCTGGCCAAGTGTTATCTCGATTAGAAGAAGCACTCATGATAGAAAATCCTTCCTCAATGGAAAGGGATGCAACAATTCAGCGCTTTGAATTTTCATTTGAAGCGTTGTGGAAAGTTGCTAAAGAGTATTTTTACCGTCTAGAGGGGCTGGATGTTGCCTCACCCAAAGGAGTCATCCGTTCTAGCCGTGAACTTGGCATCCTGGATGACCAAAGTGCAACCCTCGCCCTAACCATGGCGGACGATCGCAATTTAACCGTACATACCTATAACGAAACGCTTGCCATAGAAATCTATAAACGCATAAAATCATATGCTCCCTTAATGCGGTATTGGCTCAATGAACTACAAAGGCGGAGCATGGATATCCTTTAATAATGCGCTCCTAATGCTTGCCACAAAAACAGCTATTTATTATTCAGGGCGTTCAATATTACCGTCACCGCTTCGGCCCTGGTGGCGTTACCCCCGGGCCTTACCGTATTGCCGGGATATCCCTTCATTATTCCACTGCCGGTGGCGATAGCGACGGCCTCCAGTGCCCAGTCGGAAATGTCTTTCGTATCCGCAAAGGTCAGCTCCCGGGATGTCCCGGTAAGCCCGGCTGCCCTTACTGTCATTACCGCCATCTGCTCCCGGGTAATCAAATCATCCGGCCCAAAATTGCCCCCCGGGTAACCGTTGACTATCCTTAAGGTCGCGGCGGTAGAAATAAAATCTCTGGCCCAGTGGCCGGCGATGTCTTTAAACACCTTTTCAACCTGAGTTTGTAATCCCAATGCCTTGACCAGCATGGCGGCAAATTCCGCCCTGGTGATTTCTCCTTCAGGCCTGAAGGTCCCGTCAGGATAGCCGCTTACCGCCCCGGAAGCAACCAGGGACTTGATATTGGCCTCGGCCCAGTGGCCGGAAATGTCCATTAACATTACATCATTTCTCAGGACCGGGGGCAGGGAGGGTATTGCCACCGTCTTTTTCACCGCTATCACGGCAAATTTGGTAAAGTGATTGGCATTACCGCTTACAGTACCTGTAGCCATATTTACGCTGACGTTTTCCAGTTCCACCCACTTGCCGGAACTTTCGTCATACCAGTATATACTGACGGTATATTGTTCCGAATCGACATTCGATTTGTCAAAGGTCATGGTCAAAGTCACCGGTTTCGCGAAATTGCCGGATTTGTCTTTCACAATCTCAACCACTTTGCTGACAAGTTGACTGCTCTTCGGCAGCGTCAGACCGGAGACAGAGGTTACTTCCTCCACCTGAACCTTAATCTCTTCATTCACGGCTCCGGCGGGAACATTAATGGTCACACCGGATTTTTGCACCGTTCCGCCGCTGTTATATACGGATTGCCCTCCAGGCTGAGCAGGAATGGCCCCTCCTCCTCCGGGACCGCCACCTCCAACGGCTGCGGGAATTGAATCATTATCAGTAATGGTAATTACGGCGCTGGACTGTGCCCCCAGGGAGGCTCCCCCGCCCGGCCCGCTCAGAGTCAGGTTCACGGTCTCGTTTCCTTCATATACACTGTCTTCCAGTATGGGAACAGAAAATGATTTTGCGGCTTCCCCATCCCCGAAGGCAAGGGTTCCGCTGGTGGCGGTATAGTCGCTCCCGGCAGTGGCGCTACCGTCGCCGGTGGCGTAGTTCACCGTCACGGCGCCGCTGCTTCCTCCGGTGCGGTTTACACTAATAGCGACGCTGCCCCCGCCCTCGTTTACGCTGTAACCGGCATTGGCAAAGAAAGCCGGCCGGGGGAGTTCACAATATTAAAGGCGTCAGCCAGCCCGTTGCCGAATATATAATCATACCCGGAAACACCCAGGTCCGTAGAGTTGCTGTTTATGATGCCGGCCACCTCGGAGGCGGTCAGGGAGGGGTTTTTTTCCATGGTCAGGGCCGCCACGGCAGCCACATGGGGCGCCGCCGCGCTGGTGCCGTAAAATCTCATGGTCCCCCCAACGTTCTGACCGAAACCTCCGGCCCCGGTTACGGCCACCCCGTCAATACCGCAGACTTCGGGCTTGCTGCGGGTGACGCCGTCGTAAAGAGTAACCGGTCCCCGGGACGAATAAGAAGCAATGCTGGTGGGGCTTGAATAATTGACCGCCCCTGCGGCGATAACCCCCGGAACCGCCGGGTGACCGAAAATGGAGTCCTCCGGGGTAATATTGTCCGTATAATTAGAAGCTCCGCCTAACCCATAAATATAGACCTCCAGGGTTTTGTCAGCAGCAGATGAGTCGTACTTGCCGGCCGTTATTGCCGCATTAACAACAGAACCGGTACTGTTTGTGTAAGAAATTACCTCAATGGGATCATCATTACCGTCCTGAACATTCTCACTGCCGGCCAGAGTCGAGTCATTACTGGTATTCACCAAATACATGTCATAATCGTTTCCTGAACTGCCCCACCGGTCGTTCCACTGTAAAATAATATTAACAGCGCCCCCATTGGGAATATTTACATACATAAAGGGGTCACTACCGTTACCGCTGAAATCGTGCATTAAGCCTGACTGGTACTGAGTATACATTCCCTGGTAGTGCGACAGGGCATCGTTTCCGGCCGCCGAAACGTAAAGGACATCATGCCCGGCTATAACCGAGGCCACATGGCCAGCCACCACCCCATCTTCAAAAAAGGGCTCGTCTATCCAGCCTACATCGTCGGTTATTATATCACAGCCTGCATTAACCAACTCGTCAATTGCCTGGTTAAATTCGGCGGTAGTGCTGCCGCAGCTATGGAAATACAGCTGGGTCCCGGGAGCCAAATCATAAATTATTTCCAGTATGGCCATCCCCTGCCTCACTGATGCCCCTGGTAAAGGGAGCCTGTCGGAACTGGCCGATCCCCTCCATCTGCTGCCTCAGCCCCGGACCGGTCTGTCCGGAGGGCATATTACTTTCGTCAACTAACGAAAGCAAATCCGTGCTCAATTTTTTCCTGGCCCCGGAAAGCTGCGTTTTATCCCATTGAGGAACAGCAAAAGACCTTGCAGATGAAAGATCTTCCTCCTCCAGTGCGCTTTGACCTTGAGGATACCCTGAAGCCAGCGCCCAACTCCCATTCGTCAGCAACAATACCGTAATAATTAGAATCGATAATACTTTCCTGGTTTTTCCATACACCTGTTCCGAATACCCCCTGAATAAAAAATTACAAGGCCCTGTCTTTCATCAATATTACCTTCAGCGTCTGCAATAATATAGCAAAATCCCTGGCGGGAGAATATGACTTGGTGTAAAGCAAATCATATTTCAGCTTATTCTCGGCACTCGTACTGTACTTCCCGGCAATTTGAGCCAGTCCCGTAATCCCTGATTTAACATTCATACGATATACATACTCAGGAACCTCACTCATCAGCTGATTAACGAAAACAGGTCTCTCCGGGCGGGGCCCCACCAGGCTCATATCCCCTTTCAGCACATTAAATAGCTGCGGCAGCTCATCTATCCTCAAAGCCCGGAGTACCCTTCCCACCCTGGTCACCCTGGGGTCGCCATTTTCCGAAAGCACCGGCCCGGTAGCGGCTTCCGCGTTATCGATCATGGTGCGCAGCTTGTACAGACGAAACAGCCTGCCCTGCACTGTCATCCTCTTTTGTATGTATAACACGGGGCCGGGGGAGTCCAGCTTTACGGCCAGGACGGCCAGCAGTAAAACAGGCAGGGCAATCAAAATCCCCAGAACAGATACCGCTATATCAATCAATCTTTTAAACACCAGGGATTCGGGCGCAATTTGCAGGCGCCCCACGGCAAATACAGGCACATCATCTACCTGATCCAGCCTGGCCTGGGTTATCAAAATTTCGTAAAAGTCGGGCACCAGAAATGCCGAAGTTTCCCTGGCTACACAGGCATACAAAACCTCGGCTTTATCTTCCTGGGAAAGTGAACCACATACAAACACCTGATCCGGGTGGTGGGCATCCAGGCACTCGCAGAAATAACCCACATGGCCAAGGATGCTCCTGTTGCCGGCAGGCACATCCGGAGACACATCGTCCACCAAAAGACCTATAACCTGTATGGCATTACCGGTATTCTCCTCAAGCTTGTCGGCAAGATACCCGGCTTCTGCCAGCTTCCCCACCACCACCACACGCCTTTTTTCCAGCAGGGAACGCTCCCAGTACCAGGCCAGCCTTCTCCAGATGGACAGCAGCAGCAATTGAATAAAGGGGGAAAAGATAAATACGGTTCGGGGGAAGGAAAACCCTCTAAAAAGGTAGGAAACCGCCATGCCGAAAACAGCCTGTAAAAAAACCACACAGAGTATGCCTGCGAATATTTCCGTCCAGCGCCAGCGGTACGAACCGTATAGGCGGTAGAAATATAACAGGGCCAGGGCGGAAACGGTCAAAACCGGCCATGTGGCATAATACGAGCTAAGATTATATACAGGCATCTCGCCCTGAAACCTGAACATAAATGACAACAGGTAGCCGGCATTGATAATGGCAAGGTCAACAATAATAAGAGTCAGGCGAAATATAAGCATTCTACTATTCTTCACAATTAAACACCTGCAAAATATAATTCACCTTAGCACATTTTTCAATATTCGCCAAGGAACGGCAAAATCCTGTCCGTGTCGATACATAAATTATACCGGTATGGTCCCGGTATAAAGCTGCTCATAGCGGCTGAGCATCCTATCCACAGTAAACTCTGACAAAGCCTTTTCCCTGCCGGCACAGCCCATTCGCCGGCGCAGCCCCTTGTCCTCCAATAATTTTTTTACAGTAAGAAATGCACTATCCAAGTCCAGGCCATTTACGAGAAATCCACTGACACCATCATCAACCAATTCGCCCACGCCACCCACATTGCTGGCCACCACCGGCACACCGGCCAGCATGGCCTCTATAACCGTCAGCGGCAGCCCCTCATGCCCGGAAAATAGAGTAAAGATATCAAATCCGGCAACCAGACGCGCAGCGTCTTCCCTGGCGCCCAGCATAAAAACTTTCCCTTTAAGCCCATGATCAGCAATATATTTTTCACATTCCTTCCGCAGCGGCCCGTCCCCTATAATGACAAACCTGGCAGGGATTTCACCACCAAAACGGGCTGCCAGCTCAAGAAACAATAGCGGCTGCTTGGGCAAAGCCAGCCGCATAACCGTACCAATTAGAACATCCTTATCGCCCAAACCCAATTCCTGGCGCAAGGTGAGGGTTTCCCCCTCCTGCTTGCCCAGATCACCATCCAGATATATATCCGGCATACCGTTATGTATTACCATAAGTTTTTCCGGTTTAACCAACCCCAGTGACAAACCCTTTTCACGATCATATCCGGAAACACAGACAACCCTTGTACTCACCGCCCCGGCCAGCCGCTCGGCCATGGTATAGAGCCGGCGTATCAGCGGTGACTGGCCTTCGTCTATGCCCCAGCCGTGCACGGTAAAATATATTTGCCGCACCCCTGCCAGACATGCCGCCAGGCGTCCCAGGATACCGGCCTTGGAACTGTGGCAGTGGACGATGTCATATTTATAAGTTTTTATCAGGCCGTAAAGCTGCCCTAAGCACCGGACATCGTCCCAGGGTGAAATATTACGTTTTAAACAGGGCAATTCCACAACCTTGACATGCGCTATCCTAAGCCAATGCACCAGTTCCCCTCCCGGTGCACAGGCAACGGTAATTTCGAATTTTTCCCGGTCAAGGCCGACTGCCAGATGATAAACCACTTTCTGTGCCCCGCCAAGCTCAGACAGAGTAACTACCTGCAAAATCCTTGTTTTCAAAAAAACACCCCATATGAACAAATATTTTTTTAGAGGAAAAACTTACATTTCGTCGAAATTTTATTTGATCATAATTAATATCTTAATATGAGGCAATAGTCTAAAATTAAATTTCGCTGAGGTGAACGCATGAAAGCGTTAATACTATCAGGTGGCAAGGGTACCCGCCTGAGACCGCTCACCCACACCATGGCCAAACAACTGGTGCCGGTAGCCAACAAGCCTGTGCTGCATTTTGTCATGGACCAGATTGTAAATGCCGGCATAAAGGATATCGCGGTTATCATATCACCGGAAACCGGGGAACAAATAAAGCAATCGCTGGGCACCGGCGAACGCTGGCAAGCCGATATAACCTATATTCCCCAGGACACTCCGGGAGGACTGGCCCACGCCGTCAAAATAGCTCGGCCTTTCCTGCAGGATGACAATTTCCTCATGTTCCTGGGTGACAATTTAATCCAGGGCGGAGTCAACCACGTAATTGAACAATTCAATAATGAGAAGCCGGAAGCTGTAATATTACTAAAAGAAGTTGCCAATCCCCAGTCTTTCGGAGTGGCCGTTGTAGACGGCAACATGCAGGTAATCAATCTGGTGGAAAAGCCCAAGGACCCGCCCAGCAATCTGGCCCTGGTGGGAATATACCTTTTTACCCCGCTTATCCACCGGGCCATTGACAGCATCAAACCTTCCTGGCGGGGCGAACTGGAGATAACAGACGCCATCCAGGAACTATTAAATATGAAACACCGGGTACTGGCCAGAAAAATTACCGGGTGGTGGCTGGATACAGGCAAAAAGGACGACATGCTGGAGGCCAACCGGGTGGTCCTGGATGAATACGCCACCTGCAATCCCGCCGGCACAGTGGACGACCGCAGTACCATTGCGGGAAGAGTACAGATAGACGCCGGCAGCAGCATTATTGACAGCACCATAAGAGGCCCCGTGGTAATCGGCAAAAACTGCGTGATAGAAAATTCCTTTATCGGGCCGTTTACCGCTATAAGTGACAATACCGTTTTAAAAAATTCCAATGTGGAACACTCAGTAATACTGGAAAACTGCCAGATAATAGATATACCCCGGCTGGAAGACAGCCTAATTGGCTCCGGCACTAGGGTAATGAAAAATAACAATAACCAGAAAATACTGCGGCTGTTCGTAGGGGACGATGCGGAAGTAATTTTGTAATCTCTTAAGCTTTACTGAAGGGAGAATATATAAATGGAATTGATAAAAGATGTGGTGGTAAAACAGCTCAGAATAATTCCCGACGACAGGGGTTATCTTTTAGAAATGATGCGCAAGGACTGGCCTGAATTCATGAACTTCTCCCAGTCCTATGTCACCGCCTGCTACCCCGGGGTATACAAGGCCTGGCATTACCACAAAAAACAGTATGATCACTTCGTTTGCCTCTGGGGAATGGCCAAAGTAGTGCTTTACGACCCCAGGGAAGAAAGTCCAACCAAAGGAAAGGTTAACGTATTTCACGTCGGCCAGCTAAACCCCACCCTATTAAGAATCCCCCCCCTGGTGCACCACGGCTTTACCACAGAAGGCGGGGAAACAGCGCTAATTGTTAATTTCCCCACCGAACTTTATAATTATAAAGAGCCCGACGAATTCAGAGCACCTTACAATGACCCGTCCATCCCCTACGACTGGGAGGTAAAACACGGTTGAGAGTGCTAATTACCGGCGCAGCCGGCATGCTGGGCCGGCAGGTTAAAGAGGAATTTACCAAACGTGGCGCTACGGTTTATCCCCTGGCCAGGAAGGATCTGGATATAACTGATTACAATGCAATTACAAAGACCTTTAAAAACATTACACCGGAAACTGTGGTAAACTGTGCCGCCTATACTAACGTGGACGGAGCGGAAACTGAAAAAGAAGTCGCATTTGCAGTAAACGGCCTAGCCCCTCGCCTGCTGGGTTTAACCTGCCGCAAATACAACGCCAGCATGGTGCATATCAGCACCGATTACATATTTAACGGGCAGTCAAAAAAACCTTACCTGATTAGCGATATTCCCGACCCCATTAACATATATGGTGCCAGCAAGTTAATGGGAGAGCAGGGCATCAGAGAATCGGGCTGCAACTATTTTATAATTCGGGTAAGCTGGCTTTTTGGACTTGGCGGCAAACATTTTGTTGATACTATATTGAAGCTGGCAAAGGGAAGAGATTCACTGAAAGTAGTAAACGATCAGCAGGGCAGTCCAACCTATACACCGGACCTGGCCAGAGCCATAGCCGATCTATCCGGAACGGGTATATACGGAACCTATCATTACACCAATAGCGGCATTACCACCTGGCATGGATTCGCGAAAAAAGTGATAGAATTATCTGGGCTAACAACAAAAATAGAGCCCTGCAGCACAGCTGAATTCCCCCGGCCGGCCCGCAGGCCTATGAGTTCTGCCCTGGATTTATTCCCTACAACCCGGGTGTTAGGTTACACGCCCCCATCCTGGGAAGATGCAGTGGAACACTATATAAAGAATTACCACACAATGGAGGATTAAAATAATGCACTTATTGGTAACTGGCGGAGCCGGGTTTATCGGCTCAAACTTTATCAAATATATATTGGAAGAAACTGATTGGCAGGTTACCAACCTGGACAAGCTGACCTACGCTGGAAACCTGGAAAACCTGGCAGATATTCAGGATAATACTCATTATAAATTTGTACGGGGTGATATTGCGGATAACCAGGCCGTCAATAACCTATTCAGCGGGAATAAGTTTACGGCGGTGGTCAATTTTGCAGCTGAATCACATGTAGACAGAAGCATACAGGACGCCTCACCATTTATAAATGCCAACATTGCAGGTACCCAGGTACTGCTGGACGCATCCCTCAAGTATAAAATTGACAGATTCTTGCAAGTATCCACCGATGAGGTATACGGCAGCCTGGAAGACGACGGCTTTTTTACAGAAGATACCACTCTGGCTCCCAACAGCCCATATTCGGCCAGCAAAGCATCTGCCGATCTGCTTTGCCGTGCCTATTACAAAACCCACGGACTACCGGTGCTGATCACCAGATGCTCTAATAACTTCGGTCCATATCAGTTCCCGGAAAAATTAATACCGTTAGTGGTGTCAAATGCAATAGAAGATAAACCAATACCGGTCTATGGCAGTGGGATTAATATTCGTGACTGGATATACGTCCTTGATCATTGCGCTGGAATCAAGTGCGTACTGGAAAGAGGTGTTCCCGGCGAGGTATACAACATCGGTGGCGACACTCAGATACATAATATAGAACTCATAAAGATGATACTATCCGTAGTGAATAAATCTGATAGCTTAATTACCTATGTTAAAGACCGTCCCGGTCATGATCATCGTTACGCCATTGACCCACAAAAAATAAAGTCCCAACTCGGTTGGAACCTCCAATACAACTTTAAAAGCGCCCTAATTAAGACCGTCAAATGGTATATAGACAACCAGGACTGGTGGAATAAAGTAAAGTCGGGCGAATATATAAACTACTATCAGAAGTGGTACGGTATAATTAAATAAAAAAACTTTTATAAAGATATTCTTAACAGGCCACTTATATCGAAGGGAATTGATATTACTCAAGAAATTAATGCCTTTAGAAACGTAATGATCCAAATTTATAAAATTGCCGGAACTACCGTAGTACTACAGCCATAAACTACGGAAGTGCACCATAAGAGAAGGATCGAACGGAGGTTGGTCCTGGTATTCCCGAAGACTTATGAAATACTGCAGGTACGGGTTCTCTGTAATCTGCTCAACTGTCTCGCAGTCGCTGTATCTACACTTTTCTTGGATGAGGAGAGCACCGAGAGCCATCCGTACGGGTTTGGCCACCTGTCCACGGTTGCTGGTAAAAATTTTGCATAGCGGTCTTCGATGGTATCCCAAGGGATGATCTTAGCCAACTTCACCCAACGATTATCGGCCCGAAGTTTGCCTTCAAAGGGGAGTACGAATTCTTCCAGATACAGTTGTTTTTCCAGTTTGCGGAACATATTCTTCCTCCAGGTGCACGGTTTTTACAGCAATTGCTGCATTTTCCTTATACCTTATTTCGACAAATATGCTTCTAAATCCTTGATTTATCAGGAGTTATAATTCATTCAGCAAGCACTATTTAACAAAACATTCTAACTGATGCCAAAATAGCAGGAGTAAATATAACAATTGAACATTTAACGAACCAAGAATGAATGCAATTGTAATTATTAGACTTATTTAAACAAACTAACTCAATAGTAACCCAGCAGCAATACCGAGATATTCCTTTAATGCAAGGCCGACAATATATATAGAACTAGAAGAAGGTATAAATGAACTCAAACGAATGGATGTATCTAGGCTGTAGGTATAATCAGTCGGGAAAGGTTGTGCTTCAATTTTTTGCTTAAAGAAATACTGTACAGATCTTTTCATATGAAATGCTGAAGTTATAAGTATTGGTTTTTTAAAATTATGTTCATTCAAGACTGCACGAACATATTTTGCGTTTTCAATTGTATTGCGACTTTTATCTTCTAGGATAATCTTCTCTTCAGGTACACCTAACAGAATAAGTTGGTGCTTAGATATTTTTGCCTCTTCTCCAGAGTCTGAAAATACTTGTCCGCCACTGATAATAATAGGTAAATTAGCTTTTTTATAAAGTACTGCAGTGGTTAATAATCTATTAGCAGACGCCCCACTTAGATGACCCATGCCATCAATATTAGGTGTATCCAAAGTGGCACCACCACCAAGCATTATGATAACATCACAGTTGTCTATGTTTACTGTTGGATTATAGGCGGATTCCAGAGATGTTATTAAATAGTTACTAAACAAGGGAATGGTGAAAATATAAAAACACAAAATTATGACTGAGAGTATTTTAGAACTTCTTTTATCCCTTTTATATAACCAGCAACAAAAGAAAGCCAGCATAATAATAAAAATACTTGGTGGAAAAAGAAGGGTATAAAAAACTTGATACACCATTATTGAATACTCCTTAGTTAAATATTTATTGCGTTATTCTACATTTTTATTAAATTCCTTTTCATCAGGCAGTGAAAATAGAGGTCAAGCTTATTTTCCGCCACCGGCGGTTTATGTTTGGAATCTGTTGTTGTTACCTTGTACTTGTGTTTTTGAATAGCAGTGATGCCTGCTGTTCTCATAATGCGTTCAACTCGTTTTTTTCCGCAATTGATACCTCTGTGCCATTCCCCCGGTTTGCTGGACACAGAGTTAAGAGTGTATAGTATCAACAGAAGGTGCTGTGTCCTTTGGGGGAAAAGAGGCGTGTATATACAGAAGAATTTAAGCGTGAAGCTGTAAATTTGTGGATAACTAGCGGCAAGAATCCAAATGAAGTTGAAAACGACCTGGGTATACATGATAACATATTGCGACGCTGGCGTAGAGAGTTTGCAGAATCCGGCCCTAACAGTTTTCCAGGCCAGTGTAAAACGTAAACTGGGTACCAGAGGAATAAGAAATCCGACGCCTTAAACGGGAACTGGAAATTGTTAAAGAAGAACGCGACATATTAAAAAAAGCAGTGGCTATCTTCTCAAAAACACCGAAATGAAATGTCGGTTTATCCGGGAACATATGGACAAGTTCCACGTCGAAGAGATGTGCCGAGTCATTAAGGTTTCCCGGAATACATACTATGCCTGGTGCAAGCGTCCTTGAAAGCAAATGAAAAAAGCAAGATGCTACGATATTAAACGAAATCAAATTTATCCGCAAGGAAAACCGCAAGACATATGGCAGCCTACCAATTCACCAGCAATCAAAAAACAGTGCCCCTCCCCCGGTTTGATAGACACCGAGTTAAGAGTGTATAGTATTAACAGGAGGTGCTGGAAGCTGTGGGAGAGGAACGGCGAGTGTACTGTAGTGAATTTAAAAATTGAAGCTTTGACTAACACAGTAAAATGGTATATACAAAACCAATCTTGGTGGAACAGGGTATAGTCCGGTGAGTATCAAGAATATTATCAGAAATGGTATTGCAAATTGACTTAGTTTTTGTTGTCAAAACTGGAAAAAACCAATAAACAATAACTAATTTGGAAGCCGAAAGGCTTCTTCATTTTAATAAAAATGATAATAAAAAACAGATTTTGTAAATATTTTAGCATACGCCAAGAATAATCATTGTATTTTTAGATAATGATTATGCCGTTAGCTCAGCAAAGGTAATTGTTGACGCTGAGAGGTATTTTCCTTGGGATTGAACTCTTTAGCCTCATGCTTATATCCCTCTGCGGAAAGTTGCTTGTAAGAGCGAAAAGCATCACTAGAAATTTTTGATTCGGCTTCAATATATGTCCTGAACAAAGTCTACCAGGGTATCTTTTTTTACATCGGAAACTATCCGCATTTTAACGTACAAAGGATTTCCATATTCACCAAGAGATAACCCAATAAGTACAGGCGTCTTATCAGTTCCGCGACCACGTTTACCGCCTTCTTTAGGTGCACCAAAAAAGGAATCATCAAGCTCTACAATACCGCTAAGATTATATTGTGTATCAAGTTCTCCCATTTCCTTGCGGATTTTATGTAACATTAGCCAGGAGGTTTTGTAAGAGATGCCCAGTTCCTCCGAAAGGAAGACAGCGGAATGGCCATGTTTATCATTTGCAAAAAGATATATAGCCCAAAACCAAATAGACAAACTGGTACGGGTTTTCTCCATGACTGTTCCCCGGAATTAAACCTGTATTGAAATTCGAGCAAATTTATCTTTGTTTGTTTAGCCATAATCGTCACCCAGAACATTAGTTTGAATGTATAGTATACAAACATTAGTTCTTGGGTAAATGGCTTACTGAGCTAAAGGAATAATCATTTTTTAATTTTGAGTATTTTCATGTCATCTATCCTTTTAAATACAAATTAATCATAATTTTTCATGCTGTTATTCTCCATATTTAACAACTCTCATCTTTGTATTTTGATAAATCCAATTTTAATATAGCAAGCTCTTGCGCCAACCTTTTGATCCTTACCGAAGCCTTAGATAAGGCAATAGTCATCGTAAAAAGAATAATTAAAGCAAATAATATCCCCACAAGAAAGAGTGCATTGACCGGCAAACCTACCCCTAAAATATTTGCTACAATTGTTACAATTTGAGGCTGCAAAGCAATTAATACTAAAATGATCCCTGTAACAATCCAAATTAACGTATATCTGAGTTCTAAAGTCTCTTTTTTTACAAGAGAAAAGATGAAACCAGCAAAAACGAAACTAATTATTATTAGAAATAGCTGTAACCTTGGTTCCATGATAAGAATACCTCTTCTCGTCGTTCTTTTTGAAAACGTCCATAAGTATCGCAAGCGTCACCTTAAGCATATAATATACGGTTTTAATCGACTTAATCGAAGATTGTCCTCCCTCTCTCTCCTTCATGATCACGGGAATTTCGATGATTCGGAAGCCTTTTCTATTAATAGTTACCAAAGTCTCGGGCTCTGGATAATCATCAGGATAATATTTTGCAAAATTGGCAATTACTTGTTTATTACATGCTCTAAAACCAGAGGTTGGATCACTAAATCTCTTTTTTGTAAGTAAAAAAATAAGTTTCTCAAAGTATTTTATACCAAATCTTCTGAGAGAGGTAGATTGAAAACCTGTGCATTCTATAAATCTAGAGCCTACTACCATATCGGCCTGTCCACTAATAATAGGTGTAATCAAATTTTGGATATATAAGGGATCGTGCTGTCCATCCCCATCAACTTGAACTGCCACATCATAGTCATTATAATAGGCATAAAGATATCCTGTTTGAACAGCCCCACCTATTCCCAAATTGATAGGAATATCAATAACTTTCGCTCCTATACTTCTGGCCAAAGCAGCAGTGTTATCTTCTGAAGCATCATTTATTACAATAATTTCTAAATTTAAACATAATGCGTTGATTTTCTTTAATAAAGCTATGATATTTTCAGCCTCATTAAATGCCGGTATAATTATGAGTCCCCTCAAAGCCAAACACCTCAATCCACAACTAGATAGTTATAAAATTTCTTTCTATATTCCGGCCAATCAGTCAGCTTATTATTACCTTCCATTATAAATTTTGCAGTAGATATACCCATATCCATGCAATCCGCCATTCCAGCATAACTATAACATCCTTGTCTGCCAACTGAATATAGGTTAGAAAAAACATCTAATCGGTTCATAACAAAATGAAGGTTTTCCTTATAATTAAGATCATAAATTGGATATGCGTTATCTAATCGCTTTGCAAAGTACTCTATTACCTTATCGTCAACCAAACCTGCCTCACTTAGACCTGTGTGAACTTCAGCAAATATTTTATCATCATTAGCAAACCAAATCGAATCATCCGCACCACATGTAATCTCCACACAAAGCACTGTTCTATCCTCAGGAATCATATTTTGATTAAACCCTTTTTGCTCAAAGACTCTATTAAACAAATATTTTCTCTCTGGGAAAAATAGCCAATTATCTTCTGTAAGCCTTTGTTTATCCAATACAACATAGAGAAGTATTAACTTTCTATTCTTTAAATTTAAAACAGCTTTTTTTATACTTTCATTAATTAAAGTTCCAAGGCTATTAATAAAAATCGAAAGTGGAATAGTAGATATTATGACATCATTCTCATCTACAGACTCGCTGCTTCCATCAGAAAAGATTAATTTTCGAATTGCACCCGTTTCATCACTTTCAATCTTCTTAATGCTCTTCCCGAGTTCTATTTTTCCACCATTATTGAGTATTTTTTTTGCCATTCTCTCGCTTAGTTCTATAAATCCGTCTCGTGGATAATAGAAAACATCTGCACTAATAACAGGTGAATTCCCTTTTCTGCCAAAAAGCATCTGCTTCAGCATTTCCATGAGATTTGGGATGGCTATTCGAGTTTCTGCTAATTCCTTAGATAACTCCTTAGGATTACCCCATATTTTTTGCGCATACGGTCCTAGCACTAATTCATAAGTTGGTCTACCAAATCTATTGACAACCCAATCTTCATAGGAATCATCCTGAGGAGATGTTAGCATGTTCCTAATAATACTTCTAATGTATCCTAAGCCACAACTAATCCCTGTCCCGACACCCATGCCGGAAAATATATCTTTCAAACCCACCGGATAGCTAAAATATTTTCCTTTTAAGCGAATGCGACTTCTCTTTTCAATTGACAACAAGGTCTCATCTTGAAAAAGCCCCTTAATTTCTTCCATTATATGGTCCATAACCGTAAATATTTTATGTGGACCATAATCCAAATAATAATCCTTGTGCTTAAATGTAGAAGACATCCCTCCAATATAATCATTCCGCTCTATTATCTCAACCTGATATCCACCTTCTGACAGCTTCCAACCGGCACTAAGTCCAGTTATACCTGCACCGATAATAATTGCTTTCTTACTCATTACGTCCTCCAGTTTACTTTTTCTTTGCGATTACATTAGCCTGACTCGCATAATAGGGTATCAACCAATCTTCTATACTTAACCCATTAATTACTTTCAAGCCCAATTTAGAAACTCCCTTGCTGTATAATCCGACCATCTTCACCAAGTGTTCCAGACTTAGGGTTTGGTAGTGACGGCTAAACTTAATAACCTCAAAATCATTCTTTGCCAACATCATAGACATGCTGCGAGGTGAAAAATGATACAAATGGACGGATAAAAAGAACCACCACTTCCCCCCGGCCACCCTTGCCAATTTGCTACCAACATTTGGGAAATTAATAATTAGGATACCATCTTTTTTAAGAATTCTATTAACTTCAGCCAATTCACCCATAGGGTCAGAGGTGTGCTCTAGTACATCCCACATTGTTACTACGTCAAAAAATTCATCTTGAAGTTTTGCATCTTTAAGAGTTCCGTTTTTTATATTTACGTTAAATTTCTTATTACCCCAATCAGACATCCATTTACTGGGTTCTATACCATAAGTTTGCCAGCCAGCTTTTTTAGCAACGTTAAGAAAAAAACCCGCCGCACATCCTACATCAAGAATTGTTCCCCTCTGAGGAACATACTTCTCTACCAGCTTAAGACCATTATTAAAAGTCTTTTGTCTCCCTTCTGCTTGAGAAACATACAACTCGTCAACCGCATCCGAATAAGCATTCACAACTATTTCATTTTTGACTCTGGGATTTACATATACTAATCCGCAATGATTGCATTTAACAATTTGCTGAGTTCCCATTACTCCACCTGAAGCAGAAAATATTTCACTGGGATCGTAATCCTTTTTAGTAGGCTGATACATAATTTTATAATCCGTACTACCACATAGATTACATGGTACATACTCAAGAATAGTAGTGTTTTTCATTAATTACCTCCCATTTCTTTAGCTCCTGACCACAAGCCAAGCGCCGAAAATTGTTAAAATCATTCCAGATATCCTATAAAGATTAAAGGTTTCTTCCATAAACAACCACGATATAACTGCAACTAATATTACAGACAGTGAAAGTAATGGATATGCAAAAGTAATCTCTACCTTACTAAGTACTACTAACCATATTAGAAAACTAAGCGCATATAGAAACATACCAATTATTACTTTTGGAGTCATGATAGCACATAAAAAGAAATCGGCATTGATAGCTTTATCTGAAAAATTATTCATTGCCATTTTTAGCAATATCTGGGCAATAGTGACTATGACAACATAAGAAAAAATCAATAGTAGATTCTTTAACATTTATTAGTTCCTCTTGCAACCATATATTTAAGCCGTAAGGCTCTATAAATGTTCATCTCCGCCTTGCTTTCAAATCTTCTGCGAAGTAAGTTAATCATTTGCCGAAACACTTTGAACGGATGATATATAATTTTCCACAACAAAAACTTCTTGTAAAGTCTCATTCGAAAAGTACTTAAGATTTCAAAATCATCTCTCCACGCTGGAGAAAAAGTTAATTCAGAAAAATTCTTATACCCTGAAATTTGCCCAAATGTTTCTGTCCCGGGAATAGGAGTCATAATAAATAAAGCTATTTCATCTACACCCGCTTTTGTAAGTTTTTTTATATAAATTTCGGTCTGTTTTAAATCATTTTCTTCTTCACCAGGGTAACCCAAAACAAAACACGCCTGAGACTTTATACCAATTCGATTCATATGTCTAACCATGTCCAATGCATAATCATGGTCGAAAGGCTTGTTCATTAATTTTAAAACATGCTTTGAGCCTGATTCTGGAGAAAAAGATATGTAGTTACATCCAGCTTTTTTCATCCATTCTAAAGTTTCCAGCCTCATAGTCTCAATTTTACTTCCTGAAGCTAATTTCCATTTAATTTTCAGTTCCCTATCAATAATCAGTTTGCAGATTTCAATAATTCTTTCTTCATTTACCGTTGGATTTACATCCTCCCAATGAAACTCCTTTACATTGAATTTATTTACCATATATTCTAATTCATCAACAACATTCTTATAACTTCGTGCTCTCCATTTTTTTTGGTTAGTTGAAGGAATTACACAAAAATTACAGCTATATGGGCATCCACGAGAGGTCATTATTGCTAAATATTCGCCCTCCATTGGACCATGAGCATATCGTAACTTCCAATATTTATCTAACGCAAAGTATTCCCAAGCCGGAAATGGTAATCTGTCAAGGTTTGCAATATTTTTTTTTTGAGGAAGAATTTTTAACATACCGTTTTGTGCTTTGTAGGCAATACCATCAATTAAATCTAATTTATTTAGATCTGATTTTATAATTATATCAATAATGTTTGGCACTCTTTCTTCGCATTCACCAAATACTACATAATCTGCACCACACGCAAATAATTTATCTATAATATGTTTCAACGAACAGCCTATTACAGCTTGGGAATTTTCAATTATAATTATAGGAATTTGGGGATATTCAGCTTTAAGAGAATTCATCATTTCATCAATTATAATACTTGCCATTACTGAACTGTAATATATAATGATACATCTCGAAGACGGGTTAATTCTTTTTACTACCTCTGAGATAGTAATTCCCTGGGCAATAAAATTTTCTTTCTGCCATACCTTAAAAGGATCCTCACCAAATGCATCAATTACATTTAAATTATATTTATTTATCAGACATGCAGCCAAATAAGCCAATGGAAGAGGCATATAAGGAATTCCACTGCCTAAACTATCACCAATTTGGGTTACAAGATTTGGGTTAACTAAACTAATAATATTACTCTTTTCTTTCATTATCTTGACCTCTAACATTTATTTTTAATCCTTAACAATAAATCAATCAATTTCATTCTCTAATTCTTTTCTTCTTATACATAATTTAAAAAATAATATTAACAATATTATAAATGAGATTAAACTAGCATATAAGCCGTATCCATAAGACATTGGTTCATAAGAAAAAATAACTGTATGTTCACCTTTAGGTATAAATGTGCCCTTAAAAGCATAATCTGTCGGATACAAATTAGTCTTCCTGCCATCTATATAGACATTCCATCCATTGTAGTAAGTATCTGTTACCACCAAATATCCATCATTTTTATTGGATGTTGTAACAATAATTTTATTACCACCTTCCCCAACTACCTTTGCTTTTGCATCATTAACGTCAAATACACTATCTTCAAGGTTGCCTTCCACCAGTCCAATATTTCTTGCTTTAAACGAATCGCTCTCCAAATAAGATAATATTTCATTTTTTGATTGCATTTGTTTAATAACAGGCACAAAAAATGCTTTATCAAGAGCATCTCTATTTTTATAAACTCTAACATTCCTCAACCTAATTTCTTCAAATTTAGTAGACTCCAGGCCATATTTCCCTGGCTCTTCTTGATAATTGATAATAATATATTTTATTCCCATTAAATCTACCAACTCATTGTCGTAACGTTTTGGCGATATACTAAATTGCTCTAAACTTGTGTTCTTATTAATAATATTAACAAACTCTGCATATCTTCTTATTGTTAATGCATCAGATCCATCACTACTCTGAATATTGTATGCCATATTTAAGTTCGGCCTAAATGTATACATCCCCTTGACAGATATTCGATAAACATCTTTATCTTGGCTTAAATAATTTACCAGCTCATTTTTAGGATAAAAATATTCCTGTTTAATAGTTGGGTTGTATTTATAGCCAAATACAAACAAATCAGATATAATAAGTAACAATAGAAAAATTTTATATAAATTTAAATTTAATAAATTTTTTCTATATATACTTGTTAATAATATAAAAACAAATAAGCTAACCATAGGAAATATTAGATAAAAATAGCTTATTCTATGCAGGTAATGTGCCGTTTTATCTATAATCTCATAGTTTATTATTAGATATAAGAGAATAATGGCAAGTGGAAAAAATAAATATATCATGCAGAATGTTTTTATTTTACAAAAATATTTATAACAATCTAGCTCTTTGACATTACTCAGGAAATATTGAAGACCATATCCAAAAATGACAATAAGACTAAACAAGTAAAATATTCTTAATCTTGCTGTAGCAACTTTATTAATTATCGGTAGATAATTAATAAAGTTAAATACCGGTAAAGCAAACATTATTCCAATAGAAAAGATAATACATAATAGAAAGAAAACAACTCTTTTATTGTTTCTCAACTTAATTAAAGCAAAACAAAACATAGGTATTGTTAAAAATCCTGCATAAGCACTCTGCTCACTATAATTCCATTTCCACCAATAAGTACCATCAGTGGGAAGTCCAAAAAAGTTCGGCAATAGGAACGTTAGTATGGTAGGTAATGAAATCTTCATATAACTTAAATCACCAATTAGACCCTTGCAAACGATTTCTATTAGACTGGCATTTTCTCTACCATATCCCCTACCAACTTCATATGTTGGACTTTGCAACATGTACTCAATAAACGGAAACAACTGTACTGCTGCAAGCATAAAACCCAAAAAATTTGCAAATATAAATCCAACTAAAATATTAACTTTTAAACAACCTTCATCACGCGATCTTACAATAATATATAATGAGGATAATATTATTACAAAAATGGTTGTCTGTAAATGACCAGCAAGATATTGACAACCCATAGATATGGCTAAAACAAGATAATACTTATACGATTTACTAGTCACAATTTTTTCAATAGACCACATTATAAGTGGAATCCACATTGCTACACTAACATTATGCCGCCACATCCACACTATAAAGTATGAAGAAAAAGCATATGAAATTGCGCATACTAAGGAGACATAAAATGACGATCCTATACTACGCATATAAATAAACATAAAGATTGCTGCCAGAAACATAGTAGTCATAGAAGCAATTCCAGGCACATATTTTGCTTCAAATAACAGTGTAACTATTAAGTTAATGGGTTCGAGAACCATTGACAAATGATTTGCCAGTAATGGCGCTCCATTATGCGAGTATTGATTCCACAGCGGCAGGTTACCATTATTAAAAGAATCTTTTATGAAATCCCTCCACGGATAATACAAATAAACATTATCACCTGCAATTAGCGAATTTCCTGGATGTTCCTTTCCAGGTATATTAAACGAATCATAAGATGGATCGTGAAAAATTATAAAGTCGCTTGGCATTAAAATTTCCTTATAAATAACCACTCTATAAAAAAAAACAAACAAGATGATAGTTAGTAGTGCTAAAAACAAGATCGTTCCACGTGCGCCTCTAGTATTCAAATAGTTCACTCCAAAATAATATGATCATATTTAAGTCCATTGATATTTATCTGGCAAATGGCCGTTGGGGGGGCAAATATTAAAAATTTAATTATCGTCATTGGGTTTGTACACTGCTACTATTCTTTATACCAAACCACCAAAGATTTCAAAGTAAAACTTATATCTTTTAGGCAACCAAAATCCAACCTGATATCAGTTACCTGCTCAACTAACGGAATTCTAATATCATAAAAACTTTTGCCTTTTTTTATTTCAAACGCGGTAGATTTTTGTTCATTCCAATTAGGATCTAAACTAGTTATCCAATACATCTGACCGATTGTATCAACATCTGGCAGTTCAACTTCCATATGCACCCTAATATTATTTTTCGGTTCTGCTAAATTCCAAATAATATAAGGATCAGCACCCATAGTACATAAAGATATGCTTTGACTTCCGGACTCTATTTTGACCTGATTTGAGCTAACATATCGATCAAGATTAATATTTAGCGTTGCATCTTTTAGTTCATTCAATAATTCTTTATTTATGTTTATCTGATTTTTTGCATTTACTTCATGGTTTTTATTTGAGCACCCAAATAGTAGACTGCATAATATAAATATAATACATAAAAGCATTACTCTGTTCATGTTTAATCTCCTGGAGCTTAATTTGGCAAGTATCCCATAAGTTATATCTTTATTTCTCGTACAAATCTCATATTTTCTTTTGCCCAAACGACTGTTTTCTTTATCCCTTTATCCAAATCCACTTTGGGTTCCCAACCTAATAACCTTTCCGCCTTGCCTATATCCGCCCACGTCTCCAACATATCAGCCTTATGAAAAGACTTATAAATAATTTCAGTTTTCTTGCCTAAATTCTCTTCAATCAAATTTATTAAGTGAGAAAGTTTATAAGGTTTATTGTTTCCCAGATTAATCACCTGATAGCCTACCGGTTTTAAAGCTTTTACAGTACCATCGGCTATATCGTCAATATATGTAAAATCTCTACTCTGACTGCCGTCTCCAAAAACCTCCAGAGGCTTATCCTCCATAATCCATTTTGCAAACCTAAAAACACTCATATCAGGCCTACCCCCCGGGCCATACACAGTAAAATATCTTAATACAGATACATCTATTCCATAGAGATGGTGATAGCTATATGCTAAAGCTTCCGCAGCCTTTTTGGAAGCAGCGTATGGTGAAAGAGGATTATTAACAGGCAAATCCTCTTTATATGGAAGGGGTTGCCCTGCATATAAAGAAGAAGTTGATGCCAATACTAATTTTTCAATATTATTTTCTTTGCAAAGTTCCAATAAATTGAGCGTCCCTTTGCTGTTGGTGGATAGATAAACAAAAGGATTTTCCAAGCTATAGCGTACTCCGGCCCTTGCTGCCTCATTAATAACTGCATCAATTGTATGAATTTGAAATATTATTTTTAGTGCTTCAAGATTTTCTATATCGGTCCGGTAAAAAACAAATTTATCATGTTTTTTTAAATTCTCCAGACGCCAAATTTTTAATCTTACATCATAATAGTCATTAAGATTATCGACACCTATAACACTGTAACCTAATTCAAGAAGTTTTTCAGACACTTTTGCGCCTATAAAACCGGCAGCACCTGTTACTAATATATTTTTCATTAAGCTTAACTCTTACCTCCCTATACCCACATAATTAATACCATAGTTTATTAACAAGGACGGATTGTAAAAATTACGGCCGTCTATTAATACTGGCTGCTGCATACATTTAACAATTTGATTCCAATCCAATTTCTTAAAAATTTCCCATTCAGTCATCAGCACCACGGCATCTGCTCCCTGAATCGACTCCACAGGGGAATCAGCATATTCAATATTCAGTTCCTGGTGTTCTCTCCTGGACCGGTCCATCGCCACCGGATCATAAGCTCTCACGCGTGCACCAAGGTCAATCAACATTTTAGCAATCTCAATGGCAGGAGCATCCCGAAGATCATCAGTATCCGGTTTAAAGGATAATCCCCAAAGGGTAATAACGCTTCCCCTTATTACCTTTAGCAACTGCTGAAGTTTTTCAACAATAATTCTTCTCTGCCTGTAATTAGCAGATATTGTTGCATCGACCAACGGCATATCATACCCATATTGCTTACCTAAAGCGTTTAAAGCCTTCAGGTCTTTACCAAAGCAGGATCCACCCCAACCTGCGCCTGCTCCAAGGTATCTTGTTCCTATTCTTCGGTCAAGGCCCACGGCTTTCATGACTTCCGTTATATCAGCGCCTACCCGTTCGGATATTCCAGAAATTTCATTGGCAAATGATACTTTCATAGCGAGAAAGGTATTTGAAGCATATTTTACCAATTCTGCACTGGTAGGATTAGTTGTAACCAATACCGGAAGGGGTTGTCCATCAGTTCGTGGTAATCCGGCGGGTGGTATAAATGTTTGCTCCAATATTGGTGCATACATTTCATATAAAGTCTTTACAGCCCACTTTTCATCTGCGCCTATTACGATTCTGTCAGGATAGAAGGTATCGTTGAGCGCTGCTCCTTCTCTTAGAAATTCAGGGTTTGACGCAACGTATAAATTAGCGCTTACGCCACGATCAGTTAAAACCGAGTTAACAATCATTATAACTCTACGCGCTGAGCCAACAGGTACAGTCGATTTGTTTACTATTACCACTTCATGCCCTTCCGGTAAGGCGCTGCCTATTGTGTATGCACATTCTTCAACATATCGGAGATCTGCATCACCATTCTGTTGGGTTGGCGTACCGACGCATATTAAAATAACATCGGCAGATGCCTCCTCCAAATTAAAGTCGGAGCTAAACCGCAAGTGCGAAGATGAATCGTGCAACAAATCCACAAGCCCAGGCTCATGTATTGGAATTTCTCCGATGTTTAATTTTTCTATTAGTGACTCATTTCGATCCACACAAGTTACATAATGGCCAATATAGGCAAGAGCTACTCCAGTTGTTAAGCCAACATATCCTGTTCCAATTACTGTTACCTTCACTTGCGGCCCTCCGTAATTATAGTATTGTTTGCTTTTTTATATTTAACCAGCAATTCTTTTCTCTTTTTTATAAAAGCCTTATACCATTCAATTAACATTAAAACAGCAAACAACAATCTCTCTCTCTGTACACCAGCCGCTAAATCATTTTTAATAACCATTGTTAAATTGCATGTATCGAGTCCTGGGATATTAAATTCAGACAAATATTTTTCAACAGATCCGTTTTCAATAAACCATTGGCTTATCCATTTTTTCATTGGTAATACAAAACCTTGTTTAGGTCGTTTCAGTATTTCATCAGGTAGCCAATTGCGGGCAATCCGCCGCAAGGCATATTTACTTACATTGCCGTGCATTCTCTGAACGTCGGGCATTCTAACACCAGCCTGCACAAGGTCGGGATAAAGGTATGGAGCACGCCCTTCCAGACTATGTGCCATAGCCATTCTATCAAATTTTACAAGTAAATCATCCGGCAACCAGGTTGCGATATCTCCTACAGTTGCTTTTTGTAAGGAAGTTCCTGCAGAATCGAGCCAAATCATTAGTTCCTTTTCCCATGAATCTTCATCAGACATATCTATCCCGAGCAAATTTTTTCTTTGCCCGCCATCGGTTAACAACGGAAAACCTGACGGGGAAACGGGAACTCTATTATAAATCAAACGATTCAAGGGAGTAGCATTTGAAGCGGAACTACTAAACAAGGCTTTTATTCGGCTAATAAAATCTCGCTGACCGGTAAATGTACGATAATAACTATAACCTGAAAACACCTCGTCAGCTCCTTCCCCCGCCAGTACCACAGTTACATGACGGCGGGCCTCCCTGGATAGCCAGAATACGGGCAATAATGCCTGGTCGCCAATTGGTTCATCCAAAGCACATGCAACCTTTGGCAGTAAATCCCGGAAGGATTCTTCATCAAACTGAAAATGATAGTGGGTACTGCCAATAAGTTCAGCAACTTTTGCCGCATGTACACTTTCATCGTGGCTTACTTTACTGAAACCCATTGAAAATGTAGCTATCCTTGGCTGCTTTCTGGCTGCTATTGCAGCGACTATAGAACTATCCAAACCACCTGACAGGAAAACTCCAACGGGAACATCTGCAACAAGCCTTGAAGAAACGGCTTCTTCAACTAAATTGGCCAGTTGCTCATCAGATATTTTTTTTACGGAACCCAGCAAAAGATTATAATATCTTTCTCGCTGAGGTATAGGAGCATCTACAGAGATAACTAACCGTTCCCCAGGCAGCACCCGATGTATTCCCTTTAATATAGTAGCATCCCCCGGTATATAATGAAGTGCCAGATACCTGTCCAGTGACTTTAAATCAATGTCCTCCGACACCCATGGAAGCGCAGCCAGCACAACCATATTGGATGAATAGGCAAATCTTCCTCTTGCGTAAGCATAGAATAAAGGCTTTTCGCCAAAGCGGTCTCTGGCTAGATGGAGCTCCCTGCTTCTCCTGTCATAAATAGCAATTGCATACATGCCATCAATACGTTTTAGTAAGCCCTCCATACCCCAAAAATCATAACCATGGGCTAATACTTCAGTATCACTTTTGCTGTTAAACAGATATCCATGGTTCTCTAATTGCTCCCGTAATCCGCGATAATTATAAATCTCACCATTCTGAAAGGCTACAATATTTTTTTTTCCACTGAAAAAGGGCTGCCATCCACCCTCTATATCAATAATAGAGAGTCTTCGCATGGCCATTCCGACAGCGCCTTCGATAAAAAAGCCCTCTCCGTCCGGCCCGCGATTCACCATTTCATCATTCATTTCACGTAGATGATTTTCATCAATGTGGCCCATGACATTATCTATCAGCCCTACTATTCCACACATTTTCTAGAACCCCCACTAAGCCACGCCTCCTGAAAAACAAGGCCGTAAGCGTTAACCATGTCTTCAAAATCATTCAAAGTATTGAGTACAAACCCGCTGTTCTTGGCCATAGCTAGCCTTTTATCCGCATTATTGACTAAGCAAATTATTGATTCAGACAGCATTTTAATGTCTCCAGGTTGGTAAAGCAAGGCATTAACATTTTCCTTTACTTGTTCACTAATGCCAAATACCGGAGTGGTAATTATGGGAAGATTATATGCCATGGCTTCTAATATAACCCTGGGAAAGCTTTCAATTCTAGACGTGCATATAAATATATCTGCGGCTGAATAATACAGTGCCGTATCCGAAGTTTCCGGTATAATTTCTATGCGTGATTTAATAGACTTTGATTTCTTTGTATGTTCTCTTTTTAGTTCATCGCTATATGCACCGGGTCTGTCACCCACTATAAAGCAACGAATATTGGGCAACATTTCCTCCGGGAGAATATTTATTGCTTCTAATAAATCTAGTTGTCCCTTTCGTTCACATACTGTTCCTAAAAGTAACAGCATGATTTCGTCTTTCTGAATCGATAACTGTTTCCTTGCTTCATCCCTTGGCCACATTGAAGCCATTTTTGAGAGCCGATTAAGGTTCAACCCATTGTGTATAGTCATAGCATTATGATGTGTAGCCAATGCTTCACAGCCTGAACGTGTGGCATTTGCCACAAAAACCACCTGATACGGATAAAGAAAGCAGTTTAACGCACGCGCCGCAATATCATGTCCGTAGTTATTAAAATACGTTTGCCATGGCTCGCTTTCCCTGGGGTTCCATATACTGGGAAGGTTAAGCTGAGTAGACGCATCGATCCCGTAAAATGTTTGCAGTGTATTTCCATAAACAAGTTCCACTTCCCAGTTTTTCACCTTTTCTGAAAACTGAGCAATAGCAGCATCATATTCAGTTACAGTTGTCACGCCTGACAGAGGATGTTCGAATACATATACATGTACACCTTTTTCTTCATAAGCTTGACGTAATGGACCATCCATATGACAATACACTATGGGATCCAGAATACCTTTTTCCTTTAATTGAACCGTCATTTCATACTGACTGTATGGAGCTCCTTCCCAGTTTAACGTAAAAGCACACATTAGTGCTTTTATAGGAGGATTTTCATCATATGCTATGGCACGGCTGGCAATTTCAAATCTTTCGTTTATTAATGACAGGTTTGGATTATAATACGGATCTTTCATCTTGCCATATTTCAATCTAAAACTAAAGATTTCTTCAGGGTTATCACCAAATCCCCTCGTATAGCCCTCATAATGAAGCAGTTCAGCAGTAGAACAATAAACTACTCTGTAGCCTGTATTATTTAAACGGTAGCAATAATCCACATCGTTAAAAGCAACAGCAAAATTAGACTCATCAAAGCCACCCAGTTTAACAAACAAATCCCGCCTGGTTAAAAGACAGGCAGCGGTCACTGCCAAATAGTTTCTTGTTACATTAGCATAACTTAAATATCCATTATCCCACCCCGGCAATAATTTAAAAGCCGGACCTGCCATTCCGTTATACAATCCATGCACGATACCAGCATGCTGTATTCTGCCATCCGGGAATAATAGCTTTGCACCAACAGCCCCTACACCTTCTATTCCCATGTAACCAACCATCTGGCTTAACCAGTTAGGTGATATTATTTCGGTGTCGTTGTTTAAGAATAAAACATAGTCTGTTTGGACTATTTCCACGGCTTTGTTATTAATATTGGCATAATTAAATTTTCCATCAACGTTAGGCACTCTTACAATTTTACATGAGACTTTCTTCAGGTAATCTATTGTATCCGGGTCATCGCTATCATTATCTATAATAATAATTTGATAGTTTTTGTAGGTTGTCTTTGATAAAGAATCCAGACATCTTTGTAATATTTTCTTTTGATTGCGTGTAGGTATCAGAATAGTAACGCTTGGACCGTCATCTGGAAATTTATGTTCATATATTCCGCAATTTGCACTCTTCGCCCACCCGGGCTGCACTACGGAAGCCATAATGTTTCTGCGATTTAGTGCCTCGTCTACTGCACGTCTGCCCGCCTCAATACTGTTTGGTTTAGCCACGCCGGAAGAAGCAGTTGAACCCGGCATGACCCTCCAATGATAAAGGATTTTGGGCATATGACCTATATGACGCGCATGTTCTGTTATTCTTAATGCCAAATCATAATCCTGAGAGCCCTCAAACCCCTTTCTGAAGCCTCCAATCATAGCAAACAGACTTCTTCGAATTATAAAAAGGTGGCTGAAATACATATATGAAAGTAATAATTCCGGTGACCAGTCAGGTTTAAACTGAGGCGCAAAGCGCCGGCCTTCCATGTCCATTTTGTCATCATCCGAATATAAAACATCAGTATCAGAATGATGTGCAATGTATAAAGCTGCCTCCCCCAGGGCATCCGGAGATAGCTCATCATCCTGGTCCAGTAAAACCAAAAAATCTCCTCGAGCCAATGTAGCAGCAGTATTTGATGCTTCACTAATATTACCGTTTACATCTCTGTATACAACCAAAATCCGCTTGTCTTGGGCAGACCATTTTTCCAGAACTACCCTTACTTCTTGGTCGGTGCTGGCATCATCAGCAATACATAGTTCCCAGTTTCCATATACCTGACCAACGATGCTTTCAATTGCCTTTTCCAAATACTTTAATGGTGGATTATAAACAGGCATAACTATGCTGAACAATGGGGGAGTAGATATGTTTTTTATTTTCTCTATTAAAATCTTTTCCCGCCTTTGATTCCAGTTATTAACCTCAAGCCATGCAGCATAAGGTTCCAATGCAATGGGGATTGTAAACCCATGCGGTGGATTCAAGGACAATTCATTATTTAAATTAAAATTACTGTTCCATATATAACGTGCTTTTCTAATTAATACAAGGAGTTCCCCGGGATAAGGCAAACGTTTACGCTCTCGTATCCAAGAGTGGGCCGATGAAAAACCAAATAAACAAAAGCTTTTACTTGAATTAATTTTGCGTCTCAATGAGTGGAAAATATTTCTGGATTTAATTTCAATAAAACTGACTCTGGTTAAAATCAACTCCTTTACATCAAAAGAACCTGCACATTCAAGAGGATCAAATCGTATTTCAGTTACAATATTATTTAATTGGATAAATTTAGATAATATTTTTGTCTCAGCGATTTCTCCTAGATCATAGCTTTTCGTCTCATTAAAACCATCACCATGGTTAACATAAAGTCGTGACCTGCTTAGTAAATTCTTCTCAGCAGCTAATATAATATTTAATCTTACCCAGCCTATCGGGTAAGGCTTCTTTAATATAAACTGAGGATCATTACCTAGAGAAACCCATTTGTATTTGCTGTCTCCATCGGAAGTTGACAAATCATTAACAGGCAATAATTCTGGCCTATACTTTTTTCTTTTTAGTAGTTCCCAACAATTTTTTGCAAGCCTACCCATTATTCGTAATGGTAATGTTATTTTCCAGGACAACGAATTATGTAAAGCATTTAATTGTTTTTCTATTAACGAGACTTGTGCCCGCATAAAAAGCAATTGTTCCATTTTGTCTTTATTTGTACTTACTATCTCATTAAGTTCGTTAATATTCTGTATCTGCTTTGATATGACTTTGTCTTTATCAATCAATTGAGCATTAATATTCTGCATCTGATTTGATATGATTTTGTCTTTATCAACCAATAGAGCATTAATATTTTCTATTTCTGTAAACTGATTATCCAGCCTTTCTCTTTGTCTCCGTATTACAGATGAATTCTCATCAACTTTCCGCCTTAATTCAATTAATTCCTGATGAAACAATACTTTTGCCTGTTCAATTCCACTAATCTTTTTGGATAAATTATCAAATACAAATATTGATAAATTATCATTATTTTTCTTTTTATGCATAACTACCCGAAGTATAATATTGTTATCTCTACATGAATCATCTAAACATATGTTTTGCAAAATAATCTGGGGATCATTGCCGGTACTAATAAAAGCATATACTTCCTTTTTATCCATCTCAAGTATGCCTTGACCAGGAATTAAATCTTCAAAACCATTTGCAGCAGACCATGTTTTTAGGAGAAGTGAATCTTCCGTAAATTTATTATTAGCTAATAACTCGATTTTTTCTATCTCTAAAAATGCAGGCGCATCAATCGGATCTATACGCAAGGCACCTTCAATATCTAAAGGGAGATTGAATTCATATCGGTTAAAATTATCATTATCCACTATAGAATTGATGAGTGAGCTGTTTTCTATATAATTATTATCAACTTCCCAATAAACCTGAATAGAGTTGCTGTGTTCTATCGAAAATTCACAATTAGAACTAAACATATTGGCATATTTTATATATTCTTCATGCATACTGTTAATTACATCGTTAAATATTTCTGTACTTAAAAAACCGGCAGAGGCTTGGGCTTTAATAAAGAGATTATACAGCGAAATTACTTGTTGTGGAATATCTCTTTGCTCTAATAGCATTTCCTCGGTGGAATGGCTGTGCCGCAAGTCCATCCTCAAAAAAGAACTAATTGATTTATTAAAACTATCTTCGTCAGAAGGCCAAACTATATCAAAGGCACTGGCTATATTTTTTAGAGTCTTATCCCAGTTCTGCAGGAATTGATCGTAGCTTAATACGATACGTTTCGATTCATTAGTCCAGTATAATGATGATAAATTATATAGAAGCCATAACGCATAACATTTCTGTTTACTGAAACCGTCTCGTCTATTTAATGATGCTGCCACATCCAAAGGATTTCTAAATGCAACAAGATAGCATACTTCAATTCCCAAATCCTTGCAAACCTCTTCCCATATTGGTAAAAACAAACAGGTTCTTGGATCCTTCCACATCCAAAGGGGTTTATTTAAAAACTCATCTGATATCAACTCAATAAGTTCCTGTTTATAATCAGCTAAATGTGGCTCTTTCCACCATTTGTCCGGCAGAGGAAAAATACTATCCCAGTGACGGTTAAAGTGATTAAGCAATTTTTCATGAAAATTAACTATAGAAATATGCTCCCAAAAACCTTCCGGATTGTTATTTTCTTTTGGTGGCATTATAGATTCAGAACTTCCTATATAAGCGCCAATTAAATTCATCGCTCTGGCTATGGCTGACGTACCACTCCGGTGCATACCCAGTACGCATATAGCCTTTGATTTGAATTGTCTTGATGAATTGTTATTTAAATCAATAGCCATTAGTCTATATAACCTTCCTGTTTTAAATACGTAAGAACCTCATGCACTGCGTCATCAGGTGATAAATGAGTTGTGTCTATTACTATTTCCGGGCTCTCCGGCTGCTCATATGGATCGTTAACCCCTGTAAATCGCTCAATTATTCCCTGCCTGGCTTTGGCGTATAAACCCTTGCTGTCTCGATTCTCACACACATCAATAGGTGTTGCATTATAAACCTCGACATAACCGCCATATCTGCTTATATGTTCTCTATTGTTATTGCGGCTGGAGGCATAAGGCGCAATTAGCGCACAAATGGCAATGCCACCATGCTTTGTTATCTCGCTAGCTACGAATCCAACCCGCTCCACGTTTACATTTCGGTGTTCTTTTGAAAAACCAAGCTCCTGTGACAAGTGCTTTCTTACTATATCACCATCTAATAGTGTAACCTTTCTATTCCTATTTCCAGAAAGCCCTAAAGCCAAATTGTTTGCCAATGTGGATTTTCCAGACCCTGACAAACCAGTAATAAATACAGTAAAGCCTTGGTGTTTATTCATGTTGTCAAGCATAACTGACCCTTTCATTTGTATCCTTCATTAAATAAACTTGAGGAATAATACCGAAATCAATTGTACCGGTCATCAACTGGTTATCAGCAACTGCTACCTTGAAAACACTAACATCCAAGGCGCGACATAAATATATTTCTTCATTGGAGGTAAGTTCCAAAACTCCGGCATTAAGAAAATAAGTCCCAGGCGTAAGCATGGCCTTAAACTGGAACTCAACTCTAATGATGGATCCCGCCTGAATATATGGGATTCCTTTACCCGACATGGCAGTTACAGCCCCACCAAGTTCTTGGCCGTTTAATGTCTTTATTAGCATTCCAAACCTAACATTGTGGCAATCCTTGTCAAAATACACTTCATATTTATAAACATATTGCCTGTTTGGCACCAGTATATTAACCTTTTTCCCCTGCAACGTCAAAATCTCAACATTGCTAACATCTGCACCCTGGCTTTCATAATTAACCACACTGTCGGATACAAGCCCAGGCGAATAAGCCGGCTCAGTAACTACATCAGGAGTACATTCGCCATTTTCCAGGGTTACATCTGTCGATTTATCGGTATGTACTCTTCTGCTTGCTTTTAATTGTTGTTCTGTATTTGTGTTCAGGGCTATGTTCGATATTTCATTACGAACCTGTTGTGCCTTATCCGGTGGGGCATACATCAGCTTCTGGTACAAATTAAGAACCTGTTTGCTTTGTCCAAAAATTAGCTCTTCTCCTCCGTCCAGAAGAAGTGACCTGTCACAAAGCTGGGTCACAGCCGAGCCATCATGAGAAACGAATAATATTGTGCCTCCGTGTTTTTTAAAATCCTCAATTTTAGCAAAACATTTTCGCTGGAACAATTCATCTCCGACAGCCAAAGCCTCATCAACAATTAATATTTCCTTAGGTACCATTGCCTGAACAGCAAAAGCCAGTCTCAATACCATACCACTGGAGTATACCTTTACCGGTTGGTCGATAAAATCACCTATATCTGCAAAATCTACTATATCTTCAAAACGTTTTTCCATTTCATCCTTTTTTATGCCAAGTATAGCCCCATTCATAAAAACATTTTCCCGGCCAGTAAAATCAGGATTGAAGCCACTGCCCAGTTCCAGCAATGCGGCAACTCTGCCACTCACCTTTACCTCACCGAAGGTGGGGGTGAGTGTGCCGGCAATAATCTGTAAAAGCGTACTTTTACCGGAACCATTGCGACCTATTATCCCCACAGTCTCCCCTTTGCTTACTTGAAAAGACACATCCTTTAAAGCCCAAAATTCCCGGTAATATTTACGGTTACGAAAAAATCCCTGCTTTAGACGATCCTGCGGACGGTCATAAATAAAATAGCATTTATTGATTTTTTTAACTGATATAGCTATATCAGAGGACATCTGCAAACCCCTTCCTTGTCTTCTGGAACCATACGTACCCCAAAATAGCCACAAGAGCACTGGCTATTGTTCCAATAACCAACCATTTCCAGTCCGGCATCTGACCCCATATAATAACACGGCGCATGTCCTCAACCACATAACTCATTGGATTTAAATAGTATATCGGCCTCAGTTCCACAGGTATAACTGATACAGGGTAAAAAATGGGACTTAAAAACATCAATGCCTGTACCACAATTCCCACCACCTGACCGATATCCCGCAGGTAAACACCCAGTGAAGATAAAAACCAGCCAAATCCCAGTATCAGTAATAACAATGGTAGCAATACCAATGGTAAGAATACTATGGTCCAGTGAAAAACTCCCATTACGGCAATCAAGCCGACTACCAGAATAAGAAGACTGATTACAGCCTGGACTAGGGCCGATCCTGCTACTACTAAAGGCAGTATTTCCAAGGGGAAAACTACTTTTTTAACATAGTTGACATTGCTGAGAATTAATCCCGGCGCACGGGTTACGCATTCCGCAAAGAGGTTATATGTAGTCAGTCCGCAGAAGAGAATCAGGGCGAACTCCAGCTTATTGTTAACTTCAGTCCCCCATCTACTCTTGAAAATGACACTGAATACAAAAGAGTATACCATCAGCATGAATAGCGGATACAGAAACGTCCATAACATACCAAGGTAGGAGCCCTTGTAGCGTACTATTACATCCCTTTTTGCAAATTGCTTGATTAATTCGCGATATCTCCAAAGGCTTACAATTATCCCAATCGGGTTCCAAATATTAAGTTTATGCATAGCAACTCCCACAAATCTATTCATATCAACAACTAATTTGATAATCACAATGGTTTAGTGAAAGATTAGGGTTGTAGAAGTAATCCCCTCTTTCAATAACAGATCTCCATTTACGACAAAAGTACTCAACATTTTCTTCAGGTATGGCATGTCCCCTTGTTGCAGACTCGTAGTGGTAAAGCACTGCGTAGGGAGTCCAAACATTGAAGTAACCTTGCTCTAAAATTCTCAGGCATAAATCCACATCATTATAGGCTACGTCAAGCTCTTCATCAAAGCCACCCACTTCTTCGAAAACCTCTCTGCCCACCGCCAGGCAGGCAGCCGTAACCGCCGAGCAATTCCTGCTCACATTGGCCAGGTTCATATAGCCTGGGGAACTATCCGGAAGCCCATAAACTGCATGTCCGGCAATTCCTCCAATACCTAATAAAACACCGCCGTGCTGAATCCTTTTGTCAGGAAAGAGTAATTTTACCCCCACCGCCCCAATTTCCGGACGCTGAGCATGGGAAAGCATTTCTTCAAGCCAGTCTTCAGAAATCACCTCGGTGTCATTGTTTAAAAACAAAAGATATTCACCACTTGCTTGTTGCACTGCATAATTATTTATTCGGGAATAGTTGAACGGCTCATCATAACGCAAAACAAAACACTTGTTCGTTTTTTTTATCTCATGTAAATATTTCAATGTCTCTTCATCAGTGCTGCCATTGTCCACCACAATTATTTCATAATTATGATAGGTACTCTTTCTCTGAATTGACTCCAGGCAGCGGCGTAATAAGTCAATCCTATCCCTGGTAGGGATAATAATACTGATCAGTGGGTCATCTTTTATATGGTACTGTACCCGGTAATAGCCATTTTCCATTAAAGTAACTCGCCCGTTAATGCCTCGTCTACCTAATGCCTCCACTATAGCTTCCCTTCCAACCTCCAATGCCCTAAGCCTGCTTTCTGCCACGCTGGACACAGACCCCGGTGTCATCCGCCAGTGGTATAGTACCTGCGGAATGTGAATTATATTTTTGGTAAGTTCAGAAAGACGTAATATCAAATCGTAATCCTGGCTGCCATCGGTTCCCTCAGTAAAACCTCCTGTTTTTTCAATAAGCGTTCTGCGTACCACTGTCAGATGACCTACATAATTCATTGACATCAGTAAGTCAGGTGACCAGTCAGGTTTAAAGAATGGCTCGGCGCGAAGTCCATCACCTATCAGGCGATCCTCATCAGTATAAATAATATCTGCAACCGGGTTAACATTCAAGCATCTAACAATTTCCAGCAACGCATGGGGTGAGAGCTCGTCATCATGGTCAAGGAAGCAGATATAATCCCCTGTTGACAGATTAATTGCACTGTTGCCTGCACCCACTATACCGTCCCGATTGGATAGAAATGCAACTTTTATACGGGAATCAGTCTCACAGTATCTATTTAAAATCAACGGCACATGAGGTTCTGTAGAGGCGTCATCGGCAATGCACAACTCCCAGTAGGGATAAACCTGCTTGGACACTGAATCTATTGCCTTTTCAAGATATTTAGCCGTGGTGTTATGAACAGGCATAACTATGCTTATTACCGGGTGATAATTAAAGGATTCAATATCCTCTGGCGCTGTCATTAATTTTTTGTTTACCTGCACGGCTTCATTTTTCAGCCATCGTCTATAGGCTGCGGCATTATTCCTATTGCGCCATAACCCTATTAGCTTATGCTTTTTTATGTACCGCCAGGCTCTTTTACAGAGTTCCGCCAGACCCTGGTACTTCAGTATCCAGCAGGCTTTAGCCAGAATGGACCCTGGTTTCACCGGGCGACACCCTTTCTTTCAGTCAGTCAGTTAGTTTATTCAATCAAATCGAAAAGCACCTCGAGGCGTACATCCCATGTATTAGTAACTGCAAAAGCCTTTCTTGATTCCCTGGTTACGGTGTCATCAGCTAAAGCCGTGGTGGCAGCGCGTACAAATTCTTCTGGATTCGCTCCCAGATAAAAAAATCCTTTGCCCCATGTTTGGTCCAGTTTTGTCAATTCCGGAGTGGCCGTGGCCACCACAGGAAGCCCGAAGATTATATATTCATTTAACTTTGCCGGGTGCATGGCGCCTGCGTAGTCATCATTATAATAGGGTATAATTCCTGCCTCGGCGTTTTCCAGATATGGCGCCAACTCTCTATAATCGCTGCAAGGCGGCAGAATGTACAGATTCGGTAAATTTGCAAGCTTTGTGTCATCTGAAGTAGGTCCTATTAGGGTTACCGACCCACCGGGAAATGCTGCGCAAAGGCTTTCAATCATTTCCCGCCATATCTTTCTGTTAATTCCCCCGATATAAAGGAACCTGGGTCTGGGCAGATTATCCATGAGGCACGGCTTTATCCTGGACTGAAGCAATCCGGTGTTGAAGCCATCTTCAAAAACTACAGGGTTTCTGGTAACTGGGCTGTACTGCTCGTACAAAACATGGGACGCGAATAAAACTTTGTCTGCCGTCAGGAGCAACTTCTTTTCATGTGGGGCAAGCTTTCTTTCCACCAACTTGGGGTCACTCACCACATCATATACAACTAATCCCCAGAGATAATCCTCCGCCAGGCGCAATATGGCCGGTGTGGCCAGGTATGTCCAAAATATTACTTCGGATGGTAAAAGGTTGTATCTTGCCAGAAAACCATTTATATATTTTTTTATATACCAGGCATTGTAATAAATAGCAAGTTTATTATATGGAAAGGGTAAGGCCATGGGCGAGAATATCTCCATGTTGTCCGGAACAGAGTTGCTTGCATTACCCGTATCTGCCGCATTTTTAAGCCGGTTTAAAATCCGGTTAAAATCATCGAATCTTGGGTTTCTCACCCCGGTATTTTCCACGAAGAGTACTTTCAGCCCCCTGGTGGCCATGCCCTCCATAATATAGTGGGTCCGTTGTCTTAAAAAATTCCAGTCAAGGGCCGAAAAACATATTACAGCTTTATATTTCAAAGCAAACCCTGCCTACCGTTATTTTGCCGGTTAAAATATACTCTACTATTTAAAATTATTTACTTGTTGGATATAAGCATACTGTTTCTCCGCGTCCGGATTTATGGCTTTTGCCTGGGTAACCATCCGGACGGATTCTGCTTGCTTTCCTTCCCGTTGATACAGATAGCTTAACCACATTAAGGCCTCCGTTTTTGCCCTGTCGTCCCCTGTTACAGCAAGAAGTATGGGCTCTGCTTTATTGAATTCACCTGCGATGCAATATACAGCGCCGGAATAAAGCAGTGTCACCGGGGTAGGCGCAAGCATCGGCGCATCTCTTAGCAGTCGTTTTTCCAAAGGTCCCATTTTTGAAGCCTGCTTTTCTATCATGCCATTTACTTCTGCCGCTTTTTTCAAATATTCATCAGCTTCATTGCTTTTCCCCTGGAGCTTAAGGTTTAAGCCGGTGTAAAAACTAAAGCGTGACAATTGATCGTACCATGGAGTCTGAAAGGGGGCTAATTGGACCGCCCTCTCTGCCATTGCCACGCTTTTTTGTAAAGTATTTGCCCTCATGTACAAATCTGATAATACGGCATATAGAACAGCATTGTATTTACCTATAGCAACCGCCATCTCCATCTGGTTTATGGCCTGATCAAGCTTTCCCTGGCGCATATACAGGGATGACAGGTTTGCTTTATATTCTGAATTCCAAGGATTATTTTTTACTGCGCTTTCCATTAGCGTTACTAAGCCTGGCAAGTCTCCGCTGTTTACTCGCATAGCCACATTTTTAGCAGCGGTGGAAGCATTCACCAAACAGGTCGTGCCAAACATTAAGACGATAGAAAAAATTGAAACGCAGATAAACATATTTGTCGGCTTTTTTTTCTGTTTGCTAATCTTATTTATTTTTGCGTTTGTTTCAGCAAAGCTTAAATTCCTCATCAATGCCCACATAATCCATAGCACAATTGCCAATGCGGACAGCGAGAGGTCAAAATCTATGCTGGCGTGTAGTCCCAGGGCCAGGGCGGATATGCATACAGTCCATGCCATGAAGCGAATTTCCGGTTGATCCCGGGCTTCTTTTAATACTCGTATAGTCGAATAAAGAAAACCTGACCAGATCATAATTATTACTAAAATACCTGTAATACCTGTCTCTACTGCCAGCTGAAAATAATAGCTGTGTACCTGTGTTGAATTATACATATAGCCCTGGAACATCTTGTAGGCTTCCTGCCAGCCCCCGCCTCCCCACCCCAGAAGAGGCCTTTCAGAAATCATTTTAATGGCGTCCTTATAAAAGTACATGCGCTCCAGAGCGTTGCGTACGCGGAACTCCTCTACAATTGCAGCCACGGCCCGGCTGTGGGAATCAATATAGTGGATGGCATATGCCGCCAGTAAAGCTGCCATAACGGCTACGGCCGTGAATAGATAAACCTTGTATTTTTTTACATTATTAAACGAGTTTTTATTATTTAAGTAGTTGAAAAAATATTGCATGAGTAATGCTAAGACAAATCCGCTTAATACCCATAACCATGCAAGGGCATATTTACCTGCTGCGCTATTTCTCACAAACATAAGTCCGCAAGGAATAGCTACTATAAATGAAGCCAGCAGATAAAATATGGCGGGGTACCTGCTATCACGCGGCACACCCCATAATAATACCGGCATCAGGAGGGCAAAAACCAGAAAAACACCGTTTGATTTGGCTCCAATAAAGGACAGCATGATTATATAAGCAAGCGATATGTATATATAGCCATGTAAATTCACAAGCAAAAATCCTGGCAAGCCTTTCTTGTGAAGTCCAATAATATCAGCCAGTGAATAGTCGTCTTTGCGAAGCCACAAATAAAACGATATAAAAAATGATACCATGAGATAACTGGCCAGTGCGTTTGGATACTGAAACGTCGAGTATATCCTCGCGTTCAGAAAGCCGTCTTTTATTTTAATCAATTCCGTTGCAACACCAAGACCGGCCAAAGAGGCAAGCATGCCGGCAAGACATATTACCTTCAGTACACGCAATGTATCCTTCTCGGTGATTACTATGTTTGTGATTATCCAGTATACAAAAAAATACAGCAAAGCTTTTACAACTTCATCAATTGCCAGTCCGGTGTTGGCGGGATTAATGCTGGATAATACATATACGACAGGCAAAGCAAGGAGAAAATAATCTACAGGGTGAGAAAATATTTGCCCGTTAGAGTTTAGCCATTTCCAAAGACAGGTAACCCAGAACAGAATGATTACTAATAAAAGCGCCTTCTGTTGCTCAACGGGAAAAAATAAGCCACGAAAAAAAGGAGTGAACACAATTAGCAGACAGATTCCCCAAAGAACCGTAATCCTTAAATAGCTGGCGGTATCAATCGTCTGGCTTTGTGCAGTGACAGTTGGTATCTCTATACCTGCTTTTTTTTTGGACATTAACTTTATACTCCTAAATATTCAAAAGACAAAAAGTATTTCTATGGTTCTGATACAAATTCCTGCATATTGTAACACATTTTGCGTTGTAAAATTTCCTTTTTTTTCTTCCCCTTTTCCTGCCTTAAGCATCAGGTATTGCCAGTTAAAATTTTCCATTTGAACTTTCATGGCCCTGCGGGTCACAGTTATAAATGATTGTAAGAAATATTCCATATACAGACCGGGCAACATCATTCAGTAACTATATGTTGTGCGTCATACTGTAAATAAAGTGTTTTTACGACAGCCTCCTGGGTGCCTTCATACGTTAATGTGACATATACTTCCTTTGACAAAGAAAAATATTGTTTTTTATGCAGGATTTTCATATTTTTTATAGAAATTATGGTAAAAGCATTCACTGCTTATATTTTTATTCCTAATTTTAAATTTAATTTTTAGAATTAATTACTGGCAACCCAATAGTAGTCCGGGTTTCAGTAATTAGTATTAGGCTAACAAAAAAGGGGGGGATATGACAGCTATTCAGATAGTTGAAACACATTATCATATAATAAAGGAAAGGAGTGAAAGGTATTTTGTTAACAAACCAGGGGAAGAAAAAACTGTCTCTGCTCATTATCCTGGCATTCGTCCTGACAATGGTCATGCCGGGACTAGCGTTAGCCGCTGTTTCGAATGGCAGCGTAAGTTTGTCAACTTACCAGGCAAATGCATCATGTAACTATACTGTTTATTTTGATAACAGCGCACCTTCCATCGTTTATCTAACGCTCTATAACAGCGCAGGTGGAACAGTTGCATTATTCCCTGCCGGAACTGGAACCCTAACCAATGCAGTTTATGTAAACGGTGCTGTAAGCTCAGCTGTCTACCAAGCAAGTACGGCTGCCATCAATAATGTACCAGCTGGAAGTTCGGTAGCGGTGAAAGTTTACGGCCTTACAAACCCTGCTGCTGGAAGTGATTATTATTTCGGTGTCGCCACCGTTAACTCAGTAGTCTATTCTGCATATTTCGACATAACGTCAAGCAGCAGTGGCAGCAGTAGCGGCAGCTCGACTACTACACCAGTTACACCAGTTACACCAACCTATCCGACAGCGCCCACAGCACCTGTAAGCGCGTCCATTAGTGGAGGTACATCCGCAACCGTAGCAACGGCCGACGGTACAGTATCCGTAACATTGCCGGCTGGCGCTGTTACCGGCGAAGGTACTGTTAGCATTACAGAAGTACCCAGCGGAGAGGTGCCGGCTGCAACCGCAGGTACTGTCGTACTGCAAATAGGCAGCAAGGTATTTGAAGTTACACTTACCGGCGCGCAATTAACCGGAAATGTAGCGCTGACTTTTGCTTTTGACACTACAGCTTTTACCGATGTACCCGCCGATCAGATTGGCCTGTACTACTACAATGAAACCCGCCAGGGCTGGGTATTTGTAGGCGGCAATGTTGACACAACCACCGGTAAAGTGACCGCTAACGTAAACCACTTTACTAAATTTGCCGTTATGGCTAATACAAAACTGCCCGTTCTTAGCGACTTGGCTTCCCATTGGGCGGCTGCCGACATTAAGAGGCTGGTAGGTATGATGGCCATTGGCGGCTATGCTGACAAAACATTTAAGCCGGATAACAAGATAACACGCAATGAATTTGCTACCATCCTGGCCAAAGCCATGGCCTGGAGCGCCAATTCCGCTGCGGCTGATAAATTTGCCGACAGCAGCAACATTCCAGCCTGGGCTAAAGGATCTGTTGGGGCAGCAGTTGCCAAGGGAGTAATCAATGGCTACACCGATGGTACTTTTGGTGGAGATCGTCTGATTACCCGCTCCGAAATCGCTGCCATGGTAGTAAAAGCTCTGGGCAAACCAGCATCCTCGAATGCACTGACATTTGCTGATGCTTCTACTGCTCCTGCTTGGGCAAAGGGTGCCATAGCTACTGCAGTGGCCGAAGGCATCATCAAGGGAATGCCTGGCAACGTCTATATGCCCAACAGCAATGCTACCCGTGCAGAATCCTCGACTATGATTGTTAGAGTTCTTAACAACCTGAAGATTTAGTTTAAAAAAAATAAGCGCCTCATCATGAGGCGCTTATTTTTTTGCTCCATAACGAGACCCCGTTAGGCACCATAAATATATTCGCTGCCTTTTCCGTTAGGTGCCTGGCACCACAATCAAGCGCTTATTAGTTAGCAGATACAGCCCACGGTTTTTGAAATGCCAATTTCATATAGGAGTGTTCTGCAACAATATTTAATCTAGCCAGTTTTGCTTCTGCCAATAATGATTCTTTATTCAAAAGCTGCTCACGAGTTATCATGCCCAGATCATATAATAACTGTGATACCCTTAGAGACTCAGCCGCCCCAGTTACTGACTTATCAGCTGCATTATAGCCGTCTTCCAAATTTATTACTGCATAATATAGCGCACGAGTAGCCAATCGAGCGGCATCCTTAGCAGTTGCAGAATTAAGTTCAGCCTCATTTTTATTTATTTGCCTAATTTTATAAGGTGTATATATCCCAGAGGCATACAACATATCATATGAGTATTTGGCAAGCTTAACGCTTTCGTCCAACTGCCATATGTTTGGGTTTAATTCAATAGCCCTTTGGACTTCTACTTCTAAATTATCTATTTCAAGAGGTTCAAATTTAATTTCATCGATTAGTAGCGGCCGTTCCTCAACCGAAAAACCAATGGCCTGGTTCAAAGCGTCATAAGCAGAATTTACCTCATTTTCCGATGCAGTTAAATCCGACTCCGCTTTTTCTACAAGCCTTTCTGCATCCGTTATAGCCTGCTGCGGCGAAGTCCCTTGCGAGACATCCGATGGAATCATACCAAGTCTGTTCATTGCCTGAACGCGTTGTAAATATAGTTTTGAATATGAAAGACCCAACTTTTTAGCGTTTAATTTTTCCAGTGCATTCTGAACATCCCAATACATTTTACAGGCATTTAAAACCTGCTTATCCTCTTCTGCAGCATATGATTTTTTACTCAATTCCCATGTCATATCAGAAGATAACAAATTATACCATGTATGTTCCTCCTCTGGCGAGTTAGAACCTGTTGTCGGTACATAGGATACTAAATCTGCATTATTATCACGCTGTTCTTCAGCCTTATCTATTGCGAGCTTTGCCTTTTTAACATCTTTACTGTTTTCTAAAACCTTTGTAATAACCTCGTTTAGAGTAAACCTTGCAGTATTCTGCTCGTCAGCCAGAGCTGACGAATTCATGAAACAAACAATTAAAAATAAAGAAATAATATAGATAAAAGGTTTCCTCAAGGCCCCCACTCCCAATCATTTGAGTTGGTTAATTATTTAACATATTTAATATATACCACCAAAAATACCTGCTGTCAAGGTATACGACATTAATAAAAGAGACCTCCCATAGGGGAGGTCTCTTCAAGAGGTAATACTACAGATCCATGCTCACTGTTTGTGTTGCTTCATCCCAACCTACTGTCGCTCCCAGTGCCTGAGCGATGAAGCGGAAGGGTAACATTGTACGTCCACTGTTCAGTTCAGCAGCGACATCCATGTTTATAGTAACGCCGTTTACCAACAGTGCTTTGCTGCCAATTTTCATTTGTGCAACTTTATCGCCCTTAAGAAGTGTTACAGTTTGGGCATTCGCATCCCAAATAATGTTATCTTCTGTTACGCCAAGCGCATCCGCTACATAACGAACAGGCAGGAAGGTACGACCGTCTTTTACATACGGAGCAACATCCATGGTCTTTTCTACGCCATTAGCATTATAAGTAGCTGAACCGATTACAAAGGAAGCAGAAGCTTTGTCACCCAGATTAATAGAGGTTATCAGGTTGGCGTTATTTACTGAGACAACTTCATCGCTAACAGCGCCTACTGCATCCAGCCCATCTCCGCCGATATTCAAAGAAATTGGTCCTTCCGGCACTGTACGGTCAATATTGTACACTATACCGGAAACTTTAATGGTAGATGCTACATCACTTGAATTATCCACATCGATGCAAACATCGGCCTTATCGGTACCTGCTACGAAGTCAAGAGTATCGGCATCAAGCTCAAGATCACCAGAGGTTACTTCTATCGTGGGAAGCTTAGCAAAGGAAATCCCATTCGGGCAGCTTAATTGTAGTGTTTCGTTTCCTGCTGCATCCATTAACGCACCAGCCGCATTTTCCGTGATAATAATATCACCGGCTGCTTGACTTAAAGTACCGAGCTTAAGGTCCACAGGAGTTGACTCAGCCTTGACAGGTGCAATGGCTTTGGCAACGACAATCTTTTTCTCTAACCCTGCAGTACCGGACAGTTCAATTTCAACATCTCCCACGAAGTTTTCAGGAACATCAATGGTCATGTTCTCCTGCTCGAAATCTGTACGGGCTGCTGTTGCTGCAGCAATGGTAAACCTTACTTTTTCATCGCCAGCTGTGGTGTCGGTTACGGTCAGGCCGTCGCCGCCGGGAACTGTGTTCCAGTCAACATTGTTGGGAAGTTCAGCGTTAATTGTACGGCCCGCGACCAATGAACCTGCCGCACCTTCTTTGATGGTAAAGTCAGCAATATCCTGGTCTGCCTGTCCGGCTATAACGGTAGGCACATCGCCTTCAACCTCGGCGTCCAGTGTTAAGTCGCCGACTTCACCTATGGTTATTTCGGTTGTTGTTAACTTGTTGCCGCTAACTGTGACTTTCAGGTCACCAGCTTCAACATCCGCACCGATATCGACGTTGGTAGTAATAATGATGCTGCCTGCCGTAGTAGATGCGGTGGTTATCGGGAATTCCAGGGTGCGGGTTCCGTTACCGGTCAACGCACCAACGACCATGCCGGTCGGTAAAGACGCAATAGCTGTACCAGGAACGTTCCAATCGCAATCTTTCGGCAGTTTAATTTTAATGTTGCCGTCAGTAGTAGTAAGAGCACCTGCTCCGGTTTCTTTAATCTTAATTTGTCCCAGCGCAGTGGTTGAGTCAGCCTGTACGTCAGGTGTGCTTAAGGCTGAAACAGTTCCACCGCCAGAAGCTGTGGTACCAATGATGTGTTTAGCATTAACGAAACCGCCGGAAGTATTCTCAACTTCCGCCAGGATATCGCCTGAGGTGCCGCTGGTAATGTCAACTGTACCGCCGGCAACGGCGCCAAAGTAGAATACCAACCAGGCGTAGGTTCCTGTGCCGCCGGTGGTAACTTGTACTGTCAGGTGCTTGACGCTACCTGAAACAAATGCCACAGCCGTAATGCGGTTTCCAGCAATAGCGGGGTCGGTTCCGAAGAGGGGAGTTGCAGTCGATGTAAGACCACCGGCACCACCAACGGTGGTATTAATATAGTTAGCAATGGTTCCTGCTGTTGGCGCGGTGCTGAATTCAACGCCATCCGGCAGGTTAATTGTAATTTGGGCATTGTTAGCCAACGCGCCGACAGTTGTTTCGCTTTCTTTCAGTTGCAGGGTGCCGAGAACCTTGTTGTCGCCTGAGGTAACACTTGGAACATTCTGAGCCGCGGAATCATCAGAAGCCGCTGCAGCCGGTACAGCCATGGGAACTAACATGGCTGCCAACAGAGATAGTGTCAGAAGAATAGAAAGTAATTTTCTGCTTCTTTTCAAGAATTTTTCCTCCTTATTAGTTAAATAAAATTTGCTTTTTGCCACGGGTACCGCTTATCCGGTATGCCGCCGGCGGTTTAACCATCCCTCCCCTTCAAGATCTCACAATATTTGCTGAGTTTTGGCCGCGATTGGTGCTGCGTCTGGGATACGTTTAGCCGGGCCGTCCAACTGATTGGTTGGATATAGCCAAGGTGGTGAATTCTACACCAGAGGCCAATATCCTTCCTGCACTGGGAATCTTTCTGCGTTTTACCTGTTCAGTTAGACAACCGGAACAGGTTTAAGGTTCCATGGTTTATAAAAATTTTTCAACTTACTATTTATTAACAACAAAATATACGAAGGAGAAAAAACTTTTACAACGAAATATATATAAAATATTAGTCCGTGGGGTTTCCTCTGGTGGAACTTTCACGGTATTATTTTTGTCTAAACGGTGTCGGCGGGAATAAGCCGGCTCCGGAGGAGTGAATCCTTTGGATCAGATATCGAATAGAATTATGAGTAATAATATAGTAGAGTTGATAATGCGTTCTCAAAGAGGCGAGGTAGATTCCTTCGGCAGTCTGGTAAATATATACCAGAGCAAAGTTTTAGGACTCTGCCTGAAACTTACCGGCAACCGGAGCGACGCGGAGGATTTGGCACAGGAAGTTTTTTTAAAGTCTTTTAGATCCTTAAAGGGATTTCGCCTGGAGGCTGATTTCGGTACCTGGCTGCACAGGATAACCGTAAATATGTACCTCAATTACAAAAAAAAGAATTCAAAGGTTACTATATTCTATATCGATGACCCGGTAAAGACGGACACAGGTGAGATTAACCGGGAGATACTGGACGAAAGCGCCGACCCTTCACAAGAGATAGAGGAAAAGGAAGACAGGAATGTCATTAAGCAGGCGCTTGACAGTCTCTCCCCGGAGCACAAAGCGGTATTGGTGCTGCGCGAAATTGAAGGCTATTCCTACGAGGAAATAGCCCAAATTACCCAGAGTTCACTGGGCACGGTGAAATCCAGAATGAACCGGGCCAGGCAGGCGCTTAAGGAAAAGATACTCCAGACAGGTATGACAAAAGCCGGAAAGGGGGGGGAAATATGACAAGAAAATACACCGTCGGAAATAAAAGCTGCTTTGAAGTCAGGGAGCTATTTTCACCCTGGCTGGACGGTGAAATTACCCCCGAAGATGCAAATATACTGGAGAAACATATACAAAGCTGCCCCCCTTGTAAAACAGAGCTGGAATCCTGGCAGTCCATATCGCATTCGCTTCAAGGCTTCACGTATTCGGCTGATCCCCCGCCAGGCTTTGCAGCACAGCTAATGAACAGGATAATAACGGAGCAAAAACCGGAGAAATACGGCTTCATCAAAACCTGGCACAAGACCATTGCTGCAGCAGCAGCGGTTATATTATTCGCAGGATCAGTAGGCATCGCCAATAATTTCATGCCGGAGAAAAAGAACAATAACATAGTAATGAAAAGCAACCGGACTGCCCAAACTGCCGTGGTCGACAACAATAAAAAGCATGCTGAGCCGGAGGCGCATTTAAATACGTCGGCGAACAATAGGCCCGACACAGCGAATGACAGTAAAAGCGATGCTGTAGCACCAGATGCTGCAGTGCCGGAAACCGCAGCGCCGGACAATCCCAAAGCAGAGGCGCGGGTTGTAGTTGCTCAGGAATTTGCCCTCTTTGACAATGAGATTACAATTAAAAGCACATTATTGAAACTGTCCTCCGATGACCCCATAGGAACCATCGCCAAGGCTGCCGCTAAAACGAACGGGAGCGGTGCGGTATCACAGATAATATCCGCTCAGAATACTGGTGGCAAGGAAGTTAGCATAACATCGATAACAGTACCGGAAGCCGCAAGCGCTGAACTAATGAATTACTTCATGTCTTTAGGCCCGGTAATAGACAAATCAGATGAGGCCAAGGATATAACCTACAGGTATAAAGAAGCTTTGGCCAGGCAGCAAGAGCTGGCGTCGCTGATAAACAACTCCCAGGCAGAAAACGCATCCTACCGGACGGAGTTTGACAGCCTGAGCAAACAGCTGCAGGAATGGCGGGAACAGGCTACAAAACACACAATAATACTGTGGATAGAAAAAGGCCAGGGGAATTAACCCCCGCCCTTTTCAAATTCATCCATTATTCTTGCCAGCGCTACTATCGTTTCCGCTCTGGTAGCGCCCTCCAAGGGGGCCAGCATTTCGTCCGGCTTTCCTTTTAATATACCTGACATATATATATTCTCTATGGAACTTCTGGCCCAGGGCGGTACGCTGTAAACATCCCGAAAGGATTTTGACGCGTTTTCGGTATTTATTTTTAGTTTCTGCCTCAGCTTCTCCAGAACCACCGCCAGTTCCGCCCGGCTGACTGTTTGTGAAGGCTTGAAGGAACCATCATTATAAGGCGTGAGTATTCCCATGTAGCCGGACCAGTATACCCCGGGCATCGCCCAGTCAGAGATTTCCTTTTTATCGGTATATTTCACAGCCGCCCCGGCTTTTTCCCTCCAGCCGAAACAGTTGGCAAGCAGAACCGCCAGTTCCTCCCGGGTTATCTTCCTGTCCGGCTGCAAGGTGCCGTCACCGTACCCAAGGACCCTGCCTTTGGCCGAAAGTTTCAGTATGTCGTCTTCAGCCCAGTGCCCCGATATATCGGTAAAGTTCCTTTCCGCACCCACATTTATTTCGATATACCTGCCGGTTACGGCCCCGGTATGGCGGTTTACCGCCACTAGCCTGACAACATTTTCGTCCGGCGCCGGAATAAAGGAATAAGTGAAGTCTCCCCTTTCGTCGGGCGCCATTTCCACCCTGGTTCCCCCGGTGCGCCAGATATAGACCACATCCCCGTTTGTATTGCCTCCGATGAAATACCGCTTGTTTAAAGGCAGGGCTATGTATTTTATAGCTGGTTCATCTTCGGGATAGGTTTCCAAGGTTTTTAAATAGGCTATAACATGATTCCCTTTTGAAGTGTACAATGATAAGGCGTCTATTTTCTCATCGGGAAGGAAATCTCTTTCTGCAACCGGGTATCCCGATTTCTCCAGTCCCGTCAGTGGGCTGATAAGTATTTTACTCCCATCCCTGAACGCCACTTCTCCATCAGATATAGAGGAAATCCTGCCTTCAAATTGTTCAGCCTTTTCAGCCACCTGGACTGCAGTTATTTCCGACCCCAAAGGGGTCAGCACCAGCCTGGCCCAGGTGTCCGTGCCTAAGGTTTCAATACTGTCTTCGGCGTTCCAGCGGTTTACCCTGAGATTTTCGGAATACCTGTATACTTTGAAGCCGTCCTTTATGTCGTTGAAATATATTGTCTGGTCCTTGCGGCTGATAAATACTATCTGGCCATAAGAAACCTTTGTACAGGCAGTAATTCCCAGCACTGTATCCGTGCCGGGCTGAAGGACCGCACTGATCATGTACCCCGGCTTTAAACCACCCGGCTGCGACATAATATCATCAACATATACTGACGACCCGGAAAAAATACTGTATTTTTTTCCATTGTCCAGTACCATTTCCCCCCGGCCAACGTCAATACTCATCAGCATGCCCAGTACCACATCCCTGCTGATTTTGATACTTTGAACTTCAGAAGTAAGGGGGTTAGCTACCAGGGTAACCGACATGCCGGGCAGCACTTCCGGCTGCATAGCGCCGTCCACGGGCCCGAAAGCGTCCAGCAGGGGGTCGGAGTCCCGGATGTTATAGGTGTTTAAGTAGGCAACTAATGGGGAAATTTTATAATTACTGCTGTTGCCCGCAAGTCTTAGGCTGTTGTCGGCCACACTAACGCCCGACACCTTGCCGCTAGTCACCTCATAATCGACACGGATGCTGTGCAGTTTCTGTGTAACCGGATCCACCACCGCCACCAGGACGGCGCCGGGGGGTATTTCCTCAACGCTTTTCGATGTCTGGCCGTTGATCGTAATACCGGCACTCACATCCTGGTAGTATCCTCCCGTCCTCTGCTCCCTGCCGGCCTCAAACCAGATGTTGCCCCGGGAGGTAAGTCTCACCTGCACTCCTGGCGGCCGCCAGATGTTTCCTATTATGTACTTTGTTTTATTGATCAGGTATTCCCTGAATCCAGGGCTGATTTCCTTTTTGGAATCAGTGGTACTTCCGTTCGCCAGCAGTTTTACGGCGGACGGGTCCTGCCCTGCTTTATTACTGTCTTCACCAATTACCGCTGATGCCGGTAATTGGCCAAAAGCCAGGGCATATTTCTGGCCGGAGGGGCTTTTCTGATTATCCACCGAGGTTGCCCATACCCTGATGGTGTAATTTCCTGCTTCGGGCTCTTCTATATATACCTGCTCTACATTGTTGGTACTATCCGGAGAGCCGGTTTTTAAAAAACCGTTCCCTGGGAGTTTCTCACCACTGGGGGAAATTATCTCCAGATCCAGGTTGTTTATCAGCGTTTGATCCGCTTCCGGGGAAGCCTCAGGATCACTCCAGGCCAGGGTAGCTTTAAACGGCCCGTCTTCTTTCTTTACTTCAAATTTGTATTCCCTCATCATTGCCGTTTGCAGGCCGGAGCCCTCGTCCACCGCCTCCAATCTTTTTTCCGCAAAAGATATGGCCGTCCCGGTCAAGTCAATGATTCCGAATCCCTGCCTGGACGGACCGTTTTCCGCCCTGGCCCCGTTAATTAGTACTGCTTTAAGCAGTGCCGCCGAAGGAGATGCTATGGAAAGATCTTTCTGCAGCATTTCTCTGGTCAGAGCTGCCGCTCCCCCGGCCACAGCCGCAGCCATGCTGGTACCCTGCATTCTCAGGTATTGTGGAAAGCCCGGTAGGTTTCCCGGAATCTCAGTGGATTTTGCTGATACTATAGAGGTGCCCGGAGCCAGCAACTCAGGCTTTATTCTGCCGTCAGCCGCCGGACCGCGGCTGGAAAAGGCCGCAGTTGCGCTGGTGTCTGTGTTCTCGGGGTCCAGGGCCGGGCGCGGACTGCAGGATGCCCCAACTACCAGCGCGTTTTTACTGTTGGCCTCAGAGGTGAGTGACCCTGCTCCGGGACCGCTGTTGCCGGCCCCGAGCACCACCAAAAAGTCTCTGTATCTATTTACGAATGCGTCAATATTCTGGGCATTTCCGCCATAACAGTTTTTCCCTCCGCCCCAGGCATCCACATGAATCCGTGCACCTGCGGCATAAGCCGGCAGAAAAAGTTTCTCTGGCAGGGGAGGCTTTATTTTGTTTTCTTTATCCAATATTCCCTGGAAGTATATGCTTGCTTCGGGGGCTACCCCCTTGAATTTACCGTCTGACGCCGCCCCTGTGCCGGCAATGGCAGCCGCCATGTGAGTGCCATGGCCGAGCGAGTCGTCCACCCTTTCCCGTTCCGCCCAGGATTTAAGCATGATTACTTTAGGCTTTTTGCCGGGCGTGCTCTGCAAATCAGGGTGTATATCGTCCATGGACCCCTTGTCCAATCCGCTGTCGGCAATAGCCACTACCTGTCCTTCACCGGTGAGTCCCCCGGTATTAATAAAACCTGGGGCATTCAGCGCCGCAGCGCCGATTATTTCCCTGGAGCGATCATTTAATAAATGTATGTCATTATAATCACGATTAACTGCCGGGATGGCTATCATCGCTAAAGCCGCCGCCAGGACTATTATTCTATTTCTCAAGGAAAGTCCTCCTGAATCCAGACAAATGTTTCACATCAAACCGGCTTGCCCAAAAATACACCTCATAAGTATGACGTTTTTAAACGAGGAATTGTTACACAAAACAATAGAACATCGCATAAAAATAGCAGGATTATTACAACCTGCCGATTACCTTGATTTGTCTTGTTTATGGTATTCGACACAGTTCATCCTGTTCCTGCTGAATTGGTTAACTTTTTTAATTATATACTATCTTAACTATATTGACATGTTCCGCCACAATTCGAGCATCTTAGAGTATTGCTAATGAAGAGGGCGGCTTTTAGCCGCCCATTGATGAATAATTTTTATTGTATCCTTTAATTGACCGCGCCGCATCCTTGGAATTGGCCAGTATGTTAATCATGCCCAGTGCCCTGCCGGTGCCCATGGCCACGCAGGAGAGGGGATCTTCGGCCAGGTTCACCGCCAGGCCAGTCTCATGGCTGATCAGCTTGTCCAGCCCCTGCAGCATCGCACCGCCGCCGGTTATCACAATGCCCTTGTTCACTATGTCGGCGGAAAGCTCCGGCGGTGTTTGCTCCAGCACTTCCTTCACCGCCCCCACCACAGCTTCCAGTGTTTCCCTGATGAACTCGTGCACCCGGGTGCTGGTAATGGTAACGGCTCTGGGCAGCCCGCTGACCAGATCCCGGCCCTTTATTTCGTAGGTTTTTTCCTGGGAATCGTTGGGATAGGCGGTGCCTATCTCTATCTTGATCTCCTCCCCGGTACGCTCTCCGATAGCCATGCTGAATTCCCGGCGAACGTAGCGGACGATGGCCTCGTCAAATTTATCACCACCGACCCTGAGTGACTTGCTGGTAACTATCCCGCCCAGGGAAAGCACGGCCACATCGGTGGTGCCGCCGCCTATGTCCACCACCATGGTCCCGGAGGGCTCGGATATGTCCAGTCCGGCGCCTAATGCGGCGGCCAGAGGCTCTTCGATGACGTAAGCGGCCTTGGCCCCGGCCTGTATGGCGGCCTGGCGGACGGCGCGCTCCTCCACACCGGTAACCCCAGAGGGGATGCAGACCATGATCCGCGGGCGGCTGAAGAATTTTCTAAGCCCGGATTTAACAATAAAGTAGCGAAGCATTTTTTCCGTGACGTCGTAATCGGCAATAACCCCTTCCTTTAAGGGCCTGATGGCCACTATATTGCCCGGGGTGCGGCCCAGCATCCGGCGGGCTTCAGAGCCCACAGCTATGACCCTGCCGTTGTCCTTGTTGATGGCCACCACCGACGGCTCTCTTAATACGATCCCTTTGCCCTTTACGTAAACCAGCACGTTGGCGGTACCCAGATCAATTCCTATATCCGTGGTAAACATAGAAAGAATTTTCCCCTTTCGTTAAAGCGATCCGGCATCCGGATCGCATCCGTGAACATATGGTGGAAATATTCTACAAATTCAGGGAAAATCCTCTATCTAAGGATCATATTATGCCAAATCTTTATATTTTTTTCTGGTGGCTTCGCCGCCCCGCAGATGCCGTTCCGCTTTGTTATATTCTAGTACTGCTTTTATTTCCCTGGCCATTTCTTTATTCAGCGAAGGCAGCCGCTCCGTCATATCCTTGTGCACTGTGCTTTTGCTGACTTTGAATACATTGGCCGCCTGCCGCACCGTGGACTGTGTTTCCAGTATATAGGCGCAAATATCCAGCACCCGTTTCTGTATGTATTCCTGCATCGGCTTACTCCCTCCCCGGTGTTCGGGATTGGAGTTCCGTTGTACCAGCAGGGTTTTGTGTTGCTTTGCCCATTGGTTCACCCCTCCCCGGCAATAACTATTAAATGTATATGCTGGGCTTGGGTTTAAATATCCCGGGAGCGAAATAAATACCGCCTCGTTATGAGGCGGTATTTTAAGGAAACAGAAAAAAAAGGGCCTTCGGCCCTATCTTAATTTTAAAAGGGGCTACCGCCCCTCGGGACTATCGGTCCCTCACCCCGGGTCTAAGGAAAGGGGACACACCTCTCTTTTGAGCCATGCTCTAGCGTCGGAGGAATGTCCCCACTGACTACTGCCCTGAAAATAAGTTTAGGGAAATGTCATCCTGAGCGTTAGCGAAGGATCTTGGATTCTTCACTTCCCCCATGTCTCGCTTTATTCTTGCTTTATTATTTCCACGCCTGTGTAATAATGCTTTAGTATTTCCCGGTAATCTCTGCCCTTCAAGGCCAATCCCTTGACCCCGTACTGGCACATGCCCACTCCGTGGCCGTAGCCCACTGTTTCCACCGTTAAACCTCCTGGCCCCGGTAAGAGACGGAAGTTAGTGGAGCGCAGCCCCAGGTAATCCCTCAAAGTAACGGCGGATATCATTTCCCCGTTAACTTGCACCGTTTTCGGACGGCCGGTGGAAGTTTTGTCCACCACCTCTATAGCGGGTAGTTTATTGCTCCCCGCCGTCACCGGCAGGGCTTCCTGCTTAAGTTGCAGGACCTCTCTCACCTTTTCCGGAGTAAGCAGCACCGTGCGCTTTGGTTCCGGATCGGCATCATAGGGACATTCCACCGCTTTGAGGTATGGTATGTCAAAGCGCCAGACATCGGCGGCGTTCTCCGTCCCGGCCCCGCCGCAGGAAGAGTGGTAAACGGGATCGATGATTTCCCCCTGGTAGATTATAATATCACCCTTGGTGGCGTTTACCGCCCTTTTAATTTTCAGGTAGTTTTCGTAGAAACCCAGGGTGCCCCAGCGCTTTTTCATTTCTTCGCTGCTAATCCAGGCCTGACATTGCCTGGAATCGTCGCTTACATCCGCCCCAGGATAAACGGGGTTAACCAGCTCCCCCGCACCCATGCGCTTAAGCACATAGGTGCGGGCAGCCACGGCCTGGGCTTTCAACGCTTCCATGGGAAAAGCCGCCGGCATTTCCGCCGCCACCACCCCCACCAGGTAATCCTCCAGGGGAATGTTTACTATTTTGTTTTCCCTGTGCAGGTAAAGACTGACGACTGTGCCGGATCCGCTGATTTTGGCCGGGCTGAACCAGTTAATAGCCGCGGGTATGCCCAGCATCAGCAATATTATTAATAATGTAGATATAATAACTGTTTTTTTCATGATAAAATATTTTTCCTCCTGCGGCGCGGGATGCCTGTCCTATTTTTATGCGCCGCGGGCCCGTTTTATGTCTGCTCCCAGGGATTTTATCTTGTCCACCAGGGACTCGTAACCCCGGTCGATGTGCTGCAGGTTGGAAATTTCAGTTTCCCCCCGGGCAGCCAGTCCTGCCAGCACCAGGGCTGCCCCGGCCCTCAAATCCGTGCATTTCACTCTCGCCCCGGTGAGCTGCTTTACCCCCTGCACAATGGCCGTACGACCGCTGACCTTGATCTTGGCACCCATTCTTTTCAATTCGTTCACGTGCATGAAACGGTTTTCGAAAACCGTTTCCGTAATGACGCTGGCCCCTCCCCTGGACACAGACATCAGCGCCATGAACTGAGGCTGCATATCCGTGGGGAATCCCGGGTAAGGCATGGTTTTGATATCGGCGGGCTTTACTTTTTCCGGGGCCACCACCTTTGCCCAGGTGTCTCCCCTTACCACGTTAACCCCAGCCTCCTGGAGTTTGGCCAGCACCGGGGCGATATGGTCGCAGATGACATTTTCCACGGTCACTTCCCCCCCGCTGATAGCCGCTGCGATCATAAATGTGCCTGCCTCAATACGGTCTGGTATGACGTTGTATATGGCCCCGTAAAGTTCGCTGACACCTTCAATCCTTATAACTTTGGTACCGGCTCCCTTGACACTGGCCCCCATGGCGTTTAAAAAATTAGCCAGGTCCACAACCTCCGGCTCTTCGGCTGCATTCTCGATAACGGTTTTGCCTCTGGCCAGGGAGGCCGCCATGATCAGATTTTCCGTAGCCCCCACGCTGGGAAAGTCCAGGTAAATTCTGGAGCCGATAAGTTTTCTTGCCCTGGCCTCTATGTACCCGTGCCCCTGGATTATCTCGGCACCCAGCAGGCAAAACCCTTTCAGGTGCAGATCTATGGGCCGGCTGCCGATGGCGCAACCGCCGGGCAGGGCTATCCTGGCCCTTCCGGTCCGGGCCAGCAGTGGCCCCATCACCAGGAAGGAGGCTCTCATTCTGCGTACAAAGTCGTAGGGCGCCTCGGTCTGCCTGATGTCAGGCACGTATATTTTTAACCCGGGGCCTTCTTTTACTACCTCGGCCCCGAGGTATTCAATAACTGAACAAATAGTTTCCACGTCCGCCAGAGCAGGTACTTCCTCTAGCAAACACGGTGTTTTGGCCAGCAGCGTGGCGGTAATGACCGGCAAAACCGCGTTTTTGGCCGGGCTTACCTTGACACTGCCGGATAATCTTTTACCCCCGGTAATCACGAGCCTGTCCAAATTTTTGTCTCCTTTCGCTAGGGACAGTTATCTTTAGTTTTGACAGAATATGCCTATAATAAAACATTTATGCCAACAAAGTAAAAGGTTGTCCCTTTTTTGTTTGCCAGCAAATCCCCAGGAATGAAAGAAGTATCTTTTCAAAATATATCGGATAAGATATAATATAGACCATGAAGAAGTGGAGATCCCGGGGACGTTTGTTCTTCTCCACGGGTTTATCAAAAAAACGAACAAGACGCCCAGTTCAGAACTGGAGATCGCACTCAGCCGTATGAAACAATATCAAGGAAGGTGATTCAGATGAAATGGAGCGACGCAAAACGTCTGATTAACTCCAATCCCGAAGTACTCAGGGAGTTGAAGGAAAATGAAGTGGAATACCAGCTTGTCCGCGAAATGCTTCGGCTGCGCCAGGAGAATAATCTGACCCAAAAGGATCTGGCCGAACTCGTCCATACACGACAATCCAACATTTCCAGGTTGGAAAGCGGAACCTACAATCCTTCGGTCCAGTTTCTCGACAAAATCGCTAAAGCAACAGGCAAGAAACTCAAGATAGAGTTCATCTAAACCATGCAAGAGACAGTTTTTACACCGTAAAAAAAAGCCGGTATGCTTTGGCATACCGGCTTTTTTTGCTTTTCTCAACATAAGTTAATAAGTTAGGTGCCTGGCACCTTTGGCAGACCCTCAATATTGACACGTATTATTAATACGTGCTATTATGGAATTGTAGGAGGGGTGGAATTGAAAAGCTTCTCATCAAGAGAAATAATTAGAATAATAACTGAAGATGGATGGAATCATGTGGCTACTGCCGGCGACCACCACCACTTCAAACACCCCACCAAGCAAGGTAAAGTTACAGTAACCCATCCATTGAAAGACATCCCAATAAAAACAGTAAAGAGCATATTAAAACAGGCGGGAATTACAATTCAGTAATTCCCGCCAATAAAAAAACTAAAAGGAGATAACTCAAATGTCTAAAGATAAATACATCTTTCCTGCCATTTTCGATTATGCTGACGATGGCATTTCTATCGAATTTCCCAATTTACCTGGTTGTTTACCCTGCGCTCATACCACAGAAGAAGCATTTAAAAATGCCAAAGAAGCTCTGGGTCTCCATCTCTGGGGCATGGAGCAGGACAACGATCCTATTCCCGAAGCTACACCTGTAGAAAATTTGCGTCCGGAGCCTAGTCAGGTAGTGGTTCTCATTGAAGTCTGGATGCCCGCCTTTCGGGAATCTATAGAAAATAAGGCCGTGAAAAAGACTCTTACAATTCCCAAGTGGCTTAATGACTTGGCTGAACGGGAGAATATAAATTTTTCCCACATTCTTCAATCGGCATTAAAAAATCACCTCGGAATTGAGTTTTTTAAACCTCCAGTTAAAAAGCAGCCTTAAAAAACTGCATGTCAAAAAGCCGGTACGCTATCGCGTACCGGCTACTCTGTCACATCTATAACAAATCAATTAGTTCGTCTACTGTCAAACCTGCCTGTTCTATAACGCTTTTCAAAGTTTTAGGGGGAATCGTGTCTTTAGAATGAACCGGTACTGTAACTAACCTGCTACCTGAGCGATACAGATGATGGTGACTGCCCTCTATGTTGATTACGATGAAGCCAGCCCTTTTTAATGCTGAAACCACTTCTTTTCCCGTAACCCGTGGCAATCTCGTCATGAGATATTCACAGATATCTCGGCAATGTCCACATCACTTTCTGGTATAGGCTCGCCAATAATCTTTAATGCTTTTAAATGACCACGTATTGCTTCCTGTGCCCTTTCCAACGCTTCTTCTCTTGTGCTGCCGTGGGTAAAGCAGCCGGGTAAGGAGGGAACGTATACATGAAAGGCATTTCCCTCATTATCCCAATCAAGTACTACTTTAAATCTTCGTTCCATTGGCAACCCTCCCCTAAAATTGGTTAATTGAACTACCACTTTAAGCTAAATATATATTATTCACCATCACATGTCAAAAAGCCGGCACGCTATCGCGTACCGGCTTTTTTGCTTTACTCTACATAAGTTAATAAGTTAGGTGCCAGGCACCTAACTTATTAACTTATTTTACTGCAGGACTTTTAGCCTGTTCAGTGCCCGCTGCAGAGCCATTTCAGCCCGCAACACATCAATATCGGCTGATTTGGCGGCAAGACGCTGCTCAGCCCTGGCTTTGGCGGCCTCAGCCCTGGCGCGGTCGATCTGGTCGGACCGCTCGGCGGAATCGGCCAGTACTGTAACCCGGCTGTTGCGCACTTCCACAAACCCGCCGTTTATCGACATTTTGAAGGTCTTGCCTTCCTGCTGCACCCTCATCACGCCGACTTTCAGGCCGCTCATGAGGGCAACATGGTCGGGCAGTATACCCAGTTCGCCCACTACGCCGGGCACAACCACGAAGCGCACATCTTCGCTGAATAACTTCTTCTCGGGAGTGACAACTTCCAGGCGTTGTGTTTTTTCCGCCATGTCTTATACACTTCCCTCTGACAGCTGTTTTCCTTTCTCCACCACTTCTTCAATGCCGCCTACCATGTAGAATGCATCCTCAGGCTGGTTATCGTGCTTGCCGTCAAGAATTTCCTGGAAGCCGCGGATGGTATCCTTGAGGGTGACGTATTTGCCAGGCCTGCCGGTGAAGTTTTCAGCCACGTTAAAGGGCTGGGACAGGTACTTTTGCAGCTTCCTGGCCCGGGCCACGGATAGTTTGTCCTCGTCGGAGAGTTCCTCCATACCGAGGATGGCGATAATATCCTGTAATTCTTTGTAACGCTGCAGCACTGTTTGCACACCACGGGCCACTTTATAATGCTCTTCGCCCACTACGTTGGGGTCAAGAATCCTTGAACTGGAGTCCAGCGGGTCCACCGCAGGATAGATACCCAGGTCGGAAATCTGACGGGAAAGCACCACGGTGCCGTCCAGGTGAGCAAAGGTTGTGGCAGGGGCCGGGTCGGTCAAATCATCGGCGGGCACGTAAACGGCCTGCACGGAGGTAACCGAACCCTTCTTGGTAGATGTGATCCGCTCCTGCATCTGGCCCATTTCAGTAGCCAGGGTAGGCTGGTAACCCACGGCGCTGGGCATCCGGCCTAAGAGAGCGGACACCTCGGAACCGGCCTGGGTAAAGCGGAAAATGTTGTCGATAAACAGCAGGGTGTCTGAGCCAAGCTCATCACGGAAATACTCGGCCATGCACAGTCCTGTGAGCACAACCCGCAAACGTGCTCCCGGGGGCTCATTCATCTGGCCGAACACTAGAGTAATCTTGTCCAGAACGCCTGACTCGTGCATTTCACGGTAGAGGTCGTTACCCTCACGGGTACGCTCACCCACACCGGCAAAAACCGACATGCCGCCGTGCTGCTTGGCAACGTTGTTGATAAGTTCCTGAACGATAACGGTCTTGCCCACACCGGCGCCGCCGAACATGCCTACCTTACCCCCTTTAAGGAAGGGTACCAGCAAGTCGATAACCTTGATGCCGGTTTCCAGCTGCTCGTCTTTGGTGGACTGCTCCACCAGCGGTGGGGCCGGGCGGTGAATGGGATAAGTGCTTTCGCTCTTAATATCCCCTGCCATATCAATGGGTAATCCCAACACATCCACCAGACGGCCCAGAACAGCCTTGCCCACGGGAACGGTGATAGGGCTTCCGGTATCTGTAACTTCCATGCCCCGCACCAGACCATCGGTGGCGGTCATGGCAACTGTACGTACACTGTTGTTGCCCAAGTGCGAAGATACTTCCAGGGTAAGGGGAATCTGGTCGGGCCTGGCTACCTTCAGGGCGTTATAAATTTCAGGAACTTCGCCGGGTGGAAAGCGTACGTCCACCACAACGCCAATGACCTGAACTATATGACCAACGCTCATTAGCTAATTCGTACCTCCTTCTCCGGGGTTTGAATATCCACTGTCTTATTATGCGGCACATAAACCGCTATCCGGCAACCGGAATATCCCAGTTACTCCAGTGCCGCGGCGCCACCCACAATTTCGGAAATCTCCTTGGTGATGGCGTCCTGACGAATACGGTTCATGGTCAGGGTAAGCTTGGAAATCATATCCGAAGCGTTCTTGGTGGCGTTATCCATCGCCGACATCCGGGCGCTGTGCTCACCGGCCTTGGATTCCAGTATGCCCTGGAATACGGTGTTAATCACGTACTTGGGCAGCAGCGCGCCCATTACTTCTTCCGCCGAAGGCTCGTAGATGTAATCCACCAGCTTGTTGGCATCCCCTGCCTCCGCTTGCGGAGGCTCCGCGGGGAGCAGCTTTACCATCACGGGCTTCTGTACCATAACGTTGACAAATTCGCTGTATACAACGTACACGGCATCAAATTCGCCGGAGGAATACTTCTGGATAATAAATTCCCCTATTTCCCTGGCCTGGGCCGCATTAACGTTTTCACCCAAGCCAACGTATTGCTGAACAATGTTGTAGCCGCGCTTGCGGAAAAAGTCCCGCGCCTTACGCCCGATGCAAACCAGGCCGGCATCAGGATGATTCTTCATCTCCAGCGCTGCCTTACGAATTACATTGCTGTTAAAGCCGCCACACAGTCCGCGGTCGGCAGTGATAACCACGTAAACCACGTTCTTGGGTTCACGAACTTCCAGCAGGGGATGCTTTACACCCCTGGTGGCCGAACCTACCCGGCCGAGGACATCCATAAGCCTCTTGGCATATGGCCTGGCGGCGACAACCGCATCCTGCGCCCGGCGCATTTTGGCGGCCGATACAGCTTTCATGGCCTTGGTTATCTGCTGGGTATTTTTAATACTTTTAATACGGCGCCGCAGGTCTCGTATATTCGCCATCTATTTTTTCACCACCTCGCCGTTAAATAACGGTATAACAGGTTTGTTAGCTTGCCTTACTTCGCAAATATGCTTTTGAATTCCTTAATAGCAGCAATAAACTTTTCTTCGACGTCCTTATCAAGAGCTCCGGACTCAGCAATTGCTTTGCCAATCTCGGGCTTGCTGGCCTTCATATATTTCAGGAACTCAGCTTCAAAACTCAGTACCTTATCCACAGCCAGGTCATCAAGATAGCCCTTGGTCGCAGTGTACACGGACATTACCTGATCTTCCACGGACATGGGCACAAACTGACCCTGCTTCAATAGTTCCATCATGCGCTGGCCACGGGTCAAACGGGCCTGGGTCGACTTGTCCAGATCGGAACCGAACTGAGCAAAGGCCGCCAGCTCACGGTACTGGGCCAGGTCCATGCGGAGACCCCCGGCCACCTGCTTCATGGCTTTGATCTGGGCCGCGCCACCCACACGGGATACAGAAATACCCACGTTAACTGCGGGTCTCTGACCGGCGTAGAACAGGTCGGGCTCCAGGAAAATCTGGCCGTCGGTAATGGAGATAACGTTTGTGGGAATATAGGCCGATACATCACCGGCCTGGGTTTCAATAACCGGCAAAGCGGTCATGGAGCCGGCGCCTTCGGCGTCGGACAGCTTACAGGCCCGCTCCAATAGCCGGGAGTGCAGGTTAAACACGTCACCGGGGTAGGCCTCACGTCCGGGAGGACGCCGCAGCAGCAGTGAAAGCTCACGGTAAGCGGCAGCCTGTTTGGACAGGTCATCATAAACGATCAAAACGTGTTTGCCCTGGTGCATGAACTCCTCACCCATGGCGGCGCCGGCGAAGGGAGCCACATAGAGCAGGGGAGCCGGATCTGATGCCGTAGCGGATACCACGATGGTGTAATCCATGGATCCGGTGTCGGTTAATCTCTGCACCACGTTGGCCACGGTGGACTGCTTCTGTCCAACCGCCACGTAGATACAAATAACGTCTTTGCCTTTTTGGTTGATGATAGAGTCGATGCCTATGGCAGTTTTCCCTGTCTGGCGGTCACCAAGTATTAATTCCCGCTGGCCGCGGCCGATGGGAATCATGGCGTCGATGGCCTTCAGGCCCGTCTGCAGCGGCTGGTGCACCGGTTGACGTTTCATAACGCCCGGGGCAATGCGCTCAACAGGACGGAACTTGTCGCTGACAATTGCACCCTTACCATCCAGGGGACGGCCCAGGGGATTGACCACGCGACCCAGCAGGGCGTCGCCTACGGGCACGGAGATAATCCGGCCGGTACGCTTGACGGTGTCGCCCTCTTTAATGTGTGTATAGGCACCCAATAAAACGCAACCGATATTGTCCTCTTCCAGGTTCAGCGCCATGCCCAGGGTCGGCTCCTCGCCGGGGCCGGGTGCGGGGAACTCTAAAAGTTCCATTGACATGCATTTCTCCAGGCCATAGACCCGGGCAATACCGTCACCGACCTGGATAACGGTGCCAACGTCAGCCATTTCGATTTGCGCTTTATATTTATCTATCTGCTGCCTGATAATGGTACTGATTTCTTCAGGACGCAAATTCATGCTTCTGGTTCACCCCTATCCGTTAAACTTGGTTGACTAGCTTATTAACCCAATTAACTTATAAGCCTTAAGTGCTCTCTCATGGCTTCCAGTCTGGTACGAATGCTGCCGTCAATAACCCGGTCACCTATACGTACTACCACACCGCCGATGAGAGCAAGATCAACAGAGTACTCGGTTACCACTTTTTTGCCGGTAATCTTGGCCAGCATGGTCTCGATATCTTTCTTTTCCCCAGCGGTCAGCTCAATGGCCGAAGATATGCCGGCAGCGGTAATATTACGGTCGTAATTGGCCTTATTAACAAAATACTCTACAATATCGGGGAGGAACTGTTCCCTCTGGCGTTCCACCAGCAATTTAAGAAATTCAAAGGTGACCTCGGAGATTTTACCCTCGAAAAGCACTTTCAAAAGGTCTTTCTTCTCTTCCGCAGTTATCCTGGGATGATAGAGTATCTTCTGGAGATCCCTGTCCTCCACGATTAACTGACTGACGGTCCTCAGTTCCTGCTCCACCAAATCCACTTTGTCGTCACGCCTGGCCAATTCGTATAACGCCTCGGCGTAGCGTCCGCCTACGGCTCCCTTTAGCATGGCAGATCCCCTGCCTCTTTAATAAATTCATTGACCATATCGTGCTGGAGATTATCGGTAATTTGCTTGCTAACCACTTTATTGGCAACCATGATGGACAGTGTAACCACCTGCTCGCGCAATATTGCAACCGCTTTCTCCTTCTCCCGTTCTATATCAGCCAATGCGGAATCTTTGATCCGCACGGACTCGGCCTTGGCAGCTTCGAGTATCTGCTGGGCCTGGGCTTCGCCAGCTTTGGTGGCCTGCTGGATAATAGCCTGAGCCTCTTCCTTGCTTTTCTGCATTTCGGCCAGATAACTCTGACGCAGGGCCTCGGCTTGTTTTCTCTCTTCTTCAGCAGCGGCTACATTGTCGGCAATGGCTTTTTGTCTTTGTTCCAACACATTGACAATGGGTTTGTAAACCACCACGCGGAGAAAGATTAAAAGAACTATAAAGTTAAAAATTTGTGCCACCAGAGTTGCGTTCAAGTTTAACGCACCAATAACTGATTCCATATAGCTTCACTACCCCTCCTTCCTTGCCTGCGGAGAAAAAGGTTAAATCGTCTGGTTTACGGTAGGCGCCATTCGGCAACCACAACCGCAGTAAAGGCTTTGCTTTAAACTTCGTAAAAAAAGGATTGCGATAGCGGGCTTTGGCAAATCGTGACCAAGCCCGCTACCAGTCTGTCGGGCCACCGCTTGCCGGATGGCCGGCAGGATAATTAACCACCGATTTTACCCATGAGAATGAATGCAATAACAACCGCGATAATGGGAAGAGCTTCAATCAGACCCACAGAGATGAACATGGTGGTCATAAGGCTACCTTTCAGTTCCGGCTGACGAGCGATACCTTCAACGGTTCTACCCATTACGAGACCGTCACCAATACCGGCGCCGATGGATGCCAGACCCACGGCCAAAGCGGTACCAACCATTGCAAGACCAGAATTAGTTACACCTTCCATTTATTTTCCCCTCCCTTCTAAAATATTTTAATACGTGATTGATGGTGGCACTTCTCGAAAATCGATGTTCGAAATTCGAGATTCGAACAGACAGTATCTATACAAAATATTAGTGATTTTCAGCTACTACCAGACTGATATAGACAATGGATAGCATGGTAAAAATAAATGCCTGGATGAAGCCCACAAAAATACTGAAGGCCAGCCAGATAGCCGATGCTACAAAACCGCCCAGCAGAGTGGCCGTAAGGCTGAACATCCCTAACAGCACTGCTATCAGGACCTCACCGGCGTATATGTTCCCGTAAATACGGAAGGCCAGCGTGATGGGCTTGGACAGTTCCTCAACAATGACCAGCGGCAGGAATAAAGGAATAGGCTGAATATAGTGCTTCAGAAATTTTCCTCCCGTGTACTTGAAACCGAGGACCTGTACCAGCAAAAATACCGTCAGCGACATGCCCAGGGTGGTGTTGATGTCCGCCGTGGGAGACATCATGGTAGGTATCAGACCTATCAGGTTGCTGAAGAGCAGGAAGATAAAAAGAGTGAAAATAAGACACATCAGACCCGCGCCTTTTCTGTAGTCCATATTCTCATAGACCAGGCCGCGTAAAAACTGGAACATCTCCTCTACCATCAACTGCAGTTTACCGGGTTTGCCCACCTTCATGCCCCTGGTAGCCGACACCGTGAACAGCGCCACCAGTATCATAACCCCCCAGGTCATGACCAGAGTTTTGATGTTTACATCTCCAATGGGGGTTGGAACCACACCGTGGTGCCCCATGTGCAGAAAACCCCAGAAATCTAGATCCTTATGGATTTCTTCTAAACCTCTCATGTTTTTTCTCACCCCTTTCCGTAAAATATTTTTTATTTTATATAAAAACAGTTGTTTTGACGGGTACCGTACGGCATAATGGTATACCGGCGCAAGGGTTTGTGCCGGTGTGGTCATGGTATTAGTCGCTGTAATATTTTTTTATAAACTCGTTGGATTGACGGTGCAAAGTATATGTTTCAACCATGGACAGGATTATGGCAATAGCGGAGGGAATCAATAGGCCGGCCCCCACTCCGTAAAGGCTGACAAAGGGTGCTTCTCTCACCAGGAAAAAGAGCACTATCATAATAAGGCCCAGACGCATGGTCAGGCCCCGTTTCATATGCTTTCTGGCTGCATCAGGGTGTAGATAGGCAAGTCTTTTGATTCTTTTCGTAAGGGTAACGGAATTGAAGATACCCACAGCCAGGCCGGTAATCATGCCGTAAAGCATGGTATCACCGGGATATAAAATTAAGGCGAGGCATAGCCCGATCATAACCAGGCCGGAATACTTGAGCACAATCTTTAGCTGGTTATCCAGTTCGGGTACGGGCTGTGTACCGGACATGAGCTGCCTCCTTAATTAAATGTCAAAAGTCAAATGTCGAATGTCAAAAGTCAAAAAAAGTTGTCAAACTATAATTCTGTTATTGATCGTAAGAATGTTTCCTTGTCAGGTTCTCCGTTTCTTGAGGCTTTCGCAGCACTGCGTGCGTAACGTCATGGGATTGCCGGTAAATAAGTTAGCAAATGGTGCCTGACGCCTTTGTTCGCCGAACGCCGGATTAGGTTGCCGGTCGTCAGACTTTAGACTTTAGACTTTAGACTTTTGACTTTAGACTTTGTCTTTCCAAAAGCGCTGCAGGGTACTGATGATGCCCCAGATACCGGCGGCCACTCCAAGCAGTATGCCCGCCACCATGCTCCAGGGTTCGGTGTGAAATTGTTTGTCCAGCAACCTGCCGCCGAAAAATCCCAGGGTTACGGCAATGGCCATCTCCATGCTAAGAACGGTTGTAAAGGCCATGGCCTGCAGGAATCCGCCGCTGCCGGGCTTTTTTTCATCCATAATATTTAAACCGCCGGGTGTTTTTTTTATATTAAATGCAGGTTAATAACACTTTATACAAATGAATATCTTCTACACGGACTGCGTTATTCCTCCATAGCCAATGGACTTTTTTCTGGGGGGAATGAAATAATTTTGTCCCCGAAGAGACATTTTTCCTTGCCGAACGGTTTACCGCCCAAAACTCTCCGGGGGGGTTTTTGTCATTCCATACCTGTACTGTATGAAGCCGGCTATCCTACTAGAGGCATGGCCGTCGCCATATGGATTGACCGCCCCGGCCATGCTGTGGTAGTGCCCGGGGTCGTCCAGCAGGCGGCGGGTTTCCCTCAGCACATCCTCCCTGCCGGTGCCCACCAGGAGCACCGTGCCGGCCTCCACAGCCTCTGGCCTTTCCGTGGTGTTGCGTAGCACCAGCACCGGTTTGCCCAGGGATGGGGCTTCCTCCTGCATGCCGCCGGAATCAGTCAGCACAATATGGCTTTTCTGCATCAGATTGACAAAGGGCTGGTAGTCCAGGGGCTCCGTCAGGTGCACCCGCTCCAATCCCCCCAGCACCGCTTCCACCACCTGCCTTACAGCGGGGTTTTTGTGCACCGGAAATACTATCCGCACATCGGAATATGACTCTATTATTTCCCTCAGAGCCAGATATATATGACGCATGGGCTCGCCCAGGTTTTCCCTGCGGTGGGTGGTGACCAGCAAAACCCTTGAGCCAGGGTAATCAATAGCGTTCAGTTCCGGCTGGGTAAAGAGGTAGTCGTCCGACACCGTGCTCAGCAGAGCATCTATGACGGTATTGCCGGTGACAAAAATATTTTCCTCCGGGACTCCCTCCCGCAAAAGATTATCCCTGGCCAGAGCAGTAGGGGCGAAATGCGTGTCCGCCAGCGCCCCTGTCAGGCGGCGGTTAATTTCCTCGGGATAGGGGGAGTATTTGTTGCCGGTGCGCAGGCCCGCCTCCACATGCCCCACTGGTATCTGTAGGTAGTAGGAGGCCAGGGCGGCCACGAAGGTGGTGGTGGTATCACCGTGCACCAGCACCAGATCGGGCTTTTCCTCTGCCAACACCTTTTCCAGTCCGGCCAGAGCCCGGCCGGTAATGTCAAAAAGGGACTGCCCGGGCTGCATAATGCCCAGATCGTATTCCGGTTCTATGGCGAACAATCTCAGCACCTGATCCAGCATTTCCCGGTGCTGGGCGGTGACCGCCACCCGGCACTGTATCTGTCCCGGGTAGCGGCCCAACTCCTTCACCAGAGGGGCCATTTTGATGGCTTCCGGCCGGGTGCCGAATATAGCTAGTATTTTTATCATAACAATCTCCAGTTTGAGTCAGGGGACGGTTCTCTGACTCACTTTCCCCTGACCCATTCCAATTCCATCGCACTTATCATATTATATACATTTTATATACATTCTTGCCCCAATAACTTCGTAATACAGGGCTCGACACAGGGAACGGTTCTCCTGTCATACGATTCGATCTAGACTTGCGACACCAAGAACCGTCCTCTTGACCTTGTCGCGCTATGCGACAGGGAACAGCTCTTCCTTGTCGCAAAAATCACACTACTGCTTGGGTATTAAGAAAAATGCAATAACGCCTTCCACCTGTTCTCCCAGGGGTACCATTCATCTCAATAACTTAATAACTTAGTTTCCCGGTACCGCTTTAACAAACCGTCCCCGGGGACCGCCTACGTTGTCAAAAGCAGAGTTGAAGTTACGGTAAAGGGTTTTGTAGTTGGAGATCCGGTGCCATTTTTTTACAAAGCCCTCGGGCAGATCTTCCCGGAGCACCACGGCGTCCCAGCCGCCGTGTACGGGGAAGGCGTAATAGGGCATTTCCCGGGGAATGCCCCGGATAAATATCACCTGGGGGATGACCCACTCCAGCCGGGCCAGGTATACCCGGTGCATGCCGTCACAGACGATGCTGTGCACGGTGCCGTCCCGCTCCACGGACTCCTCGATCACCGGGGGCATCACGTCGATGGGCTCCGGGTAGTCGTCCAGATAGACGCTGACATAGCCGTCCAGGTTGAACAAATCCACGCCGTGCCGCTGCAGCTCCCAGCGCAGATCGCGCACCTTTTGCAGTTCGCTGGTGAGCACGTAGGACTGGGGAGGAGAAAGCTCATCCGTATGTATATTCTCCAGGGATATAAAGGTATCCCTGTATATGCATTTTTCCGGATCTGTGAGCATGGTAACCATGCGCAGCCTGTCGATCAACTCCCCGGCAGTATGCTTTTCAACCTTAACTATATTCATATCTGTCCCACCTTTCATTTCATGCTACATAGGGGACGACATAGGGGACGGTTCTCCTGTCGCACAGTTGGGTTTGAGCTTGGAAATGCGAAACAGAGAACTGTCCCCTTGTCGCAATACCCTGGTCGCAATAACTTAATAACTTATAAATCTATCCGGTACCTAAATCTATCTCCGCCAATTCGGCAATGGAGCTGATTATTATGTCGGGTTTTTTAAGTCTGCCCAGCAGCACCCCAGCCATGGCCATGTATTCCTTTTCCGGGCGGCACAGCACCCACACTGTTTTTATCCCCAGTTCCATGGCCGGGGCCAGATCGTTTTCGTAGGTATCCCCTACCATCCAGGTGTTTTCCGGGCTGACCCCCAGCCCGTCCAGGGCACGCCGGAATATCTCCCGGGAAGGCTTCTTGATTCCCTCCCGGAAGCTCAAAGCTGCATAGTCCACCAGTGCCGCCGCTTCCGGGCAGGCCTGCAAAAAAGCCCGGTAATAGGGGGCCCATATATCGGAAACCAGTCCCACCTTAAAACCAAGGCTCTTTACCCTGTTCACAGCCACGGAAGCGCCGGGAATTTCTCTGGCCGACATTTCCTGCTCCCGCCACAGGTGTTCTAAATTACTTTCCAGTTCTTCCGGCACCGCAAATCTCCCGGCCAGTTCCCGGCACACATGCCGGTGGCAGGTGAAATCCCTGCACATGACCAGGTCCGCTACCCTGCCCTTTTCCCTGTCAGGCAGTCCCAGCAGGCGGCTGATGTATTTGGCCGGTGATATGTCCGGCCCCATGATCAGGGTGGAACCTATATCAAACAATACCGCTTTTTCCGGCAATATTGACAATCTCCTCAAAATAGTCATTATTGTACTTTTAACAACTTTGTATAACCTGCTTGCTCAAAATGATGAACTGAAGTTAATGCGACACCGAGAACCGTCCCCTCGTCGCGGTACTACTCCGGCGGCCAGTAATCCACCTTCACCCCGTAGCGCTCCAGGTAGTCTATGCCTTCCCTGGTGCCTTTATGGTCCCGCCGCACCACCACCCGGCTAATCTCGCAGGTAACGATGAGTTTGGCGCAGGTAACGCAGATATCAGCGTTAACGTAAATTGTGCCTCCCTTTACCGCCAGCCCCCTCTTGGCGCAGAGGCAGATGGAGTTTTGCTCGGCGTGCACGCAGGGTTTGTAATCCTCCCGGCCAGCAATTTCCTTGAGGCACTGGCCGGTGTCGCAGCAGTGCACCTCACCGCTGACCAGACCATTGTACCCATGGGAAATAATACGCTTGTCAACTACAATAACCGCTCCTACCTTTTTGCGCAGGCAGGTGGAGCGGCGGGCTATGGTTTCCACCACTTCCATGTACGTTTCATCAAATGAAGGGCGGGTTGAGGTCATATCCGACAAACCTCCCAAAATTCGCAAATAGTATAACAAGTTAATTTTAAATATCTATCAAGTATTCAGAATTCAGACCCCCATGCCGCTAAACGCCACCAGCAGAAGGGTGAAAATCTGTTTGCAGTTATGTCATTCTGAACGAAGTGAAGAATCTTAAGATCCTTCGCTAACGCTCAGGATGACATTTCCCTAAACTTATTGTCAGGGTAGTTACATAAAATCTTTACCTTTCAGGCGATACCACCTGAAGGGACTCTACCTACTCGTACACTGGATATTTCCGGCATAATGCTGCAGCCTTTTCTTCTGCCTGGCGCAAATGTCCGGCATCCCCGTCAAAACTAAAGGCATGGTGCATGATATCCGCCAGTATTTTCATGTCGTCTTCATTCAGTCCCCTGGTGGTCACCGCCGGGGTGCCGATCCTTATGCCGCTGGCCACCACCGGGGGCTGCGGGTCATAGGGAATGGCGTTTTTGTTTACCGTTACCCCCACCTGATCCAGCAGTTTCTCCGCATCCCGGCCGGTGATATTTTTACTGCGCAGGTCCACCAGTATCATGTGATTGTCGGTGCCCCCGCTGACCAGGTTGAAACCGTATCCGGTCAGGGCATCGGCCAGGACAGCAGCATTCCGCACCACTTTTTGCTGGTAGGTTTTAAATTCGGGCTGGAGGGCCTCGCCAAAGGCCACCGCCTTGGCGGCAATCACGTGCATCAGCGGGCCGCCCTGGATGCCGGGAAATACGGCCTTGTCGATAGCCGGCCCCAGTTTTTCCTTGCACAGGATCATGCCGCCCCGGGGGCCGCGCAGTGTTTTGTGAGTGGTGGTGGTTACCACATCGGCGCAGGGCATAGGGCTCACGTGCAACCCCGCCGCTACCAGGCCGGCAATGTGGGCCATGTCCACCATCAGGTAGGCGCCTACTTCCCTGGCTATATCCGCCAGTTTGTTGAAATCTATCTCCCGGGGATAGGCACTGGCCCCTCCCACTATAATTTTCGGCCTTCTCTGCCTGGCCGCCTCGTGTACCTTGTCGTAATCGATCCGCCCGGTATCCTGATCTACCCCGTAGGAAGCTATTTTAAAATATTTACCCGAAATATTCAGCGGGCTGCCGTGGGTCAGGTGCCCGCCGTGGGCAAGATTCATGCCCAGGATGGTATCACCGGGCTGCAGGAGGGCGAAATATACCGACAGGTTAGCCTGGGCCCCGGAATGAGGCTGGACGTTGGCGTATTCCGCACCGAATATTTCTTTAGCCCTCTTGATAGCGATATCCTCGGCAATATCCACACAGTGGCAGCCGCCGTAATAGCGGCGACCTACGTAACCCTCGGCATACTTGTTGGTAAGAACGGACCCCTGGGCCTCCATCACCGCCCGGCTTACTATATTCTCCGAGGCAATGAGCTCCAGGGTGTTGCGCTGCCTATCCAACTCCAGTTTTATGGCCCTGGAAATTTCGGGGTCCGTCCCGGCAAGGGTGTTCATCAGGCTCATTTAGTACTCCTCCCGCAATTCACTTGACCATTGTCTGTTAATTATCTCGCTAACAGCCTGTAAGACTCCGTCCTCGAAGGTCGGGAATCAACAGGCTGTATAGCTCGAACTAAGTTCGCTCTAAGGGTTCGGTAGGGGAATAACCCCTACCGAACCCAAGGCTCACTTATATTCGGTGCCGTGGCAGACGCCGTTTTCTATATTGCTTATTTTCTCCAGCCGGCGGGCGTGTCTGCCTCCCTGAAACTCAGTCTCCAACCATATTTTAACAATATCCAGGGCCAGGCCAACGCCAATTACCCTTTCTCCCATGGTAAGCACGTTGGCGTCATTGTGTTCCCTGGAGGCCCGGGCGGAAAAAGTGTCGTGGCAGAGGGCCGCCCTGATCCCCGCAACTTTATTGGCTGCTATGGATACTCCTATTCCCGTGCCACAGCAAATAATCCCCCGGGTAAAGTCTCCCAGCCGTACAGCCTCGGCCACCGACAGGGCATAATCCGGATAATCCACAGATTCATCGGAATAGGTGCCGAAGTCTTTATATTCTATATGTTCTTTGTGCAAAAAAGCGATAATCTCGCTCTTCAGCCTGAATCCTCCGTGATCACTGGCAATCGCCACCCGCAAGGTAACATCATTCCTTCCGTTGGTGTTTATTATATTAAGCTAATAGATATTTTTTCTACAACAAATATCATATCCCTTTATATTAAACAAAAATTTGCAGCTCCTGCGGCTCCTAGCTTTAAAGTCATTCAGAGGCCGTTCAAAAACAAGCATGGCGCGAAAGGCGAAGCCGGACAGCGCGGAGCGTACTGGTAGGTCAGAGGTCAGGGGACACACCTCGTCTAAGGAATGGGGACACACCTCCTTCGGAGGAATGTCCCCGATGAATGTCCCCAATTAATACTGGACGGAGAGCATTCGTTGGAGACATTCCTTCGACACAGAAGGTGTGTCCCCTTACCTTAAACGCCAGGCGCAGTTTTGGGAGCGGCCTCCTAGCTTTCCCGTAACAGCCTGTCCACCGCCAGTATAATCAACCGCTGCAAAGAAGCGGCACAGGCGCGGTAAATTTCCCGATCCCCCCCGAAGGGGTCCGGCACATCTCCGCCGGCACCGGCATAGCCGGCCAGGGTATAAACCCTGGGGGCAGCCCCCGGACATATATCCTCGACCATCCGGCGGTGTCCGTGGGTCATGGTGAGCACCAGGTCGGCGCTTTCAACCAATTCCCGGCTTAGCATGGTAGAGCGGTGGCCGTGCAAATCCAGGCTCATATCCGTCATTACATGGATGGCATGATGTGATGCGGGAAGTCCGAAGACCGTACTTGTACCCGCCGACAGCACCTCTACCCTGCCGGATAGGCCACGCTTCTCCAGTTCCCGCCTGGCCAGAATTTCAGCTATACTGCTCCGGCAGGTATTGCCGGTGCATACAAACAGTAATCTCACAGCGCCCACCCCCTTTAAGGTAAGGGGACACACCTCTCTTTGGAGTCTGACTCTAGGGTCAGAGGAATGTCCCCAACTTATGCCTCAAAAAAACAGCTTTATGCCGATGCCGATCAGAATAAATCCTCCTAACAGTTGGGCTCGCTCGCCCGCCACTCGCCCCAGCAGGCGTCCCAGGCAAAGACCTCCGAAAGTCATTACCCCCGCTACCAGCCCAAACACCCCCACCGCCAGCATGAGGTTAACCTTCTGTGTACCCAGGGTAAAGCCCACACTGAGCGCATCCATGCTGACGCTGGCGGCCAGCAGAAGCAGCCCCCAGGTGTTTATCACCATTATCCGGGGCGGATTTTCGGGGTCTTTTTTGATAACGTCCCGGAGCATCCTGACCCCCAGGAAAATTAGTATTGACGCCCCGATTACTGCGGCCACGTTACCGAGAAGGTTTCCCACGAGTTCTCCCACATACCAGCCTGACAGGGGCATGGCGATATGAAAGACCAATACGGTTATGCTTATCAGCAGTATCTGGCTCCTGCGTACTCCGGTCAGGCCTATGGCCAGGCACATGGAAAAAGCATCCGTTCCCAGAGCCGCCGCCAGTAACAACAGTGTTACAATACTCATATTTTTCCTCCGGCATTATGATAGCCAATTCAAATAAGCTTAAACAGTGTACTTAAAATATTTATTCGCGGGCAGCGCCGATATTAACAATTTTAACCGCAGCCCGGCGTAAGCGGTTGACCACGGCCAGGCCCATACCCAGGGGCTCCACCCCTTCCGCCAGGATTAAATCCACTCCCAGTAGATCCATCCTGCGCAACGCTCCGTATAGCTCCGCCGCCACCCCGGCGGGGTTGTCCGCCATTCCGGCAGGTACAACCACAGCACCCGGATAAAGGGCTGCATTCTCCTCGCGGCAGATTACCCCCACCCGGTCGCCCCGGATTACCGCTTCTTCTATTAAAAGTCTGATTTCCTTGATCATCCCTGCCGGACTCCCTTCCAGCAAAACCAGGGGAGCAGAAGGGGCATAATGGCGATATTTCATACCCGGCGAGCGGGGTCTGCCGCTAACCGGCCCCCCTGACTCCAGGGACGGGTCCAGTATAATTTCCCCGGCTACGGATTTGATCTGCCCGGGGGTTATCCCCCCCGGACGCAACAGTATAGGAATCCCGCCGGACAGATCCAGCACTGTGGACTCCACTCCCAGCCCTGCCGGGCCCCCGTCTAATAAGGCGTCTATTCGTCCGTCCAGATCCGCCTTTACGTGCTCAGCGGTGGTAGGGCTGGGCCGGCCGGAAAGGTTGGCGCTGGGAGCGGCCACGGGCACCCCGGCCGCCCGGATTAAGGCCAGGGCCACGGGGTGATCCGGCATGCGCAGGGCCACGGTGTCTAAACCAGCCCTAACCCTGGGCGCTACCACACCCCCGTCCTTTAGTATAACCGTCAGAGGCCCGGGCCAGAATTTTTCCATCAGCGCCAGGGCCGCAGGCGGCACATCCACGACCAGCCCCCACACTCTGTCAAGGTCCGCCAAATGGACTATCAGCGGATTATCCTGGGGCCTCCCCTTGGCCCTGAATATATCAGCCACCGCACCGTCGTCCAGGGCGCTGGCCCCCAGGCCGTAAACTGTTTCCGTGGGGAAGGCCACCAGCCCACCCCGGCGTATGATTGCACCCGTCTCCCGGATGATTTCCGGGTCGGGTTTGGCAGCGTCAACATGCCAGTATATAGTTTTCTTGCCATCTATCATATAAATGCTTCTCCAAGTTTTTTCTGTTGGCTAGTTTAACACACCAGCATCAGTTTTAAAATAAGTATTACTATTCAGGTAGTCAGAATTCAGACCCCCATGCCGCTAGCGCGGCACCATCAGAGTATCAAAATCCAGGACACTTTATGTCATTCTGAACGAAGTGAAGAATCCAAGATCCTTCGCTAACGCTCAGGATGACATTTCCATAAATTTATTTTCAGGCAGTAGTTAGAATTCAGAATACTCTGAGACGATAAACCGTTCTCTCATTCTGACTCCTGACTCCTGACTCCTGACTCCTGAGTAGTTTCAAATAAGCATTATTTATACTGCCCGGGAATAAGCATAGTTTGTGAACATCCATTTTACGGGGGTATTTTGGTGAATTTTTTTTGGGGAGTTATGTCCGCCCTGGGGCTAGGCGCGCTGCACGCGCTGGAGCCCGGGCACGGCAAGGGTGTGATGGGGGCTTACCTGGCAGTTTCCGGGGCGCGGTTGTCGGACGCCATTTTATTGGGTATCTCTTCCGCCGCCACCCATACCCTGGTGGTGGTTGTCCTGGCTTTTATACTGGATGGCGCAGCAGGCGCCGTGTCCACCGGGGCCGGTGTGCCCGGGGAAAAATTTGCAGGGTACATGAAGCTGATCTCCGGGGCTCTGATTATATTGATCGGATATACCATGTTTTCCAGGGCGCGCCGCCGGACGGCCTGTGCCTGCTGCCGGCAGGAAACCCAGGTGCGTAAAAGCGGAAAGGCCGGCGCGCTGCTGGTAGGCATCAGCAACGGGCTGATGCCCTGTCCCGGAGCGCTGGCTGTACTGCTGATGTCCCTCAGTGCAGGAAAGATAGCCAGCGGTATCTGGCTGGTGCTGGCTTTCGGAGTGGGTGGGGCCGCAGCCCTGGTTTTGGTGGGGATACTGTTTGTCAAGGCCTCATTTCTGCTGAAAAAACTACCCGGGGGTGGTGCCGGCAGGGGGCTGACCCTGGCCAGCGCCAGCCTGATTATGACCATCGGATTATTCACGCTGGCAAATGGTATAAAGAGCCTGTAGCCACAAAATACTCTCGGTGCGTCCCCTTACCTTAGACCTTAGACCTCAAATTAGCAATGCCACTACCAGCCTTTCCCGGCCGGCAAAGTCGTAATAAATTTCAGTCTGCCAGGTGCGACAAGGGGACGGTTCTGTGTCGCACTTGAGGCAAGTGCGACACAGAGAACCGTCCCCTTGTCGCACCATGTTGGCTAATTTTACCGCTTGCCCAGGAGCAATCTCCATTAATAGCGCCCCGCCCGGCCGCAAAAAATTCTCCGCCAATGGTATTAGCCGGCGGTAAAACTGCAGCCCGTCTTCCCCGCCGTCCAGTGCCGTATGGGGCTCAAACCGGGCCACATCGGGCATCAGCCCGTCCATATCCCCGCTGGGAATGTAGGGCAGATTGGCAGCTATTAAATCTACCCCCCCTGTGAGTTTCCCGGGCAGGGGGGCCAGCAAATCTCCGCAAAATAAATCCATCCTGTCCGTCACACCGTGTCTTTCAGCATTTATCCGGGCCACGGCCAGTGCTTCCGGGGAAATATCCACGGCATAAATTTTTGCCCCGGGCAGCCTGCTGGCCAGGCTTACAGCTATGGCGCCGCTGCCTGTCCCAACATCCACTATCACCGGCTGCGATATGCCGGTGGGTATGTGCGACACCGGGAACCGTCCCCTTGTCGCATTTTCAATTATGCCCAGAGCGGTTTCCACCAGAAGTTCCGTTTCCGGCCGGGGAATCAGCACCGCCGGGGTTACGTTAAATTCCAGGCCCATGAATTCCCTCACCCCGGTCAGGTAAGCTACCGGCTCCCCATGCCCCCGGCGCTCCACCAGGGATAAATATTTTTCCAGGGTGGCCGCCTCCGGCTCCATGTGGGATCGGGCGTACAGCCCCGCCCGGTCCATACCCAGGCAGTGGGCCAGCAAAACCTCCGCGTCCAGTCTGGGAGTGCTTATAGCCTTTAGTTTTAAAATTGATGTAGCTTTATTTAAAAGTTCACTTAACTGCGTTGTTGTCACCCCAGATGTGTAGATGTTAAACATACTGTTCCGGCAGGTTGAAAACAATTAACCCTTTGATCATTCGAAAATGTTTAACATTCCTGGTTATCAGGTTTGTTTTCACTTCCATAGCAGTAGCAGCGATGATAGCATCGACCGGGGTTAACCCATTGTTGCGGTAATCTCTTAACAGCACTCCGGCATGGCGGGCAATGCTCCTATTTATTGGAATAATATTAAAAAGTTCCAACAATCCTGTAACAAATTTTTCGTTATGCGGATCCTGCATGCTTTTGCCTGCATAAAGTTCCGTTTCAGTCATTACAGAGATACTGGCCTTAACACCGCCATTAAATATTGTTTCCAGAAATTCAGTGGCAGGACTGTACCCACGCATATGATCGATCAGGATACTTGTATCCAACAATAAATCAGTCAATTCCCAGCACCTTCAGCCTTTCACTGTCTGATTGTCTTAAACGGTGCACATATTCTTCACCGCTTTCTTCCAAGTCCCTCCACATACCTGCCGTTTTTTGCAAAACCTCTATTGCCTTATCAGCATTTTTCTCTTTGAGATCAAATTTTCTCAGAATTATTGCTCCTTCATCAGCAATCTTTATGGTTAGCACATCACCCGTTTTAATCCGCAGGCTTTTGCGTACTTCAACAGGAATAGTAATTTGCCCTTTTGAAGACATGCGTGTTTCCATAATTATACATCACCCCTATCGTCTTACTTTCCTTACAATATCATACCGCGCAGGAACAATCAAGTTGCCCCGGAATCAGCTTCCATATAAAAAGAGACAGGCTGTTGTTCAACCTGTCTCTCAAGCATTTCAAGTATTAATCTACACTTTTCAGCCTTTCCGCCTGGTCGGAAGTAATCAGCGCGTCGATGATTTCGTCCAGAGCACCCATTAGTATCTCCGGCAGCCGGTGGGTGGTCAGCCCGATACGGTGGTCGGTAACCCGGTTCTGAGGGAAATTGTAGGTGCGAATGCGCTCGCTGCGGTCACCCGAACCCACCTGGGACTTGCGCTCGCTGGCGATTTTTAGCCGCTGCTCCTCCTGCACTTTATCCAGTACCCTGGCCCTGAGCACACGCATAGCCTTATCCTTATTTTTGTGCTGGCTTTTTTCGTCCTGGCAGGAAACCACTATACCGGTGGGGAGGTGCGTCAGGCGCACTGCCGACTGGGTGGTATTCACCGACTGGCCGCCGGGCCCGGTGGAGCAGAATAAATCAATCCGGATATCGTTGGGATTTATATCCACATCCACTTCCTCGGCCTCGGGCAGCACCGCCACAGTGGCCGCGGAGGTATGGATGCGCCCCCCGGACTCGGTGGTAGGTACCCGCTGAACGCGATGCGCGCCGCTTTCAAATTTCAGACGGCTGTACGCTCCCCTTCCCTCCACCATAAAAATCACTTCCTTAAAACCGCCGATATCGGTAAAGCTGGTGTTCATAATATCCGCCTTCCAGCCCTGGCGCTCGGCATAGCGGGTATACATCCGAAAAAGATCCGCAGCGAAAAGCGCCGCCTCTTCCCCGCCGGTGCCGGCCCTGACCTCCACCAGCACGTTTTTATCGTCATTGGGGTCCTTGGGCAGCAATAGCATTTTGAGCCTGGTTTCCAAGGCTTCTTTCTTTTCAGCCAGTTCCTCCAGCTCGGTTTCCAGTAACTCTTTCATCTCTGCATCGGGCTTTTCCGTTAGCATTTCCTTTGCTTCCTGAAGTCCGTTAATGATCTTTTTATATTCTCTGTAAGCGGAAACAACCTCCGTCAATTCAGAATGGGACTTTACATACTGTTGCCACCGGCCATGGTCAGCCATGACCCCGGGGTCGGCAATTATGTTTTCCAGCTCCTCGTAGCGTTCCTCGAGACTGGCCAGTTTATCTAACATGATACTCTTCCTCACCCTCTTTGAGCACAGCGTTAAAGGCGGCTATGGCTACCTCCACCTGCTGGTCGTCGGGCTCCCCGGTGGTCAGGGCCTGCAGCCAGCGACCCGGTGTAATCAATAACCGGCAAATTATATTGTTGGCGTATTTGGCCGACAATTTAAGCAATTCATAAGATACCCCGGCCAGCACCGGCAACAGCAGCACCCTGGAAGCAATGCGCCAGAATAAATCCTGGTGACCAAGCAGGGAAAACATGAATATGCTCATCACCAGTACAATCAATATAAAGCTGGTGCCGCACCTTGGATGAAAGGTGGAAAAGCGCTGCACGCCGGAAGCGGTCAACTCCTCACCGGCCTCATAGGCGTTAATCACCTTATGCTCCGCCCCGTGGTATTGAAATACCCGGCGGATGTCCGCAAGCCTGCCGATGGCAGCCACGTAGGCCAGAAAGAGCAGTAGCCGGATTAAACCCTCCACCAGGTTCTGGGCAAGGCTGCCCTTTACAAGTACCCGCAGGTAATGGGCGGCCCCGGTGGGCAGCACAACAAAAAGCACAATGGCCAGTCCAAAGGCGAACAGCATGGTAAGGACGATTTCCGTTTTGCTCAGTTCCTCTTCCTCACCCATAGCCTGATTTGCTGAATAGCTCAAAGCTTCCATACCTATGATCAACGACTCCACCAATGCCACCACGCCCCGGATTAAAGGCCATTTCAAAAAGGGGTAGCGCTGGGTGATGGAGCCCACGGACTTTTTATCCAGAGCAATGTCTCCCTCGGGGCGGCGCACAGCCACCGCCCGGAAAGCGGGTCCCCGCATCATAACGCCCTCTATTACCGCCTGGCCGCCGTATTGGAATTCAGACATGACAGTAAAACCCCTTTTTAAACAAATAGCAGAGCCCCCGCTCTGCTAACTGCCTTATTTTAAGCCGTATTTTTTGCGGAACCGGTCGGCCCTGCCGCCCAATTCCACCGCCCTCTGGGAGCCGGTGTAGAACGGGTGGCACTTGGAGCAAATTTCAACGCGCAGTTCTTTTTTGGTGGAAAGCGCTTCAAAGGTCTCGCCGCACACGCAGCTTACCTTGGCCATGTTGTATTTAGGATGTATTCCTTCTTTCACGGGGTTCACCTCTTTCATGCATTGGAATAAAAGAAACTCAATATGATACACTGCCGCAACAGTGATATCTACCGATTATGACACCGTATAATTATAGCATAGAGTTCTATGGCCCGCAATAGGGGGCAAGTGGGGACGGTTCTTGCTTGCCTATTCAGGCAAGCAAGAACCGTCCCCACTTGCCCCGTCCCCACTTGCCTTCCCATTGATGCTTACCGAACCGGGTGGCTGAAATTACCCACCTTTAGCCCGGGTACCTTTTGGAAGGCTTTAATAAGACCGGGAACACCCAGTAGTTCGCCCTCCCCCGGGGAGAGCCGCTGCATCAGAAAATCCGGATCGATGTTCAGGTTTCTTAGTTGCACCATGTTAATGTCATATTTGTTTATTAGCTCCACCAAAGCCTCTGCCTCTTCCGTACGGTCCGTAAGTCCGGGAAAAAGCAGCAGGTTCAGGGAGACGAATATACCTGCAGAGCGTGCGGCCACAATGGAGCTTAGAACATCCCCGAATTTATAGTCTCTGGGGCGGTAGTAGGCATTGTATACCTCCTCCCGGGCGCTTATAATGCTGACCCGCAGGGAATCCAGTCCGGCAGCGCAAATGGATGTTACCCCGATGGTATGGCCGGCGTTACTATTCATGTTGATGGTACCGTTAGCGGTCTCCTTCCTTATCCGCCGGATGGCTCCGGCAACGGTGTCAAAGGTCAGGGCGGGCTCACCCTCGCAGCCCTGGCCGAAACTGATAATAGCCCCGGCCGCCCGGTCCAGATGGGGTATGGCAATCTCAGCCACCTCCTCCGGGGTTGGGCTGAAGTTTATCCTGGACTGGGGAGAAGGACAGCACTCCGCCGGCTGCAGCGAAATACAGCCCAGACAGCGGGCGTTGCAGACAGGGGAAACCGGGATGCCTCCCTCCCAGCGACGGTAAAATATATTTTGGGCGGTAAAGCAGCTGTATTCCAGGGCGCACCGGGAAAGCTGGCCAATAATGCGGTTACCCGGGTGTTTTTTCTCCATACTGTGAACCAACCCGGGTAATTCCGGAGTATTATAGCTTTCAGGATTCCAGCGGCGAAGGTCGTCCGTGCGCCGGGCTGCTACGTATGGCTTTCCCTGGCGCCAGGCTACAGCTGCGTATCCGAAAAGGGGCAGCGGGCCATCCGCGCCCCGCCGGCGGTAAGCCGGTAGCAGGGTGCGGGTATAGCCCTGAGGCAAAAGGGCGCCCACCGCCCAGGCAGGCTCGCCGGTGCGCCCCTTCTCCAGCAGCATGAGCTTACCCTTTTTGTCCATGCCCGCCGGGTGCCCCCCGGGTATCAGCACCAGGCTGGCTCCATTGGGAAGTTCAATCATGTCATCCTCGTCCGGCTCCACAAACAGGTCACCGGTGCGGCCCAGAGCCAGCACCCCCGGGTGTTCGTAAAACCGCCCCCGGGCATCAGCGTATATCATTCGGTACATTATGTCCCCCGTTATCAAAGTCTGTGGTTAAGAGCAAAAATAAAGGTTACTATTCAGGTATTCAGAATTCAGTAGTCAGTAGTCAAACATCCATGCCGTGAGCGGCACCATCAGAGTATGAAAATCCAGGACAATTTATGTCATTCTGAACGAAGTGAAGAATCCAAGATCCTTCGCTAACGCTCAGGATGACATTTCCCAAAACTTATTTTCAGGGCAGAATTCAGAATATTTTGAGACGATAAATCGTTCTCTCATTCTGACTACTGACTACTGACTACTGACTACTGACTACTGACTACTGATAAAACATAATAGGCCGCCGACATGATAATGTCAACAGCCTAATGTGAGTGAGTAAGTAAGTCAGGGGACAGTTCCTCGACTTACTCCTGCAAAACTTACTCACCAAATGAGTCAGAGAACCGTCCCCTGACTCAGGCGTACATACTTTCCAGATATAGCAGCGGGTCCAGCGGCTGGCCATGATAACGCACCTCCAGGTGCAAATGCGGGCCGGTGGATCTACCAGTGCTGCCCACCAGGGCCACGGTCTGACCCTCATCCACCAGTTCCCCTGCCTTCACCAGCAATACAGAGGCATGGGCGTACAGTGTGCGCATGCCATCCCCGTGCTCAATAATGACCACCAGCCCGTAGGTGCCCATGGGGTCAGCGTATACCACCCGGCCCGACCTGGCCGCCTTAATGGGATCACCCTGGTTAGCCGCCAAGTCAATACCCTCATGCGGCCTGCCGTCACGCATGCCGAAGGGTGAACTAATCCAGCCCGTTACCGGCCAGGCTAGTTTTACTACCGGAACCGGGGCGCGGGCAATCTGGCTGTATGAATCCACCCTGGCCAGGGCAGGTATGACTAACTCCCGGCCTACCGCCACAAAATTCTCGTTGGATAAGCTGTTCGTAACCGCCAGTTCTTTCAGGGAGACCCTGTATCTCTCGCTGATGGACCAGAGCGTCTCACCTTCCCTCACCTGATGGGTGATTACGCTGCCGGGTACTTTCAGCAATTGCCCCTCCACGATAAAATCCGTGCAGTCCAATTTGTTAATGGTGGCCAGTTCGTCGACGTTCAGCCCGTATTTGCAGGCAATGCCGGTTAGAGTATCTCCCTGGCAAACCGTGTAAAATCCGGTAGACTGAACGGAAATCGAAGCCCACGCGTCGCTGTACTCAATTGCCTCCTGGAGGGAGCTTTCCTGCCCGGGTTGATTCCCCGGATACATAAATGCCGGTTCTGCCCCGGCGGTAAGCACCGGCACTGAAGCCAGTAATGATAGCACTAAAACAACGGGTAACACTTTTTTTCTGTTAATCATTTTACTTCCTCTCCGCAAAACACCCAGCCACCGGCGGGCCGGCGGCTCATGAAAATTTAAAAGCACCCTTTGCAGGATGCCTTTAGTGATAATTCTTTCCATTTTGGCTAGCTATTATACATTGTTACTATTCAGGTATTCAGAATGCCCCGAGAATATGCTTCCAGCAATTTCTAACCTATTGCAAAAGAAGTTTTGTTTCGGAAATATCACCGGGGAGGGGCAAGTCAAGAACCGTCCCCACTTGCCCAGTGCTGTCGTTATCTTCTGTTTATTTGGTCGGGCAGTTTGGGGGAGGGGTTGATCACAGTTCTTTTGGGGGCGCGCAAGTTAACCATCAATTCTTCATTGTTTTTGGTCTTTTTCATCCGCTCCATTAACATTTCGATTGCTTCCAGGGGCGACATGCCGGCAACAGCCTTGCGGTAATGCCACACCCATTCCAGCTCTTCCTTGCTGAGCAACAGTTCCTCCTTACGGGTTCCGGATCGTACCACATCAATGGCGGGAAAAATCCTGCGGTCGGCCAGTTTGCGGTCCAGTATCAGCTCCATATTGCCAGTGCCCTTGAATTCCTCGAAGATAACGTCATCCATGCGGCTGCCTGTCTCAACCAGGGCAGTGGCAAGTATGGTCAGACTACCTCCCTCCTCCACATTGCGGGCGGCGCCGAAAAATCTTTTGGGCCTGTGCAGTGAGGCGGGGTCCACGCCCCCGCTGAGCGTCCTGCCGCTGGGGGCTACCACCAGGTTGTGGGCCCTGGCCAGGCGGGTGACACTGTCCATAAGAATTACTACATCTTTTTTATGCTCCACCAGCCGCTTGGCCCTTTCCAGAACCATATCCGCAGCCTTGACGTGGTTTTCCGGCGGCTCGTCAAAGGTGGAACTAACCACCTCGCCATCAACGGAGCGCTCTATATCTGTCACTTCCTCCGGGCGCTCGTCGATGAGCAGCACCATCAGATGAACTTCCGGATAATTTCTGGTTATGCTGTGGGCGATTTCTTTAATTAACACCGTTTTACCTGCTTTGGGGGGAGAGACGATAAGGCCGCGCTGGCCCTTGCCGATAGGAGCAACAAGATCGATAAGTCTGGTGGAATAGTGTTCCGGGTCCCGCTCCAGGCGCAGCCGGTCCTGAGGATAAAGCGGCGTCAGCCCGTCAAAGTGCAGGCGCTCGGGAGAAGTGTCGGGATGCAAGCCGTTTACCTGCTCAACCCTTAGCATGGCAAAATATTTTTCATTATCCTTGGGACCCCGCACCTGCCCTGTTACCCGGTCCCCGGTGCGCAGGTCAAAACGTCTGATCTGTGAGACGGAAACGTAAATATCATCATTGCTGGGTAAATATTTGAAGGGCCTCAAAAAACCGTAGCCGTCCGGCAGTATTTCCAAAACGCCGCTAGCCATCAGCATCCCGTTTTTCTCAGTTTTGGCTTTGCTTATTTCAAATATCAATTCTTTTTTGCGCAGCCTCGAATAACCGCTAAGCTCCAGCTCTCTGGCTATTTTGTACAATTCTTGTAATGTTTTGTTTTCCAAATCGTTTTGCGCCAACTCAAAAAGCCTTCCTTTCACTATTTATTTTTGTCAATATTTTGGTCATAGCTTTGCAATTGTAACGAACAGTAATTCCATAGAGTTCAAAATATGGATATAAGTGAGCCTTGGGTTCGGAGGAATGTCCCCAACTAAACGAGTTGTACAGCCTTGATCCCTGACCTTCAAGGATGGTATCTTACAGACTGTTAACGAGATAATTAGGCAGGGGCAGGGGCTGACTCACAAGGGGGCATACGCCATGCTTCTGAATTATTAAAGTGAAATGATGGTGAATGATTTGAGAAGACGCCGCTAACGAACTTTTTCAGGGTGTGGGAGTTTCAGCGGGCCAATATTCCCCTTGCGCCGGCGGCGGTAAATAAGTATATTGCTGACAATAAAATAGGTTATAGCAGCAGCCAGGGTAGCATTAATAAACGATCCCAACAGGAACGGATAACCCAGATGCTTCACCCACGCTATCCAGCCCAGCACATCAGCCGCGTGGAAGTTGTTTTGGGCAGACGAAACGGTTGCGTCAAACAGCACCATTTTACCCACCATATAATTCAATGCAAAAAAGATGGGTACGGCGCATTTGAATACTATAACGGTCAGCACGGCGGCCACCGCATTTATACGCATAAGCTTGGCCAAAACAAAGGAAATGGGTATGCTTATAATGGGTACCGGAAGAAAATCCAGGGCCACGCCCAGAGCAACTCCCGCGGCAATTTTTTTAGGAGAGTCCGGAAGCTGCATCACTTTATGATAATGTTCCTTGAATTTACTAATAAGCTTTGAAATCACTTTGTCCTCCCGGCGGAACCGGAATGAAAATTTTGTGTAGAGGCGTAATATTTCCTGTGAAGCGAGGGTAGCCAAACTGGATGCCAAAACGGCCAGGCAACAGTAGTTTTCAGGATAGTGTCTCAGGCAGGTATCGTTTTGATCGGCCAGCGGGTGAAATACCCGGGGAATACTGAAATAAGTATACCCCTATTGGAAAACGCCGTCAAGTGTCCGCAATAGCGGAACCGACGGCGTTTTAAGCGCTTTTTTTATTTGGGAACCCTTTCCCAATCGGCCATGAACTTTTCTATCCCCTTATCCGTCAGTGGGTGCCTAAGCATCTGCATAATTACCCCGTAAGGCACGGTGGCTATGTCCGCCCCGTACAGGGCGGCCTGGGTAACATGCAGTGGATTGCGAATGCTGGCCGCAATTACTTCCGTGGCAAAACCGTAATTCTCATAAATAGCCATGATATCCTGAATTAATTCCATGCCATCCTGGCCCACATCGTCCAGCCTGCCCACAAAGGGGCTGACGTAGGTGGCTCCGGCCAGAGCCGCCAGCAGGGCCTGATTGGCCGAAAAGACCAGGGTCACATTGGTGTTGATACCTTCGGCGGCCAGGGTTTTAACTGCTTTCAGCCCTTCCCCGGTCATGGGTATCTTAACCACCACATTGGGGTGAATGGCCGCAAGCTGCCTGGCCTCCACAATCATTTCCGGGGCGGCGGGGCTCACTGCCTCGGCGCTGACCGGGCCGTCCACGATGGCGGTTATTTCTTTCACCACCTGAGCAAAATCCCTGCCTTCTTTGGCAATTAAGGAAGGATTGGTGGTAACCCCGCTAATCACGCCCAACTCGTAGGCGGATTTGATTTCTTCTATATTGGCGGTATCAATAAATATCTTCATGGAAAACACCTCCTAATAATAAGGTGCGGGAAGCACCTTGTGTGTTTTTCCTAAAACTCCATACCTTTTTCAATTTTGCGAAGGAATGACAGAGGTCAGGGGACACACCTCCATTTGGGGCCGGGCTTTGGAGTAGGAGGAATGTCCCCAACTTATATGAATGTCCCCAACTTAATTTATGCTTTGCCGGAGCTGCCGAAAATCCTTATTTTTTCCCTGATAATTGCCACGGCTGCTTCTCTGGCCGGGCCCAGCACCTTGCGGGGATCAATTTCCCTGGCATCGGCGTCCAGAATTTTGCGGGCGGCGGCCACAAAGGCTTCCCGAATGTTGGTGTCTATATTGACCTTGTGCACGCCAAGTCCGATGGCCTCCTGAATAGCTTCACTGGGTACTCCTGAGGATCCATGCAGCACTATTGGTATATTCACCAGCCCGGCAATCTTTTTCAGCCGGTCGAAATCCAGCTTGGGCTCGCCCTTGTACTGGCCATGGGCGGTGCCGATAGCTATGGCCAAAGAACCCACGCCGGTCTGTTCCACAAAATGTTTGGCTTCCCCGGGATCGGTATACATAGCCTCCTGTTCGGAAACGGTTATATCGTCCTCGGTCCCGCCTATTTTACCCAATTCGGCTTCCACGGACACACCCATCGGGCTGGCCGCCGCGATAACCTGGCGGGTAAGGGCAATATTTTCCTCCAGAGGCAGTTTGGAACCATCGATCATTACACCGCTGAAACCGTTGCGCAGGCACTGCATAACCTGGGCAAAGCTGGTGCCATGATCCAGGTGCAGGGCTACGGGTACGGTGGCGTTAGCTGCCGCCTCTCTAGCCATGGCCACTATAAAGCCTATACCGGCGTATTTAATGGCGCCCTGGCTGGCCTGCATAATTACCGGGGACTTTTCCTCCTCGGCGGCTCTGACTATGGCCTGTACAATCTCCATGTTGTTGCAGTTGAAAGCTCCCACGGCATATCTGCCACGCTGGGCCTCTTTTAATAGAACATCCACTGATACAAACGACATTGCGTCTTTTCCCGGCAACCCGAAAAAAACAAAAGCCCGGGCCGGCCCGCTCTGCAGGCCTGGTATCGGACTCAACCATGTGCGGGAGCCTTTTTGCCATTTCTCAAAATGTTAAACCCCACTGGCCATACGCCGGTTTGATTGAGATCGACTTTGCCGGAATACCTCCCTTCCTTATCTTATTTTTTACTAAAAGGTTTACTCTTGCCATTTAACACATAAGGTGGTTTATATGAAAAAGCATACCGCCTGAACGGGCGGTTTATGTTTTGTTATTGCGTTTAGGTCTTGATTTTTTCATTTTACCTGTGCTGGCCAGGCTATCCAGATATTCAAACCCGTTCCGGGCCAGTTCAATCTCGTCAACCTGCCTTATTACGCTTAAATCTTCTTCTGTTTCGGCGTAGATGATATTTATACTGCCACAGTTCTTGCAATGTAATTCCAGGCGGTCAGGAAATATTTCCACGCCAATCTGATGGTCCCCGCATTGACAGTACAGCATGCCCCTGTCAGCAATACCGTGCAAGCACCTGAGCACCTCGTTCATGACGGTGCTGTTGTGAAAATACCCGTCTCCGCCATATTCGTTAATTAAATCATCCAGGCCTTCCACCCGTTCGGAAGCTGCCCGGCGCACATGCTCGGCGGAACCGATATGGGCAAGATCCAGGCCGGTGTCGGTGCAGAACAGCTCAATCACATTGCCGGACCATAAATGCCTGCCGGAAAAATCGCGGGTGTGACTGCCGCCGCAAAATACGCAGGATACAGTTACACTGTACCTGGTATATTTTTTTGCCTGCAATGACATTTTAAAAGCGCCGCAGGAGCAAAAAACCTTGTACGTACTGTCTTTCACCACGGCAAAACGGGAAATTTTGTGCAACTCCATCCTGCCGCATTCGGGGCAACGCATGGCCAATACGGTGACTGTACTGACAGGCATAATCACACCTCCTCGCTTCTTGGCTCCCGCCGCATATGGTTACCTGATACTCCGGCTACTCCTGTTCTAATAGTAGATATTCGCCGTTGATTGCCAAACTCCTCTTGGATGGGCCGCTAAATGCCCGCCGGTTAAACGATTTCCTGCAGCACTTTCTTGTCGTCTGACTCCTGCAGCAAACCCTTCACAAGGTAACGTATTTCATCAAGATCAAATGGCTTGATCAGGTAATGCTTAACGTTTAATTTTTTAGCATCCTTTAGCATGTCCAGTTCGCCGTAAGCGGTCATCATAACCACTATAAGATCGGGTAAGGTTTTTCTAATCTCCCTGAGGGTAGCAAGGCCGTTCATAACCGGCATTTTTATGTCCAGCAATATCAAATCGGGTGTTTGGGCCGCTATTTTTTTCAACGCATCCACTCCACTTGAAGCCATTTCCACTTGAAAGCCCTCTTCGGTAAATGTTTCGAACAACAGTCTCCGCACACCTGTCTGATCATCAACTATCAAAATTTTGTAATTAGCGGCCTGCACAGATTCCACCTCCCCTTGTTCTTTGCGCAATTGCTTTAAGACAGAATATTTCAACAAAGGCTTGACAATTCCTCTTGGCAAAGGCAATAAATTCACCTGCAGTGGTCTGCTAATAAGTCAGGCTTTCGTCGAAAATGGCCGGCATGGAGGCAAATATACCTATCATACCCAGCACAAAGATAAACATAAGTACTATTATGGCCAGAGGCGGGGCCAGTGCCACGGCCAGGGCCCTGCCGGTGGAAAAACCGTGAACCTCTCTCAAACCCAGTACCACCAGCACAAATCCCCATACCAGCGATACCAGGCCGAACAAGCCAGTAATTATTGTGGTCAGAGGCGTCTGCCCACCCGCCAGGACTACCACCAAATCAAAAGGCATGAGCAGTATAACCGGAATGGTGGCAAGCCCGGTCACCGCCAGCACACCCAGGGCACGTCCCGACCCACCGAACATTTCGGCCACCAAATGTAAAAGTCCGCTATAAGCGATCCATTTGACAAAGGCAATGATCAGGCCCCCGAATACCATCAGTGGTATCATAGCGTCAACCATGCCGGCCAGCGGTCCTGTGTCACTATACAATTCACCCCGGAACACCCGGGAGGATAAATAATAGCCCATCACCGCAGCCAGCACGCTTACCACCGAGAATATAAGCAAGACCCGCCCTATAGGAGGCGAGGCCGCCACCCCCCGGAAGGTTTCCACCGGATCAAAGAGAACTCCGTAAATCATTTCCAGCAGGTTTTTATTGGCGTGCGGCTCCTCCCGGACTGAGCCGTGTCCGCCGGTTTCGTCCACCGGTACTGCCGGGACGACGGCCTGCAACCCGGTATCCACCGGTACTGCGGCATACTCCCCGGCCCCCGGCTCCACTGCACTTATTTCATCCGCCTGCCCGGTATTTTCCCTGTTCTCCGAAGCCCGCAGATTTTTCTCGTCATCGGTCAAACTTTTTCCCTCCTCAAAAAAGTCGAATGTCAAAAGTCATTGAGAATTGGGAACCTTGAACTTTTAAAACAACAGCCAGAACAATGGAGCTATATCATTGATAGCGGGGTTCGACATAGCCGGAGAACGCGCCCCGGCGCTGCCCAGAAAATCCTGCCAAAAGCCTCTGGTTCCAAAACCGGTGGTCTCAGGATCGGAGCCCAGCCCGGATACCTCCCCAGCCAGCCTGATGGCATCATAAAAGTTGCCTAACTCGTCTACCAGCCCCAGTTCCTTGGCCTGGCGCCCGGTAAAGACCCTGCCGTCGGCCAGCTTTTTAACTTCCTGCAAATTCATTTTCCTGCCGGTGGAGACATTATCCACAAACTGGGCGTACATATCGTCCACCATGGCCTGAAAGATTTTTTTCTCCTCCGGGGTCATTTCCCTGTTAGCAGAGCCCATGTCTTTGTAAGGGCCGCTCTTGATTGTCCGGCTGTCGACACCAAGTTTTTCGTACAGTCCTCTCAGATCCGTCATGTCCATCCTGACGCCAATGCTACCGGTAACCGTAGCCGGGTTGGCCACTATAATATCGGCGTTGGCGGCTATCCAATAAGCCCCGGAGGCAGCCACATCACCCATGGAGGCCACCACTTTTTTGCCCGATTTTTTCAGGCGGACTACCTCGGTGGTAATTTCCTGGGTGGCCGCCACCGTACCCCCCGGGCTGTTCAGCCTGATTACCACCGCTTTTACTGACGGGTCTTCGGCTGCCTCGCGCAGCTGCATCATAATTCTATCGGCTCCCATTTCCTCCCCGAAAAGTCCCTGGGTGCTGCCAGCCATAATGGTGCCGCTGATATCGATAATGCCCACCACCTGTGAGCCACCATTATAGGAGCGGGGGTGCAAACCTTTGCCGTCTCCGGACTTTACCACCGCCGCCACCAGCAGGGACACCAGCGCCAGGCCAAGCACCACCCCGCCGATTATTTTCCTTTTCACTTACGCACCATCCTTTGTTCTTAAAATTGTCAAATGTCAAAGGTCGAATGTCAAAAGTCAATTAAAACTTTGGACTTTGAGTGGCAGACAGAAGAACCGTCCACCTGTCTACCACACCCCTGTCTACCAGACCTAATCAATCTATTGGATATTATTTCCCCGGAAAATCCAAAAAACCTTGGTTTCTTAAAAAAAAACTGTCAAAAGTCAAAGGTCAATGTGAATGGGAACCTTGGACTTTTGACCTTTGACCTTTGACTTTGTACTTAATAAAAAACCCGGCGGCGATTTTCAATGCCCCGGGGTAGTGCTTAAAATTCAATTGTTGTTTATGGCTTAGCATACTCTATGGAAGCCCCCACAAAATCCCGGAAGAGCGGGTGGGGGCGGTCAGGCCTGGATTTAAACTCCGGATGGAACTGGGTGGCCACGAACCATGGATGGTCCGGCAATTCGATTACCTCCACCAGATGCCGTTCGGGAAGGGTTCCGCTAAAAATCATACCGTTTTCCGTTAAAGCGCCCCGGTAATTATTGTTCAGCTCGTAGCGGTGGCGGTGCCGTTCCTGGATATCGCCGGTACCGTAAGCCTGATGGGCCAGAGTGTCCGGGGCTAATTTACAGGGATAACTGCCCAGCCGCATGGTACCGCCCATTTTATCCAGCTCCTTCTGCTCGGGCAGCAAGTCGATTACGGGATAGGAGGTTGACTGGTTAAATTCTGAACTATTGGAGTCCTGCCAACCAAGTATGTTGCGGGCAAACTCCACCACAGCCAGCTGCATGCCCAGGCAGATACCCAGATATGGTATTTTATGTTCCCTGGCGTAGCGTATGGCGTTTATTTTTCCCTCTATGCCCCTGTCACCAAAGCCGCCGGGCACGAGAATGCCGTCCACATCATGTAAAAAATCCTCCACCGGAGCTTTTTCCAATTTCTCGGAATTAATCCACTTTATCCGCACCGCCGAGCCGTGGTGCAGGCCAGCGTGGCGCAGGGCTTCGGAAACGCTGAAATAGGCATCGGGCAGGGCGACGTATTTGCCCACCAGCCCTATGGTAACGGTGCCGCTGAGGTTTTTCATCCTTAACACCATGTCCTGCCAGCACCGCAAGTCGGGCTCTCCACATTCAAGGCCCAGTATCCGGATTACTTTTTCCGCCATACCCTCTTCCTCCAGCATCAAGGGCACCTCATAGATTGATGAGGCGTCCACCGCCTGGATAACGGCATCTTTGTCGGTGTCACAGAAAAGGGCTATCTTTTCAGCCAGTTCCCTGGAAAAACGTTTTTCCGTACGGCAGACGATTACATCCGGCTGTATGCCTATGCTGCGCAGCTCCTTGACACTGTGCTGGGTGGGTTTTGTTTTTAGTTCGTTGGCAACCCTGAGATAGGGCACCAGGGTAACATGGATATAGAGAACATTTTCCTTGCCCAGATCGGCCCTTAGCTGACGAATGGCTTCCAAAAAAGGCAGGGATTCAATGTCCCCCACCGTGCCGCCAATCTCGGTGATTACAACATCGGGATCGGATTCCACCGCCACCCGCTGCACCCGCTCCTTGATCTCGTTGGTGATATGGGGTATGACCTGCACCGTGGCGCCCAGGTAGTCCCCCCGGCGCTCCTTGGTAATTACTGAGTCATATATGCCCCCGGTAGTAACATTGCAGCTCCTGCTAAGGTTTATATCTATGAACCGCTCGTAATGACCAAGGTCCAGGTCTGTTTCCGCCCCGTCGTCGGTGACGAAAACCTCCCCGTGCTGATAGGGACTCATGGTGCCGGGGTCAACGTTAATATAAGGGTCTAATTTCTGTATGGCAATTTTAAGGCCACGGCTTTTTAGCAGCCGGCCCAGAGAAGCGGCGGTTATACCCTTACCCAGGGAAGAAACCACTCCACCTGTTACAAATATGAATTTAGCCATAGCCAGCCTCCTGTATAAAAAATTGCGGTCAGACAGTGTCTGACTTAATAAAATTGTCAGGTTCAGGATAGGTTCTATGGTCACACCGCTACTGCGACATGGCAATCTATCATATTTTATACATGGTCCGGGAAACTGTCAAGAAGCAGCACGACATGCTGCTACTTTCCCCAGCCGAGCCTGAGCGCCACAAGATATCCGGCAAACATCCCCACTATCCCCATCACTCCGGCCAGTGTGGGCGGAGCAGGAAGGGGAAGCTTCAGCCGGATAAAAAGCATACCGATAATGAAGCCTGTGCCGGTGGCCAGTATTACATCTCTCAATTAATAACTCCTCCAATGTCAGGGGCTGCCGCCGCTTTAGGACTATCGGTCCTTCACCCCTTACATTTTTTCCGGCGCCGATACGCCCAGGATATTTAGACAGTTTTGTAAAACAACCCTGGTGGCGATAACCAGTACCAGTCTGGCCCCGGTAAGGGCGACATCGTCGGTAATTACCCTATGGGCATTATAAAAGCTGTGTAACAGCCCGGCCACCTCATGTACGTAGCGGGCCAGGCGGTGCGGGGCCAAATCCTTGGCGCAGGAGGCTACCTCGTCGGGCAAATCCGCGAGTTTGCGGGCCAGGGCAAGCTCTGCCTCTTCATTTAGTAATGAAAGATCCACTCCATCCAGGCCGGGCAGTGACCCGCCCTGCTCCGCCAGCTGCCTCAAAATGCTGCAGATCCTGGCGTTGGCGTATTGCACGTAATAAACCGGGTTATCGTTGGACTGGGCCTTGGCCAGGTCCAGATCAAAATCCAGGTGGCTGTCGGCGCTGCGCATAACAAAGAAATAGCGGGCGGCATCCCTGCCCACCTCTTCCATCAGTTCTTCCAGTGTCACAAACTGACCGGTGCGCTTGCTCATACGGACAATTTCACCACTTTTATAAAGGCGTACCAGCTGCATGATAATTATCTGCAGGGCGTCGGGATCGTAGCCCAGGGCCTTAACCGCGCCTTTCATACGGGGTACGTGGCCGTGATGGTCGGCCCCCCAAATATTGATCACCCACTGGAAGCCCCGCTGGAATTTATCCATGTGGTAGGCAATATCGGCAGCAAAATAGGTGGGTATACCGTTGCCCCGCACCACCACCTCATCCTTTTCCACCCCGAACTCCCTGGCCTTAAACCAGAGAGCATCTTCGTACTCATAGGTGTAGCCGCTGTCCCTGAGGCGCTTGATGGCCTCGGCTACCTTCCCGGCATTGTGCAGGTACAGCTCAGAAAACCACACATCATAATTAACCCCAAATTCCCCCAGGGATTTTTTAATGGCCTCCAGCTTTTCAGCCAGAGCATATTTGACCATTACTTCCCTGCGCGCAGGGCTGGCGACTTCCAGGTACCTATCGCCATACTTTTCCAAAAAGCCCCGCATGGTTTCTGCGATATCCTCCCCGTGGTAACCCTCCTCCGGAACTTCCGCCTGCCTGCCCAGAAGCTGCAGGTAACGGGCTTCCAGGGAGCGGCCGAAATGCTCTATCTGATTTCCGGCATCATTTATATAAAATTCCCGGGTCACGTCAAATCCGGCGTAATCCAACAGCGAGGCTATGCTGTCCCCCAGGGCCGCTCCCCGGGCGTTGCCCATATGTAACAGTCCGGTGGGATTGGCGCTGACAAACTCCACCTGCACCTTTTTGCCGCCTCCGGCATTAACCCTGCCGTAAGACTGTCCCATTTTTACTATATCGGGCAGTGCGGCCAGTACCCAGTTGGGCCGCAGGTAAAAATTAATAAAGCCCGGGCCGGCAATTTCCACCCGCTCCACCGGCAGGCCTTTCAGGTCAAGCTCTGCAACCAGGGCCTCTGCCGCCTTGCGGGGGGCGGTGCGGGCCGGCTTGGCCAGTAGCATGGCCAAATTGGCGGCAAAATCACCATTTTCCTTTTCCCGGGGCACCTCCACCACGAAGGCGGGGGTTTCTACCACGGGCAAAGATCCCTTTAGGCCCGCGGATTTGAGAGCCTCTGCCAGGGCTTCTGCCAGACCCGAACGTATTTTGTCAACTATACTGCTCACTGCTTCAATCCTCCTTACACCAGGAACCAAAAAATATGCCCCCGGGGTTCCTCCCGGAAGCCTGGTATTACCATGAACTAAGGTATGGGGACACACCCCATCCCCTCTGGTTAACCCCCGACCATAAATTTCATATATTATAACCTTTTTTTAAATATATCAAAAGGGGGTAAAAAAACTCGAAAAAACGAAATAAAAAGGGGCTGCCTCCCCTCAGGACTATCTTCCTTGTATTCCGATGGGAGACAGACAGAAGAACCGTCCCCCTGTCTGATGTTAAAGGTTGACCACCGTTTTTACTTTCACGCCGTAACGTTTCACAAATCTGTCCATACGGCGGAAGGCCTCCGTAAGATCATCCTCCGAGGCGGCATAGGAACAACGCACAAATCCCTCCCCGCTGGGACCGAAAGCGCTGCCGGGCACCAGGGCCACCTTTTCCTCCATGAGCAGTCTCTCCGCAAATTCATCGGAAGAAAGGCCCGTAGCGGAGATTTCCGGAAAGGCGTAGAATGCCCCGCCGGGCTCAAAACAGGGAAGTCCCATATCCCGGAAAGACTGCATCACCAGATGGCGGCGGCGATTATACTGCTGCACCATGCGTTTCATGCCCTCGCGTCCGTTTCTCAACGCCTCCAGGGCTGCCATCTGGGCCGTAATGGGAGCGCAAAGCATAGTATACTGGTGTATTTTGGTCATGGCCGCTATAAAATCGGCATTCCCGGCGGCATAGCCCACCCGCCAGCCGGTCATGGCATAGGCCTTGGAAAAGCCGTTCAGCAAAATGGTCCGGTCCTGCATGCCCGGCAGGGAGGACATACAGGTATGTTCACCGGCATAGGTTAGTTTATCGTATATCTCGTCGGAGATTACTATCAGGTTATGTTTCCTGGCCACTTCGGCAATGGCCAGCAAATCCCTGCGGGTCATAACCGCTCCGGTGGGGTTGTTGGGGTAGCAGAGCAGCAGTATCTTGGTGCGCGGGGTAATGGCCGCCTCCACCCTGTCGGCAGTAAGGCGGAAACTGTCCTCCACAGTGGTGGCTATGTGCACAGGCACCCCGCCCGCCATCATGGTGCAGGGGGCATAGGAAACATAGGACGGCTCAGGTATCAGCACCTCGTCGCCGGGGCAAATCAGCGCCCGCATAGCCAAATCCAGCGCCTCGCTGACCCCCACGGTGATTAAGAGTTCTCGCCGCGCATCGTAGGTCACCCCGTAGGTAACGTCCAGATCCCTGGCGATGGCCTCCCGCAATTCCAGCAGGCCCTGGTTAGAGGTGTACATGGTATATCCCTTTTCCAGAGAGTATATACAACCCTCCCGAATGTGCCAGGGAGTCACAAAATCCGGTTCCCCCACACCCAGAGAAATAACACCCTTTATTTCCGTTACCATGTCAAAAAACCTGCGTATGCCGGAGGGCGGAATGTCACGCACGGTGGGATTAATCATTTCTGACCAGTCTTTTTTGTTGATCATGGCGATATCACCAGCCTTCTATCTTCTTCATCATCTTCGATGATTACCCCGTCCTGCTTATAAGTTTTCAGGACAAAGTGGGTAGTGGTGCTTACCACGCCCTCAATGGTGGCAAGCTTGGTGGCCACAAAATTGCTGACCTCCCGCATGGTCCTGCCCTCAATAAAAACTGCCAGGTCGTACGTCCCGGACATGAGGCGGGCGCTGCGCACCTCCGGAAACCTGTATATTCTCTCCGCCACCGAATCAAATCCCACATCCCGCTGGGGAGTAGTGCGCACTTCGATAAAGGCGGAGACCTTTTCCTCCCCTACCTTTTCCCAGTTGACCAGGGTAATGTAGCGGAGTATTATCTTGCTGTCTTCCATCTCCTTAATTATCTTCCGGACCTCTTCCACTTCCATATCCAGCATAATGGCTATTTCCTGTTCGGTAATCTTGGCGTTTAATTCCATAAGCTCCAGTATTTCTTTCACCGTAAACACCCACCTCCTTGGCGAACGGCTATGCCGGAAATTAAAAAACTCTCATCCCGAAAAGGGACGAGAGTTTATCTCGCGGTACCACCCGTTTTAGCCACAGACATACTTTAATCAGCATCATCACTGTGACCCACTCAATGCCCCTTTATCGGAGGGCTTGCGGCGGACATACTCTCACCACTCGGTATTGAGGAAAGGGACACACCTCTACAGCGGTATGGGGACACACCTCTATTTTGGGTCTGGCTTTGGGGTCAGAGGAATGTCCCCGATGTAATAGCTTTGGGGTCAGAGGAATGTCCCCGATGTAATAGCTTTGGGGCCGGAGGAATGTCCCCGATGTAATTGGTGATTTCAGCACGCTGGCTCAGGGGCGGCACGGGTCCTTCATCCGCCGGGCTTTCACCAAACCCCGGCTCGCTGAGGATTATTGAAATCCCACATTCCCCGTCATCACTCACTTTATTAAAATATGAAGTATTGTACCACGGTGTACAAGCCAGTGTCAATAAAAATTAAATATTGTTACTATTCAGACCCCCATGCCGCGAGCGGCACCATCAGTATGAAGATCCAGGACACTTTATGTCATTCTGAACGAAGTGAAGAATCCAAGATCCTTCGCTTACGCTCAGGATGACATTTCCCTAAACTATTTTCAGGGCAGTTACTAAATAGTCAGGACTCCTTCAGATGAATTCACCAGCCTTAGCACTCTTTCCTCTCTCCCGGTTAAGGCGTTGATATAAATAAGGAATACATCTTTGCCCAGATTACCCTTAAATTCATAGGTGAGTTGCTCCCAGTCAGGGCTAAGCGGTATTAGCGCCAGCCTCCCCCCGGTGACTTTTTCCAGCCGGGGGCTTAATTTCGCTCTGGCTTCCCCGGCCGTCAGGCGGGGGGCAGGAAGCTTTCTGTCCCGGTGGGAATTCCAGTAGTTTGTCGCTTCATAGCCAACTACCTGCCCGTCGTCCAGTGCCACCGACACCTTCACCAGGTCCGGGTAGAGTATTACGCCGCCATTGCCTGGTTCCCTGGCGGCAAAATTGTATACAGCCATGCGGTTTTGCACTTCGTAATAGGTGCTGACCATATTGTTGAACCCTCTGCGGGTCAAAAAGGCGGCGGCTTTTTGACCCGCAGAGGTGACGGTTAGCTTTTTATCCCCGATAGCCCTGGAGTTTAACATCCACAGCACCTTGCCACCCTGACGAGCTACCCCCACATTTAATTTTTCGTTGGCGCGGACCGGACGGGAGTTTATATCCACCCGGCAAGAGGGTATATTACCGTTTTGGTTGGCCGCCACGTTGGCCACATAATCCACCCTGCCCTGCCGGTCGATAAACTTCAGCGCCGTGGTGCGGGCCTGATCGTTATTTATATTTGCACCTGAGAGTCCCTGCGCTTTTCTTTTTTCCAGATGATCGGAAAAGGGGCCATCGTAGATCAGGGTTGGAAACTGCTGCATATTTTTGTCAAGTTCCTGAAAATTACCGTTGGCCAGTCTCGGGCCCTCTTTCCGCAATCCCCGGCGGCTTTCGGTGGCCAATTCGCTCAGGGTCAGACTGCCGTCCGCCACCCGCCTCTCAATGTCATGCAGTTCACTGTTAAGTCCTGAAGACTGGCTGTATAAATTACTCAACGTTCGCCACTGTTCATCTGTTTTAGGTTTGCCGTCAACAGTCTGCCTGGCCAGGGTATTGGCATAATCCCCCACCTGGGAGAGATATTTCATTGTTCTCGCCATCATGGCATCCGGTACAGGAATCTGGGCAAGTTCCCTCTTGGCGGCATCAGCCTGCTGCCACAAGTCCATAAAAAGCATAGTGTCTTGCCTGGTTTCCTGCCCCACCAGAGTTTTGGAGAGAATTACATCCACATTTTGCACATGGGTGGTTAAATCGTAAAAAGCCCGCTGATATTTATTATTCAAAGCTGTTTCCATATTCCTGCGGGATTCAGCCTGCCCTTGGCCCCAGTAAGCTAACGTGGCCGCCAATAGCACTCCCAACCCCAGGGCGATGGGCCATTTTCTCATTTTCATCTCGATCCTCCTCAACTGGCAAATACATGCCTGCCGATCTGTCCTATGACATTTCTAGACCAAATCCAGGAGCTAACAGGTTTGGCGGGGTTCCAGAAAAACAGGGCGCCATTGGAGGGGTCCCAGCCGGACAGAGCTTCCTGTGCTGCCCTTAGGGATTCCTCGCTTACCGGGCGGTTAGCCTGCCCATTGCTTACCGATTCGAAGGCATGCGGCTGGTAAATCACCCCGGCCAGGCTGGAAGGAAAGGAAGAACTCTGTGATCTATTAAGGATAACCGCCCCCACCGCCACCTTGCCAACATAAGGTTCATTGGCGGCTTCCCCTTCAATAACCCTGGCCAGCAAGTAAGTGCTGTCCCGGTTGCTAATCCCTCTGGATACACCTCCGCTGGCGGGATCATACCGCACGGACTTCCCCCCTGGCTGGTAACCCAGGGCTTGCCATGTGCGCGGCCCTACAACACCATCCGCTAAAAGCCCGTTTTTACTCTGAAATTTTTTTACCGCCTGCTGGGTTTTGTTTGAATAATACCCGTCGATGGGTCCGGTATAATACCCCCACCCGTTGAGTTTAGCCTGCACCTTTTTCACCTCCGGCCCGCTGCTGCCCCAGTACAATACATTGTTTTGGGCCAGGGCCTGCTGTCCCTGCCACAGACCGGCTGTAACCGCTACCACGGCAAAAATAATAATTAACAACTTGTAGTGGCGCCGGCATAAAGAATTTGAGTGCTTTCCATCATTATTTACGGCTGTCACTCTGTTTCCCCCTTAAAACCTTCTCTTGGTAATAGTGTTTCAAGAGGAGTAGTTTTGTATGTAAAAAAATCACCCATCTTGGGTGATTTTTTTCTAACAGTGTAGCAAGTAGGGACGGTTCTTGACTTGCCTGAATAGGCAAGTCAAGAACCGTCCCTACTTGCTCAGACTCATTTTCCAGCTTTATATTCCCTGGCCCGGGCCACCATAGCCGGAGCCCACCCTGGGGTATTCAGGGCGTGTAGATGATTGTACGCCGCCAGTACATTTTTCCGGGCGGCGCCGTCCCTGTGCCCGCCGATACCCGAGCCCCGGTTTACCTTATAAACAAAGTCTAACTTTTCCTCATCAATGTTGATGACCCTGGAATTGTGAAATTCGTGGCCTTTGACAATTGTACCGGTCTCAAAGAAGGGATTGTCCCCCACCACTTCCACCACTTCGTAGCCGTGCCCCTGGGGCTTGTCGGTCATTACCACGTCCAGGGGAAGCACCCCGGACATGCTGAAAGTCCTGCCCTCCCAGGTCAGACTACGGGCCAGGTACATCAGTCCTCCGCATTCGGCGTAAATGGGTAGCCCCTTTTCCGCCTTCTCTTGCAGATCATGGCGCAGGCTGCTGTTGGCCTCCAGTTGCTCCGCGAAAACCTCGGGAAAACCACCACCGATATACACCGCATCAACAGCCGGCAGGGAGCCGTGGTTCATAGCATCTATGAATAGCAGTTCCGCGCCGGCCCGTGCCAATGCCTCCAGGTTCTCCGGATAGTAAAAGGTGAAAGCCCTGTCCCTGAAGACCCCTATGACCGGCCTTGCCCCCGAGGCGGCAGATACCGAAGCCCCCGTTAAAGCTTCTTCCGCTGCTTCCAGGGGCGGGGCAGAACGGGCTACAGCCAGTATACCTTCAAGATCAAGGCAACTTTGCGCGGCTCCCCCTATCTCATCCACCGTGCAGGCCAGTTCATCCCTTTCGGCAGCCGGTATGAGACCCAGATGGCGGTCGGGGATGGTAAACTGCCCTCCTTTGGGTATTACCCCCAGCACCGGTATGCCGCAGTATTTATCCACGGCCTGACGCAGCATGCTCTCATGCCGGGAGCGGGCCACTTTGTTTAATATTACTCCGGCTATTTTTACACCGGGGTCGAAATGCATGAAACCCTGCACCAGCGGGGCAACGCTCCTGGTCATCCTGGTGGTATCCACCACCAGGATGACCGGTGCTTCAATGGCCCTGGCGATTTCACCGGTGCTGCCGCTCCCATCAATGTCCACCCCGTCAAAAAGCCCCATCGCCCCTTCCACCACAGCTATATCGCTTTTTATCCCGTGGCGTATAAATGAGCGGCGAATGATTTCCCTGTCCATCAGAAAGCTGTCGAGATTGCGGCAGGCATTGCCGGTAACCATGGTCATCCAGCTGGGATCTATAAAATCAAGACCTTTTTTAAAGGGCTGGACATTATAGCCTTTTCTTTTTAACGCTGCCAGCAACCCCAGTGTTACCGTGGTCTTTCCCGATCGTCCATGGGGAGCGGCAACAACAACGCGGGGTATTTGCAGCATGCCCTTTTTCATCCCAACCCCTCCATTCTCTCGGGGCAAGTCAAGAACCGTCCCCACTTGCCCCCCCACTTGCAGCGTTCACAAAAACAACAGGCACATATACCCTAGGTGCCGCCGCAAAATAGCAGATGCCCTTTTGGAATGTGCCCGATTATCGTTATATAAGCTATAACGTATTACTGTGCTATATATATTATAGAACCGTCTATTATACGCAGCCGGTGGGCTTGGGAAGGCCGGCCAGCTTGCAGGAACCCTTGGCGGGGCCAGAGGGGAACAGTTCATAAATGTACTTCAGGCTGCAGCCGGTTTCTTTGCACAGTTTGCGGATCATGGGAGCAATCTGGAATTGCTTGTAATAATCGCGCAGATAGTGAATAACTTTCCAGTGGTCTTCGGTAAGTTCGCTAATACCTTCGCCGGAGGAAAAGTATTTTGCACAATCTTCTGTCCAGTCATCGGGGTTAACCATAAAACCATCTTCGTCCAACTCAACTTCTCTGCCAGCAATATTAATGCTTGCCATCTAATTTAAGCACCTCCATTGTTTTTATTTGCGGTTTCTCTGATCGCAGATAATTTATTCGCACACCGCAAATACTCTATTAAAACCTTGCCTGATCTCTCCCAAATACAAGGATATCATTGACAGGCACTCTCGTCAATCATCCGTTGCCAGGAAAAAGTGTCATTTATAAGACACCTATTTCCAAACCAGCGCTTTCCCCACTAAATCTATCAATCCCTTTACTTCCACGCCAAGCTCGTGCTCTTCCACCATGGGATACAGCTGGGCTTTGCAGATGGAACAGGGAGCGCACAGGTAACCGTTACCGTCTTTTCCTACGCCGGTGGCCCTGACCAGTTCCGCTTTCTTGGCGGATAACTGGATGCGGCGCTGGTACATTTCAGGATCGTCAAAAAGGATAGCTGAACCGCCGCCGCAGCAGAAGGTCCTCTCCTTATTAGGATACATTTCCCTGAAGTCAGCCACGCAGGCTTTTATTACCGTCCGCAAATTTTCCTGCAAGTCACAGGCCCGGGTATAGTTGCAGGGGTCGTGCAGGGTTGTCGGATGATCAACCTTATTGGGATCAAGTTTTAATTGGTTGGTCCTGATATGATAGGCCACCTCGTCGTGAATATGCGTGATGGGCCAGTTCACCGGACGGTCAGCCAGGCTGGGGATGTACATCTTGGCAGCCCGCCAGCCGTGTCCGCATTCGCCCCAGACAATCTTCTTGATACCCAGATTCTGAGCAGCATCCAGCAGACGCGTCACATTGTGGCGCTGAGTAAAATACTGGTCAAAAAGCAGCCCGAAATTACCCGCTTCGGAAACCGTACTGGGAATTGTCCAGTTAGCCCCGATATAGGTGAAATACATCCCTGCACCCATTAGTGTATACGGGTTAAGCAGGTAGTCAGCCGACGACGGGATATACAAAATATCAGAATTGGGTTTATCCACCGGGAAATTCACTTCCACGCCGAATTCGTCCATAATCTCCTCGGACAGAAATTCCAGCGTGTCCACAATACCCGGTTTGGGCAAGCCTGTGTGGTTACCCACCTTTTCCATGGCCGCGCCCACACCCATATGCAGCTTGGGCACTATGCCAAGCCAGTGCAGTATCTGACGGCCTATAAAGGTGACCTCACAGGTGTCAATACCGAACGGGCAGGCCATCGCGCAGCGACGGCACTGGCTGCACTGGTAGAAATAAGAGTACCATTCTTCAATTACGTCCAGACTGATATCCTCGGCTCCAACCAGCTTGCCAAACCATCTGCCTTCCAGGGTGAAGTAACGTTTGTAAATCTTGCGAATCAGCTCTGCCCTGTTGGTGGGAATGTTTCTGGGGTCTTTAGTGCCCAGATAGGTGTGGCAGTTCTCCGCACAAGCGCCGCACTTCACACAGGATTCCATGGCCATTACAAAGGACCGGTATTTTTTGCGTATTTCGTCCAGGTACTGGATAGCCTTCTCGCATTTTTGGTCGTCGGGCACAGGCTCAATGTGGATTTTTCGCATCTCAGCTTCAGATGCCCGGACAGGTTGGACCATGTCTTTATAAGTTGGCACCTACTCAACCCCCCCCTCGGCAGGCAACCCTAATCCGGCAGCCCTGGCGGCCGGTACGTCAACGTTGGGAAGCCCCGGCGCCGGCTCGGTATACGGCCTGTTGATTATCCAGCGCTCCGCAAACATACCCAGTATGTGCATAAGTTTGCTGAACGGGAAAATTATCAGAAGTAACTGAACCAGGAGCAGGTGAATGACAAAAATAACATTGTGCAGCACTTCGGCAGTAGCCGGAATGGGCTGCAGCATAACCAGATAGGTAACATATTCCTTCGCCGGCGCATACTCCATGGACAGGCTTGGAACAAGGCGCATGATATCGCCCGCTGTAACAATTGATAATAACAGTATTAAAATCAGGTAATCACTTGTAACGGTAACTTCCTTTACCTTTTGTATGGACATGCGCCTGAATAGAAGGTAAAGTAGCGCAAAAAACACCACAATGCCAAAGGTGGTGCCCAGCAGGCTGGACATAGCTTCACTGAGACCTTCAGACATACCGATGTACACAAACTGCTTGCCCAGGGTGTATATGCCCATCAGGTGCCCCCCGATTACGGAGAACAGGGCAATGTGCATCACCCAGGCGCCAACCCAGAGGGCGAAGTCTGATTTAAACAGGCTCCTGAAAAAAATAACCTCGGTGGCAAATATACCAACTACCTGACTGTTGTTTTGTGGAAAAGGGGCCAACGTTATATTGTGCACGATCCGCGCCCCTGCCCAGCGTCCCAGGCGGTACAGTATACCCAGGGTAAAAACCGTCACTGTGATATAGGGAAGTACTTGCAAAATAAACCAGGACACTTACACACCTCCTTTGGGCCGCATGGAAAATAGGTTTCCCCGGCAACCCGCGGTGCAACCGCTGCTGTTAAGGATACATTTCTATTGAATTCCGGTCACATTTCCGATCAATGCCGGTGGTCCGGAATTTAGGGGATGAGGTACTAAACAGTTTGTAACGCGTACGTATTAAGCTTCCTGCAGTGTAACAGCTCCGGAAGGACAAACTGAAACGCAGGTTTCGCAACCGAGGCAATCTTCACCGTTGACCACATTGGCTTTGCCATCCACCATTTCGAGAACGGAGGCCGGGCAATTGTCGGCACATTCGCCGCAGCCCTCACATTTATCGGCATCCACCTGTACTACGAACATTCATATTCACCTCCTTGGATTTATATTTTTATATAATCCAATGTTGACAACCCCATTTATGCAAATCCCTCTCCAACGGGGTTGGCCACATCATACGGCCATTTTACCGACTGTCGTCAGCGTAATTTTTGTGATAAAACTAAACTGTAATTACGCTGGAATTTGTATTTATTTCGACGTATAATCCAGGTACATGGCCCTATATACTATTCGTTGCCGTTTAATCAATTCCTTCTGAAAAAATGCAATTTTTTTTGCTAAGACTTTCACAACCTTGTCATATGTTTGTCTTTCTGCAAATATAATTATAGATTAGCTAATTGACGTCTGTCCATAGGAGTTCAGTGGCAGAACCCGTCACATCAAGCACCGGTGTTTGACAGGCGTCTGCCGCTGTTGATATAATTACCAGGATGTTCTCAGGAAAGCGAGGCAAGATGAACTATGCCTATTTTTGAATTCAGGTGCCTGAAGTGCGGCAATCTTTTTGAAAAACTTTTTCTAAACCGGGATGGGGAAGTACAAATTGAATGCCCTGCATGCCATGCGGACTCCTTTGAGCGAATAATAAGTAAAACCAGTTACAAAATGGCGCCGGGAAATGGAAGCCAGACCAAAGTTACCCGCAAGTCCTGCAGTTCCGGTAATGACTGTGTAACATTGGAAATACCGGGGCATGGGGATTAAAAATTTATATGAAAAAACAAATTTACGGAAAAGAAATTACCAGGCCGCCTGAATGCCCCTTCTGCGGACTGTATATAGAAAAGCCGGCGGAGCTGACCACCAGGAGAATGGGTGAAATGCCGGTAGGTTCCTGTCCCTGTGGGGCTGTATATGCATACGATGTCACCGGTCGCAACCTTGGCTCTGCATTTATAGAAGCCCTTGTATTTGCCTGTGATATGGACTGGGATTTGGCCTGGAACCTGTTTCCCGGGGAGGACTATCTGGAACAACTGGTGGAGCATTACGACGGGGAGAGCAACCTGATTGTCCCTGCTGGGTTTTACGAGGGCAGAAAGGTGCCCGGCGCATTGTATTTCATCAGAATGCACAAGGATATTCAGGAGGTCACCCGTACGGGAGTGGAGAAAAAGCTACAAAAAGCGGTACCCCTCACTGTCTCCAAGGGCCCCTCACTGCAACTCCCCGGCAGCAAAAGGTACTCCAGAGGCGATATAGAAACACTGGTAGACGAATACCGCATTGGCGAGCTACTGACAATTGCAGAGCAGGACAAAAGAATCCTCAGGGATCTGCAGAAGTTGCTGTATTCTGCAGACGGGCTAATACGCAGCAGGGCTGCGGAAGCTCTGGGAAAGACTTCCTCTGTAATAGCCAAAAGTGAGCCGGGAGCAGTTTCAAAGCTCTTGCAAACACTAATTAACGCTGTGTCGGACACAGCTGCATCCTCATGGGGGGCTCTAGACGCCATAGGTGAGATCATAGCCGGTTCACCGGATTTTTTTGCAGGCTACCTGCCCACCCTGTATCAGTTCCTGGAAGACGCATCTGCCAGACCCAAGATACTGAGGGCTTTGGGAATAACTGCCGGGGCCAGGCCCGATCTTGTCCGCAAAGCGTTATACCGCTTCATACCCTACCTTAATGACCCGGACCCGGAAACCCGGGGATATGCAGCCCTGTTGACAGGCAACCTGCACGCTGCAGAAACCGGGGATTTATTGAGCCAATTAAAGAATGACACTGCGGAATTAACAATATATTCCGATGGTGAGTTTAAAAATGTTACAGTGGGCCAGCTGGCAGCCGAAGCCTTGAAAATGATATAAAAAAAGTTCAACAAACCTAAAAGCAAAAATGCGGATATGAAATGGTACTTCATGTCCGCATTTTATATTCTTTGTGAGCCAGTCCCTAAAGAAGCTCTTCTACAGGGGTGGTAATCGACTTAGAGACAGATAGGAGCAGCGAAGCCCTGTCGGAGTCTCCCTGCCCGGCCCTGGCGAATAACTCTTTCGACAGCCCGTAAAGCTCCCGGTACATGCCATCCAAATCGAAAGCCGGATAGGGTTTACCCTTTTCAAAGCCCCCCTGCCAGCAGGCATGAAGCTTGCCGCTGATTACAGTGGGTATACCGTAAACCCTGCAGGTAATCGGCCTGTGCTCATAAAGCGCGCATTTGTCTTCCTCATTTAACAGCGGACACCTTACCCTCTCCCGGGCAATAGCCCGGAGCATGGCCTCGGCGTCTTCACCGTGGGCCTCCCGCAGCCGTTTCTCCATATCCAGCAGTTCCAGGTCCGTCTTCCCGGCCCTGGTCAGGGCCTCCCGGCGGAATTTTCTGTCCAGCCTGCCGAAATGGTGGCTGAGGTAAGCCGCTTCAATGGCAAAAAGTCCGAAAACTGAGTGGCAGCAATCAGAACACTGCACCCGGCACTTTATGCAGTCACCGTATTCCTTTTCTACCTCCCGGAACGAATTATCCGCCCTTGCCGCCAATATTTCATACGCCTCAAATAAATCTTTCATCTGTGCCATCATTTTTTACGGTACGGCTCCAGGTTCTCAAGAAATTGGGGATGCACCTCAAAGCCAAGCTCTAAGGCCTTGTCAATGTGCTCGATGGCATTTGCAAAATCTTCTTTTACATAGTAGGCGTAGGCAAGGTTATTGTGTCCGAGAGAAAAGGTGGGGGCGAACTCCACCAGCTTGTTACCGGTTTCGATGGCTTTGTCCACATTGTCCAGTTGGAGATAGGCATTAACCAAATTGCTCCAGGCCTGGGCCATTTCAGGGTTTAACTCAATAGCTTTTTCCAGTGCCTCAATGGCCTCGCCGGGCTGGGCCAGTTGTAAATAGGCGAAACCTATATTGGCGTAGCCCCGGGCATACCTTGGCTCTATGGCCACAGCCTTTTTATTGGCCAGGATAACCCTGTCCATGTCCCCCATACGGTAATATATATAGCCCAGGTTTACGCAGGCTTCAAACATGCGCCCGCTGTTCTCAATGGCTTCCTCGAAGCACTCAATGGCCTTATCAAAATTGCCCTGCTGCATGTGGAAAACACCCAAATTGTTATGAGCATTGGCGCATCCGGGGTTTTCATTTACTGTGCTTACCTGGTCTGCAACAAAATCTTCAAAGCTTTGCGGTGTTTTCACGCCATCAGTCCCTTACACTAAATTAAAGATAAAGAGAGGTCACCATCCGGTCAGGATGGCAACCTCCCCAGTAAAGCAATTTACTCAGTGCCCTCGGTGGGGTCTTCGGTCATTCCTCTACCCTTCAGGCCGTACATGGTGCTGCTGCCGGTGGAGAAGTAAATCAAAATCCCTTCATTAACCAGAGCGGTGGCAGCCTTTTTAACGTCCCTCATTTTGGCTTCTGGAATTGTCTTCACTACAGCTTTCTCCATGTCCTTAAAATAGAACTTGGTTTTATTGCTGCCTTCGGCATATGCCAGAATGGCTTTTTTAATATCCTCAGTCAATATAATCTCTCCTTTCAGGCGAGTTTATTCAATCCCGCCTGCTTCCTTTGAGAGCGCCCAGGCAGCGTCAGTAAATTTGAACTGAGTGCTGGTCCGCCAGGTGTCATAGGCCAGGCGGTAGTCATCAATGAGGTGCTCGGTGAATTCCAGTTCGCACTGCTCGAAGAATCTTTCCCAGCCAATACGCTCGGCCCAGTCGCCCACGCGCTCGTATTTATTAGCGCCCTTGGCGTAGGCTTCAACGATTTTCTTAACGTTTTCAACCACTTCGGGGAATCTGGGGAAGCTGTTCGGCAGCCAGGGAACTACAACCTTGGAGAACTTGGGCATGCTAATCCTGTTGGAGATCTTGCCGCCGGCCAGGATGGTTACGCCGTCACCCTCTTTATCGGAAAGCGGCAGGGCCTGGCACATGGTATAGCAGTTTCCGCAGAACATGCAGCGCTCGCCTTTAATCTTAACGGATTTCAGTCCGCTCTCTGTTTTATCGGGAGAAATGGCTCCCACCGGGCAGGCGGCGATGGCCAGCGGGATTTCGCAAAGCTTGCTGATATATTCACTGTCAACGATGGGAGGCTTGCGGTGATATCCCAGCAGGGCGATATCGGAGCAGTGCACCGCGCCGCACATGTTCAGACAGCAGGCCATGGAAACTCTCAGTTTGGCCGGCAGGGTCATGCCCTTAAAATATTCAAACAGCTCATCGGACACGGCCTTAACCATGGAAGATGCGTCAGTGGCCGGGGTATGGCAGTGAATGTAACCCTGGGTGTGCACTATGTTGCTGATGCCGGCGCCGGTTCCGCCAATGGGGAACTTGTAGCTGCCACCGGCAAATTTACGGCCTTCCAGGTCTTTTTTCAAAGCTTCCAGCTTCTCGGCGCTGTCCACCAAAAATTCAATGTTGTTACGGGTGGTGAAACGGACATAGCCGTCGCAGTGTTGATCGGCAATGGCGCAGATTTCACGAACATGCTCAACGGTCATGAAGCGGGCAGCCCCACACCTTACAGTATATACCTTGGCACCGCTATCTGATACATGGGCCAGAACGCCGGGCTCAAGAATATCATGGTAAGCCCAGGTGCCGTAATTTTCCTTAATAACAGGCGGGAAGAATTCCCAGAAATGCCTGGGGCCAAGGTCCGTCAGCCTGTTTTCCTGTGGTTTTTCCGGATTGTATCTGCCAAGTCTTTCCTTGGATAATGCCATAACAAAAACCCCCCCCTTATCTCTTGTGTCTCGACCTGTAATCATTGATATCCCTGTTCCAGCCGCCTTTAACGTCTTCTTCCTTCCAGAAGATGTATGGGTTGGCACGGGGTGCTTTAACCATTTGCGGAGCAGGCGGGAGTCCGATGGTCTCAATAAACTTGGGCAGTGTAACACGCTGCATGAGTTCTCCCAAACGCTCGCGGTTCTTGCCTTCCTCCATCCAGAATTCCCATACTCTCTCGACAAAGGCCTTAATGTTATCGTAAGGAGCTTCCGCTTTCATGAAGGGAACCATCAGTGTGGCCATTTGGGCGCCGTCCAAAATGGGCGCCTTGGCTCCCAGCAGAATGGTGATGCCGGTGTCCAAGCCGGGCTTTAAGGCCCTGGGCATGGTGTTGATACAGTGCATGCAACGTACGCATTCGCTGTTGTCGATTACCAACTGGTCGCCTTCCATGGACATGCACTTGGTGGGGCAGAGGCTTATGACCTCTTTATTGATATCGAATTTACCCCAGTCCCTTTTGCCATGGGCGCCAGCGTTGGGCACAATGTCGCCGGCGATGTAAGCTTTAACGGCATCCTGATCGATGCGGATATCGTCCCGCCAGGTACCGATGAAGGACATGTCGGAACGGGCGATGGAGGCCACGCAGCCGTTGGGGCAGCCGTCAAATTTAAACTTGAATTTGTACGGGAAGGCCGGGCGGTGCAGCTCATCCTGATAGTATTGAGTCAGATCGTAGCACAGATCCTGAGTGTCATAGCAGGCAAATTCGCAGCGGGCCTTGCCGATGCAGCACGCTGGTGTGCGCAGGTTGGAGCCGGAGCCGCCGATATCGGTATCCAGCACATGGCCCAGTTCATAGAAAATGGGCTCGAGCTGCTCTGTGGTGGTTCCCAGCAACACCAGGTCACCGGTGGAGCCGTGCAGGTTCATCATGCCGCTGCCGCGGTATTCCCACATATCGCAGATGGTTTTCAGGAAATCAGTTGAATAAAATTTGCTGGCAGGCTGGTTAACACGCACGGTATGGAACATGGCGATGGAAGGATACTTTTCAGCCAGATCGGAATAACGGCCAATAACGCCGCCGCCGTAACCGAAAACACCCACGATACCGCCATGCTTCCAGTGGGTTTCGCCCTCATCGAAGGATGTCTGGAGCTGTCCCAGCATATCTTCACAAACATCTCTGCCAATCAGCATTTGGTCGTCGGATAATTTTCTCCTGCGCAGGGCTTCCTGCTTGGTATCGGATACGAAGCTGGGCCACGGTCCCTTTTCCAGTTCATCCAGGTCAGGAATTTCATACTTACATTTGAATGATTTGAGCTCTTCTTCCGTGTAGTTCTTTAATTCCGCCTCGGAGTAAATACGCATCTCGTCATAGTTCAGCTTCTTCATTTCGCGTACTGGTTCAAAAGCCACTTGAATACCTCCTTATTGTTGGTTAAAAACGGATTATAACCAAAAGAAACATCCTTGACAAACTTTCTCTAAAAAATTAATCCCAATCAAAAACATATGAAAACCTGCATTACAGTTCTTCATATGTTCCTCCCCCACTGTACGCATGTGAAACAATATAAGACTCAAAATGCCGGACAAAGGCTTTTGCCCGTGTCAGGGGAACTTACCTTTTGGTCGCCTCCGTTAAAAAAATATAAGCCGCCGGTAAAAAACCTCCCTTCTCTGATTATGGTAGTTTTTTGAAGTTGTGCAATATCAACTACCGCCGCCAATATGAGTAACCTGCAAAAGTGCGCGGCAAGCCAACCCAACAAACTACATTAAAAGTGCGTTTCGGGCTCGTCCGGGAAAATGATAATTTGGTGCCCGGTTACCGCGCTTTAAGCACAAAAACACATAGTAAGCTATTCGTTACTACCTGTATTATTCCTGCCTGGGACACCATTTTTTTTGCAGAATTTTGCTCAAAATAATCATCTGCAAGAGCTTGTAAATATTTTAACTAATCAGTGTATTCCTGTCCATAGGTTGTGCATGGTAAAGCCTTAAACGTGTCACGCTTCAACAGGTTTCGCAGGACATCCCATGGGTTCATTTGTTTTTCAGGTGTAAGGCCAAATCGGCCACGGTAGTTTCCTTCAGCAGGCCGTTTTCATAAATAGGAACAATCGACCGGTCTTCCAACAAGTGGCTATAACATTGAAAATCAAGTTTTTCCCCCATGATGTACAGCAGCCTCAATGTGTATCCCCTTACCACCGGATCGGAATCATCCACAAAGCCGGCCAGTACGATAAGATCCTCCCGGACCAGCCCGGGCCGGGCCTGGGCAATTCTCCCCGCCGCCCATAGCACCCCCCGCCGCAGCATATGCTCGTCAGCATAGGAAAGCACAACTGAGGTGAACTCTGCAAACAAATCCGGCCGCCGGTAAATTATTTCACCGATGCACTCCGGCGCACTCCAACCTATTCCCCCGGACTCGTCGTTAATGGTCCAGAGCAATTTGCGCAGCATTACCCGCACTGCTTCAGGGTCCTCCCCCGCCAGCCTGTCCGCGATTTCACCCATGGCTTCAATAGCGCGCCAGCGAATTAGCTTGTCCGGATCGTACAGGAGCCTGTTCAGATATCTTATATTCGATCTTTTCTGGATTATAGCGTCGGCCAGCTGTTTATATTCCTTTTCTTCCAGGAGGGCAACTACCTCTTCTTTGGATAAACGGGCCATTTTATACCCCCTTCGGGTTACCGCCCGGGAACGTGTACCCCGGCAACCGGAACAAGATATCTATGTATAACGGAACCAGCTTATCATTTAACTATGAGGGTTTTTCCTGATCAGTGAAGCCTGGGACTCCGGCACAAACCTGTCCTTTGGCGCCAAACACTCCGGACACTCCCAGTCATCGCGCAAGTCTCCGAAGGGGGTGCCGGGTGCTGCGTCTTCCGCTCCTGTCTCAGGATCGTATACATACCCGCAAACTTCACATACCCATTTCTCCACTTTATTTAGGCTCCCTTCCATAATATTATTTTGTTAATAATAACATGCGCTTTCAATGCCGGCAGGCTCTATGAAGCCGGATAGTTCAGTTGTTAGTTTGGGCATGCGGATTTCCAATACCCCATTCCGGTAAGCAGTTAAATCTAAAGGCAAGTTATTCTTTTTTAAATACCCTTCCTTCAGGGATATCATATATCCAAAATCACTGTCTTCCGCCCCGTCCACTTCCAGAAACAATTTTTGGCTATATTTCAAATCCCTTAACGTTACCAGGGGGTAATCGGTAAGGCCGAAACTGCCGTCTTTCAGATAAGCATACCAAAGATCACCGGTGGACTGATTTTTCCACCTTTTACAGGTGTCTTTTACTGCTGTTTTAAGCTTGTGAGCGGTATCGTAATACCTTATGTCCTGGGTAACTATATACATCTCGTAAAGGAAATTCATCTCGGTTAAAAGATGGTTTAAAGATACATGGGTCGGGGAGTAGGGATTATTTTCATTTCCGTAATCCCAAACCAGCCAGCCGCCGCTTTTGGTGGTGAAACGGTGGGTGAAGGCATAGTCCAGTAAAAAATCGGCGTACTTTCCGGCTGTGTTGAGAAACACCGGATCATGGTATTCTGTGTAGCCCTTTAACAGAAAGAGCGCCGTATCAGTGTTAAACCTGGTATCGTAAAAAGTACTGTCTATTTTATAGCTCCTGTACAGCCATTCGGATCGGGGGGTTGAAATCCAGTAGCCCTTCTGATTTATGGTTTTGGCAGCGGTATCAGGCATAGACAGGTTCAAAGGCTCCTGCACAGTAGCCCCGGGTATATAGCGGATAAAATAATACCTGTCGCCATTGTTTAATAAATACTGGTTTAAAGTCAGTTTGCCGGCCACCGGCCCGCCTCCCTGCACCGTCCAGCCCTGAACTATTTCATCAGCCTGCTGAAATTCCCGGACCTCCCGGTAGAGTGGCGTCACTCCAGTTTCGCCGGGCGGGAATTTTACAAGCTCCTACATACCCTCTCCCGCAAGGACCGGGACGCTCGACAGGAAGGCGGCAATAAAAATAATCGCGAGGATTAAAAACAATCTACTGCTCATTTTACTCTCCTGGTTAAATATTAAACCCCTCCTGCGAACCCAAGGGAGGGGTTTAATACAAGCTATTTACCCGTTTGGTCCCCGGCCTTTTGAATCTTAGCCCAGGTGTCCTTTAAGGATACAATCCTGTTGAACACCAGTTTATCCTTAGATGAGGCGGGGTCAACGCAGAAATATCCCATTCTCAAAAACTGGTACCTGTCTCCCGGCGCCATTCCCGCCAGGGACGGTTCAACCAGGGAAGCCAGTACCTCCAGGGAATCCCGGTTCATATTGATTTTAAAGTCTTCGTCCTCATCCGGGTTTTCTTTGAGGAAAAGCTGGCTATACAGACGGACTTCCGCATTTACGGCATGGGCAGCGGAAACCCAGTGCAACGTTCCCTTTACCTTGCGGTCCGTGGGCATGCCGCTCTTTGTTGCTGGATCGTAGGTGCAGTGCACCTCCGTCACCTCGCCGGTTTTTTCGTCCTTCACAACCCGCTCGCATTTAATAATATAGGCGTTCTTCAGGCGCACCTCCCGGCCAGGAGAAAGGCGGAAAAATTTTTTCGGGGGGTCCTCAAGAAAATCCTCCTGCTCAATGTACAATTCTCTGGAGAAGGGCACCTGCCGGGAGCCCAGTTGTGGGTTTTCCGAATTGTATCCGGCGTCAAGCATCTCCACCCGGTCTTCCGGGTAATTGTCGATGATCACTTTCAACGGCCGCAGCACAACCATTACCCGGGGAGCCCGGAAATTCAAATCTTCCCTGATACAGTGCTCCAGCATGGCGATATCCACGAAGCTGTTGGCCTTGGCCACACCAATGCGCTCACAGAAGTCCCGGATGGCCTCAGGAGTATAGCCCCGCCTGCGCAAGCCGGATATGGTGGGCATCCGGGGGTCGTCCCAGCCGCTGACATACCCCTGTTCCACCAGTTGCCGCAGCTTCCTCTTGCTCATCACCGTGTGACTCAGATTCAGCCGGGCAAATTCTATCTGCTGCGGCGGCTCTTTTATGTTTAGCTCCCGCAGAGTCCAGTCGTAGAGCGGCCGGTGATCCTCAAATTCACAGGTGCAGATGGAATGGGTTACTTCTTCAATGGCGTCCGAAAGCGGGTGGGCATAATCATACATGGGATAAATGCACCAGTCGTCCCCGGTGCGGTGGTGTGTGGCCCGCATAATCCTGTAAAGGACCGGATCCCGCATATTCAGATTGGGAGACGTCATGTCTATTTTCGCCCGGAGCACCCTGGAGCCGTCAGGAAATTCCCCGGCTCTCATCCGCCGGAACAGGTCAATATTCTCATCCACGGACCGGTTGCGGTAAGGGCTGTCTTTGCCGGGCCCGGTAAGTGTTCCCCGGTAATTCCTGATTTGCTCCGGACTCAGGTCGCATACGTAGGCCTTGCCGGCCTTTATTAGTTGCCCGGCGTAGTTGTATAGCTGTTCAAAATAGTCAGAGGCGTAAAACAGGCGGTTATCCCAGTCAAATCCAAGCCACCTGACGTCCGCCTGGATGGAGTCCACGTACTCTACATCTTCTTTGCTGGGGTTGGTGTCATCAAACCGTAAATTGCACAAACCACCATACTCGGCGGCCAGTCCAAAATTCAGGCAAATGGATTTGGCGTGTCCTATATGCAGGTAGCCGTTTGGCTCTGGAGGAAACCTGGTGTGCACCCTGTTGCTATTTTTGCCAATACTTAAATCTTCACTAACAATATCCTTAATAAAGTTGTTGGAACCGGTAGCCCTGGTGGTCATATACTGTGCTCCCTCTTTTATGGTTGTATTAAAGAAGTATTTGGCTTATATTTCCATATAATAACCAGATATCCTCCTTATTATGTAGGTTTATGATTAGCCGCCACCTTTTTAATTTCTACATTATTATAGATAATCCTCCAACATAAAGTCATGGTTGTTTAAAGGACAGCATCTTTCCGAGAACCGTTCCCTGACTTATTAGTATGTCATATTACGACTTTTCGACTAAATAAGATATTATTTTTTATGCGAATATGCAGGATTTATACAACACAATTAAGAATAGTATAATAAAAACTATTTAGAGGAGGTTAATCATGGGCAGAAAAATTACCTTATCCGTTATTAAAGCAGATATCGGGGGATTTGTCGGCCATTCCAGTGTACACCCGGAAACTATGGAAACAGCCAAGGGAATTTTATCCAGCAGCCCGCTCCTGATAGATTTTCATGTAACCCATGTCGGCGATGACATTAACCTTATTATGACCCATGAGTGCGGTAAGGACAACGGCGATATACACCAACTGGCCTGGGACACTTTTATGTCCTGCACGGCTGTAGCCAAAAAGCTTAAATTGTACGGCGCCGGGCAGGATTTGCTATCGGATGCCTTTTCAGGCAACATCAAGGGCCTGGGACCAGGTGTGGCCGAAATGGAATTTGAGGAGCGCACCAGTGAGCCGGTGATTATCTACATGGCGGACAAAACCGAGCCGGGGGCCTGGAACTTTCCTGTTTATAAAATGTTTGCCGACCCGTTCAACACCATCGGACTGGTTATCGACCCCAAAATGCATCAGGGCTTTTTATTCGAGATACGGGATTTGATCGATAATAAAAAGGTTACCTTCTCCTGCCCCGAAGAGCTCTACGACATGCTGGTGTTCATCGGAGCACCGGGCCGCTATTGTATTAAGTCAGTCTACCAGAAGGGCACCAATGAAATTTGTGCCACCTCCACCACCCAGCGCCTTAATCTGATGGCCGGGCGCTACGTGGGCAAAGACGACCCGGTGCTGATCGTACGCTGCCAGAGCGGCTTCCCCGCAGTGGGCGAGGCTCTGGAGCCCTTTGCCAATCCCCACCTGGTGTCGGGCTGGATGCGCGGCTCCCACAGCGGCCCGCTAATGCCGGTACCTGTAGATCAGTCCAACCCTACCCGCTTTGACGGCCCCCCCCGGGTGGTGGCCCTGGGCTTCCAGCTAGCCGACGGCAAACTCCACGGGCCCCAGGACTTCTTCGGCGACCCGTCCTACGATCTGGCCAGGCAAAAGGCCAATGAAATAGCCAATTACCTGCGCAGCCTGGGTCCCTTCGAGCCACACCGCCTGCACCTGGATGAAATGGAGTACACCACCATGCCGGAAGTGAGCAAACGTCTGAAGGATCGTTTTGAAAAAATTCGTTAATTAATAGAAGAATTAATTTATACATAGCTGAAAGTCCGTTTACCAGCGGGCTTTCAGCTTTTTACCGAGAAACCTCTATTTAAGGACTTTTCGCTCTAATGCTATGCTTTCATAACTTCATCCTAAAATGGTACCGGATACCTGATATGAAAGGGCCATGTCAGATTCCCGGCACCACCAGTCCTGGTTTTTACATGGGGCTGCTTTGTTTTGTCAGAATTAACTTCATCAGCCACTTCAGGAACACTGCCAAAATGATATAAACCGGAAAGGAGTAATAATTTTCCCATTTGAACAGTTCGTACATTCCCAGCCATTCAAAAATATTCTCCGCAATAAAAGACAAAACGGCAGCCAACACCGCGTTTGCCATGAGAAATGACTTCCATTCCGAAAAATATTGATAAATAAACATATAGATAACCGGAAATACAGTAAGATTTATCGGAATCATACGGGGAAACAGCGGCTCGATATCAATCGGATATTCCCAAAGATTCAATTGAGCGCCGAGTTCATCAAGTATGGTGACAAATGTAGCCACCAACAATCCATATAGCAATATTTCGACAAGCCTTTTTCTATCCACGAATTTCCACCATAAAAACCGGGAACTACCAATAGAATTATAAGCAGCCAGAATTGAAATGTGAATAGGTCATGATGGATCCAATCCTGGATTTGCATATCAATAAGCTTATTTTGAACTTTTAATATTTCTTCAAACGATGGAACTGTATTTAGCATTTTTGTTGCCACTGCTAAATCTCCTTCAAGGTCATTTCATATTTCGCTTTAACCAATATTCCCCGAATGATAAAAAGTATAAGGTCTCTGGTTTCAGGAAAACCAGAGACCTTATACTTCATCTGACGGAGAGGTATGACTTTCGGAAGCCTATGATTTTGCCAATAAGTCCCATTTTCTTATTTATTCCTTTCTTTCACCTTCAGCCATTCATCCCTGGCCAGGAAGCTCTCTTCCACGTTGCTTTCCATTTCAAGGAACATTTTGTTAGGAACGCTGAAGGAAAGGATGTCCTTTTCCACGTGTTTGCGGGCGGAAACGTCTGTAAGACCGATGACTCCCTTCGGGTTATCCGACCTCCCTTCATTGAGAGGGATGATGCATACGCTATGACAGCCGGCGCCCCAAGGAACGATAACATTGTCGCCGCCGTGCCTGGCGTAGTTGGCCAGTACCACCAGGGCTGAAATCTGGTCCGGGGTGGCCAGGAAAACCACTACTTCCGGTTTTTCACCGGGCAACAGTTTTTCCAGAGGTTTAAATACCACGTACTTAGTGGGAACCTCATAATAAGGAAGCGCGTCGGTGAAGGTGGGTAAATGAAGGCGAACTCCGCAAAATGCTGGCCGGCCAAAACAGGGTTGAACTGGTATACAAAGACGGAAAGTACAGCCTCCACTGTGCCATAACCGGGCTGATTGAAAAGCCGGAGAAGCCCGGAGACAAACTGGCTGCCATCGACCTTGGAGAAATACACGCCATGGCCATTACCGACAGCAGCGAAGCACTAATAGTTACCGGCAGGGCACTTCGGTCCATCAAGCAGTACCGTGCAAAGCGGCTTGCCTCGATTAACCAGGCTATGAGCAGGTGCAAAAAACACAGCCGCAAGTGGAAGAAACTGCTTATGGCCAAGAGAAAGCTACTGGCCAAGACAAGAAGGCAAATCCTTGACTTAACCCACAAGATCACCCGTAAGGTAACCGGCTGGTGTATAGAACATAAAATTGGCAGAGTCGCAATTGGCAATCTTGACGGAGTACAAAGAAACACCTCCAGGAAAAAAGCCGCCCTCAAAAAACAAAAGAGCAGAAAAGTCAACCAGAAACTAAGCACATGGGAGTTTGGCAAACAAACTCAGCTGCTGGAGTACAAGCTGTCCAGGGTTGGAATCCAGCTAAAAAAAGAAGACGAATCCTACACCTCGCAAACCTGTCCCGCATGCGGACACAGACACAAGCCCAAAGGACGGGTATTCAAGTGTCGCTGCGGCTACATAGAACACAGGGACATTGTAGGCAGCCTAAACTTCTGGCGGGTAAATAAGTACGGTGAAATGAAGCCGCAGCCCACAGGAAAGATAATAGTAAAGTATCTACGGCCTTTTGTCCTTCGGCAAAAGAAAGTAGTAGTCCCTGCGGAACCGCAGGCTCTGCCCAAAGCCGGGTAGTGTGGCTTGGTGTTACTGAAAACAGCCGGGTCCGAAGCTGACCGGGTTATCCTGGCATGCTTTGACATTCAGTTATGGACGGCTGTTGATTTTCCCCAAGATGCTCCTCACTATAGTGGGGGGAGGTTCACACAAAGGTTTGCTTGTATGATACAATTAATTAACAGCGAGTATCAAAAGAAAGTTACGCATAATGACCAGACTTTTATATATTACGGTTAATTCTTTCGCTCTGGCAGGAAGGTGTTTTAATATGCTTAATCCAGAAAAAATCGCCTTAATATCCCTTTCAACCCAATTAACCAGGGCTGTTCAAAAAATTAGAGACACTACCTGTACTAACTTTGAAATAATAGAGGCGTTTTTGGATGAAGTTGTAACCGTTGCTCAAGAACTGGAACAAAATAAATTTGAAATAATTCTAGCTCTTCCATACACCAGCTCGATTGTGAAAAATTACGTACAGATACCTGTGGTTCCTATATATACTGACGGACTTGACCTCATGAAAGCAGTTTATAAAGCTAAAAAATTAGGTCCAAAAATTGCTTATGTTGCTTTTAATCAGGAAAAAATCAGGAACGATTTTGAGAACCTTCTTTCTATTTCCGGAATTGACATTTATCCTTATTACTATAAAAATCAATTTGAAATGAGAGATTCCATCAGGCAAGTATATGAAGATGGTATAGATGTTGTTATAGTAACAGGCACCTGCATGAAGCATATGGCAGAAAAAATGGGCATGAAAACAATAAAAATCGAGCCTGGAAATGACACATTACTGGAATACCTGAATAAAGCTTACGATATAATTGCCTTGAACAGACGGGAAAAAGAAAGAACCAGGCGCCTGCAAACCATAATTGATATGATTAGTGATGGAATAATTAATATTGATCAACACGGAAAAATAAATGTTGTAAATACAGCGGCTGCCCAGGTACTAAATTTGCCCCGAGAACAAATTATTGGCACTTCCAGGGATACAATCGGCTCATTAATCAATGAAAATGGTAGAAGTATAATCAAAACCATAGGCAGCAGCACATTAATTGTTAACAAGGCAAAAATATTAAACGAAGCAGGGCAAATTGAGGAAATCATCGCCCTGAAAGACGTTACTGAAATTCAAAGGCTGGAAAGACTTGTCCAGCGCGAAATGAAACAAAAAGGTTTGGTGGCCAAGTATACCTTTAATGATATTATCGGTCAGAGCCGGGCAATTAATAGGGCCATCGAAAAAGCCCGCCTATACGCATCAAGTGATTCGAATATTCTGATAACAGGTGAAACAGGTACAGGTAAAGAATTGTTTGCCCAGAGCATTCATAATACAAGCAATAGAAGCAACGGGCCTTTCGTTGCTTTAAATTGCGCTACTTTACCGGAAAGCCTTCTTGAAAGCGAATTATTCGGATATGAGCCGGGTACATTTACGGGAGCACGCAAGGGAGGTAAATCCGGCCTGTTTGAACTAAGCCACAATGGAACTATTTTTCTGGATGAAATAGGTGAAATACCCATAAGCCTGCAAGCCAAACTGCTACGGGTTATCCAGGATAAAGAAGTGCGGCGGCTGGGTGGGGAAAAAGTAATACCTATGAATGTGCGTATAGTTGCAGCAACTAATTTGGATTTAGAAGACGCTGTTAATAGAGGTAATTTCCGTGCGGACATGTATTATCGCTTAAATGTTTTGAGCATAAAAGTTCCGCCGTTAAGAGAACGTTATGATGATATACCCCTGCTGGTAAATTTTTTTATGGACAAGTTTAGCAGAAATCACACCAATCAACAGGAACGGGTAAATTTTACCGATGATATGCTGCAGTCACTGCTCTCTTACCGGTGGCCCGGTAATGTGCGTGAACTCGAAAATTTTATCGAAAAGTTTATGTATTTATATAAAAAATGCAGCATATCCGGGGTTAATCTCATAAAAAGCCTTTTATACGATTCCACTTCACAAAGTTCTTATACTTGCGTAAATCCCGGTGAAAATCCTGGTGAAGATATGGTTAGTATAAGAATAGGACCACTTAAGGAAATGGAAAAGGAATTAATCCATAATGTGGCCCTTAAAATGAATATCCACAAAAACAAGTTGGCAGAAATCCTGGGTATTAGCAGAACTACCCTGTGGAAAAAGTTAAACAGTTAACTGTGTTTAAGAATCTTTCTTCCCCTGTGATGAGTTTTTGCTTTTTCTAATATAGTCCATTATTCCCCCTGCCGAATGTTTAACCATTTCGACCTGAAATTCCCACTCCTGTTCCATTACAGCATCCATTCCGTCCAAATGTTTTTTCCGCCCCAGCAAACCCTTGCGAATGTAATTCTCCATTTCAAGCGCATACATTTCCAAGTTTGTATCCTCTTGAATACCCTGTATCCCTCCTTTTTGTTCGTTATAGATTTTACCCGACTCCATGAATATATTAAGTTGTCCCAAAATAATTTCCATCAGCAATTGAGGCGGCCGCCCCATACCAAAATGAGTGAAATAGATTTGTTCAATATTACTCATCGCCACCCTGAAAAGAGTTTTAAACAGTAACTCACCGTTACAATCAGGTCCCGGTGTCGCAATACGTATCACCGGCCGCCCCAGCAGTTTGGTGAGACCGGAAGCATATACTCCCAGGGCATCCCCGCTGAACACCCCGTTAGTTAAGGCGTCATAATAACAAACATGGTTTCTGGCATGCCCCGGGGTTTCCCATATTTCAATTTTTCTATCTCCCAAATCAATTACATCACCTTCGTTAGCGCCGAGGACTCTTTCCTCGTCTACGGGCAATACTGCCCCGTACTGTTCCATCTTTTCCTTGCCCCAAAACTCAGTTGCTCCGGCAATTAACCTTGAAGGGTCAATCATATGCCTGGCTCCCTTGGGATGTACTACAAGCCGGGCCTCTTTAAAATGTTTTGCCAGCAGGCCTAGGCCGCCGGCATGATCCAGGTGAATATGTGTTACGGCTATAAATTTCAATTGCTCAGATTTTAGCCCCAATTGACTGACAGCCTCCAGAATAACCCCTGCTGAACTGGCCGGCCCTGTTTCTATCAGCATCCAGCCGTTTTTTCCCCGCACCAAATACCCGGCGGTCCTACCCACGTAACCGCACTCTTTCAAATCTACCTGAAAAATATCCCCATTAAGCTCTACAATATCAGCCATGCATTTTACGCCTCCTATTGAGTCTGATTATAATGTGTGTTTCAATAAAAATAATTATTTTCTGAATTTAGCAAAATCAGGCTGCCTTTTTTCCATAAAAGCATTTCTTCCTTCCATTGATTCATCCGTGTCATAGTACATATTCAAAGCTATGGTGGCCATGTTATGAATTCCCAAAATGGCATCGGAATCGGCATTAAAGGAGGTTTTTAACGCAGCCAGTGAAGTTGGACTTTTTGCCAGCAAAGCGTCACACATCTTTTCCACTTCTTCGGATAATTTGTCCGGCGGAACCACCCTATTAACCAAACCCATACTTAAAGCCTCTTCAGCAGTATATTGTTCGCATAGATACCATATTTCCCTAGCTTTCTTTTCACCAACAAGTCTGGCCAGGTAAGCCGTGCCAAATCCGGCATCGAAGCTTCCGACCCTGGGTCCAGCCTGCCCGAATTTGGCCGTGCTGGAAGCCACCGTCAAATCACAAACAACATGAATAATATTGCCCCCTCCAATGGCATAACCGTTTACCATAGCGATTACCGGCTTAGGAATGGTCCTGATTAATTGTAAAAGCAAGCCATGGTTATTGGCCAAAGGAAGATTGCCCAGCCCCGTGGATTCTTCTTCCCGGCTTGCTGCAGCGGTATAGCCGCCCTTTTCCCTGATGGACTGGTCTCCACCCACACAGAAAGATTTTTCACCGGCGCCGGTGATGATAACCACGCCCGTGTTCTTGTCAGTCCACGCATCCACAAGCGCTTTAATCATTTCTTGAAGAGTCAGATTGGTAAAGGCATTTAGCTTTTGTGCCCTGTTTATGGTTATTTTTGCCCTGCCGTTATATTTTTGATAAATAATTTCATTAAATTCCATGTTTTCCACCCCCCTGCTTGCCTAGTCAGCCATGGTTAAACCACCATTTACGCTAAGCACCTGACCGGTTATGTAGTTTGACATAGAAGAAGCAAAAAAGTAAACGGCATCAGCTATTTCTTCCGGTTTAGCCAACCGCTTGAAAGGAATACCCCTGATCAAGCTATCAAGGAGCTTTTCAGGAATTTTTTGTACAAATGCGGTATCCGTCGGACCCGGCGCCACGCAATTAATATTAATCCCGTAACGTGCCATTTCCCGGGCCAGTGATTTGGTAAAGGAAATAATTGCCCCCTTTGTCCCGGCATAGACAGTCTCTCCGGTGCTGCCAACACGCCCGGCGTCACTACTGAGAGATATGATTTTGCCTTTTTTATGCTCTATCATATGGTCCAGTACCGCCCTGCAACAGTGAATATTACCACGGTAATTAATATTTATGACTTTATCCCATACGTCAGTGGTATTTTCCAGAAAAGGTTCAATTTGATCCCAACCGGCATTGTTTACAAGAATATCAATTCCGCCATAACCGGTAATTACCTTTTGCATTGCTTCCTTGACCGCATCAAAATCCGCCACATCAAATATTAATTTTGAAGCATTTCCTCCTTCCTTTTTTATTAAAGATACTGTTTCTTCACTACTTATAGGATTAATATCTCCTACTATCACCGTCGCTCCGTGGCGGGCCAGCTTAATTGCAACCGCTCTCCCAATGCCTTCCCCCGCGCCGGTTACAACAGCTACTTTTCCCTGCAAATCCATTCTTTCACCTTCTTTGCTAAAATATGGAATAACTATTTTCTCACCACCAGTAGAGCGTCGGCGGCTTTTATCCCCCTGGGATACACAATAAGGGGATTTATATCCAGTTCTTCAATGCTGTCTCTGTAGTCCGTGACCAAGGCGGATATTTTTAAAATCACGTCAGCAATGGCTTCAATGTCCACCGGAGGTTTGCCCCGGACACCCTTTAGCACTGCGAAGCCCTTGATTTCCTCAATCATGTCCGAGGCATCTCCGGGGCTTAGCGGGGCCACTCTGAAGGAGACATCCTTGAGAACTTCCACAAAAATACCTCCCAGGCCGAACATGATTACGGGACCGAAGGCAGGGTCCCTGGTGACGCCGACAATAACCTCGGTTCCTTCGGGCAGCATTTCCTGCACCGAAACGCCGTTGATCCGGGCATCCGGTTTATATTTCCGGGCGTTCGAGATAACCTCGTGATAGGCTGCTCTCACTTCGTCGTCGTTTTTCAGGTTTAGTTTCACGCTGCCGGCCTCGGTTTTATGGAGAATATCAGGAGAATCCACCTTCAGCACCACCGGATAGCCAATTGTTTTGGCCTGGCTTACAGCCTCACTGGCAGAAGTTGCCATCGCTTCCCGGGTTACAGGGATGCCGTATTTTTCAAGAACGGCCTTGGCTGCGCTTTCACTGAGGGTCTCACCGGGTTTTAAGAGGCCGCTCAAGTCCGGCTTTTTCACGCCGGGAGCCTGCACGCGATATTTATCCTGTTTCCTTTTCTGCAAAGTTTCGTAATAAGTTGCCAATTGTGATACGGCCTTAATGTTTTCATGCCAATCAAACACAAGGTGCATGCCGGCCTGGAGAAGTTCCCTTCCCCCAGAGTCCATCTCACTCCCCGGCTGGACAAAATATGATACCAGCATAAACTTGTCTGTATTGTTTTGGATGTGGTAATAAAAATCGATAAATTCCCTGATTAAAGGGTGCGAGGAATCAAAACCTTGAAAATTCATACCGGTAAGAATTATATCCACATCCGGATCATCACTTACGATTTTAAGAGATTCCAATAGCAATTCGGGCCTTGTCATCACCGCTGCGGTAAGATCAACGGGGTTCTGGGTGGAGGCAAAGGCCGGCAATATACTTTCCAGCCTGTCCCTTGTTTCTTGCCGCAGTGGAACAACGTTAAGGCCCAGGGTTTCACAACAATCGGAAAGAGTCACCCCACGTCCTCCCGAGCCGCTGACGATGGCAACGTTCCTCCCTTTTGGCGGTTTCCCCATCTGAAAAAGAGGGGCAAAGTGAATTACTTCAGTATGCAGATTTATCCTGATCATGCCTGTCTGCTTAAAAAAGGCATTATATATACTGTCGGACCCGGCCAGGGAGCCCGTATGCGAGGCTGCGGCCCGGCTACCGGCTGCGGTGCTCCCCGCTTTCATAATTAAAACCGGCTTTTCCTTCCTGAGGGCTTCTTCCGCCACCCTGCGCAGTTTTACAGTGTCCTTGGCCCCCTCCATATATCCGCCGACCAGTTTTGTACCCGGGTCGTGGATCATATATTCCAGGAAATCGGCAAATTCCAGGTCCGCCTCGTTGCCCACGCTCACGAAGTAGCTGAAACCCACGCCTTTATAAAGACAGTCATTATAAATCAATGTTCCAAAAGTTCCACTCTGGGTGACGAATCCTAACACCTTGGGTTCAACCGGGGGCAGGTCAGCCACGGGGGCAAAGGTCGCCATTACTCCGTTATTGGCGTTGAGCAGACCCACGCAGTTGGGTCCCGCCAGGCGAAGGCCTGTTTTTCCGGCCAGTTCGGTTAACCGTTGCTGTAAGGCCAGGCCCTCCGGGCCCACTTCGGCAAAACCGGCGCTGAAAATAACGGCAGCCCTTATTCCTTTGGCCACACACTCTTCCAAGGTGTGGTACACGTCAGCGGCAACGACACTGACAATGGCCAGGTCAACCTTATCAGGTATATCCAGCACGGAAGGATAGCATTTAAGCCCGTTAATACTCTCACGGGCGGGATTGACCGGATAAATTTTTCCTTCGTAGCCCTTGTTTAACAGATAGCCTATCGGCAATCCCCCGGGTTTATTGGGATTGCTGGAGGCTCCTATAATGGCAATGGATTCGGGATAAAAAAAATTTTCCATGGCATAGATAGGATTTTGCGTTTGGTTCATTTTGTAAACACCTCTCTTAATGAAATATTAAGCAAGAATCATACCTTTTACACAATAAAACAGATAAGCCTAAAAAATCTGTCTCTTTAATGATTTTTACCGTGAAGATTTCGATATGTTAACATTTCTTAACTTGCTTCAGTTCAAAATATTAACAATGTTCAGTTATTTTTGAAAAATGTCCACCGCTTACAGAGTTCAACCCCTTTAAAAACCTCAGTTAACAAAAAAAACTAATTGGCATGCACATTGCAATTCAATTTTCCTGACATTATATCATAATTAAAATTTAAAATAGACTTTTGGGAGGGATTCCAGTATGCCTTCAATTGAAAAAATCTGTGTTTTGGGAGCCGGAAACATGGGTCACCAAATAGCCCTCTCTGCCGCCCTGGCGGGTTATCAGGTGAAATGCATGGATGTTGATGCCAAAACCCTGGATAATGCCAAAAATTTTGTCGAAAAATACTTGCCTGAGCGTGTAGCTAAAGGAAAACTTGATGAAGAATCCGCCAATATGGCCCGGACCGGTTTATCTTTTACCGAAGATTTAAAAATTGCCGCCGGGGACGCGGATTTTGTAATTGAAGCAGTTCTGGAAAAACTTGATTTAAAAAGAAAAATTTTTTTGGAGTTGGATAAAATCTGCCAGGCTCATACTATCCTCACAACCAATAGTTCTTACATCGTAAGCTCGAAAATTGCTGATATTACCGGCAGGCCGGGTAAGATCTGTAACATGCATTTTTTCAACCCGGCCCTGGTAATGAAACTGGTTGAAGTAGTTAAAGGCCCGCACAGCTCTGATGAAACAATACAGGTTACCATGGAAGTCGCCAAAAAAATGGGTAAAACCCCGGTGCTGCTGAACAAAGAAATTTATGGTTTTTTGGTCAACAGAATACTCACGGCCATAAGAAATGAAGCGCTTTTCCTGTATGACATGGACATAGCTTCTTTTGCAGATATTGATACCGCGGTGGAAAACGCCCTGGGGCACCCTATGGGGCCATTTAAATTATTGGACTTAACCGGTATAGATCTAAATTATCACACCAATATGGAACGCTACCGGGAAACCCAGGACCCTGTTTACAAGCCCTCTCCCATTATAATCGAAAAATATATAATAAAAGAATGGGGCAGGAAAACAGGCAAAGGGTTTTATGATTATGCCGGCAAGTAACAATATCTTTGAACGGAAAAAAATTATACCTTATCAAAATCCGGATACTCAAAGGGGGAAATGACGTTTTGTCAAAACAAAATATTCTACTGCAAAAGGAAGGCGCCATCGCCTTGTTGACAATAAACCGCCCGGAAGTACGAAATGCCCTGGACTTTCAAACATGTTACGAGATTAGACAGGCCATGGGAGAATTGCGCTCGGACAGCGATATACGGGTGGTTATCGTAACCGGAGCGGGAGGCAAGGCGTTTGCTTCGGGGGCAGATATCAAATCATTAATGGAACGCGAAACACTGTACGTTTTAAAGGGTGAGCTCCAGGGAACCCTGCTTGAAATTGAAAACCTGGAGAAACCGGTTATCGCAGCCATAGATGGATATGCATTGGGCGGGGGATGTGAGCTGGCTTTAGCTTGCGATATAAGGATTGCCACCAGCCGTGCCAAATTGGGTCAGCCCGAGTTAAATCTGGGTATTATACCCGGGGCCGGTGGCACCCAGCGGCTGCAGAAAATCGTGGGCATGGGTAAAGCCAAAGAATTAATTTTTACCGGTGATATGATCAGCGCCCAGGAAGCCAAAACAATTGGCTTGGTTAACCAAGTAGTTGACCCGCCGGAAAATTTGCTTGCTGCGGCCAAAGAGATGGCCTCGAAAATTATCGCCAAAGGTCCGGTGGCTGTAAGCCTGGCTAAAATGGTAATTAACGCAGGGGCCAATATGGATATAAATGCCGGTCTCTTACTGGAAAAATTTGCACAGACCATAGCCTTTTCAACAGCTGACCGCATTGAAGGAACCTCGGCTTTTTTGGAAAAGCGCAAACCCAATTTTCTGGGCAAATAAAGAACGGGGGGATAAAATAATGGATTTCACCATCCCGGAAGAAATAATGGATATGAAGCGCACTATCAGGGAGTTTGTGGATACAGAAGTTGACGCCTGCGCCATGCAGATTGAGGAGGAAGACAGTATTCCCCGGCCCCTCCTGGACAAGGCCGGAGAAATGGGCCTGTTTGGTCTCGGCATACCCGAAAAATACGGCGGCCTGGGGCTGGGCATGCTTGACCGCTGCCTGCTTTTAGAGGAACTGGGGAGAACCCATGCCGGCTTTGTAAGCTACATCGGCGTCCATATAGGCATTGGTTCAACCGGCATTATTGAACTGGGCAGCGACAAAGTAAAAGAAAAATATTTACCAGCCATGGCCACGGGTGATAAACTAGGCGCATTTGCGCTGACTGAGCCGAATGCCGGTTCGGATGCTGCAGGCATCAAGACAACCGCGGTTTTTAAAGGAGACAGGTGGGTTTTAAACGGCATGAAGCATTTTATTACCAACGGCCCCGATGCCGATGTGGTAACAGTAATTGCCGTAACCGATAAAGAAAAGGGCCCCCGGGGTGGATTTACGGCCTTTGCGGTGGAGAAAGGCTTTCCCGGCTTTGCCGTGGGGACAATTGAAAAAAAAATGGGCCTGAAAGGCTCCCGCACCTCCGAGCTGATTTTTGAGGACTGCGAGGTTCCGGAAGAGAATGTACTGGGTGAGGTAGGCAAGGGGTATACCAGTGCCTTAAAGATTCTGACCAAGGGACGGGTAGGCCTGGCCGCGCGGTGCGTAGGGGCTTGTGATAAATTAGTGGAAATGTCCACCAGGTATGCCCAGCAAAGAGTCCAGTTCGGCCAATCAATCGCCGGTTTCCAGGCCATCCAGTGGATGCTGGCGGAAATGGCCACGGATACCGAAGCGGCACGGGCTTTGACTTACAGGGTTGCCTGGCTGGTGGATCAAGGATCACCGGTTTTTAAAGAAGGGCCCATAGTAAAATTATTTGCCTCGGAAGCACTGGCCAGGGTAGTGGATAAAGCTGTCCAGATACACGGCGGCATGGGGTATATGAAAGAATTTCCGATAGAAAGGTTCTACCGTGATGCCAGGATTACCAGGATTTATGAAGGGACCAACGAAATCCAGCGCATGGTCATAGCCGGCAGGTTGTTAAAGGAATTTGAATTATAAGGGGGAAGAGGTGATTAATATGGAAGGTGTAGCCATCATCGGTGCGGGACAAACAACTTACGGCGACTTTCCAAACAAGGGCATCAAAGAATTATTTGCGGAAGCTTATTTTGAAATGGTGCAAAGCGTAGATTACGGCTTTGAGCCGCAAATGCTGCATAGCGCCTATATTGGCTCCCTCAGCACCGGCAGCGGATTTCAGCTGGGGCAAATGGCGCCTTTGCTGATGGGACATGTGGGCTTGCCCCACGTTAATGCCGTACGCATAGAAAATGCCTGTGCCTCGGGGGGGTTCGCCATATATAATGCCGCTTGCGCCATTGCCTCAGGCAAATTCGATCTGGTTTTAGCAGCAGGGGTAGAAAAAATGCGGGATGTATCTTCCAATAAGGGCAGGTACTGGCTGGGAGTATCGGGAGACACTGAATACGAACGTTTGGCCGGCTCTACCTTTGCAGGTATATATGCCCTGATGGCCGCAAGATATATGCATGAATACGGTCTCAAAAGAGAGCACTTATCCATGGTAGCAATTAAAAATCACCGTCACGCGGTAGCTAATCCCAAAGCTCAATTTCGTAAGGCTATTACCATGGAACAGGCGTTGAACGGTGTCCCGGTAGCTCATCCCTTTAATGTGTGGGATTGCAGCCCGACCTCGGATGGAGCCGCAGCTGTTCTTCTTTGCAGAGCCGGTATGGCAAAAAATTTTACCAGTAAACCGGTTTATTTAAGGGGTTTTGGTGCAGCCAGCGATTATCTGGCTATTCATGACAGAGATTCCATTACCAGCCTGGCCGCCACCAGCAAGGCATCTGCCGAAGCCTACAAGCAGGCGGGTATTGGGCCCCGGGATATAGATTTCGCAGAGGTACACGATTGCTTTACCATTGCCGAAATTCTGGCGTACGGTGATTTAGGCTTTTGCGAGCAAGGGCGTGCCCAGTATCTGCTGGAGGAAGGAATAACCCAGCTGGGAGGAAAATTGCCGGTAAACGCAAGTGGCGGCTTAAAGGCCAAGGGACACCCTATCGGCGCCACCGGTTGCGGTATGGCCTGCGAAATTTTTAAACAATTACGGGATGAGGCTAAGGAGGATACCCGGCAGATCAAAAATGCCAGGTTGGCCTTATCACATAATGTAGGAGGTTCCGGCGGCACGGCTGCAGTTTTCATTTATGAAAGAGGGGGCCAGTAATGATAAAAAGTGTTGTCTCCCACGGTATTTATATACCATTCCTGCGCATAACCCGGGAGGAGTATATCAACACCCTGGGCAGCTGTAATGCCGATATAAAGGAAAAAGCCGTTATGGATATAGATGAAGACGTGCTTACCATGGCTGTTGAAGCTGCCAGGAACGCCTCTACGGAAATAGATATCTCCCAAATCGGTGTGCTGACCCTGGCTTCAGCCACTTTTCCTTACGCGGAAAGGGTTATGACGGGAACCATCATACAGGCCCTGGGCCTTAATAAAAATATTTTAACCAGCCAGCACGGCAACTCCACCCTGGCAGGAACGGAAGCATTCCTGTCGGCCCTGGGCCTAATGGAAGAAACAGAAGCAAAATACGCCCTGGTTATAATTTCTGATGCTCCGGCGGCTGAAGCATCTTCGGATATGGACCATGGCTTTGGCGCAGCTGCCTGTGCTTTTGTACTGGCTAAAGCAGAGCCCGGCCTGCGGTTTGAAGGAACTTATGCGTATTCTGATGAGGTGCCGGGTCTGCGCTACAGGCTCCCAGGGGATAAAGGAGTCCGGGATATCGGTGTCAGGAGCTACTCTGCCATGGCCCATGATGATACCATGCAAGCTTCCGTACAGGAATTGTTTAATAAAATGCACAGAACCCCCGGTGATTACCAGCACGTTGTTTTGCATCAGACCAGCCAAAAAACCGCTGGCGCTCTGGCCAAAAAATTGGGTTTCAGTGACGGGCAGATTAAAATAGGCCTTGTTTATGATCAATTTGGCGATACGGGGTCCTGCTCACCGTTTATTGGATTATGCCATGTACTGGAAAACGCCGGCAAAGGCGCAAAAATAATGATCTGTTCATACAGTCCGGGCTCAGGAAGCCACGCCTTAAGTTTTGATTATGACAACCAGTTTCCTGACAGTTCCAAAAAACTTCAATATTTTTTGAATCATAAAAAATATATAAGTTACATTCACTACCTGAAAATAAAAAAAGTCATTTGAGGTGAGAGCATGGGAGCACATATATCAATTCCTATGTATCAAAGGGCGGTTTCACAAAAGTATAGAATGCTGGCGCAAAAATGTTTACATTGCGGCAAGGTTAATTTTCCCCCCAAAGCGGTTTGTAAATATTGTTTAACCGGTTCAAAATTTGAACATATTCAATTAAGCGGCAGGGGCAAAATATATTCACATACTATTATCGCCGGGGGAGGGGCTCCGCCGGAGTTCGCAGCAGAGGCCAGCTGCAAAGGATCTTATCCGGTTGTGCTGGTGGAACTGGAGGAAGGGCCCAAAGTGATTGCCCAACTGGTCAACCCCCTGGACAGGGAAATATCCGTGGGCATGCCCGTAACAGCCGTCTTCAGAAAAATATACGAGGAAGAGGGAGTAATACGCTACGGTTTCAAGTTTATGCCGGCGCCGGTCAGCTAGGGCAATAGCAGGGGGCCGTTTTCACAGCCCCCTGTTGTTGCCCTAAACCCTCATGCCTGGCAGGGCACAATCTATGATGAAAGTTTTAACTTTTTCTGTTTTTTTGCAAAGCATGTGCATTCTTTTTAGTGTTGATCCAGGCCAATATGGTTTCTATGGCAGTGCCGGGGGTAAAAATCTCCTCCACCCAGCCGCCTGCCTTCAATTCCTTGATATCTACCTCGGGTATGGTCCCCCCGCCCATTACTATAATATCATCAGCCCCGTTTTCCGTCAGCAATTGTTTGATTCTGGGAAAAAGTGTCATGTGTGCGCCGGACAGAATACTTAACCCCACCACATCAACATCTTCCTGGATGGCTGCTTCCACCACCTGTTCCGGCGTCTGGTGCAGCCCGGTATAGACAACTTCCATACCGGCATCTCTAAATGCTCTGGCTATCACCCGGGCGCCACGGTCATGACCGTCAAGTCCCGGCTTGGCAACTAATACCCTGATTTTTCTGGACATAAATTTATTCTCCTTCCGGTGATTGGTGCGGCTATGTAGTAAAATCTGCTTCTAGAAAGTAGGTTTTTCTTTGTATTCTCCGAAGACTTCCCGCATAACCTGGACTATTTCTCCCAGGGTGGCATAAGAGCGAACGGATTCCAGAATAAACGGAATCATGTTGTCCCGGCCCTGCGCTGCCTTGCGCAATGCCCCTAATGTGTCGCTTACCCGGGCGTTATCCCTTTCGCTGCGTAACTGTTGCAACCGGGCCACCTGGTCCAGTTCGATTTGCGGATCTATCTTCAATAGTTCGATGTCCTGTTTTTCGTCTTCATTGACGAACTCATTGACACCCACGACAATGTGCTGTTTTTTATCTACCGCCCGCTGATATTGGTAGGCGGCATCGGCTATTTCCTGCTGGAAGAAATTCTGGTCGATGCAGGCCAGCACACCGCCCCGTTTGTCTATTTCGGCAAAATATTTTTCCGCCTCTTCTTCCATTTTATTGGTCAGGGCTTCCACGAAGTAGGAACCTGCCAGTGGATCGATTACATTGGCTGCACCTGATTCATAGGCAATGATCTGTTGTGTGCGCAGAGCTATTTGTACGGATTTTTCAGATGGCAGGGCCAGTACTTCGTCCATGGAATTGGTGTGCAGTGATTGTGTACCTCCCATCACTGCGGCCAGAGCCTCGTAGGCAGTTCGAATGATGTTGTTTTCCGGTTGCTGGGCGGTAAGACTGCAGCCGGCGGTTTGGGTGTGGAATCTTAAAAGCAAGGATTTTGCGTTTTTGACGCCGTGTTTTTCTTTCATGCGGCGGGCCCAGATCCTCCTGGCAGCTCTGTATTTGGCAATTTCCTCAAAGAAGTCAATGTGCGAATTGAAGAAAAAGGACAGTCTGGGTGCGAATTCGTCCACATCCAGCCCCGCAGCTATACCGGCTTCAACATAAGCAAAGCCGTCGGCCAGGGTGAAGGCCAGTTCCTGCGCGGCAGTGGAGCCGGCTTCCCGTATATGGTAGCCACTGATACTGATGGTGTTCCATTTAGGCACGCGTTTACAGGCGTATGCAAAGATATCAGTTATCAGCCTCATGGATGGTTCCGGGGGAAAAATCCACGACTTTTGGGCAATGTATTCTTTGAGTATGTCATTTTGAATGGTACCGGTCAGTTTTTCGGAGGAAATCCCTTGTTTTTCCCCGGTGGCAATATACATACACCAGAGTATGGAGGCGGGTGCGTTGGTGGTCATGGAAGTGCTTACTTTGTCCAGTGGAATACCGGCAAATAGTGTTTCCATGTCCTGCAAGGAATCTATGGCGACTCCCACCCTGCCGACCTCGCCCAGGGAGCGGGGGTGATCGCTGTCATAGCCCATGATGGTGGGCATGTCGAAGGCTACGCTTAAACCGGTTTGTCCCTTGGCAAGCAGGTATTTATAACGCTCGTTTGATTCCCTGGCGGTGGCGAAGCCGGCAAACTGTCTCATAGTCCAGAGTCTGCCGCGGTACATGTTACTCTGTACACCCCTGGTGTAGGGATAGGAGCCGGGCATGCCCAAATCACGCTCATAATCCATACCGTTAATATCCAAAGGGGTGTACAGGTCATTAACGGG